>Ga0209985_10000702_pt1 | contig 35522 bp, 24 predicted proteins | sample NOAtaG_FD_187305 | JGI IMG/M metagenome (GOLD analysis project Ga0209985, IMG submission 187305) | Freshwater lake microbial communities from Lake Erie, under a cyanobacterial bloom - NOAA_Erie_Diel6S_1000h metaG (SPAdes) (version 2) | ecosystem: Environmental > Aquatic > Freshwater > Lake ...
AATTCCTCGCCGAGTCGCTCGCGCGGCTCCGGAGTTCCCGCCAGTTCTTCCTGGTGTTCGGTGGCGCGACGATGCTCCTGTTCGCGTCGGTAGCCGTCGCTGCCGGATGGCCCGACCGGATCCTCGATGCCCTCCGCTTCACCCTTTCCCTCTCGGGCGGGACGCTCGCATCCATCTTCCTGGTGACGTCCGCCTACCTCCGCCGGGCGCGTCGTCCTCGGCCAACGGCTGCTGCGCGATGGCACGGTGCATGACGCCGCGATCGTCGAGCCCTCGCGCGGGCCGCGGCTCGAGATGCGGGTGAGGGTGCACTCGACCGAGGGAGCGACCGACGAGACCGTCCTCTTCCGGGTGCGGCCCACCGACCCGCAGCGCGGAGCTCGGCGAGGAAGCGGTCGAGCTCGCGCACCGCGGCGCCGTCGCCCTGTTCCTGCCGGGCCTCGGGCTCGTCGCGACAGGCTGAGCGGAGCCGGCGCGAGCGGTGGCTCAGGCGACGTCGCGGGCGGCCTCGGCGGCGATGGCGTCGGCGAGCGCGCGGATCCTCGCCTCGTTCTCGCCCTCGACCATCACCCGCAGCTTCGGCTCGGTGCCGCTCCAGCGCACGACGAGCCTCCCCTTCTTGCCGAGCTCCTTCTCGGCCGACCGGATGGCCTTGGTGGTGCGGGGCATCTGTTCGAGGGGCTTGCGGGCCGCGAGCGTGGCGTTGACCAGCACCTGCGGGACGCGGGTCATCACGTGCCGCGCGAGCTCGGAGAGGGGCTTGCCCTCGCGCCGCACCATCGCGAGCACCTGCAGCGCGGCGACGAGGCCGTCGCCGGTCGAGGCGTGGTCGAGGAAGATCACGTGCCCCGACTGCTCGCCGCCGAGGTTGTAGCCGCCCTTGCGCATGGCCTCGACGACGTACCGATCGCCGACCGCGGTGCGCACCATCTTGCCGCCCGCCTCCTCGATCGCCCGCTCGAGGCCCAGGTTCGACATGACGGTCGCGACGAGGGTCTTCTTCGCGAGGCGGCGCTCCTTCAGCATCCGGATCGCGCAGAGCCCCATCACCCGATCGCCATCGACCTCGTTGCCGCCCTGATCGATGACGATCACGCGATCGGCGTCGCCATCGAGCGCGATGCCGACGTCGGCCTTGCGCTTCTTCACCTCGGCGGCGCAGGCGGACGGATGCACCGCACCGCACTTCTGGTTGATGTTCGTGCCGGTCGGCCGAACGCCGATGGGGAAGACCTCGGCGCCGAGCTCCTCGAAGACCGTCGGCGCCACTTTGTACGCCGCGCCGTGCGCCGCATCGACGACCACCTTCAGGCCCTCGAGCGTCAGGTCGTCGGGGAAGGTCTGCTTGACGAAGGTGATGTAGCGGCCGCCGGCGTCGTCGAGGCGCTCGGCCACGCCGACCTTCGCTCCCTCGGGCCGCCCGTGATCGAGCGCGTCGCTCGCGATGAGCCGCTCGAGCTCGGCCTCGGTCTCGTCCGGGAGCTTGAAGCCGTCGGCCCCGAAGACCTTGATGCCGTTGTCGGGGAACTCGTTGTGCGAGGCGCTGAGCACGACCCCGGCGTCGGCGCGCATCGAGCTGACGAGGTGCGCGATCGCCGGCGTCGGCAGCGGCCCGGTGAGGATGACCTGGCCGCCCCACGCGCAAACGCCCGAGGCGAGCGCGGTCTCGAGCATGTAGCCCGAGATGCGGGTGTCCTTGCCGATGATCACCCGGGGCGGGTGCTTCAGGCGCTTGCGGGCCTGGTGCACGATGGCGGCGCCGACGCGGAACGCGACCTCGGGGGTCATCGCGCCGCGGTTGGCGACGCCGCGGATGCCGTCCGTACCAAAGAGCTTTCGGGTCATCGGGGCGTGGGGTGTACCACGGGCCCGCGGGCGGGTGCGCGCCGCGCGCTCAGCGCGCGACCGGCGTGGCGAGGACCTCTTCGGGCTCGACCCCCGCGAGCTCGACGCCCTCGGGGATGCCACGCACCCGCACGAGCGCCGGTTGGGCCCCCGCCGCCGGATCGAGGGTGCCCGCGTCCACGTAGGGGACGATGCTCGGGGCGTCGATCGCATCGAGCACGGCGGGCGGCCCTCGCAGGGTCACCCGCACGCGGTTCGGCCGCAGCTCCCGCAGGCTCCCGCCCGTCACCGCGAGCTCCTGGCGCGGGATGGAACGCTCGGCGATCTCTGGCGCGATCTCCACCGAGACCGAGACGACCCGATCCTCGGCCACCTCGAGGTGTCCGGCGGGCACCTCGATCTCGACACGCCGCTCGTGCCGTCCTGGGCCGAGACCCGCGACATCGATGGGCGAGGTACGGAGCACGTCGAGCACCGCGACGTCGGGCGCAGCGCCGCGAACGGTCAGCGTGGCAGGACGCACCGCGGGCTCTCCGACCAGCATCAGCCCGGTGTCGGGACGCCCGCTCACGCGCGCGCGCACCGGCAGCGTCCGGACCGCGCGGTCGGCCCACGAGAGGGTCACGGCATCGGGCGCGATCTCCGCGACCTCGATGCCGCTCGGGAGCTCGAAGCGCTCCGGCTCGAAATAATAGACGCTCGCGCCTGGCTCACTGAGGTCGATCTGCACCGGCGGGATGTCGTCGCTCCGCACGTTGTTGAGGAGCGAGCGGCTGCCCCGCAGCGTGAGCCGCACCTTCGCCGGCAGCTCGGTGGTGAGCATCTTCGCGGCCGAGGGCGGCGGCAACACCGCGACCACGTCGACGAAGACCGCACGCTGCGCGCCCTCGGAGCCCCGCACGACCCAGAACAGCACCATCGCCATCGCCAGCGAGAGGGCCTTCAGGCCGACGTTGTCGAGGAAGAGGCCCCGGAGCAGCGAGGGCGGGCGCGCCGCAGCCGTCATGTCACTCCTCCTTGCGCGGCGACGGAGCACCGCCGTCGTCTTCGGCGGCCGTCGACGCGGCAGGCGGGGCGGCCGCGACCTTCCCGGCCTCGAGCGAGACGAGCGGAGGCAGCACGCTCGGGAGCGGAGCGGGCGGCACCACCGAGCGACGGCCGGAGGCGGCCCCCTCCCCGCGCGCCGGCTTCTTCGGCGTGCCGGTGAAGAGCCCGAGCAGGGTCTGCCGGAGCGCGTGCGCGTCGAGGTCCCGAGCGATGTTGCCGTTGAAGCAGAGGGACACCGTGCCGCGCTCCTCCGAGACCACGACCACGACCGCGTCGGTCTCCTCGGTGATGCCGATCGCGGCGCGGTGGCGGGTGCCCAGGGCGCGATCGAGCTTCAGGGAACCGGTGAGCGGGAGGAACACGCCGGCCTGCCAGACCCGCCCGTCGCGCACGATCGCCGCGCCGTCGTGGAGCGGGTTCTCGTGGCTCGGGACGAACATCGAGTAGAGGATCTCCTTGCTGACCTCGGCGTCGATCACCGTGCCCTGCTGGCAGAACTCCTCGAGCGACGCGTCCCGCTCGAAGACGATCAGCGCGCCGATGTGCTTCTGCGCGAGCGCGCCGGCGGCCTTCACGACCTCCTCGACGGCGTGCACGTCGCGCCGGCGCTCCGCTGCGCGAAAGAGCGGCCGCGCGCCGACGCGGGCGAGGACCCGCCGGATGTCGTTCTGGAAGAGCACCACCGCGAGGACGACGATGGTGCCGAGCAGGGCGTCGAGGATCGTCGCGAGGGTCACGAGCATCATGCGCCGCGCGAGCTGATCGACGATCAGCACGAGCCCGAGGCCGATCGCGATCTGCATCGCACGGGTGCCCCGGACGAGGAGCAAGATCCGATAGATCAGCCACGCGACGACGGTGACGTCGGCGACGTCGGCGAGGGCGCGGAGGGGGCTGCCGCCCGCACCGCCCGCGAACAACTCGAAGAGCTCACCCACGCGGCACCTCCGCGAGGTGCTCGAGCGCGGCGGCGGCGAGGAGCGCTTGCCGGGTCTCGCCCACGTCGTGCACGCGCAGCGCATCTGCGCCGTGCCGTGCCGCGACGAGCGCCGCGACGAGGCTCCCGGCGAGCCGCGCCGTCGGCGGGGGCATGTTGCCGTCCGCGTCCGGCGCGAGGCGCGCGAGGAAGGACTTGCGGCTCGCCCCGACGAGGACCCGGTGCCCGGGCAGGAGCGCACGGAGGGCAGGCAAGCACGCGACGAGGCGCGCCGACTGCTCGGCGGTCTTCGAGAACCCGATGCCCGGATCGATCCAGATCCGGTCCCGCGCGATCCCCGCGCGGGCCGCCTGCTCGATCGCCGCGCCGAGCTCCGCCGCGACGGTCTCGACGAGCGCGGCGCCGTAGTCGGTGCCCGCAGCGTCGGCGCGGCCATCGCCCCGGCTGTGCATGAGGACCAACTCGGCACCGTGCTCGGCCGCAGCGGCGAGGAGGGCTGGGTCGGCGCCCATCGTGACGTCGTTCACGATGCGGGCCCCGGCCTCGAGGGCCCGCCGCGCGACGAGGCCGCGGGCGGTGTCGATCGACACCGTCTGCTGCCGGGCCACGAGCGCCTCGACCACCGGCAGCACCCGGCCTGCCTCGGCCTCGGGCGCGACGAACGCCGCCCCGGCCCCGTAGGTCGCGCCGGGCGGCCGCGAGCTCGCGCCGCCCACGTCGATCACCCCCGCCCCCTGGTGCGCGAGGGCCAGACCGGCCGCGATGGCCGCGTCCGGAGCGAGGAACTGTCCCCCGTCGGAGAACGAGTCGGGTGTGACGTTCAGGACTCCCCAGAGCTCGACGCTCGGACCACGCGGACGGAGGGATGCCCGAGATCGATCGACCCCCGTCCCTCGCTGCGCGCCGCTGTCCGCGGTCACCCCATGGGTCAGCCGCCCTGCGGCACTTCACGTGGCCGCGGTGCGAAGATGGAGGTCTTGCGCTTCTCCTTCGACTTGTTCGCCGACTTCTCGGAGTAGCGGGGAATGACGACGCGCTTGCGGGGCGGCAGCTCGCGGCCCTCCATGATCGCCTTGAGCTCCTCGGAGTCGACCGTCTCGCGGTCGAGCAACGCCTCGGCGATCGCGTCGAGCTTGTCGCGGTGCTCGAGGATCATCTGGCGGGCGCGCGCGTACTGCTCGTCGATGATGCGCGTCACCTCGGCGTCGATCTCGCGGGCACGGTCCTCGGAGTACTCCTTGCGGCCGCCGAAGCCGAAGGGGCCGTCTTCGCTCTCGCCGAACTGCTGCGGCCCGAGCTTGTCGCTCATGCCGTAGTCGGTGACCATCGCGCGGGCGATGCGGGTGATCATGCGGAGGTCGCTCGCGGCGCCGGTCGTCACCTGCTGAAAGACGATCTCCTCGGCGAGGCGGCCGCCGAGCGCCATCGCGATCTGGTCGAGGAACTGATCCTTGGTGCGGTTCAGGACGTCGCCCTTGGGCAGCGGCTTGGTGAGGCCGAGCGCCTGACCGCGGGGGATGATGGTGACCTTGTGGATGGGGTCGTGGTGCGGGGCGAGCAGACCGACGAGCGCATGCCCCGCCTCGTGCCAGGCGGTGATGCGCTTGTCCTCCTCGGTGAGGACCATCGAGCGGCGCTCGCTGCCCATCATGACCTTGTCCTTGGCCATTTCGAAGTCGGCCATGCCGACGAAATCCTTGTCCTGCCGGGCGGCGAGGAGCGCGGCCTCGTTGACGAGGTTCTCGAGGTCCGCGCCAGAGAAGCCGGGCGTGCCGCGGGCGACGACCTCGAGGTCGACGTCGTCGGTGGTCGGGACCTTGCGGGTGTGGACCTGCAGGATGCCGACGCGGCCGTTCAGGTCGGGGCGCGGCACGGTGATGCGGCGGTCGAAGCGGCCGGGGCGGAGGATGGCGGGGTCGAGCACGTCGGCGCGGTTCGTCGCGGCGATGATGATGACGCCCTCGCTCGCCTCGAAGCCGTCCATCTCCACGAGGAGCTGGTTGAGGGTCTGCTCGCGCTCGTCGTGGCCGCCGCCGAGGCCCGATCCGCGGTTGCGGCCGACGGCGTCGATCTCGTCGATGAAGATGATGCAGGGCGCGTGCTTCTTGCCCTGCTCGAAGAGATCACGGACGCGGCTCGCTCCGACGCCGACGAACATCTCCACGAAGTCGGAGCCGGAGATGGAGAAGAACGGAACGCCCGCCTCGCCGGCGATGGCGCGCGCGAGGAGGGTCTTGCCGGTGCCGGGCGGGCCCATCAGCAAGACGCCCTTCGGGATGCGTCCGCCGAGGCGCTGGAACTTCTTGGGATCCTTGAGGAATGCGATGATCTCCTCGCAGTCGTCCTTGGCCTCGTCGATCCCCGCGACGTCGGCGAAGGTGACCTTGTTCTGCGACTCGTTGAGCAGGCGCGCGCGCGACTTGCCGAAGCTCATCGCCTTGCCGCCCGAGGCCTGCACCTGGCGGATGAAGAAGAAGAAGAAGCCCAGCATGAAGAGCATGGGCAGCCAGCCGGTGAGGAAGTTCGCGAGGAACTCGTTCTGGTCGGCGGGGATGTAGTTCACCGTGACGCCGTGCTCGAGCAGCTCCTGGCCGACCTCGTCGCTGAGGATGCCGATGGCCTCGCAGGTCTCCCGACGCTCGCCGACGACCCGGAGGTAGGCGTACTCCGCCGAGCCCTCGCCGCGCGGCTCGATGTCCACCGACTCGACCTGCCCCGAGCGGACATCGCTCATGAATTCGCTGAACGCCACCACGCGCGGGCTCGGCTCCCGCCCGACCAGCCCCCAGATCACGACCATCATGACGATCAGGAGCAACCAGAGGAGCAGCGTCTTGTGGCTTTGCTTCATGGGGTCTCGCTCGCCCCGGGGCTCCCGATCGGGGAACCTCCCGGCGATGACGGGAGGATAAGGTAGCGGGGTCGATCCATCAACGGAACGGCAGACGCCGGCCCGGGGCTTTCACCCTTCTTCACCGCGGGCGGGCTCACGGGATGGCAGCGCCTCGGTGGATCGCTCGAGCAGGAGCCAGCCCGGCTCGGCGCGCGCGAGCCAGCCGCCCGAGAGGGGCACCTCGCCCCGGCCCCGGAGCAGCCGCTCGACCTCGAGCAGCTGCACCCGGGAGGGCCGGCTCCCGGTGTGCTCGCGCAGCGCCTGGGCGAGGGCCTCCCGCCGGCAGGCCTGAGGGGCCCGGCGGAAAGGCTCGCTCCGGAGCCGGCCGGGCTCGTCCTGCGCGGCCGCGACGACCCCGCTCGCCATCGCCTCGAGGAGCTCGAGGAGCCCGGCCGCGTCGTCCGCGAGCTCGGCGAGGTGATCGACGAGCCGAGGGTCCTCGCGGGTCAGGCGCGGCAGGACCTCCGCACGGAGGCGTGCCCGCTGGTGGGTGAGGTCCTCGTTCGTCGGGTCCCGCGCGACCTCCCAGCCTGCCTCCGCGACGGCCCGGTGGACGTCGCTCCGCCGGCAGTCGAGGAGCGGCCGGATGACGCCGTCCCCGCGCGCCGGCTGGATGCCGCGCAGGCCCCGCACCGACGCGCCTCGGAGCAGACGGGCGAGCACGGTCTCGGCCTGGTCGTCGCGGGTGTGTCCGACGGCGACGTGCTCGGCGTGCACGTCGCGCGCGAGCTCGAAGAGGGCGGCGTAGCGCGCCTGGCGGGCCCGCGCGGCCAGATCCGCCCCCGCCGGAAGGGCGAGCCGCACCGACGCGAACGAGGCGCCGATCGCCGCGGCGTGCCGCCGCGCGAGCTCGACCTCGGCCGCGCTCTCGGGCCGCAGGCCGTGATCGATCGAGGCCACGTGGAGCGTGATGCCGAGCTCGGGGCGCAAGGTGCCGAGGGCCAGGGCGAGCCCGGCCGAGTCGGGGCCGCCCGAGAGCGCGAGCAGGACCGGCGCCCCGGGGCGGATCAGCCCGCGCTCCTGCACCGTTCGCCGCACCGTACCCAGCCACATCGTGCGGGATGCTAGCGCGTGCCGCCGCGTGTGGGCTGCTATGCTCGCGGCGATGCGTCGAAGGATCCTGCTGGCCTCGCTCGTCGTGCTGCTGTGCAGCGCGTTCCAGGCCCGGGGATTCAGCGGCTGCGGCAGCGGCCCCGGCGGCGGGGCGATGCTGCCGACCGGCGGGCCGGAGGGGTGCTTCCTCGATGAAGACTGCCCCGGCGATGCGTGCACGACCCGGGCCTGTGTCGCGGGGCGCTGCGTGGAGGTGGGCATCCTCGACCGCGACTTCGACGGCGTCTCGCCCCCGCCCTGCGGCGAGGACTGCGACGACTCCAACGCCAACCTGTATCCAGGCGCGTTGGAGATCTGCGACGGGTCCGATCAGGACTGTGACGCCGTCATCGACGAGGAGGCGAGCGCCGAGCCCGTGCGCTGGATCGCGGGCCGCTTCCTCAGCGACCTGCCGAGCGCGGTCGCGGTCCGGACCACGACGGGGCGGCCGGAGGTCTTCGTCACGGAGGCCCTCGACGGCGTGGTGCTGGTTCGCCGGCTCGACCCGTTCGGCGGCGAGCTCGGCGCGATCGAGCTGATGGCAGGCGGCGTACGCAGCCACGACCTCGTTCGCCAGTCCGACGGGACGATCACGCTCGTCGGTCTCGCGCCGGACGAGCGCCGCTTGTACGTGGGCGACATCTCGGACCGGCTCATGGTCGAGCTCCGCGAGGTGCCCACCGGCGAGGCGGCGTTCGGTGTGACGGCCGCCGCGTACCCGGGCGGCGTCGCCGCGGTGTGGGTCGAAGGGGGCGGGGAGATCTGGCTCTGGACGAGCGAGCTCTCGGGTCCGGTGCGGCTCGGACCGTTGCCCGAGACCGGGCCGCTCGGCGTCGCGCCGGAGGGCGACGCGCTCGTCGTGACCGCGCGCCCGGACCTCGCGCTCTTCGTCGATCCACGCAGCGGCATCGTGAGCACCGCGCGCAACCTGGACGCGCCGCGGACCTGGGCGGAGGGCGCGGTCGCCGCGGGCGGGGCCGCCACGTTCGTCCTGAGCCGCGACGCGTTCGACCTGTCGATCGCGCGGATCAGCCCCACCGGGACCCTCCGCTTCACGCCGGCGCCGTCGGTGCCGCTCCTCGGCGTACCAGGGCGGATCGATGCGTTCGGCGATCGCGTCGTCATCACCCGCGTCAGCAGCGAGACCAGCTCGGGCGCACAGATCGGCATCCTCGACGGGTCCCTACTCCTTCGTGCGAGCTTCGACACGACCGGCTTCGGCCCCGATCTCTCGAGCGGCTGGGACGTCTCGCTCGACGAGGAGATCCTCACGGTGATCACCACGTTCCCCACCCAGATCGATGGGGTCACCCTCTATTGCGGGAGCCGCTGATGGCCGAAGAATCGACGCTGCTCGTGTGGATGGACATGGAGATGAGCGGGCTCGAGGTCGATCGGTGCCGCATCCTCGAGGTCGCGACGCTGATCACCGACGGCGAGCTGAACGTCCTCGCGGAAGGGCCCGAGCTCGTCGTGCACCAGCCCGAGCCGGTGCTCGCGGCGATGAACGACTGGAACAAGAAGCACCACGGCGACTCGGGCCTGATCGACCGGGTGCGGGCCTCGACGGTGGGCGAGGCCGAGGCCGAGCGCCTCACGCTCGCGTTCGTGAAGGCCCACGTGCCCGAGCGGGCGGCCCCGCTCGCGGGCAACTCGGTCCACCAGGACCGAGCCTTCCTGACCCGCTACTTCCCGACGCTCGAGCAGCACCTTCACTACCGGAACGTCGACGTCTCGACGGTGAAGGAGCTCGTGCGACGCTGGTTTCCCGCCTCGTTCGAGGGTCGGCCGAAGAAGAAGGGCAAGCACCGCGCGCTCGAGGACATCCGCGAGTCGATCGAGGAGCTCCGCTACTACCGCCGGGTCGCCTTCCGGGCGCCGTGATGGGCGAGCGGCTCGACAGGCTGAAGAGCGCACTCGAGCACGCGGCCAGCTCGGTGCGGGTGCGGGCGCAGCAGAGTGGGCTCGCGAAGGTCGGGGCCGCGGTGCGGCAGACGCTGGAGCGGCGGGCGCGGATCCCGACCGCGCACGTGCGGCGCGCGGTGATGTCGGTGCCGGGGGTGCGGGCCGGGTCGGTGGCCGTGATCGCGCGGGAGCACGACCACGCGCTCGCCGTCGATCTCGACCTCGAGGGCGAGCGGCGGGTCCGAGGCGAGCTGACGATCGCGGGCGTGTCCTTCGCGCCGCACGGCGCCAAGGAGCTCTCGTTCCGCGTGACGCCCGCCGAGGCGAGCCAGGAGCCGGCGCTCCGCGAGGTCGTCGGTGCCCTCGCGGCGCTCGTCGCCCGAACGATCTGGTCGGCCAGCCTGCCTCCCACGACGGGGGCCCACGAGGGAGGGCTGGTCGATCGCGAGGGCGATCTCCTGCGCATCGATCTGCGTACGCTCGGCGCGGTCCGGAGCGCGATGCAGCGGGGCCCCTCCGTCGTCGCGATGCTCTCGGTGATCGCCCCCGAGCGGATCGAGATCGTCGAAGATGGGCTCGAGGTGCAGCTGGGTCTGCCGCCCCTCGGACGCTGAAGGGGCGCGCCGCGCTCGTCGCGCTGGGCTTCATGGGCTGCGCGTGCGATGGCCCGCCCGCGGCCGGCAGCGGGACCGCGGGCGCCGGCGACGGCGTCGCGCGCGAAGCGGACCTCGTCGACTTCGACCGCTGGGAGCGATTCGACCGCGGCGCGCGCGGCGCTCTGCCGAGCCGCCTGGACGAAGAGACGTGCGGGTACCTGAACCGGCCTCCCCCCGGGCGCCGCGCAGCACGTGATCGGCACCGTGACCGTGCGGATGACCCGGGGCGGTCCGCCGAGCGAGTGGCAGGTGCACGCGTCGGTGGAGCGCGGCGGCGACGACAACGCGGGCGGCGCGGTGCGGCGGGCTGGGAGGACTTCGACCGGACGATGGAACGCACCGGCGAGCAGCTCACGCCGCGCATCCGCAGGCGCGGCGAGGGACCGCAGAACGGTGACGGCTGCGCGCACGGCGCCGAGGGCGTCGCGCTCGGCAGCAACCATCCTCACGGCGCGATGCCCGAGCGGGACGGATCCATCGGCGACGGTCTGCGCCTGCCGATGCCGTGCTCCGCGGGACGGTTCGGTAGCGCGGCGGCCGCGGTCGCGGTGACTTCGGGATCCTCTCGGCCCGAGGGCGTTCATGCGCCGCGCCCTTCTGCGCTCGTCATGCTCGCTCGCCGCGTGCCCCGCCGACGACCGAACCTCGATGGACGCCGGCAACGACGTCCCGCGGATCGCGCGCGATGCGCCCGATGCGAGGGAGCCCGTCGACGTTGGCCCGGTGGGCGAGCGCATCCGCGAGGCCGAGACCGGGGCCGGAAGGCGGGGCTGCACGTTCGGACGCGGCGCGATGCCGGCCGAGGCGATGGGCCTGGAGTCTCCCCTGGGAGAGGACATCCGGGTCCGCCGCCTCACCCTCGTCATGCAGGAGCGCCGCAGCTTGGATCCCCCTGTCGGATCGTCTCGCGCTACGCGCGGGCCGGATGCGTCGCGGTTCGCGTCACCGATCACCGCTCGCTCCTCCGGCTCCTCGAGGCCCGGTACGACCTGCCCGCGCTCACCGGCCGTGACGCGCACGCGTGGCCGCTGCGCGACATGTTCGACGCGCGCCGCCCGAGCTCGCCGAGGCCACGGTGGACGCGGCACGCAACGCCGAGTGCTTCGCGGAAATCCGAGCGGCGGCTTGCGCAGGAGGGCGCGATTCGCCATGCCCTCGGCGTGAGCTCGCGCCCTGGCCCGTCGGACTACCTCGCCGCGATCGTGACCCTCGTGATCGGGGGGCCGCTGCTCTTCGCGTTCGCCTCGGCGCTCGCGGATGGAGAAGTGCGACGGCAGGAGGCGCCGCTGCGGGCGCTGCTCGGCCCGGCCTACGACGAGCTGGTACGGGGGCGGCCGACCGAGGAGCACTACCTCGGCGACGACCGGCTCGCGCCCGACTTCGAGCTCGAGGACCTCGAGGGCCGGCCGTGGCGGCTCAGCGAGCGCCGGGGGCGGGTCGTGGTGATGAACTTCTGGACCATCACCTGCGGGCCGTGCGTGGAGGAGATGCCCACGCTCGTGGAGCTCGCGCGGATGCTCGAGGGGCGCGACGACGTCGAGCTCGTGACCGTGACGATCGATCGCCGCCCCGAGGACGTGCGCGCGGTGATCCCGAGCGGGACGCCGCTCCGGGTGCTCATGGACCGCGAGCGGACGGTGGTGCGCGAACGCTACGGCACGGTGCTCTTTCCCGAGACCTGGATCGTGGACGCGCAAGGCGTCATCCGGATGCGTGTCGATGGCGCGCGGGAGTGGTCGAGCGCCGTGGCGCTCGACGCCATCGAGTCCTTCCTCTGACGGCGAGGCCTGCGCTGGCACGCGCACGGCGCGAACACGCCCAGGGGCTTTCCTCGCAGGCGATTGCGTCGGATGCTGCCGGCATGTGGCATGCGCTGACCTCCTCGCCTGCCGAGCGACGCGCGGTGTGCGACGCGATCCGTTTCGTGCTCGGCGACGGTCCGACCGATCCGCGCGAGCAAGCGCTCCTCGAGCTGACGGCGGAGCTCCTCGGCGGGCGCCTCGAGCCCCGCGTCCACGATGGGCCCGAAGCCCTGGCAGCGGCGCTGCCGCCGCCCCTGCGCGAGCGGGCCCTTCAGTCGGCGATGCTCGCGACCCTCATGGACGAGGTCGTCTCGCCGGACGAAGACCTGCGCGTTCAGGCCCTCGCCCGCGCCTTCGCGCTCGACGAGCCGCGCCTTCGGGCCCTGCACCACGTCGCGCATCAGCGGCAGGCCCTCGCCTTCCTCGATCTCGCCCGCCGCTCCTTCGCCCGCGACGCGTTCGAGGACGCGCTGGCCCGCGGCGGTCCGGGCAAGCTCTGGAAGATCGTCGGCCCGCTCGTGGGACTCGCGGGCGACCCCGAGCTCGCGCAGCGCTACATCGGCCTCGGGGCGCTGCCCGCGGGCAGCCTCGGGCGCGCGTACTTCGAGTTCGTCACCCGCAACCGGCTGTCCTTCCCCGGCGAGCACCGCGCGGTGCCCGAGGCCGGCGTCTGGCACGACCTCACGCACGTACTCGCGGGCTACGGGACGAGCGACGAGGAAGAGATCCTCGTCGTGTCGTTCATCGCGGGCTACCGCCGCGACGACCCGTTCTTCTGGCTCTTCACCATCGTGCTCCAGTACCACCTCGGGATCCGCGTCTCCCCCTACTCCCCGCGCAAGACCGGACTCTTCCGTCCGCGCGCCGCGCAGGCGGCCTACGAGCGCGGCACGCACGTGACGATCGACCTCGAGCGCTGGGATCCCTGGCCCCACTTCCATCGTCCGCTTGCCGAGCTGCGGCGCGAGTTCGGCGTGCCGCCGCGCACCGACGCGAACGAGACCGACCCGCCGTAGGCGCCGCGGCTCAGGGCCGAGGACACGCGGCGAGCGCCGCTCTGGCCGCCGCGACGAGGCGTCCCTCGGGCGCGCCCTCGAGATATCGCTGCAGCGCGCTGCAGCGCGCCGCACCGGCCTCGCTCGCGAGGGCGAGGACCGCACTCGCCTCGAGGTTCTGTCCGGCCGCGGCCCGCGCATGCTCGGCGGGATCGCGGTGAGCGCTCGCGTCGAGCACCGCGAGGAGCAGGTGCGCATGCGGGCTCGCAGGATCGCGGTCGAGCGCCTGCCGGCCGAAGATTCCGGCCCGGCCGTAGGCCTCCTCGCTCCACTCGAGCCACCCCTCGGCGACCGACATGAGCGCGAGCGCCGCCGGGGGCGCCGTGCCCCGCGCCTGCATCCCGCGCAGCTGGTTGAGCACCGCCTCCACCGTCGGCGCACGACGTGCCCGCGCGAGGGCCACCGCACGGAGCCCGAGGGCCGTGGCCCGGTCGGCCTCGATCTCGGTGGCGAGCGCGATCGCGAGCAGCGCCTCGGCCGCCTCGTCCCAGCGCTCGGCCTGCAGCGCGAGGTGCGCCCGCGGCAGCGCGAGCTCGGGGGTGCTCGTCGCGGTGGCCAGGCCCGCGAGGCCCCGGGCCCCGGCCAGCGCCTGCACGAAGTAGCGGGCCCGCAGCTCGATCACGTCGGGGGCATCGAGCCCCAGCGCCGCGAGCTCGCCCTCGGTACGCCGCGCGTCGTCGAGCGCAGCGGCGTCGAGTTCGGCGCCGAGGAGCGCCACGAGCGCGCGGGCATCGCCCGGCGCGAGGTCGAGCGAGGCGCGGAGGGCCTGCCGGGCGATGTCGAGCCGCCCGAGCGCGCGCGCCGCGAGGCCGCGCTCGCGCTGGATCGCGGCATCGTCGGGGCGCGCCTCGGCAGCCCGCTCGAACGCGTCGAAGGCCTGCTCCCACGCCGCTGCCCGCGCGTGCACCCGCCCCAGCTCGAACAGCAGCATGGGCTCCCGGGGATGCGCCTCGAGCGCGACCCCGAGCACCTCGAGCGCGCGCTCTCGCTGCCCGGTCGCGGCGTGCACCCGGGCCGCGGCGGCCGCGATCCGCGGGCTCGTCGGTGCCTCCGCGAGGAGCGCCTCGATCGGCGCGAGCGCCTCGGAAGGCCGGCCCGAAGCGACGAGCAGCGCGCTCGACAGCAGGCGCGCCGAGAGCTCGGTCGCAGGCGCCGCCATGGCGCGGTCGAGCGCGGCGCGCGCGAGGTCCCACGCCCCGCGGGCCAAGTGGATCTGCGCCTCGACGAGTTCTCGGCGGGGCCCCGGAGGTACGCCCTCGAGGTTGCGCTCGGCCCCGGCCAGATCTCCGTGCACCAGCGCCCGGCGCGCCCGGAGGAGATCGCGGCGCGCCGCGTCGGCAGAGACCGGACGGTCCAAGCTCTCGGTCTCGCGGTCGGCGTCGGCGATCCGCCCGAGCGCGAGCAGCCCCTCGGCGCGCTCGATGCGGAAGAGCTCGTCGCCCGGCGGCGGCGATGCGCCCGCGCGGTCGAGCGCCACGTTCGCGGCGAGGGTATCGCCATGCTCCACTGCGACGAGGCCGCGCACGAGTTCGGCCCATGCGCGCTCGGCCGGCGTCGCGTCGGCGGCGGCGAGCACCTCGGCGGCGTGGGCATCCGCGACGTCCAGATCCGTGCTCGCTTCGAGCCCGACGCGGGCGCGGCCGAGGCGCAGCGCCGTCGCCTCTTCGGCCCCCAGCGCGGGGATCTCGTCGTGGGCCCGCGAGGCGACCTCGAGGAGCAGTGCCGCGTGGCGGGGCGAGCCGGCAAGTTCGTCGTGCGCCGCCTCCGCGGAAGCGCGCGCCGCCTCGAGGTTGCCGACCGCGAGCGCAGCGAGCGCCCGCGCATGCGCCGCCTCGGCGGCGCGCGGTCCACCGCCGGCGACGAGCGCCCCGGCCTCGAGGCGCGCGCGCTCGGGATCCCCGGCGGCGAGCGCGAGGTAGGTCGCGGCGATGCGGTGATCGGAGGCCCCTTCGCGCGACGCGTCGTGCGCCGCGAGGAGCGACTCGGCGGCCTCGCGGTGCGCGCCGCGGCCCGCGAGCACGGCGGTCGCGTGCAGGCGCGCGCGGAGGGCCGCGTCGGCAGGCGCGTCGTGTTCCGCGAGCAGCGCGAGCGCGGCGTCGATGTCGGCGAGCCGGCCCGAGGACTCGGCCTGGGCGCAGGCGGAGGCGATCGCGGCGCGCCGCTGCACCTGCAGCGCGACGTAGGCCGCGAGGCTCGCCAGCAGCACGAGCGCCAGCCCGAGGGTGCGGCGGACGTTGCGGCGACGGGCCACCTCCTCCTTCGTGAGCGGCACGTTCTCGATCGGGGCGAGGCTGCGCTTGGGCGGAGCGACCGGAATCAGGTCGTCCGCTTCTGGGGCCCGCTGGGAAGGATCCCGCCCCGGCCGCGGGAGTTCCTCCGGCTCGTCCTTCGACACGCGTTCCGAATCATGCCGGATGAGCCCATCGCTGCGCCAGCGCCGAGTGCGGCGCGCGAGCCCCGAGGACCCGGTCTGCAGGGACCGCCTCAAGCTCGCGGCCCGAGCGACCGATACGCTTTTCGGTGAAGACCAAGCTCGCGCTCCTGCTCCTCGGGCTCGCCGGCGGCTTGGTGGGCGGATACTTCGCGCGACCGTCGGTGGACCGAGCGATCGGCATCTCGAACGAGATCGAGGGCGTGGTGGTCGCCGAGCGGCGGGAGGACGAGCGCCTCGTCCTGACGCTGCGGGCCGGCGAAGAAACCGTGCTGGCGAGCTTCCGGGAGCGCGCCGACGACGTCGAGCAGCTGGTCGCCCCGGGGGACTTCCTGACCGTTCGGCTCGGCTCGCGGGGCGTCTTCGCCGACGAGGTGCCCATCGTGCGCCTGCGACGCGCGGCGGACGTGGCGGCCGAGGAGAACTCCCGGCGGTCCCGCCGCCGGCGGCGGGGCGGCGGGCACGGGGAGGACGAGGCGGCACGGCCCGAGACGGAGCGGCCTGACCTCGGCGGGGACGCGGAGCATGGGACGACCGAGGGCGGCACGACGGACCACGGCGCCCCCGCGGCCCCTGGCCACGATGACGCGCCCGGGCACGGCCCCGCAGGCGAAGACGTGCCGCTCGCCGCCCACGCCGTTCCCGCTGCGACGGTTGCGCGCGCCGGCGGCGGCTGACCGGAACAGCACCTCGCCTTCCTCACGCCGCTGCCCGAAGGGGTGACGAGCGCCTCCGCGTAGCGCGGTTGTCTCACGCCACCGGGGCGGGACGGCGTTGACACCGCGGGCGCTCGGGTGGTAACGGGCCCTTGGTCGGCTCGCGTCACGGAGCCGCATGGAGGAGCGAATGCGAAGCGCGATGCGTCTGGCCCTCTGGGCCGTGCTCATGATCGGTGCGACCGTCGGCTGCGGCGGAGGTCGGACGGCGGCCTGGGACGAGGGCACCGCCTCGGGCGGCACCGTCACCGCGGAGGCGCAGGCCACGCACGACGCCGCCCTCGCCGAAGGCAACGCCGCCTGGGACGAGCGGGCCGACCCGGAGCGCCTGCGCGCTGCGATCGCTGCCTGGCAGCGCGCCCTCGAGGCCGTGCCGAGCGACTGGGAGCTCTGGCAGCGCCTCGGACGCGCGCAGTACTTCCTCGCGGACGGCACGATGCAGTTCGACCCGGCGCTCGAGGCCGACACGACCGCGATGTACCAGACCGCGATCACCTCGACCGAGCGCTCGCTGACCGAGCACTTCCCGCGCTTCGCGGAGTACATGCGGACGAACGCCCGCTTCGACGACGGCGCGCTCGCGACGCTCGACGCCTCGGCGGTGCCGGCCCTCTACTGGCGCGCCTCGGCGCTCGGCCGCTGGGCCCGCCGCGACGGCTTCGCCACCGTGCTCGCGTACAAGGACGAGATCCGCGCGATCATGACGTACTGCCTGAACAACGACCGGCACTACTACCACGCCGGCCCCGACCGCTACTTCGGCGCCTTCTACGCGGTGGCCCCGACCTACGCCGGCGGCGACCTCGACCGCTCGCGGCAGCACTTCGAGTACGCGATCGGCGTCGACCCGAATTTCTTCGGGACCCACGTCCTCTTCGCGATGGAGTTCGCGGTGAAGGCGCAGGATCGCACGCTCTTCACCGACCAGCTGAACCTCGTCATCAACGGGGATCCCGCGAGCCTGCCCGACGTCACGCCCGAGCAGGCGGTCGAGCAGCGCAAGGCCCGCGACGGCCTCGCCCGCATCGACGAGCTGTTCGAGTGAGAGGCCGCGGGCGGCCCGGCCGCCCGACATGCTTCTCCGCCCGCCGCTGAATCCACTCGGCGGCGGGCGCGTCTCTGGCCCCCGAGTCCCTGGCCCGACCCGTTCCGTTCGAGGAGACCATGACCACCCAGCGTACCCGCCTCGCGCTCTCGCTCACGGCCGTCTCGGCCCTGCTCTGTGCCTTCTTCGCCTCGACGGTCCCGGCCGGCACCCGAGCCCAGGACGGCGCCGAGCCGATCGAGCTGAAGATCGCGACCGTCGCGCCCGAAGGCACGCCCTGGGAGAAGCAGCTCCGCACGCTGAAGCGGCACATCGAGACCGAGTCGGCCGGCCGCATCAAGGTCCGGCTGTTCATGGGCGGCTCGCTCGGCGGCGAGAAGGCGCTGGTCCGCCGCACCGCCTCGGGCTCGATCCAGTGCTTCGCCGGCTCGACCGCGGCCCTCGGCAGCATCGTCGAGGCGATGAACGTCATCGAGGCGCCCTACCTCTTCGACAGCGCCGAGGAGGCCGATCGCGTGCTCGACGGCCCGGCCCGGCCCCTCGTGGAGACCGCGCTGCGCGGCGGCGGCTTCCGCTTCGCGCTCTGGGCCGAGAACGGCTTCCGCTCGTGGTTCACCCGGTCCCGGCCCATCTCCCGCCCGAGCGACCTGAGCGGCCTCCGCATGCGGTCGCAGGAGGCCGCGGTGCACCTCGCGACCTACCGCGCGTTCGGGGCGACGCCGGTGCCGATCGACGTGACGAACGTGCTCACGAGCCTGCAGACCGACGTGGTCGACGGCTTCGACAACACGCCGCTCTTCGCCTTCGCGACCTCCTGGTACCAGGCGGTCTCGCACCTCACCCTGAGCGAGCACAGCTACCAGCCGGGCATCATGGTGTACTCGGCCTCGTGGTTGGACGGACTGCCCGCCGATCTCCAGACGATGCTGACCAGCCTGCCCGCGTCGCTGACGGCCGAGGGCCGCAGCTCGGTGCGCCGCATGGACCCGGTCCTCATCTCCAACCTCGAGCGCGCCGGCATCACGGTGCGGCGACTGTCGGCCTCCGAGCGTGCGGCCTTCGCCGCCGTCGGCCGGCCGGTGCAGGACGCGGCCGCGGCCGAGGCGGGCGCAGCCGGGCGCTCGCTCCTCTCGGCGCTGCGCGGCGACTGACTCCCCTCCAAGGTCGGACCCTTCTTCGCGGGCTCGGGCGCCAGTGGCACCCGGGCCCGCGGCGCGTTGGGGGGACTTCGACACGCGGGATTTCCCGGAAGATCGCTCAAGTTGTGCCCCCCGGGGTCGCTCTACAGCAGGACGGCCCGAGCTCGGTCCGCCACTCCGCCCACCCGAGGTGTACCCATGGGGGATCGTCTGCGCGACGCAGAGAACCTGACCCGCCCGCCCAACCCGCCCGCTCCCCGCGTCCTCTTCCCGAAGTCGCGCCTCTCGATGGGGCCATGCGAGCGGTGCGGGGCCGAGGTAGCGCCGCTCGAACGGCTCTCATCGCAGGGCCTTCGCCATTTCTGGTGCGAGCCGGTCGTGCGGGCCGAGATGCTTCGGCGCGTCGAGGCGATGCAAGCGCTGCATCGCTCGCTGATCGCCCTCGCCACGGTCGAGCCCGCCAAGCGTCAGCTCGAGCGGGAGTTGCCCTGCCTTCCGGACATCGCGACGATGGGCGACATCGTCGACGTCCTGCACCGCGTCCGCCTCGCGACGGTGTGCGCGCACGGCCTGCCGAGCGAGCAACGGGCCTGGGCGGTGACCTACCTCGAGCGGCTCGCCGCCTCGCTCTGAGCACCGCCACGCGCCCGGCACGCGGACCTGGCCCGAGGACCTCCCGGGCCGGGTCCGAGGCCGGGCGTCAGTCTTCGAAGCGGAGCTCGAATCCCTCGAGCTCGTCGACGTCCCGGCAGAACGACGCGAGCGCGGGGTAGGCCTCGGCAGCGACGCGCATGCGGGGGACCCGCACGTGCCGCTCGACCCGCACCCCGCCCGGCAACGCGAAGGCCTCCCAGGTGGCGCTCGCCCCGGAGGGCCCCTCGATGCGCGCGGCCTCGGGCAGCGTGCCCACGGTCGCGCCGGTCGGGCCGTGGATCACGACGACGACGTCGATGGCGAGGTCGTCCTCGATCACCTGCCCGGTGGTGCGGGCGGCCAGCCGCGCGTAGGACGGAGTGAGCAACGTGGGGAAGAGGCCGGGCACGAGACGCACGCCGCGCACTTCGCGGCCGAGCTCGTCGACCTCGAACTCGTAGCGCAGCTCGAGATCGCTGCCGGGCTCCTCGCGGCCGAGGATCTCGACGCGGGTGGTGTGGGCGCCGGGCAAGAGGCGCGACACGTAACCCTGATCGAAGAGGTCCTCGAGCTCGGCCGCGGGCACGCTCTCGAGCTGGCTCCGCCAGGTCGCGGCGTCCGCGCCGCGGAAGGTCTCGGAGACCTCGAAGCGCGCGCCGCCCGCGGCCTCGATCCACACCTCGACCGCGACCGTGCGGGTCTCGCCCTCGGAGTCGGCCACGCGCACCGCAGCGCCGGTGTCTGCACCCGTCAGGACGATGCCGTCCATGCCGCGCACGAGCGGAGGCAGCACGCCGCAGCCCGCACCGCGCTGCGCGGTGCTGATCCACCGCTCGCCCGCGCCGCGCCCGACGCGCAGGAGGAGCTGTGCGTAGGTCTCGTCGTCGGGGAGCAGGGCTGGGGCCGGGTCGTCGTCGAATTCGCGGACCATGACGAGCTCGGTCTCGATCCCCGCGAGGCCGGCGAGGTAGCGCAGCACCCGCGAGCGGCTCCCGGTGCGGGTGAGCGCCATCGTCGCCCCCTGACCGAAGAGGTCGTTCGACTCCTCGACGTCGCTCATCACCCACTCGTAGAGGCGCGCGAGGCGCTGCGCCTCGGTGCCCGCGCCCGCGAGCTCGCGGGCGAGGCGCTCGGCGAGCGGGTCGCGGATGTCGCGGTCGAGGAGCAGGTCGCTCACCGTCGCGACGTACTGCGCCCAGCTCGCGCGGCTGCCCCAGGCGATGGAGGGAAAGATCTCGCGGGGCGAGACGGCGCCCGGCTCGGGGGTGGCGGGCAGGCTCTCGCGGACCTGCCACTGGTAGACGCGGAGCGCGCCCTCGGTGCGGGTCTCGGTGCTCGGGGCTGCTCCGCGCGGGTCCACGACGATCTCGAGATCGGCGGGCGCGACGAGGGTGAGCGAGCTCCAGTCGAAGGGCGTCTCGTAGTTCTGGAAGTAGAAGCGCGAGCCGACCGCGCCACCCTCGTAGGTGTCGCTCGGGGGAATCGCACGGACGTACTCGAACTCCACGTAGTCCCCCGGCTCGACCGAGGGCATCTCGATGTGCTCGAGGCCGTCGATCGCGTCCGGCTCGACCCGGGTGCCGTCCGCGTTGATCGTGCGCAGCGTGAGGAGCTGGGCGTCCTCGGGCGGGGCGAACTGGCCGTCCTCCTCGGCGGCCTCGTCGCTCTGCTCGCGCAGGATGTTGTGGGTGAGCTCGAGGATCGAACCGTCGGCGAAGAGACGCGTGACGGTGTAGTCGAGCACGAGCACGCGGGGGGCGTCGTAGGTGTGCCCGGAGGCCTCGAAGCGGCGGATGACCTCCGCTCCGTCGAGGCGGTAGGCCTCGAGCTCGCCGGCGCCGAAGACGCTGCGGCGGAGCCGGCGCAGGGCGATCATCGCGGCGGGCTCGCGGTCGAGCGTGGCCTCGAGGTGGGTGCGCGCCCCGTCCCGATCGCCCGCCGCGAGGAGGCGGTCGACACGCATCAGCGCGACCGTATCGCTGCGGGGCTGCAGCGTCTCGATCTCGGTGAGCAGGGCCATCGCACGCGCGGCGTCGCCGCGGGCGCGGGCGAGGCCGAGTTCGGCGTCCGCCACGGTGAAGCGGCTCGAGCCGGGCTCGAGCGTGGCGAGGCGCGCGAGCTCCGTGGCCGCCTCGTCCCAGCGGCGCTGGCGCACGAGGTGCTGGTAGCGGGCGTCGGTGCGCGCATCGCACGCGACGAGGCGCTCGACGAGCTCGCCAGCCTCACGGCTGCGCCCGCGCTGCACCGCGGCGTCGAGGCGCGCACGAACCAGCCGGCACGCATGGGGGTGCGCTTCGCTGGCCTCGGCGAGCGCCGCGTCCGCGAGTTCGTCGAAGCCCTGCGCGCGGAGCGCCTGGATGAGCGTGGTGGGGAAGAGCACCAGCTCGGGGAAGGCAGCCGTGCCCCGGCGCAAGAGCTGGGTCGCCTCGGGCGCGCGCCCCCCCGAGAACTCGAGGCTCGCGCGCGAATAGAAGGCGTACCAAGCGCGCGGGTCCCGCTCGATCGCCATGCCGCTGAGGCGGCGGACCTCGTCGGGTCCGAGGGTGCTGCCCAGGGTCGGATCGTTCACCGCGATGGCGCTCGCGAGCACCAGCATCGGGACTGCAGCGTCCTCGCCGTTCGCGGCGCTGCCGAGCAGCTCGCGGGCGCCGATCCAATCCCCGCGCGCGGCGGCGAGGGTCGCGGCGACGTAGTGCTCGAGCAGACCCGCGGCGGGATCGACGGCCTGGTTCACGTGGTCCGTGCCGGCCGCGAGCGAGAGCAGCGCGACCGGGTTCGGGTGGCGCGTCGCGATCTCGAGGCGCACACGGTGCGTGCCCGCGGAGAGCGAGAGCACGTGGTAGGTCGCCCGCGGCCGGTGCTCGCGGCGGCGATCGATGACGATGGGCGCGCCCCCGTCGAGGGTGATCCGCGCGGTGTTCGGGGTCTCGAGGCGCAGCACGTAGGTGCCCGCGGAGGGGACCGAGAGTTCGCCCTCGACGAACGTCGAGCCTGCGCCCGAGACGGGTCCACCGCCGAGCGCCAGCACGCAACCGCGGGCCTCGACGCTGCGGGTCGCACGCTCCCCGCGGCCCGCGCCGAGGTCGTAGCGGTCGGCGAGCTGCGCGTCGGCATCGGGAGGCAGATCACGGTCGAAGCCAGCGAGCGCGCGCGGACCGAAGGGGCCGGCGACCCGCGCCGAGGTCAGGCAGCCCATGCGGGCGGTGCGGGCGCGGACGGCTTCCATGTCCCCGCGGCGGTACGCGAAGTCCACGAGGACGGAGCTGGCCGCGAGGAAGGCCGCGGGCCCGAGTCCGCGGGTCTCTGCAGCCCCGGCGTCCGCGAGCGCGGGCTCGAGGACCGCGCTCACCCGCGCGACGTAGTCGGGGACGGTGTCGTCGTAGTCGGCGATGGCAGCCGCGGAGACCTCGGCGAGCTCGTGCGCGAGCGGATGCGCGGCGCCAGCGGCGTGACCGAGCACGTAGAGGTGTTCGTCGAGCGCGGCCGAGAGCGCGCCGTGCGTGTCGTGCTCGAGCGCGGAGAGAAAGTGCAGGCCGAGATCGTCCGGAGCGAGCGCGAGCGCGCGATCGATCGCGGCGCGCTGCGCGCTGGGATCACCGCCGTCGAGGAGCAGCTCGGCCTCGGCGAGGGCCCGCTGCGCGGCGGGATCGCTCGGAGACGACGCGGCGCGTCGCCGCAGCTCGTCGATGCTGGCGCCCGCACGTCCGGCGCGGGGCGTGCCGCCGCAGCCGGCGAACGAGGCGAGAGAGAGGGCGAGGCAGAGGGCGATGCGCACGGTGCGGCTCCGGGGTTCGGTCGAGGGGGTCATCGCGCACCTCCGGCGAGGACGATCCGCTGCCGGAGCAGGGCATCGGCTTGGGTGACCCAGGCGCGGAACGCGGGGTAGTCGGCGGCGGACACGGTGTCGACGGCGATGGTGAGTTCGGTGTGGGCGCGCACCTCGCGCCCCTCGGCGGTCACCCGCACGAGCACGTGTCCGAAGGCGCTCCGCGCCTCACCGCCGGCAGGGAGGTCGAGCACGCGCATCCCCGCGGGCAAGCGCAGCGTGCGGTCCTCGAGGTAGCTCTCGGGTGTGCCGAGATCGAGCGTGTTCTCGCGGGCCTCGAGGCGCGCGATGGAGCGGGTGAGATCGGTGAGCACGCTCGGCGCGATGCGCAGGCCTTCGGCGTCGCGGACCGCGAGCTGGGGCGCGCTGCCTTCGAAGGTGAAGGTGACGGGCGCATCGAAGTCGTCGAGGTGCTCGAAGGCGAAGCGCGAGACGTCGACGCCGGGGACGAGGGAGCGGAACCAGGACTCGAGCCGGTCCTCACGGGTGCCCTCGGCCTGGAATTGCGAGCGGAACCAGGGCGCGGTGGGCCCACGGATGAGCTCGCTCGCCTCCAAGCGCGCGCTGCCGTCCGTCACGAGGTCGATGGTGAGGGTGCGCTCGTGGTGGTTGCGCTCGGGCGGCAGCACGGGGGTGCGGCGCAGCTCGGCGGTGACGTTGCCCGCGGCGTCCGGCCCGACGAGGAGCGCGGTGACGCCCTGATCCATCGCGGGGAAGTCCTCGATGCCGGAGAACTCCGCGGTCCCGTCGAGGAAGAGGTCGAGCTCGGGGACGTAGGCGATGGCGTGATCGAAGACCGCGAGGGACGCGGGCAGATCGGAGATGGCGCCGTTGTGGCGGGTGCGCAGCAGCACGAGCCGCGCGTCGATGCCCGCCTCGCGCAGCATCGTGTAGATGAGGGAGGCCTTGTCCTTGCAGTCGCCGAAGCCGCGCTGGACGATCTGCGGCACGCGGTAGGGCAAGAAGCCATGGATGCCGAACTCGAGGCCCACGTAGCGGGTGTTCTCGATGACCCAGCGGTAGATGCGGCGGACGCGCTCGCGCACGTCCGTCACGCCATCGACGAGCCCGTGCACGGTGCGCCGCAGGCTCTCGTCGGCGTAGAGCTGATCGTGCACGAGGCCCCACCACCACCGGCCGACGTCCTCCCAGGTGCGGTAGGTGGACACATGCAGGTAGGGCGCGATCTCGGTGAGCCCGGGCACATCGGGCTCGTTCGTCAGCGGCCCGACGTCCTCGGCGTGGAAGTGGTCGATGCGGACGCCCTCCTCGTCCCGCGTGTCGTGCACGAGCGAGGAGAGGGACGGCTCGTTGAAGTAGAACGTGCGCGAGGCGGGGCGCGAGAGGACGTAGTCGACGCGGGCGATGGGCGCGTCGGTCGCGAGGTAGGTCAGGTCGCCGTAGTAGTCGTCGAACTGGTTGCGCTCCGCGACGTCGTCGATCCGGTACTGCACCTCGACGACGTCGCCGGGGCTCAGGTCGGGAAACACCACGACGAGGGCGCGCGTGTCGTAGTAGATGCGCGACCACGGCTCGCCGAGCTGCTGCTCGAAGCTGTCGTTGGCCTCGAGGATGCGGCCATCCCGGTACACCCGCGCGGCGCGCACGGTGACGCGCTGCACGTCGGGGTCGTACACGATCGAGTAGGTTCGCCAGTCGCGCGCGCCCTCGTCGTTCACGATCTGCACCGCGACCTGACGGAAGTTCGAGCCGAGGCCGCTCTCGAAGACGGTGTTGACGGTGAGCTGCTCGAGGAAGCGCACCGGGTAGCCGCTCTCGGGGGCGAGCCGCGCGAGCAGCTCCTCGGCCGGGACTGCCCACGCCTCGTCGCGACGCTCCGCCGGCTCGAGCCCCTCGATGAGCTCGCGGGTCGCGACGTCCGTGGGGCGCAGGTCGAGCGCCTCGCGGAGGGCCTCGGTCGCGAGCCCGGTCTCGCCGCGGCGGAGAAGGGCGCGGCCGTACGCGACGCGCACGTCGGCGTCCTCGGGCGCGAGATCGGTGGCATGCCGGAAGGCGCCCATCTCCTCGTCGGCGCGGTCGAGCGCGTCGTAGAGCTCGGCGGCGCGGAGAAAAAAGCGCGTGTGATCGTCGCCGAGCGCGAGGAGCTGCTCGATCCCGGTGAGCGCCGCGCCGACGTCGCCGCGGGTGATGGCATCGCCGATCAAGGCGTTGCGGCTCGACGCGTCGTCGAAGCGGATGGCGAGGGCCTCGGTGAAGCGGGCGATGGCGGCGTCCCGATCCCCGACCTCTTCGGCCATGCGCGCGCGGAGCGCCGCCCACCGGCTCGTCCCGGGCGCGCGGGCGGCCGCCGCGTCGACGACGCTCCGCGCGGTCTCGGGCAGGCCCATCGTCGAGAGCAGCTCGGCGCGCAGCACGGCCGCCTCGAGGCTCTCGACCGCGCTCGACGGGATGCGGTCGAGGAGGGCGAGCGCGGTGTCGGGGCTCGGGCCGGTGAGCGCGAGGCGGGCGCGGGCGAGGAGCACGGCGGGCTCGTCGGGCGCGAGGACCGCGGCCCGGTCGACCGCCACGCTCGCATCGCCGCGCGAGGTCGCGTAGCTCGCGGCCAGGGTCCAGCGGAACGCGCTCGGCTCGGTGGTCGCGGCACGCTCTGCGAGCTCGGCGGCGCGGTGCTCGTCGGGATCGTCGGCGCCGGTGAGGGTGAGGAAGCGGGCGAGGTCCTCGAGGGCCTGCGCGCTCGGCGCCTCGCCGGCCGCTGCGGCCTCGAGGGCGGCGAGCGGCGCGGCCGGCGCGGCGGGCAGGCGCGGCACGCCGTGGCCCGGGCGGACGGCGTCGGCGCTGCCCTCGAGGCTGTAGGTGAGCCCGCGCGCCGGCGCGCCGGTCGCGTCCCCGAAGCGGGCGTAGAAGCCCCAGGTCGACTCCTCGACGCAGACCTTCACGAGGAGGCGGTTGAGGCCGGCGTGCGCGCCGACCATCGCGACGTGCCGGTCGGGATCGGGCTGGCGGTAGTGGTCGTCGCGAAGGACCTCGGTGCCGTTCCACCACGCGGCGACCGCCCCGCCCGCGCCGAGCCACAGGCTCAGCGGCTGCGCGCGCTCGCTCCGCACGAAGGTCTCGGCGTAGCTGCACGCGTGCACGTCGGGGCGGTGCACCGCGTCGAAGGACACGTAGCCGAAGTGCCCGACGTCGGGGTACGTGCGCCAGCCCACCGGGCGCTCGGTGCCCTCGAAGCGCGCGTCGAGATCGACCGGCGCCATCCGCAAACGCTCGGGGTCGTACTCGGTCGCGAAGCCCCGCTCGCCCTCGTTGTCGAAGGGTCCGACGACGCGGAAGGTCCGCACGTAGCCGAGCTCCTCGATGGCGCGCCGCGAGGCGGCGAGATCGCCGATGCGGAGCAGCGCGCGGGCGCGGAGCTGCGCGGCGTAGGCGCGGAGAGGGGCGGAGAGCCGGCGCTCCCCGGCGAGGCGCTCGAGCGCAGCGAGGCTGCTCGCGGGCGGCACGTCACCGTAGGCGCGCCACAGCTCGAGGAGCGGAACGTAGGCGCTCGGGCTGCGTCCCTCGGCGACGACCTCGGCCTCGAGCGTGCGCAGCCGCGCCTCGAAGGGGCTCCCGGCCGCCTGGGCGGAGGCCCGCGGCACGAGGAGAAAGGGAGCGAGGACGAGGAGGGCGCGGAGCGGAGACGGGAGGCGGTGCATGGGACCCCGGGAGCGAGAGCGCCGCGCCATCGACGCGGAGAGCGACCTTAGCAGCCGCCCGCGAGCCGCGGCACGCCGCCGAGCGCCACCGCTTCGGCCGCGTGCAGAGCCATTTCGGCCCACGCGGGCTGCACCCGGGCCGCCCGCACCGGGTTCCTCGCACCGCGCCTCGCGCGGCGATCTGCGCGCGAGGCGCAGCCGGGGAGGAGCCGCGAGGGCGGCGCGGCAGGTCAGAAGAAGAATCGGTAGCCGAGCTGGGCGGTCGGGCTCCCGCGCGGCGGGTCGCTGGACACCGCCTTGCCCTGGGGCAGCGACCCTGGCCCCTCCGAACGCGCGCTTCCGGCGGGGTCACCGCCCGACAAGATGTGGATCGCCGGCGAGCTCTTTGGCACCCTGCGGCCATGCTGCTTCGTGACTGCGCGCGTCTGCACCTTTCCTTTCTCGTCGGCTTCGGCCTGCTCGCTGGCTGCGGGGGCGGGCGAGGCGGCGATGGCGAGCGGGACGCCGGGCCGGACCGCGACGCGCCGCGCGCGGACGCCGGGATGTCCGCCGAGGCGAACATCCGCGAGGTCCTCGATTGCGCCGAGCCCACGGGCATCTTCGGAGCCGGCGAGCGGGACCAGCTCGAGCTGCACCAGATCGACACCGGCCGCTTCCCCGACGCCCTCTGCAACGACGGCACGGCGGCGGTGCTCTACTACCGGCCCTACCGCGGCGAGGCGAACCGCAACCGCTGGGCGATCACCCTGCGGGGCGGCGGCACCTGCGGCGACGCCGCGCTCTGCGCGGCCCGCTGGTGCGGCTGCTCCGCCGGCAACCCTTGCGCCTTCACCGACATCCGCCAGGGCTTCGATGCGAACAACATGTCCGCCGGCGGCCGGCGGGGCCGCGTCGGTGAGGGCATCCACCGCCGCGACGGGGCGCGGGCCAACCCGATCGAGGACTACAACCACGTCCAGCTCATCTACTGCAGCTCCGACGAGTGGGGCGGGCAGATGCGCGGCGTCGAGCTGACGACGACGCACCCGACCACCGGCGAAGAGGTGACCTACGTGGCGCACTTCCTCGGCGCTCGGATCCTCGAGGCCGATATCGCGACCCTGCGCCAGGACGGCGTGCCGGCGCTGGTCTACACCCTCAACGGCACCCCGGTGACGATGCCGGATCTCGACGAGGCGGAGTCCGTGCTCATCGCCGGCGACTCCGCCGGCGGTACCGGGGTCATCACCCACCTCGACGCGATCGCCGCGGGCCTGCGCGCCGCCCACGTCGGCGGACCGGGCCCCGAGGTGCGCGGGCTCATCGACGCCGTCACCGGCCCCGAGCTCGCCCGCCTCGACTACACGAACTTCGTCGCCGCCGCGTCCGGCGTCGACACCTACGAGGAGTTCCTCGACGCCAACGCCGCCCTCGACCTGAACGCGGAGCTGGCCCGCGACGCGAGCTGCGTCGCCTACCACGAGGCCCGGGGCAACCCCGAGATCTGCCTCGACGGGACGCACGTGCTCCGCCACCACCTCACGACCCCGTTCTTCTTCCGTATGGCGCTGCTCGACTCGCTCGTCTCGCGCGTCTACGACGACCTCGGCCTGGCCGACCCCGAGCTCGGGCCCTTCGACCTCGTCGACGGCGTGCCCCGCACCTTCGCCGTCGTGCTCGCCCGCGAGATGCTCATGATGCCCGGCCGGTCCGCGACCTCCGAGGAGGGCAGCGAGATGACCCAGGCGCCCGGGATCTTCGGTCCGGCCTGCTTCGACCACGACACCCTCCACGTCGACGAGGAGGTCTACGACACGACGATCACCCCGGCCTCGGCCCCGGGGCCGGTGCGGCTCTTCGACGTGCTCGGCCCTTGGCTCGAGGGCACCGAGGTTCCTCCGGTGGTGAGCCAGGATCTGATGCGTCGGGACACGGCCTGCGGCCTGCGGTGAGCGCAGTCGGCCTCCCGGCGCCGGTGACCTGCAGCACCGTCTTCGGGAGGCGTGGCGCCCGCGGACCGCGCGCGCGGCTCGGGGCAGGCCGCGGGCGCTGCGCGGCGCCTGGCCGCCCCGCGACGTCGCGCTCAGGGCACGCGGCGGAAGAAATGGGAGTCGTTGTTCCCCACGAGGTGGTCGGACATTTCCCGAAGGCGCACCGGAGAGGGCGCCGCCGCTTCGCCGCTGAGGAGGTCGTGGCCGAATCCGGCCATGATCCGCAGTCGACGGGCCTCCCCCTCGCCCTCCCACACGCACTCGGCGGTCTGCACCGGCTGCCCCCACCAGCTGAACCCGGTGCAGCGCGGGGTGCCGCGGAGATCCCGGATCGCCCAGAAGCCATTGTTGATCGCGATCGTCCAGCCGTCCTCGTCGATGGGCTGCGCCACCGAGTACCCGGCGCCGCCCGCGGTGCCATGCAGGTACAGCACGTCGCCGTCGACGACCGCGGACCAGAAGCCGATCGGGTCGGAGACGATGCGCGCGCGGTTCGTGGCGGTGAACTGGTACGCACCGACGACTGGCGCGCCGGCGACGGTCTGCGTGAGGGTCGCGCGGCCCTCGGCGGTGAACGTCCACGTCCCCCGGTCGCGGTGGGACCAGGAGCCGACCATCGCGGCGCGGAGCGCGTCGGCACCGGGCGCGTCGGTCACCGCACGCTCGTCGGGCGCCCACCGCACCTCGAAGCCGGGGGTGTCTCCGAGGATCAGCGCATCGGAGGGGGTCCGACCGCGGTTGAACCCGCAGCGGGCGAGGCCGGTGAGGGCGTTCTCGGCCGTCTCCACGCAGGTGAGCATCTCGGGGGTCGCGGTGGCGCACCGGTCGACGAAGCCGGCGCCGTAGGCGGGACGCAGCCCATCGACGGCGGCGCGCGACTGCTCGGCGGTCGCGCCGAGGAACCGCATCATGCGGTCCACGTCCTCGAGGCAGAGGCCCGCGATCCGGGCGCAGCGCGTGGCGGCGTCTCCGGTCTGCGCCTCGCGCGGGGTCGTCGCCGCGGCGAGCGCGGGCGCGCCGACGTCGGTCAGGGTCGGGCCGACGGGCGAAGCGGTGCCCGAGGACTCCGCGGCCGTCTCGCCGGCAGTCGAGCCCTCCGGGCTCGACGCGGCGGGCGAGCGCACGGGCATGGAGGCCGTCGACGAGCAGCCGGCTCCGAGGAGGAGGAAGGAGGCGATGGCGAGCTGGGTGGGACGCATGGGGACCTTCGGGGCAGGAGGGCGGACGAGAGGCAAGTTGTTCCGCGACGGGCGGGATGGACCACGCGCGAACGGGGGCGTCAACTGCGGCACCCGGGGCAAGCCGGGCCGCCGGGACGGGGGCGCGCGAACGCGGACCGCGCGGCCGCGCGGGAGCGGACGGCTCGCCGAGCGCACGGCGCCGCGGGCCGAGCTCGAACGGGATGCGGCGGCCCCGCGCCTGGCCGTGGTACCGTTTGGGCCGTGCTGCGCGCGCTGCGGATCGGAGTGGTGGGCCTCCTCGTGGCCAGCGCGCTCGGATGCACCAGCGTGCCGACCGAGCTCGTCGTCGTGATCCGGTCGAGCATCCCGGTGCCCTTCGGGCTCGACCGCCTCGAGGTGGAGGTCGAGGGCGAGACCCGGCGGGCGCTCGATACCGGCGTGGAGCTGTCGCGGGAGCGGGGCTGGCCGGTGACGTTCGGCCTGCGCCCGGGCGGGCGGACCGACGGGGCGGTGACCCTCCGCCTCGTCGGCAGCCGCGCGGGTTCGGTCCGCCTGCGCCGGGAGGTCCGTACCCGGTTCGTGCCGAACGAGCGCCGGCTCCTCGTCGTCGAGCTCGACGCGGACTGCCTCGACGCGCCCGCATGCGAGGCGGATCGCACGTGCCGCGAAGGCGCATGCGTCCCGCCGGACGTCGACCCCTCCACCCTGCCGCCTTACACCGGCGAGCTGCCGGGGCCGCGGGATGCCGGGACGGATGCGCCCCCCGTGCCGGATGTGCCGCTGCCCGACGCCGCCGACGCGCCGGGCTTCGATGCGCCCGACGCCGCGTCCTGCGAGGCCGACGCGGGCCTCGCCGGAGAGCCTGCTGGCTGCACGCTGCGGCGGCCGCCGGCGCGCCCGACCTGCGGCGATGGCGGCGACGACGGCCGGACGCGCGCGTTCGCGCTGCTCGACCCGGTGCTCGACCAGCCGGGCGCGCTCTGGGCCGCATACGGCTACGACCTCGACGGACGCTGCACCGATCCGCTCGCGGCGAGCCCGTCGGTCGAGTGCTCGAGCGGAGGCGGGCTGCCGCCACCGGACGGCACCGGGGGCATCGACAACACGCTCGGGAGCGCCGCTTCGACGGCGATCATCGCGTTCTATCCGACCTACGAGACCAGCGTGCGCGAGGTCGTACGCAGCGGCAGCGCGACCCCGCTCTTGCGCATCGAGGGGTGGAACGGCGAGGCCGACGACGGGCTCGTCGACGTCACCCTCGCCTTCGCGGTGGACGTCCTGCCCGCGGGCACCTCGCTCCCGGCCGAGGGCCTCGCGTTCCGCAACGGCCTGCCGCCACCGGCCTGGGACGGGACCGACACGGCGTACCCCTCGGCGACCTACTTCACCGGACCTCCCACGACGATCCCGCTGCTGCGCGACGACGCGGCGTACGTGTCGGGTCGCACCCTCGTCGTGGCGCTCCCCGACCGGGGCCCCATCGACCTCGCGGCGCGCGCGCTCTCGGGGGGCACCGGCGTGCTCCGGATCCGGCTCACCGGCGCGAGCCTGGTCGCGCAGATCTCCGAGGATGGCGAGCGCATCGAGAGCGCGGTGCTGATCGGCCGCTGGGCGCGCGCCGACATCCTCGCCTACCTCGACGATCTCGGGATCTGCGCGGGCGCGAGCCCGGTCGTGGACATGTTCCTCGCGGCGTTCAACCTGCTCGTCGGTCGCTCCCTCGATCTGCGGAGCAGCGTGCCCTCGCCGGGACCGAGCACCCCCTGCGATGCGCTGAGCCTGGCCCTGCCCTTCTCGAGCTCCGCGCCGGTCGCGTGGGGCGCGGTGCAGAGCCAGGAGCTCGTGCCGGAGGACTGCCCGTGATCCGGATCGCGTGCCTGCTCGCGTGGCTCCTCGCGGCCCCGGTGGGGATCGCGCGCGCCCAGGGGAGCGAGACGTCGGCCTCGGCCGCCGCCGCGGCGCGGGACCTCTACGAGGCAGGCATCGAGGCGGCCGAAGCCGAACGCTTCGAGGCGGCGCTCGAGGCCTTCGAGCGGAGCTACGAGCTCGCGCCGAGGGCGGCGACGCTGATGAACCTCGGCGCCGTCGCCGAGCGTGCCGGGCGGCTCGTGACCGCGCTGAACGCCTACCGGCGCTTCCTCGCCACCGCCGACGCGCGCCTGCTCGCCGCGCACGGCGATGCGGCCCGCGCTGCCGCCGCACGCCTCACGCCGGCGCTCGCCCACCTCTCGGTGGTGGTGGTCGGCCTCGAGCGGCAGGACGAGCTGCGCCTCGACGGGGAGCCGCTCGAGCGGGCGAGCCTGGGGCTCGACCTCCCGGTCGACCCGGGCCCGCACTCGGTGACGGTGGAGCGACCCGTCCGCGCGCCGGATGGGGCGAGCCCCGAGGACGCCTCGGCACCCGAGCGCCTCGAGTGCGCACGCGCCGACGTCACGCTCTCGGCCGGCGCGCGGCGCGATCTCGAGCTGCGCGTCGCCTGTCCCCTGCCCCGCTTCGTCGTGGAGGCGCCCGCGACGGCCCCCGCAGCCTCCGACCCGGCGCCGTGGATCGCCCTCGGGGTCGGAGCCGGCGTGCTGGTGATCGGCGCCGTCGTGGTCGGGGTCGTCGTCGCGGGGACTCCGGCGCCGAGCGAGCCGGGCTTCGTGGGCAACCTCGCGCCGGGCAGCTTCGTGGTGTTCTGACCGAAGAGGTCGACGCGGCCCGCCCGAAGCTGCCGTTGCCGTGCCACAGTCGGACCGTGCTTCGCCCGGGCGACGTCCTCGGACGCTACGAGATCCTCGGCCCCCTCGGGGCGGGCGGGATGGCGAGCGTGTACGCGGCGCGGGTGCGGGGCGAGGCCGACTTCGCGAAGCTCGTCGCGGTGAAGGTGATGCTCCCGCACCTGTCGCGGGATCCGCGCTTCGAGAAGATGTTCGCCGACGAGGCGCGTCTGTCGTCCCGGATCGAGAGTGCGCACGTCGTCGGCACGCTGGACCTCGGACGCGACCCGGAGGCCGGGCTCTACCAGGTGCTCGACCTCGTGCTCGGCGCCTCGCTGCGGCAGCTCTCGGACGCGGCGCCCGAGCCCCCGCCTCTGCCCGTCGCGCTCGCGGTGCTGGCCCAGGCCGCGCGGGGCCTGAGCGACGCGCACGCGGCCCGCGCCGCCGACGGAACGCCGCTCGGGCTCGTGCACCGCGACGTGTCCCCGCACAACCTGCTCGTCGGCGTCGACGGGCGGGCGCGGCTCTCCGATTTCGGCGTGGCGCGGGCGATCGCGCGCGCCTCGGGCACCGAGAGCGGCGAGCTGAAGGGCAAGCTCGGCTACGCCTCGCCGGAGCAGCTCGGGGGCCAGCCGCTCGACGCACGCAGCGACGTCTTCTCCCTCGGCATCGTGGCCTGGGAGACGATCGCAGCAAGCCGGCTCTTCGACGCCGACAACCCGCTCGCCCTGGTGGAGAAGCTCGTGCACCAGCCGATCCCCTCGCTCGCGGAGGCGCGCCCCGAGGTCCCGGCAGCGCTCGCGGCGCTCGTCGCGCGGATGCTCGAGCGCGACCTCGACGCACGCATCGCGAGCGCCGCCGAGGTCGCCGCCGAGCTCGAAGGGATCGCGCGGGCCCACGGGCTCGTGGCGAGGCCGGCGGACGTCGCGGCGTTCGTCCGCGCCCGCGGCGGGGCGCCGCTCGCGGCCCTCGAGCAGGATCTGCAGCGCCGCCTCTCCGCTCCGCCCGCAGCGCCCGAGCGCCCACCTGCGCGACCGCCGCGCGCGCGTACGGCGTGGTGGCTCGCAGGCGCTGTGCTTGCGGTGGGCGGAGCGGCGTGGTGGCTGGGCCGTGCGGGCCCGTCGGTCGAGCCCGCCGTGACGCGCGCGGAGACGGAGCGCGCAAGCCCGAGCGGCCCGCGTGCTGGCGCGGCGGTCGATGCCGAGCCCGCCGAGTCCGCCGAGCCCGCGGCAACGCGGGCGCAGCCCGACGCCGGCACGGCGACCGAGGCGGCGGCGACCGAGGCACCCCTCCCCATCCGGCGCACGCGGCGCGAGGAGCGCCCTCGGACCGACGAGGCCGCAGCCGTCACGGAGCCGCCCCCGCTCGCTCCGCCGGGTCCGCCTCCGCCATCGCGCGGCGGGCTGCTCGGCGTCGAGGAGTTCGACCGCGAGTGACCGTGGCGGCGGGCCGGGCGCGCCCCGGCATGACTTCGGCGGGACACTCGGGCACGATGGAGGGCGGTGAGCACCCGCGACCAGGCCGAGGAGACGCCGCGCCGCGTCGGCCCCTACGAGATCGGGGGCCGCATCGCCTCGGGCGGCATGGCGCACGTCTACGTGGCGCGGAAGGCCGGCGCGCGGGGCAAGCCCGTCGCGCTGAAGCAGCCCCGTGCCGACCTCGACGACCGGGACTTCCACCGGATGTTCCTCGACGAGGCCCGCCTGGCCTTCCAGGTGAACAGCGCGCACTGCGTCGAGATCCTCGACGTCGGGAGCGACGGAGGCGTGCCGTACTACGTGATGCCCCTCGTCGTGGGCACGCCCCTCAGCAAGCTCATGGCGCGGGTCGCGATCGCGCCGCGCATCGCGGCCGAGATCGCCGCCCAGGCCGCGCTCGGTCTGCACGACGCCCACTGCGCCCGCGACGCCCGCGGAGAGCTGCTCCAGATCGTGCACCGCGACGTCTCGCCCCAGAACGTGCTCCTCGACGTCGATGGGCGGGTCCGGGTCGCAGACTTCGGGGTCGCGCGGGCCGCGCAGCGCAGCGTCCGCACCCGGACCGGGCAGGTGAAGGGCAAGCTCGGCTACCTGTCGCCCGAGCAGGCCCAGGCGCGGCCCCTCGACGGGCGCTCGGACGTGTTTTCCCTGGGCATCGTGCTCTGGGAGATGCTGGCGGGAGAGCGGCTCTACAAGGGCGGGAGCCTGCTCGAGCTGCACGCGCGCCTCGTCGGCAGCCCGGTCGTGCACCCGAGCACGAAGGCGCCGGGGGTGCCGCGCGCGATCGGCGACGTGGCCCTCGCGGCGCTCGAGCGGGACCCGAGCCGGCGGCTGCAGGACGCGGTGACGTTCGCCGAGCTGCTGCGCGCCGCCTCCCCGGAGCGGGTGAGCGCGCAGGAACTCGGCGCCTTCGTGGTGCGCGAGGCCGCGGAGGAGGTGCAGCGACTCCGGACCATCCTGCAGCGGGTCGCGAACCACGACGACACGCTGCTCTCGCTGACACTGCCCGAGCTCCGCGATGGGACCGAGGAGACGGCGACCGAAGTGCACCCGGGGCCGTGGGCGGGCTCGACGGAGGTCGCGCCGCCGGCGAGCGGCGAGGGTCCGACGCGCATGCTCGGGCTGCGCGGCCTGGTCGAGCGGCTCCGCGGCCGCCGGTAGGGCGCGAAGGAGGAGGACCTGCGGTCGCTCCTTCTGCTCGCCTCGCCCTGCTCCGAGCCCCGCAGGCGGAGCCCCGCGGGGCTCCGCTCAGCACTCCGGGATCGCGCAGACCCCGCCGTCGCAGGCGTTGCTGAGGCACTGCGCGTCGGCGGTGCAGGCGTCCCCGATGCGGGCGGGCGCCGCGCAGAGGGAACCGGTGCACCGGAGGCCCGCCGCGCAGAGGCCGGTGCGCGTGCAGGCAGCCCCCGCCGCGGGCAGCGCCGCGCAGGTCCCGCTCACCCCCTCCGCCGCGCAGTACTGCCCCGCGGGACACAGCTCGGGCACCGCGACGGTGCAGGCCGCCCCGGCGGCGACCGAG
>Ga0209985_10000705_pt1 | contig 35392 bp, 25 predicted proteins | sample NOAtaG_FD_187305 | JGI IMG/M metagenome (GOLD analysis project Ga0209985, IMG submission 187305) | Freshwater lake microbial communities from Lake Erie, under a cyanobacterial bloom - NOAA_Erie_Diel6S_1000h metaG (SPAdes) (version 2) | ecosystem: Environmental > Aquatic > Freshwater > Lake ...
CAGACAGCCTCATCCCATCCGGTGATGACCAACCCGGCCAATACCCCAAAAATAACCGTCGCTACCGGCACCAAAGCCATCCAGGCCCTGGGCTTCAGGCCTTCTTTCATAACAAATTCTTGTTGTTCTCCTTCGGCGGACGTGGCCTGCGTTTCATTCCCGCCCGATCCACCAACTCCCGTAAAATCCTTGCCAGCACGCGCCGCTCGTTCCGCCGCCAACATCGGTCCAAAATCTCGTCTCCGCCAAATCAAAATAAACATCATGGCGAGCGTCAACCAGGAATAAAAAGAGTACGGTATGGACGCCATAAAAACCTGATATGGAGCCATATCTAAATCACCTATATTTTTTAGTCCGTCTTTGATATAGCCCAGCTCCGCCCCAATCCAAGTCGAAATAAAGGCGATCGATGCAACCGGGGCCGCCGTGGCATCCACCAAGTAAGCTAGCTTGGCCCGGGATATACGAAGTCGATCCGTGACCGGTCGCATGGTATTGCCAACCAATAGGGTATTGGCATAATCGTCAAAGAAGATAACAATTCCCAAAAACCAGGTAACCAATTGGCCTGAACGGGTATTGTTGGCATACCTTGACAAGAAAACGACCACCCCCTGCATGCCGCCGTTGCGAGACAACAAGGCGACCATTCCCCCAATCAACATCGAAAACACCAAGACCGATAGATGATCCCGGTCGTACAAAGCGCCCATGATATAGCGATCCATCACCGATACCAATCCACTCAAAATTCCGCCTGGAAATCCCTGCTGCTCCAGGGCCAATATCCAGGCACCACTCAAGACTGCCAAAAACAGAGATACATAAACCTCTTTCAACAAAAGCGCCATCAAGACCGCCACCAATGGCGGAACGATCGACATAAATCCAGGGGGCTTGGGAACCGATAGGGGCGGCATTTCGGCCCCTAGACCCCCCAAAACCGGGCTTGCGGACCCACTCAAAGCCCACAAACCCATTAACAGCAAAAAAACGGCTCCTACGGCCTTTCGATAGGTTAAACCCTTTGTCATACGCTGAAAATTAGCTCCCAGCCGCTTGTTTTGTTCCATAAACATGCTAAAATCGTATGTTTGCGGTCAAATCCGAAGGCGGTGATAGCATTTCTTCAGGGCGAAATTGTTCGCAAAAGCCCCACCCTCCTCTTGCTGAATGTCGGGGGGGTTGGTTATGAAATCCATATTTCATTGCACACGTACGGTTTGTTACCCGATGAGGGAACTTGTAAAATCCTCACCTACTTGAGTATCCGCGAAGATGCCCATGTGCTTTTTGGCTTTGCCGAAGCGAACGAAAAAGTAATGTTCCAACATCTCTTGTCGGTTCAAGGAATTGGACCCCAAAGCGCCCGCACCGTACTGAGTTCGACCTCGCCTTTGGAATTGCAAGACGCGATACGTCGGGGTGCCGTTCACGAGATACAACGCATCAAAGGCATCGGCCCCAAAACCGCCCAAAGACTCGTTCTAGACCTGCGGGACCGGGTAAACGCCATGGACCCCGACGAAACAACGCCTGCATCCCGCACCCCGGGTGAATCACGTACGAAAGTTCACGAAGAAGCGTTATTAGCCCTTGTCGCTTTGGGTTTTTCACGCCCTGCTATGGAAAAAAGTCTGCAAACCATTCTGGCCCAAACCAATGCGCCCTCGGACTCCCAGGGCCTGATCAAAGCCGTATTGAACAACCTCTAAGGCCGTTTTGGAGCCCATGCTGCCCAAAATCCCTCTGCGAGCCCATACCATGCGGGCCTTGTTCCTGGTCCTGGCCTTGGCTTGGTCCCTGTCCGGAGCCGTGCGCGCCGATCGGAACCCCGTCTTGAGGGAGGCCTCGCTGATAGAGGATGCTTCGCTGACGGGAGATGCTTCGCTGATGGAAGGTCCTCAACAAGGCGAAGCAGCACCGCCCGATACCCTCCCAGACCCGAACACCAACCCGGATCTGGATAGCAGCGACCTTCAAGCTCGACCCCCGGCTTCCGGTGGTGCCGTCCAACTCACCGACCCCATCGAAGAAAAAGCCGAATTTGATCCCTCGACGGGGATGTACATCCTACGGCGGCGCATGGGGACCCTGAACGTAGGCCAAGACCGCGCCTTGACCCTTCCCGAATACCTGCGTTGGAAAGAAAACAAAGACAAGCAGAGTTATTGGAGATCCCGCAACCAAGGGGGCTCCGGTGGCGGGATGGCCGCCAACGATCGCGGTGGGCTCATTCCCAAAATTTATGTTGGGCCCAAAATATTCAACAAAATATTTGGGGGAAATACCATTGATATCCGCCCCCAGGGTTCGGCCGAATTACGCTTTGCGGTTAACTCCAACTACATCAACAATCCCAACATGAATGTTCAACAAAGGCGAATAACCAACTTCGACTTTGATATGAATATTCAAATGAATGTGATCGGTTCGATTGGCGAAAAAGTTCGCTTTAACACCGCCCAGAACACCCAGGCTGTTTTCAATTTCGAGAACATGATGAAATTGGAGCATACGGGCGAAGAGGACGAGATTATCAAAAAAATGGAGCTGGGTAATGTCAATTTACCCCTTCGAAGCGGTTTGATACAGGGCAGCCAAAGCCTGTTTGGGATCAAATCCGAAATGCAATTCGGTGATTTGCGCGTCAACGCGGTGGTAGCGCAGCAACGCGGCCAAAACCAACAAATCCAAGTACAGGGTGGAGCTCAAAACACCCGCTTCTCGATACCGGTGGATCAATACGATATGAATCGCCACTTTTTTCTCTCCAATTTTTTTAGAGAGCAATACAACCAGGCGATGGCAACCCCACCCATTGTACGATCCAGTGTTATTGTCACTCGGGTTGAAGTCTGGGTAACCAACCGTAACAATATAAACAGCGATGTCCGCGATGTCGCCGCCTTTATGGACTTGGCCGAACCCCGGCCCCACAACCCTGTCATCTTACCCCAAGCGGGTGCTTTCTTTCCCGGCAACGACGCCAACGGCCTTTACGGTGCCCTGATCGCCAATGCCCAAACGGGTACCCGCAAAATAAACCGCATTTTTGACGTCCTAGAAAACACGGCGCCCTTTGATTCTATGGCGGCCGGTGAAGATTTTGAGGTCCTTTTTGCTCGCCGGCTTCAACCCAACCAATACAGCTTTCATCCCTTGTTGGGTTATGTTTCCCTCAACACGACGCTTAACAACGATGAGGTCTTGGCGGTAGCCTTTGAATACAGCGTGAACGGAGAAATATTTCGCGTTGGGGAATTCTCCCAGGAAGTTCCCAGTGAACAAAACGACCCCACCGTTCTTTTCCTCAAGCTCCTCAAAAGCACCGCCCTTCGAACGGATCTCCCCACCTGGGATTTGATGATGAAAAACATTTATTCCCTCAATGCTTTTCAATTATCAAACCAAAATTTTCGTCTGGACATTGTTTACACCGATGTTCTCAACGGTAACAAAAATTTTATTCCCGAGGGAAGTCTGGCGGGCCAACAATTAATCTCGGTCCTGGGCCTGGATCAACTTAATACCCAATTGGAACCTCAACCCGACGGGATTTTTGACTTTGTCAGCAACCTCACCGTGGACCAAGCCAGGGGTCGCGTTATTTTTCCTCGGGTGGAGCCTTTTGGAAGGGATTTGGAGGCGGCCTTTGACGCGGCCGGCGTAACAGCTCCGGAAATCAAGCGCAAATATGTTTTTCAGCCGCTCTACGATAGCACCCGTGCCTGGGCTCAGCAGTTTCCTGAACTCAATCGTTTTCGGTTAATTGGGCAGTACCAATCCGCTTCGGGTAGCGAAATCAGCCTGGGTGCCACCAATGTGCCCCAGGGTTCGGTCCGAGTGAACGCAGGAGGCCGACTCCTGAGCGAGGGACAGGATTATACGGTGGATTACATGATGGGCAAGGTCCGCATTATCAACTCCAGCCTCCTTTCGTCCGCCGAACCTATCCAGGTTTCCTTTGAGAACAACCCCATTTTTCAGTCCAATCAACGAAACATGATGGGGGCCCGCTTGGATTATCGCCTCAGCAAGGATGTCAGCCTGGGCGGAACCGTGGTCCGCATGGTGGAGCGACCCGTCACCCAAAAGGTCAACCAAGGCGAAGAACCGGTTTCCAACAATATCCTGGGCGCCGATATCAGCATGCAAAAAGACAGCCGACTGATCACCCGTCTGCTCAACCTGCTGCCTCTTTATCGCAGCGAAGAATTGTCCAATTACCAGCTCAATGCCGAAGTAGCCCATCTGCTACCTGGAAATTCAGCGGTCTTGGGGGCGGCGGGGGTATCCTACATCGACGATTTTGAAAGTTCCGAAAGCAATTACGACCTGCGCAGTTTTAACAGTTGGTTCCATTCGTCCACCCCATCGCGTTACCCGGAACATCGCTTGAGAGACAGCCTTCCCTACGGTTACAACCGAGCCAACCTTAGTTGGTACAATATTGACCCTCTGTTTTTTCGGAACTCTCCCCTGACCCCCACCCATATCCAAAACGATGTGGCCATGAAGTCCAACCACTACATGCGGGAGGTTTTGGTTCAGGAGGTTTTTCCCAACCGACAACTGGCCAACAACCAACCGGTCAACCTGCCCACCTTCGATTTGGCCTATTACCCCACCGAGAAGGGTCCTTACAATTTTGATGCCCTTTCGGGTCCCTTGTCCGCAGGCATCGACACCGCGGGTCGCCTCTTGAACCCGGCCTCTCGATGGGGTGGAATGCAAAGGCGCGTGGAGCCGAATGATTTTGAAGCCGCTAACATCGAGTTTATTGAATTCTGGATGATGGACCCCTTCATCAACCAACCCAATCACCGCGGTGGTACCCTCTATTTTAACCTAGGAAACTGCTCCGAGGACCTCCTCAAAGACGGTCGCCGATCATTCGAAAACGGATTCCCCAAGGCCGATGGAACCGGTCAGGTAGACACGACGGCCTGGGGCCTGGTTCCGAAATTACCCCCCTTGGTCAACGCCTTTGATAACAATCCGGCCTCCAGAACGACCCAAGATGTTGGCCTGGATGGTTTTGATGATGCAGGGGAACGGGGCTTCTACGGCGACCGCTTCCTCAACCCCTTGGGCAATGCCTTGGGCACCAACTCAACGGCCTACCAAAAGGCGTTGAATGACCCGGCCTCGGACAATTACCATCATTTTCGGGGCAGCGACTTGGATGCCGCCAAAGTATCGGTTCTGGGGCGTTACAAGCGCTTCAACCTGCCTCAGGGCAATTCAGCCACCGACCAACAATCCCCGGAACCCTATCCCACATCGGCCACCAACGTGCCCAATTCCGAAGACCTCAACAACGACAACACCCTGACCCAAACCGAGGATTATTTTGAATACCGGGTGAACCTTTTTCCCAGCGAAATGCAAATCGGGCAGAATTACATCACCGATATCTACGAATCTCCGGTGACCCTTCGCAACGGAACCACCGAAACGGTGAAATGGTACCAGTTTAGGGTCCCGGTATTGGCACCGGATCGGCGGGTTGGGAATATTTCGGATTACAAGTCCATTCGATTTGCCCGAATGTATTTCACGGGTTTTAACGACAGCATCGTATGCCGCCTGGCTTCCTTGCAATTGGTCCGTACCGATTGGCGTCGCTATTTGCAAAGCTTGGCCCCTCCGGGTGAATACACACCTGTTGACCAAGGGGACCCCACGGTGTTTTTGTTATCCACCGTTAACATCGAAGAAAACGGTAACAAATTACCGATTCCCTATGTTCTGCCTCCAGGAATTGAACGAGTTCGTAATGTGTACACCACGAATTTCCAGCAGCTTAATGAACAATCCTTGCAAGTTCGCTTTTGCAAACTAAGGGATGGCGATAGCCGGGCTGCCTTCAAAAACACTTCTTTTGATATACGAGCCTACAAAAGACTCGAAATGTTTATTCATGCCGAGGGCGAATTTTTGAACGACGGCGATGTGGCCGCTTTTGTTCGCTTGGGCAACGACTACAACCAGAATTATTACGAATACGAACAAAAACTGGTGGTCACTCCGGCGGGTTCTGGAAGTCCCGAAACCATTTGGCCTGCCGCCAACAACCTAACGATCTATTTTACCGACCTCAACGAAGCCAAAAAAGAAAGAAACCTCCAAAATTGGCCCCTCAACATCCCTTTCCGAATCACCACCGCATCCGGGCACCGGGTTACCATCTTGGGCAACCCCAACCTTAGCCAGGTCCAAACCGTTATGCTGGGCGTTCGAAACCCCCGCAAAGAATCGGGTAGCTCGGACGATGGGCTGGAAAAATGCGGGGAACTTTGGTTTAACGAATTGAGGCTTACTGATTTTGATAATCGCTCAGGTACTGCTGCGACGGGCAATCTGAACATGAAATTGGCCGATCTGGGAACTTTGAATGCCACCGGTTTGTACAAAGGAATCGGATTTGGTGGTTTGGAGAGCAAGGTCAGTGAGCGTTCCCGCGAAGAACTTTTGCAATACGACGCATCCACCAACCTAGACTTGGGCAAATTCTTTGGTTCCAAATCGGGCATGCGCATTCCGGTTTACGCGGCCTACGGTGAAACGTTTAGCACCCCGGAATTCAATCCCCTGGACGGCGATGTTTTGCTCAAAAATGTGTTAGAAAATTACCAAAAAGGCGTCCAAAGAGATTCCATCGTGAATGCGGCGGAAACCTACAACCAACGCAAAGCCTTTAACATTACCAATCTCCAAAAGACCCGTACAGGTTCCGGAATGCCCATGCCGTGGGATTTGGAGAATTTTAACCTAACCGTGGCCTATTCCGAAAATTTCCAACGGAACCCTTTTACGGCGTTTAACACCACCAAAACCTACAAAGCCAGCGTAGGATACCAATATTCAGGTCGGACAACGCCGGTTAGGCCTCTCCAAAATGTCGCATGGCTCAAAGCCAAGCCTTTGGCCTTGATTCGGGATTTCAATTTTAATTACCTTCCGACATCGCTCAATTTTAGAGTCGATGTGGACCGTCTCTTTCAGCATACCCAACTTCGTAACAATGCCGAAGGGGGTCGCGGCATTGCTCCAACGGTCAACAAGAATTTTTTGATGAACCGCGTTTTTGGAATGCGCTATGATTTGACGCAAGGACTCCGGCTGGAATACGATGCCAATGCGGCTGCGCGTATCGATGAACCCTTTGGGCTGTTGGATACCGAGGCCAAAAGAGACACCGTCCTCCAAAACCTGCGCAACGGCGGACGACCCACCCGCTTTAATCATACCCTCAACGCCAATTACCAAGTGCCCATTAACAAACTCCCCCTCATGGATTTTGTGAACCTGGCCTTCCAATACCAAGCTAATTACGAATGGCTAGCAGCCCCTTTAGCGGCCAGCAACCTGGGCAATACGATTCAAAACTCCAGGACGCAGCGAGCCAATCTCAACATCACCATGAACACCCTGTACAACCGTTGGGCCTTTTTGCGCAAAGTGCTGGCTGATCAATCCCTCAAAGACCCCTTGCCCTCCAAACCAGGAACCAAAGACCCCAAAACGGGGGCCAAAGATCCCAAGGCGAACCCCAAAGACCCCAAGGCCAAAGGAACACCCATCCGCAAACCGCCCGTCGTACCCGAAGAGGATTATTCCAAGAATTTGTGGCGCGGTACGATCAAAATGCTGGCCATGCTCAAAAACGTTTCGGCCAACCTGAGCCTGACGGAGGGAACGGTGATCCCGGGCTTTAACCTGGAGCCTACCTTGCTTGGTAATAACACAAGTCTTAATGCTCCAGGGTTTCCTTTTGTGTTGGGTGATCAACGGGACCTTCGTCCCACGATCATCGCCAAGAATTGGCTGAGCACCGACACCAACATTACAGCGCTTTATGTTACGAACCGAAATCTGAACGCTCAGTTGCAAGCCACCTTGGAGCCTTTTCGTGAATTTAGAATTACGGTAACGGCTACCAAAACCGACGTGATGCGTTTCCAGCAAAATTTTCGGGCCAATCGTTTTGGAGAGGTGACCCCTTTTAACGGTATGGAAAACGGGGATTTCAGCATTTCGATTCTAAGCCTCCGGGGAGCCCTGGAGAGGATCCCGACCATCCCCGGTCAAGCCGATTACCTAAGCTCGGCCAATTTTCGCCGATTTGAAGACAGCCGTCTGGATATCGCCGAAAGGTTAGCGGCCATCAACCCCAATTCTTCGGGTCGCGGAGCCATTGACTCATTGTTTCCGGATGGCTACAGCCGCAAATCCATCGACGTTTTGATCCCCTCCTTTTTGGCAGCCTACACCGGTCAGGATCCCCGCCGCGTTTCAACCTCTTATTTCCCCGTCATCCCCATGCCCAATTGGCGGGTGAATTACGCTGGACTCACCCGCTTTGAATGGTTCAAGGACCGCTTTCAAAACATCATGATTAGTCACGGGTACCGTTCCGTTTTTTCGGTCGGTAATTTTTCGACCAACCTCATTTACAAGGAAACCAACGGTGCCGCATCACGCAGAGATAGCATCAACACCAAAGACTTTTATCCCAAATACCAAATCGCCCAAATCGGGATCGCCGAACAGCTTTCGCCTTTGATTGGAGTGGATGCGACCCTCAAAAACAACCTAACGTTCCGTTTGGAATACAAAACATCGCGGAACCTGGTCTTGACGCTTGTCAACAACCGACTCAACGAAAACACCCTGCGGGAATGGACCGTAGGCGCTGGTTATCGCTGGAACAACCCCCGACTCCCCTTTTTGGTGAATGGAGAATTGCGCGAGCTTAAAAACGACCTCAACCTGAGATTTGACCTCAACATACGGGATAACTATATGATTATGCGGGATTTGGACGGGGTCGAGCCCCAGCCATCCGGGGGAGGTCGAACCGTTTCGGTTAAACCAAGCGCTGACTACATCCTCAACGACATGATTAACGTACGATTCTTTGTGGATTACCAGCTTTCGACCCCGTATATTTCCACCTCGTTTCCCAATTCTCAAACCAGCGGGGGGGTCAGCTTGCGCTTTACCCTTGCTAACTAAACCATCTCAAACCCCCCAAAAAGGGCTTTTTTGTCATCTTTTTGAAACAAAATATGTAACTCGTTTATTTGTTGGGATTTGTTTTGATTTTTTTATTATTTATTCTTCACTAAATATTGATAATTTAACTTGAATTTTTAAAATTTGTACTCCATGAACACCCCCGATAACCTCCGCTACACGGCCGAACACGAATGGGTCGAACTTCAAGATGGAGTCGCCACCGTTGGTATTACCGACTTCGCGCAACGTGAATTAGGAGATATTGTCTTTGTAGAAATGGATACGCTGGGCCGGACCCTTAGCCAAAACGAGGTTTTTGGGACCGTCGAAGCGGTCAAAACGGTATCCGACCTTTACATGCCGGTTTCTGGGGAGATTATAGAAGTCAATCCCCACATTAACAGCAACCCCGAATTAGTCAACCAAGCCCCCTACGGAGATGGTTGGATGATTCGGATCAAAACCAATCAGCCCCAGGAATGGGATGCCTTGATGGATGCGGCCGGCTACCGGGCGCATACCGGACAATAAGGGCACGCTGGACCCCTGCTTCATCTATCCAATGCGCTCCAGGGGGAAATCTTTTTCGTTTTACATGATGCCGTCGGCTTTTTGGTCGGGGATCATGGCTGTTTTGTTGTTCGTGCCAGGCTCTGGCTATCCTTCGGTGTCCCTTTCAGGGACCGACCTTCTGATCCATGCCGTATTGTTCGGGATTTGGGGCTTTTTAACAGCCCAGGGCTTTTATAAGCAGGCCTATTGGCCTGTGCTGCGGTTTTACAGAGGTTTTGCGGTTTTGGTCATTGGGGTCTTGTGGGCGGTGGCTTTGGAAGCTGTTCAGGGCTTTTTGCTATGGGAAAGGAGTGCCGGTTTGGAGGATTATGTGGCCGATATTGTTGGTGTTCTTTTGGGCATGGTGGTCTTTGAGCGATTGGTTCGCATCAGTCGCCGGTGACTTTAACGTTGGCGAAAAACAACTTTGTTCAAAATTTGCGTTCTTTGTGGAAAGCTTATGGAACTAAAGAAAAACCCCAAAGCAGACCTTAACCTCCAAAGGACTCTGTTTTTTCAGATCGGGCTCTGTGTGGCCCTGGCTGGAACGCTCTACGCTTTTAATTGGCGCGAGGGCGATGGAGAGGCTGCCAGCCTTGGAACCCTTCAAATGGAGGATTTAACCGAGATGGAAATTCCTCAGACTGAACAAAAGGTAACGCCGCCGCCGCCGCCGCCGCCGCCAACCCTGGAGGTTGTGGCCGATGAAGAAGTTATTGAAGAGGACGAAATTGCTTCGACCGAGGTAACTCAGGAAACCCGTATCGAGGTCCCGGTGGTTGAGATGGAAGAAGAAGTTGCAGCTGAGCCAGAAATTTTCACCGTCGTCGAAGAAATGCCCTCTTTTCCTGGAGGTGACATGGAATTGCTCAAATTCATGGCCGAAAACACCAAGTATCCCCCGTTAGCCCGCGAAAACGGACTACAGGGTATTGTGGTCGTCACCTTTGTCGTGGACGAGAGAGGCCGCATCGACAAGGTCCAGGTTCTTCGCGGTATTGGTGGAGGCTGCGACGAAGAAGCTGTTCGGGTTGTCAAAGCCATGCCTCAGTGGAAGGCGGGCAAGCAGAGGGGGATGCCGGTTCGGGTTCAATACAACTTACCCTTCCGATTTACCCTCCGTTAAACACCCCAACGGCCTCCGTTAGCCGAACCAACGGCGCATTTAGGCCAATCATTCAAACGTTTATAGCAACCCGCTTCGGCGGGTTGTTTTTTTAGCGGGTCGCTTGGGCAAAACGGGCCGAAACCTCGTCCCAATTCAAAACATTCCAAAAAGCGGTCACGTATTCTGCGCGACGGTTTTGGAACTTGAGATAGTACGAGTGCTCCCAGACATCCAGGCCAAGCAAAGGGAAGCCTCCGCAACCTTTTTCGTTCTCGATATCCATCAAAGGATTGTCTTGGTTGGCCGTCGAGCAAAGATGCAAAGAGCCGTCACGGTAACACAACCAAGCCCATCCGCTTCCAAATCGAGCCATGGCCGCTTTGCCGAACTGTTCTTTGAGACCGTCCAGGCCACCAAATTTTTCCTGAATGGCCGCCATGAGGGCCTCTGATGGGGCCGTACCGGCCTGTGGGGTCAGCAATTTCCAAAACAAGGAGTGATTGTAGTGTCCTCCGCCATTGTTGCGGACAGCTACCGGGAGGGTTGAAACAACAGCCATCAGTTCTTCCAGGGTTTTGTCGGCGTGAGGAGTTCCGCTCAGGGCCGCATTCAAGTTGTTTACGTACGCTGCATGGTGCTTGGAATGATGAATTTCCATTGTCATGGCGTCGAAATGCGGCTCAAGAGCTGCGTAGGCATAGGGAAGGGCGGGGAGTTCAAAGGACATGGCGGTGTTGGGGTTGTTTGAGTTGATGGGAAGGTTATGTTGAGAAATAGAAGAAGTATTTGCCTGTGCTTTGAACAGGCCGATGGTCTGGTGTACCACTGCAGCACCTGCCAGCCATCGAAACGATTGATAAATCCAGGTTCGACGGTTCATGAGGAGCGGTGGGGGAATAAATTTTTAAGGAAAACTTTGTGCTTGTAAAATTAAACGCCGTCGGTGCGTTCAAAGTTTATTATCAAGTTAGTTTTGATGATTCCAATTTACAGACCGCCCAATTGCACTGTCCCCAATGCACTGTCCCTAAAGGCGTCTACACCGGCCCCAAAAGGCCGCAGGGTCGAATGGGGTGCGGTGGAGGGTTGAAATGAAGCGGATGGGGGAGGGTTGATTTTTTTAGACACGACTAAATTAACTTTGGTTCATGAAATTACCCCTTGCTTGGTTGTTGAACAATGCGATAGCCAGGTCGTTGAACCATCGGGCAACCAGGTCGTCGAACCTTCAAATGCCCGCCTTAATGGCGATGGTATTCATGGTAATAGGGTGGGCGGGGACGATTGCTGCGAGCCTAGCCGCCGGGACTGCGCAGCCCAAAGTCGTGGCGACCACGGGATTTCTAGCGGATATCGCAGGTGAGATTGCCGGCCCTTCGGCGCAGGTGATATCATTGCTTCCCCAAGGATCCGACCCCCATCGCTACGAAGCGGTGCCCAACGACACCAAGATCCTGGCCGAAGCCGATTTGATTATCCAAAACGGGCTGAACCTGGAAGGCTGGCTTGACAAAATCATTGCCCAAGCCGCCAGCAAAGCCATCAAAAGGACCGCTAGCGTCGGTATAGAGCCTTTGAGCGACCCAGAACATGCCGGTTCTTTCGATCCCCACGCCTGGATGGATCCTCTTTTGGGCCGTGTCTACGCCCGGAATATATACCGAGCCTTGGTGGAGCTTTGTCCTCATGATTCGATCGCGTTAGCTGCTCGTTGGCAATCCTACGATCAACGTCTTTGGGAATTGCACCTTGAATCCGATTCAATCCTGAAATCCATTCCAGAAAGGTTCCGGATTCTAGCGACCAACCACGATGCCTTTCGGTATTTTGCGGCGCGTTACCGATTCCGGGTGGTTTCGTTGCTAGGAACCAGTACGGATGCCGATGTTCGTACATCGGATGTTCTTCATATGAAACAAGTGGTGCTCCAAAACGATTTGCCTTGCGTTTTTGTGGAAGCCAATTTGAATCCAAAAATGTTACAACAAATTGCAAAGGATGCCGGATGTCGTTTGGGTCCGGCGCTGTATGCAGATAGCATGGGGCCTACTGGCAGCGGGGCGGATTCCTATACCGGGATGTTGGCAAACAATGCAAGAGTCTTGGCCCAGGCTTTGGGTTCTGGGGGACCGGGCCTCGCCCAAAACGAGGATTCGGAGCCCGTATCCGTGCTTTGGGTCCTTGGGATGATGCTCCCCGCCCTGGGTCTCTTGGCCTGGTCACTGCGTCCGCACCGCTCAGCAAGCCCTTCATTGGGAGGGCCTGTTCATCCTACGAACACCGATACGGGCCCTCGTTTGGTGGTCCGCGAGCTTAGCGTAACCTACGATCACAAATCCGTCTTGAATGCTTTTTCGGCGGAGTTCCAAGCCGGGTTGTGTTATGGAATTCTCGGTCCCAACGGTGCCGGAAAGTCCACGCTCTTCAAGGCCATCCTTGGACTCACGGATTCTGATCACGGCGAAATCCTTTATCGGAACCAAAGCCTGGAATCATCCCGCAGGCGCATTGCCTATGTTCCTCAAAAAGGGATGGTGGACTGGGACTTTCCGGCCACCGTTCAGGACATTGTCCAAATGGGACGTTTGCCGTGGCGGGGGCCCGGGCGACCCTTGGGTCGCGCGGACCTTCGGTCCGTCCAAGAAGCCCTCGAAGCCCTCGAATTGCAGGACCTGCGCCACCGACCCCTGAACCGCCTCTCGGGAGGGCAGCAACAGAGGGTCTTCCTGGCCCGGGCCCTCGCCCAACAAGCCGAAACCCTCTTGCTCGACGAGCCCTTTGTCGGGGTGGATGCCGCGACTGAGGCCAAAATTGTTGAAATTCTCCGTCGTTTTACCCGCATCGACGGCGGTCTCGTCCTCATGATTCATCACGATTTGCAACGCGCATCTGCCTATTTTGACCAAGTACTCCTGATTAACCAACGCCTGATCGTCCAAGGTACACCGGACCAAGTCTTGCTGGAATCCAACCTGCTCAAAGCCTTTTCAGGGGTGGATCCCGGTTACGAAGATGCTGCCCAATACCGTCACAAACGCTGATATGGAAGTCATTGACACCGCCTGGTCCCTCCTGGATTACCTAGAACAACCCTATTTTCAAAGGGCCTTGCTTGCCGCTGTCATGGCGGGGATCGCTTGTGCGCTTTTGGGATGCTTCATGGTTTTGCGGAACATGGCCCTCATAGGGGACGCCCTTTCCCATGCCATCTTGCCTGGGGTGGTGGTTGGATTTATGATCGCTGGACACAGCCTCTTGGCCTTTTTTGTTGGATCGGTAGGGGCCGGTCTTTTGGCTGCAGTCCTCATTGCTTGGCTCCAAAACCGAGGGGGTGCGCGCAACGACGCGGCCATTGGCATCGTCTTTTCGGCCATGTTTGCTTTGGGGGTCATTGGGATTTCGACCTTGACCCGACGAGAAGGTGTCCATCTGGACATGAAAGATTTTTTGTTTGGTAATGTGTTAGGAATTGGAAGGGACGACCTCATCTTGGCCGGTCTTGTTTTGGTTTTTGATGTTCTGTGTGTTTGGCTTTTTTTTCCTTACTTCTTTGCGTCGGCTTTTCAATCGGATGTTGCCCAAACCATGGGCATCCCAACGCGGACCCTTCACTATTTCACGGTCTGGATGCTCAGCCTAACCGTGGTGGCCTCCCTCCAATCGGTGGGGGTCATTCTGGTGGTTTCAATGTTGATTGTTCCTGCATCTACTGCGCTAATAATCAGCCATAAACTTCGAAATGTCCTCCTCTGGGCCATGGGCCTCGGGGCACTAAGCTCCGCCCTGGGTCTTTTGGCCTCGGTTCATTGGAACACCGCCCCAGGTCCGGCCATCACCCTAACGGCCACCCTGATCTACCTGCTGGTTTTGGTGGGCCACCCCCGGCGAGGTCTTTGGCCCCAAAAACTCCGTCGTAACCTACGCCTTTGGCAACATTGGGCCGAAGATTTAATCAAAGCCCTTCACCGTCACCCGAATCAAAGCGCCCTTGAAATCCAGCAAGGCCTGGGTTGGTCCTCAACAACCTATCGCCTGGCCCAACTTTTTGGTCGTAACAAAGGATGGATTCGCACAGCAACCGAAGGATCCTCCCGACCTGACCTGACCGAAAAAGGCCTCCACAAAGCCTTGCAAATGGTCAGAGCCCACCGCTTGTGGGAAAGCTATTTAGCTCAAAAACAAGGCTTTGAGCCCCACCAGCTTCACTGGCTGGCCGAAAAAGACGAACACGTACTTCCCCAAGAATTCCTGGATCAAATCGACCAAAGCCTTGGCTTCCCCGATCACGACCCCCACGGTTCCCCCATACCGCCCAAAAACCCAGGCGCTCCCAAAAAATTCAACAGCCCCACGGACACCAGCGCTCCCAAAGGCTAATGCCTTTCGCGTCAGCGCTTAGCCACCGCGCTACTCAAATCACTGAGCCGCAGCGCCGCTCTCTCCTTTGTTGGCCAATTGACCGCAAGCGGCATCGATATCCCGCCCTCGGCTACGTCGAAAACTACAGGTGATTCCCGCGGCCTCCAAAGCCTCGGTATAGGCCGCAATCGCCGAAGGATGAGCCTGTCGTAAGCTATCTTCCCCCACGCTGTTGTATTCAATCAAATTCACTTTGCTAGGGAATTTCCGCGCAAATCGAACCAAGGCCCGCACGTCTTCTTCCCCGTCGTTGACCCCCTCCCAAACCACATATTCCAAGGTAACCCGGCTACGGGTTTGTTGATACCAATAATCCAAAGCCGCCTCCAAATCAGCCAAGGTATTGGTCTCGTTAATCGGCATGAGCCGACTGCGCTTGGACTCAATCGCTGAATGCAGCGATAAGGCCAATTTGAAACGAACCTTTTCGTCAGCCATTTGCCGAATCATTTTGGCTACACCCGCCGTACTTACCGTGATTCGCCGAGGAGAAAGACCTAGACCCTGAGGAGAGGTGATTTTCTCAATCGCCTCCATGGTGTTACGGTAATTCAAAAGCGGCTCGCCCATGCCCATAAACACAATATTGGTTAAAGGGCGCCCCAAGGTTTCCTGGGCCTGCTTTTGGATCGCTACCACCTGATCATAAATCTCATCGGGATTCAAATTCCGCATTCGCTTCATGCGGGCTGTCGCACAAAAAGTACAACCAAGACTGCAACCCACCTGCGACGAAACACAGGCGGTGATGCGCGTTGGCGTTGGAATCATCACCGACTCCACCACCAAACCATCGTGCAGGGTCAAGGCGTTTTTGATCGTACCGTCTTTGCTAAATTGAGAATGCTGAACCTTGACGTTCCTGATTTCAAAATGCTCCTCAAGGCGATTCCGCAAAGCCAGCGACAAATTCGTCATGTCGCTTATTTGCGTCGCACCCTTGTTCCAAAGCCATTCGTAAACCTGCCGTGCTCGGTATGCGGGTTCGCCCCATTCGGCCAACCGAACGGTCAGCTCCTCCAAACGAAGGCTTCGAATATCGATTTTGGAAGGGTTGGTCATGGATTCGTCGTCGTCGTGGGATCAATCAGCGGTGAACGTGTTTAACGCCAACGAAGTTCGGTAGTCCAGCCGGGTTTGAGCTCTATACTTCGGCTAATCCAACGCACGGCTTCCGGTTGGCGGCCATCCCGGTATCGCCCGGAATCCCAACGCCCGTTTTCATTGCGGTCTTCCAAAAGCGAAACCTTGTACAATCCCGGGAGCAATCCATCCAGGGCATGCAATCCCTTCAGGTCGTCCTTGCTTTGGTAAACAACCCTTTCCACTTCCTGGTCGTTGGCATTGAAGACCCTCAAAACCCAATCCCCCGACCGGTCCGGCGCCGTTCCAGCGCTATCAAAACCCAAAACCAAGGTTGAACGCTCGCCTTCGGGCCCCAACAACCCTTGAAACGCCCGGCTTTGGCGCCCGTAGCCATCTACAAATGCGCCGCTATCCAGTCGCAATCTCCAATCTTCCTGGACTTTATCAGGGACGATCCCTTCGTTTTTGGTCTCCAATCCAGGAACCAACGCAAACCATTCCCGGCCACCAGACCCGTAGGGTGTCTGGCCTTCGGCATCCCTCTTCCAAACCACCGCTCTTTCTTCGCCCTTCGAATTCTGCCAGCAAGCCAACAAGTACCCTTCCCGTAGATGAACCGGCCGATCCCAAACCATTCGACGCTCCAATGAACGCGCCGACAATCCCCACGATACCACCGATGGACCCGACAAGGTGCGTTTGGTTTTTTCAGAAAGTACTCCCTGTTCAGAAGACGGCTTTAAACCCGTCAAAAGCGTATCCTCCCGATTCGGAAAAACAAGTCGCAAGTCAAATGTGGCCAGGGTTGCCGAATCAAACAAAGACGCTTGGGCTCCAACCGGCGGTGAAGAGACCCAAAGCGTGTCTCCCGATACCCGGCTCTGCAATCCCTCCACCATCAAGCCGTCTTCTCGAATACCCCGAACCCGAACGGGAACAGGGTTTCCGTAAAAAACAAGGGCCAGCGACCCATCTTCGGACCAATCCACCGAACGAAGGCGGGTGACGGCGTCTTCGTCCTGGGCAAACAATGGTAACAACAGAAGCGTATCCTTCAAGGGGTCCAACCAATCCGTAAAGGCCTTGGGTTGATCCATCCCAAAAACCTTGTCCCGATCGGCATCTTCAAAAGCGACCAAACGGTAGCGTCGTGTCGGGAGATTTCTAAACACAAAGCGACCCGAATCATCGGCCAAGGTCCACCGAAAAGGCAAACTAAGGGCAATTGTATCTGTATAAAGTCCCACCATCAGGTTTTTGACCGGCAGTCCAGTGCTGGCATCCCGCAGACGTCCCTCCATTTGCAGAGAGTCCAGATACGGCCCCGTCGAAAAAGCATAGGTAAGGGCCCCCATGGCATTGCCCTCGGTTAAATCCGACACCACCCCCCCCAAATCCAGGCTGTAGGTCGCATCGCTCTCCAGAGAATCGGGATCCAAGACCACCACAAGACGCTTCAAACGCGCCTTCACCTCGTAGCGGCCCTTGGGAACCAGGCCCCAGCGAACCAAATTCGGGTCTTTGACTTGAATATATTCGTCGAATTCAAAAACCAAGCGCTCCGGCCTTTGGGCCACGCTTTGGTCTTGGGGCTCAACCCTTAACAAACTCGGCGCGATCAAGTCCTTGGCGCCCCCATCAGGTGGAATAATGTTAGCACACGCGTTGAGCAATAGCAGTAGGACCGCACCGCCCATCCAACGCATGCTTGCAGTGTTCAAAACGCTAACCTTTTCGAAAAACGTAAAGCTTGCTGCTAGCTCCCCGGTCTTTTTTGATGGTTCTCCACCAAAAGCCCAAACCCATAAAAAGACCCCGTAGGGGGCTGTCTTTACCACGCTTGTATTTTTCACTTAGCATGGAAATATAAAACGGATCCAAAGGAAGGTTTCGCTCATCTACACAGCCAAAACCAGCCTGTTCAATCCGAAAACGGAGCACCGTGCTCTTGAAATGAAAAAGGTGTCGGGGCACGTCCCATGCGGCCCAATGCTCCTTGTAGTAATTAGCATCCAAGGATTCACTGTTGGGAACCGCAATAAAGAGGTAGCCACCTTTGCGGACCAGGCGGGTAAATTGGTCAATACGGGCCCCCAGGTCCCTTACATGCTCCAAAACATGCCATAGGGTTACCGCATCGTAGGCTTCTTGCGGTTCCTCTAGCCAGGACTCCGGATGAACCGAAAGCCCGTGCTTGGACTCGGCCCTTGCTTTGGCAACGCTGTCGGGTTCCACCGCATCCACCGTCCATCCCGCCTTTTTCATGGTCCCTGCAAAATCCCCGGTACCGCAACCAATATCCAAGAGTCGGCCCTTTTTGGGTACAAAGCCCTCTACCCAGGATCGCTTTTGACGAAGGGTCCATTGCCGAGCCAACCTGTAAAGGTGATTGGTCCAACCGGTCGCTTCATCGTCGGTATGCGATATGTAATCCGCAAAACGATAGTAGCGTTCCATGTCTTCGGGCAGAGGCCGAGGGTTGGTAAAACGCAAGCCACAGTCCTTGCATTGAGTAATGTTAAAAATTTCACCACTAGCGCTAAAGTCCTTTACCTTCAAAAAGGAATAAAGCTTGGAGCTTTGACAAAGTGGGCAGGACCAGAGTTGTTCCAAAATTTGCTTGGGATTGAACTCTGCAAAAATCGGCCAAAAAACCCTTGAATCAGCCTTTTTTGTTCAAATAAACCATTAAAACGCTCAGGTCCGCCGGATTAATACCGCTGATTCGATAGGCTTGACCCAAATTGGCGGGGCGAACCTTTTGAAGTTTTTCCACCGCCTCCAACGAAAGACCCTTGACGTCGCTGTAAGGAAAATCAGAACGCATGCGCACTTGTTCCAAATCATCCATGCTCCGGGCCCAGGCCTCTTCCCTGGCTAAATACGACGCGTATTTTAATTGAATTTCAACGCTTTGTAAATTTTTATCCTCGTATTCATTGAGCAAGGCTTGCAGTTGGGAATCTGCTTCACACAACATATCCACACCAATGCCCGGCCGTAACAATAATTGATCAATTCGGGTTTTTTGTCGAATCGCCGCCTCACCCTTGGCGATAAAATGATTGTTAAATAACTCACTATCAATAGAATACGAGTGTATTTTCTTTTCGATTTCTTTCATTTGCCCAACCCGTTGCTCAAAATCCTGGTAAGCGGTCTCTGGCAAAAGCCCTAACTGATAGCCCTTTTCACTAAGGCGCAAATCAGCGTTGTCCTGCCGTAACATAATACGATACTCAGCCCGGGATGTGAACATCCGGTAGGGCTCCTCGGTGCCTTTGTTGACGAGATCATCTACAAGAACCCCCATATAGGCTTCGGACCGACTTAAAACCAAGGGCTCTTCGCCGCGCAGGGATTGATGGGCGTTGATTCCCGCCAAAAGGCCCTGACCCGCCGCTTCCTCGTAACCGGTGGTTCCGTTAATCTGTCCCGCCAAATACAAACCCGCCAAGGCCTTGGACTCCAGCGACAAGTGTAATTGGGTCGGATAAAAATAATCGTATTCGATGGCATAACCGGGTCGGAATATTCGAGCCTCTTCAAATCCCTTGACCTGCCGAAGGGCCTTGGTCTGTACATCCTCAGGTAGGGACGTTGAAAAACCATTCACATAAACCTCGACCGTATTCCACCCTTCAGGCTCAATAAAGAGTTGGTGGCGATCCCGTTCAGCAAAACGATTGATTTTGTCTTCAATGCTGGGGCAATAACGGGGTCCAATTCCTTGGATACGGCCCGTAAACATGGGAGACTGCTCAAAACCCTCTTGTAAAATCTCATGGACCCGTGAATCGGTGTAGGTAATCCAACAACTCATTTGCTGTTCCAGGGCCTTGCTTTCACGACGGAAGGAGAATTTCCCGGGTCTTTCATCCCCTTTCTGCTCTTCCATCAACGCATAATTCAAGCTACGCCCGTCCACTCTTGGAGGAGTGCCTGTTTTCATGCGACCGCTTCCCAGTCCCTCGGCCTGCAATTGCTCTGTAATGCCGTAGGATGCCGATTCTCCCGCCCTTCCTCCTCCCAATTGCTTTTCACCCACATGAATCAAACCATTCAAAAAGGTACCCGTTGTCAAAACCACCCTTGGGGCCCGAATCGCCAAACCCAAGCCTGTTACCACCCCCTCTACTTTGCCCTTGTTCAATAGGAGCTGTTTTACGGAATCCTGACGGAATCGCAGGTTGGGTATTTGCTCCAAACGATAGCGCCAATTCGCCGCAAACATAAATCGGTCGTTTTGGGTCCGTGGGCTCCACATGGCCGGCCCCTTGGACCGATTCAACATTCGGAATTGCAAAGCGGAATAATCCGAAACCAGGCCAGACAAACCCCCCAAAGCATCAATTTCTCGGAGGATTTGTCCCTTGGCAACCCCGCCCATGGCTGGATTGCAAGACATTTGGGCAATGGTCTGCATATTCATGGTTACCAAGAGCACCGAAGAGCCCAAATGGGCCGCCGCCGCGGCAGCCTCGCAACCCGCATGGCCTGCACCAACAACTATGATATCGTAATCCCAATGTTCCACGTAGAACGCCTTGAATGGCGTCGCAAAAATAGCCTTATCCACCCCTGCTCTCTACGCTCTAGCGGCTAAAGCAAATATTCTTAAAAAAGATGTTCCACGTGGAACAACCCGTTTATCGCTGCCTCAAAGCCAGGGCCTTTTCTTCCAGAGATCGCATTTGCTTTTTCTGAGACGGAGTCCTGTCATCAAAACCCAATAGATGGAACAAACCATGGGCCAAAACCCGGTGCATTTCATCCTCAAAGGTGGTTTTCCAAAAAACAGCCTGTTCTCTGATCATACTGGGGCTTATACAGCACTCACCGTTAATCAATCGAAGCGTTCCTGAGCCATTAACGATTGATTGGCTTCCAGGCCCTGTATAATCAAAAGTCAAAATATCGGTATCCCCTTCGTGAGCCAAATAGCGTTGGTTGAGATCGGCCATCCACTCGGAAGACCCAAAAGCGTAAGAAAGATGATCAATTTGGGCCCCATGATGGTCTGCGATCGTTTCCAACCAATGGCGAAGCATCCGCCGCTGCCTCGGAACTGAGGTCCCATCCGCCGATACAAAGCGTATCATGGTTTGGGGGGATTTTGGCGGAGCTTCGTTTGATAGCGCAAATTGCGCTCCCTGTAAAAAGCGTTAAGGTCCGGACCGGCGGGCTTGTAAAGGCCTTGAATTTGTTTTTTGGCCTGTAAAGCCTTCTCCTGGTTTGTTTTGTAGGCATCGGATGCCTGTTGTCGGGCGCTTTCGGAAGAACGGCTTTGTTCCATTTCTCTTTCCTGCTCGGCTTTTTCGGCCTCCAACATCCTGCTTAAAATTTGCTGCTGACGCTGCAAGCTTTGACTCGTCATTTGTTTATTGACAAGTTCTTTTTCGTTCTGCTGCATTTGTTTCACGGCATCTTCAACCGCTTGCCGTCCCGGCTGCTGGCCTCCCTCTTTGTTCATTTCTTTCAAAATCTTCTCCATTTCACGCCGTATGGCTTCTTGCTGAGCGACCATTTGTGCAAATTCTTTTCCTCCCTCCCCGCGGTTTGGTTTTTGACCGGATTTGGATTCTCCTTTACCCGGCCCTTTGCTTTTTCCTTGTTGCTCCTGCATTTGATCGCTAAGTTTCTTTTGCATACTTCGTAGCCTAGACATGCCAGAGCCGCCCGGTTTGGGCTTTTTGCACTGTTGATTCCCTGGCATTTGGCTTGCTTTTTGTTCGGTCGCTTGCTGCAAGAGCTCCGATAATAGGTTGGCCAGGTTATTGGCAGCCGTCATGGTGTATTGCTGACGGCCCTTGGCGCCACCGATGTCTCTTTGGGACATCCTTTCCAGGGTAGCCTTGTATTGCTCCTCCAATTCCTTGATTTCCTTTTGGACCGGGGCTTGAATTTGCCAAACCCTTCGGGAAAGAGCCTCTAGACTGTCTTTAATTGGGTCCATTTGCTCCCGCAAAGCGAATTGCTCTCGGGATAATTGAACAAAGACCTGCGAATAGCCCGTCTGGTCCTTGAGTCGTTCCATGATATGTTCTTGGTCAAAGGAAAATTTCAAGACCCGACCCAGCAAACGACGCATCGCCTTCAGGTCTTCTTCCAATTCTTCCATTTCCTGCTGCGCAAGTTGTTCTTGCATTCGACTGCTCATTTGGCGCATCCCGGCGGCGGCCTTTTGTTGTTTTTGAGACGCTTTGCTACGGTTTTGTTGGTTTTTGGCCTGATTTTCGGCCTCTTCTTGGTCCTTGGTCACCTCTTCGCCCTGCTCTTCTAAACCATCCAAGTCTTTGGGGCGCTCCAATTCCTTGTTTTTTTCTTTGGTCTTTTCCCATTCTTTGAGCAAAGATTCGGTTTCCTTGCGCAAGGCTTCCTGCTCTTCGGCGGCCTTGTTAAGATCTTGGTCAGCACGCTTGGTTTGGGTAGCTAGGTCTTCTTGTTTTCGTGCCATTTCCTCCAGTTTCTTCATCGCCTTTTCGATCCGGTCTTCTACCTCTAATTCCTTGAAAAACTGCAACATACGATCCAGTTCTTTGCTCACCTTGCTCTGATCCTTTTCTAATTTCTCCAGCTGCTTTTGAATCTCTGGTTTGTTCGCTTCATCCCGTAACATTTTTTCGATATTACGCAGCATTTCTTTCATTTCTTCGTTGAGCAACCGCTCGGCCATCTCCTTTATTTTCTCCTGTTTTTCAAGGATTTGGGAGGGGGTTTCGGGACTCTGATTTTGTTGTTGTAACTCTAATTTTTTCTGAAGCTCCTCGACTTCTTCAATGGCCTGCCTTTGCTCGTTTCTCAATTTCTCCAGGTCTTTTCTGTCTTCGAAGCCCCATTCTTTTTGTTGTTTGAGGCGGTCGGAAAGTTTTCGGGCTTGTTTTTGGGCCTCCTGCATATCCTTATCCGCCTTTTGGAATCCTGTTGCCGTTTCGCGGGACAGGGTTTCCAATGCCTGCTCTTTTTCGCGCTCCGATGCTACGCGCCATTCAAACAACGCGGAACGGGTACGCTTGTATCCCCCGGGTTGATCGTTGTCCTCAACCTCAACGCCGTAACGCAAACCGTCTCCAGGGCCCAAACCCAAATCGGAAGGGTCTAACAAAAACTCAAATTGTTTTTCGGCCATGCCGCCCTCCCATGGCAATTCCCGAATCCTTGTTTGGGATTCAAACTCGTTTTGACCGGCCGGTTTGACCCAATAAATGAATCGCAAAGCCCTCAGGCCGTAGTCATCCCAAGCCCTTCCGCTTAGAACAGGGGGCTCCGCGGCCAATAGTTGGCTTTGAGAGGGCTTGTTTTCTGGATTTTGATCCGGAGACAATACCTCCACCTCCAGGACTGGCGGTGCATCATCCACCAATTCAACACCAAAGGACAAGGTGTCCGGGCTTTGGCCCTGGTCGCTGTACAAAACCAACGCATACGGTCCACTTTGGCCCGGAACCCAACGAAGAGCGTGGCGCTGTCCGGTACCGTTTCCTTGGACCGCCGCAGCGCGCATGATGGGGGATTCACCCGAAGGAACCAAACCAAAACCCGAGGCATGCTTACTATCCATCACAAACCGTAGTGCCGATCCCCGGGGAATCTGAACGTCACCGCTATTCAACAACCGTTCAGCTGCTTTGCCGGTATGTGCAGGGTATTCGATGTGCAACTCTAGTTGCAAAAGGGTGGGGTTGTGGAAAACCGCGAGGTTCTCTTCGCTGGACCTAAACCCCGAGGCACTAAACCAAAAAGAAGAGGAACGACGGACGTTGGGTACTTTGAAAGCAAAACGGCCTGCCGAAAGGCGCCGCATCTTATAGGCGTGGCCATTCCAGTGAACAAAGGCCTCTTTGGGTAATTCGTGGCCCTTGGTTTGGAGCTGAACATCCCAATCCGAACCCGCCTCTATCCTCAGCGGTGTTCCTTTTGCATCAAAATCAAAAGGCGCGGGCAATGTGTAACCCACGTCGTATCTCAAAATACGCTCGGTCCCCACCGACATCACCGACGGAACCCAAACCCACAAAACCACCCACAAAACCACCAACGGAACAACTGCCCAAGCATAGGGCTTCAGCTTGGACCATGGAACGATCGCGCCAAAAGAAAAAGGCTTCAACCACCCCTGTCTTTGTTCGAGGCTGGCTCCCACCAAGTCCAATGATCCCGAACCCTCGGCTAAATCCTGTAGCTCAACCGTATTGAGGAGTTTATCCTGTATTTCTGGAAAATGGGCCCCTATTCGAAGAGCGGCTTCGCGCCTTGTCATACGGGGTAACCCGCCATTGAGACGCAACCAAGGAACCAAAACCCACAAACCCACAGCCGTTAGGTTCAACAAAACATACAATACCAGGAGCAAGAGACGCATACCACTCCCGATCCAAGTATAAAAAGCGCCCATCGCCAAAAGCATCCAGGGCACAAAAAGCACAATCGCCCATATCAACAATCCACGAACGATACGCCATCGGTAATAACGCCTGATGGTATCATCCAGGCGCTTGTTGATATCGTTGAGGGCATTCATGAAGAACTTTTCCCTTCGAACAAGACCAGAGAAACCGGGCAATGATCCGAATGGACAGCGTCAGGATGTATAACGGCTTCCTGCAAAGAATCTTTCAAGGAAAGGCTGATGCACTGGTAGTCGATCCGCCATCCTTTGTTTTTGGCTCTTGCGCCTTGCCGGTACGACCACCATGAATAGCCCACCGTTTCTGGATGTAAGGTCCGGTACGAATCACAAAAACCTCTTTCCAAAAAAGAACCAAACCAGGCTCTCTCCTCGGGTAAAAAACCGGAAGATTGGGCGTTGCTGACCGGGTCGTGGATGTCCATCGCTTGATGACAAATGTTATAGTCACCGGCTATCACCAATCCAGGCAAAACAGCCGATAGGCTCTCGGCGTAGGGACCAAAAAATTCCAAAAACCTCATCTTGTACGCTTGGCGTTCGTCCCCCGACGAGCCGGATGGCATATAAACCGTCATAAAGGAAAAATCGTCGTAATCCAGACGAAGAATTCTTCCTTCGCTATCAATCCAATCTTGACCACAACCCCGAACAACCGCATTGGGCTCCCGACGGCTCAAGACAGCGACCCCACTATAACCAGGCTTGAGAGCTGACTCCGCATAAACCCGGTAACCGGCTGTTAAAAAAGGAGTCCAATCAAACTGATTTTCAAAGGCCTTGATTTCCTGCAGCCCGATGACATCGGGATTCTGGGCGATGAGCCAAGAACTTAACCCCTTGGTTTCGGCCGCACGAATCCCGTTCACATTGTAGGTAATCAGCTTCATTTGACCAGGCCCGCCTTCAGAATACGAACATCGTTGGTTGGACGATCGGCGCCTCCCGTGGCGGATTTGGCAATTTTATCCAAAACATCCATTCCTTCAATGAGTTGTCCAAAAACCGTGTACCCACCATCCAAATGCGGGGTACCACCCAGGGTTCGGTAGATTTCTTTTTGTTCCTCGTTGTACTTGCGACCCGAACGGGCCTCCATGGAGGTTAAATCGGCATCTTTCCAAGTACGACCTTGAACTATATAAAACTGGGAGCCACTGGACTCTTTGCGTGGATTCATGCCGTCGCCCAGGCGGGCTGCCGCCAATGCGCCTTTGCAATGAATTAAGGAATCAACAAATTCAGCAGGCACGGTGTATCCCGGACCGCCATTCCCCAACATTTGACCTTCTTTGGCATCGCGTGACTCGGGATCACCCCCCTGAATCATGAAGTCTTTGATAACTCGATGAAATAAAACTTGATCGTAAAATCCCTCGCGTACCAGTTTGAGAAAATTGTCCCGATGCAAAGGGGTTGCGTTGCTAAGTTTAAGAACCATACGACCCTCCGTTGTCTCCAAATAAACAAGGGCTTCGGTGTTTTTGGTCGCGCCCTTGGGTTGTGAACCGCCGAACGATTCTGCCAAAGAGCGGTGGGGAAGTTGGCCTATAAAGAATAGAGACATAGCAGACCAAAAAACGGTGGTAGAAATCATTGTGTAAGTCATGGTTACAAATTTAATCTTTTCCTTGCATCGAATCGGAATCCAGAAGGACCCTTTCAAAATCTTCATCGTTCTCCCGAAAATACTGAACAGCACAGGCCCGCAATAGGGATTCCTGCTCAGAAAGGCCTCCAACCGATGGTTTACGAAGAGGTTTGTAATGAGGCCAACCATGCGGATCCCGTCCGCTGTACTCAAAATATTCAACAAAGGACAGAAGCTCGCAAATAGCAATATGCATAAGATCTTGCTTTTCTTCTTTCGTAAATTCCCGAGGACCCTGACCCAAAACATTCACCCCTACCAAAAAAAGCAGGGCATTCATATCAGGTTTTTTTCCAAGGAATTGCTCAAGGTGCTGGATCAAAGCCGTCCATTCTCTGGCTTGTTCACTCAATTCCAACCGACCTTTCAGGCGCTGTGCTAGAATATTTAATTGAGAACCTTCACTCATGCGTTTGCGGGGGAATGAATCGAAAAAGAGTCTGCGTCTGCCAAAAAGGGATAAGCACGTCGAAAAACCGCTAATGCATGGGCGTCTAATACAACGCTACAAAGGCCCTCTTGGTCTCCCATTTGGGCTAAAATAGCTCCATCGGGCCCAACCACCATCGAAGCTCCTCCGTAAACCGTCCCTGTACCATCTGTTCCGACCCGGTTAACACCTACTACATAAGCTTGGTTCTCAATGGCCCTTGCAACCAACAAGGAACGCCATGCAAGCGCGCGACTATTCGGCCAATTTGCTACGCAAAGCATCACTTGGTAATCCTTTTGGTTTCTTAACCAAACAGGAAATCGTAAATCGTAACAAATGCTAGGTATCGTAGACCAACCGTCGATTTCCCAAAGGCCCCTTTGGGAGCCAGGACTAAAATGTACATGCTCTCCTGCCAAAGAAAAAAGATGCTTTTTATCGTAGAATTGAATGGGAGCAGCACTTCCGTGAATGGCAACCATACGATTGTACAAAAGACTTCCCTCCAACATAGGTAATGAACCCACAACAATAACATCAAATTTTTGAGCGGTTTGTTTCATCCAATCCAATGTACGTTCTTGATTATTGATGATAAGCTCCTTCGAATTTTTGATATCCAAATCCGTAACAAAACCTTGGGCAAACATTTCGGGTAAAACCAACAGTCCTCCTCTCGATTCCTTCGTTAGATTCGCTGATAACAAGGAATCAAGTTCTAGAAGACTGGCATGCGGGTCATTCCAAACCGCAGCATTCTGAACCAAATGAATATGTAAAAACTTAGATTCCAAGATATTGAAATAAATTATTCATTCCTTTATCCATTTTTTCTTTGCTTTTTGCGAAACACAAGCGCATCAATAGAGGACCACCCAAAGGGGCATTTTCCATAAATGGAGAAAAGGGAATCATAGCACAACCTGCATTCAATGCCCATTCCTTTGCAAGTTCTACATCTGATAATTCTTTTTTCAAAAAAGATAAATCAATCCATTGAAAATAAGTGCCTTGAACAGGTATGAAACCAAAAGGTTTACCTTCCAAGAGAGATAACAAAAAATTCCTTTGTTCCAAATAAAAGTCAGCGATACTCCTACGTATCGTATCCTTGGGTAAAAAAATCTCAAACGATCTTTGCATCAAAGAATTAACACAAAAAACATTGTATTCGTGCCGTCTTCTTAGTTTTTGGTTCCAAGCGGAAGAACCAGCAGCGTAGCCTAATTTCCATCCCGTGCAATGATAGGTTTTACCAAAGGAATGAACAACCAAAACACGTTCTTTCCAATCACCAAAATCCAAAAAACTACGGAATTTACCTTCAAAAACCAGGTAGGCATACACTTCATCACCCAGCAAATGCAAACCTGGATTCTGATTCATCGTTTGATCAATTTCCTTGTAATCGGAGGGATTAAGACAATATCCCGTAGGATTATGAGGGTTATTGATGATCCATAATTTGGTTTTTGAACCGATGGCATCTCGTAAACGATCCCAGTTCAAATAAAAACCTGTTAAAGGCGAAAATTCCATAGGGATCCGTACCGGAATAGCACCCGCCTGGAGGACAACAGGAGCATAAGAATCATAAGCCGGATCAAGGAGCAAAACCTCATCTCCCCCTTGAACAATGGAAGAAATAGCGTCATGCAGGGCCTGCGTTGCACCAGCCGTTACGGTAATTTGGGTCTCAGGATTCAAACTCAAACCAAAATCATCCTTCCAAATGGTTGATATTTGGTTTCGAAGACCCAACAATCCAAAGGATGGAACGTATTGGTAGTAATTTTCCTGCAAGGCTTCGCTAACTGCATCAAGCAGCAATGCAGGTGGAGCGTGGTCTGGAAATCCCTGACCGAGGTTAATCGCTCCGGATTGGGAGGCCCACCCATTGACCCTGGTAAAAATGCTCGTTTGATTTTCCATTCCTGAGAATCCAAAATTAAGGGAGCGTTACCCCAAGGATTTGAACATGTTTAATAATATAAAAAAGTATTTTTTTTATTTTTATCCTTTAATGCTGTGGAAACGTGGATAATCACTTATTCTTTGTTTATACACCATTTTTTCCACTGCAAAACCCCAACTTGTAGGCCTTAAAACAAGAATAAAGGTGTTTCCTCGTGAATTTGTTCAAAAGTGTATACTGGGTAGGTCAAAACTTATGCTTATCCACATAGAACAAGTGCTAGGCAAAAGGTGGACAAAAGAAAACCAAAAAAATTTCAACCCGATGCGAGGTGGGTTATACACGATTTATCCACGCCAAAAAGGGTGATTTACACATGTTTTCCATATAGCATCCGGTACCAAATAGCGGACCGAAAGGCCTTGGGTCAATCGGCGACGCACAACGGTTGAAGAAATTTCAATTTTGGGAGCATCAACTAATTCATGGGGAATAACAATATCAGGGATCGTTCCTTCAAAATGCCGTGGGTAAACCCAAATAGTCCATCGATCCAAGATTCCTTGGTAATCTTTCCATTTTTGGAAGTTAAGAAGTTGATCTTCCCCTAAGAGAAGAACAAATTGTCGTTCAGGGTATTGTTTATCAAGATGATTAAGGGTCCTAAACGTATAGGAGGGCAAAGGAAAATCCTTCTCTACCGTACAAAGTTTTAGTCGAGGGTTATCCTGAATACAAGTTTCTATCCATTCGGCTCTGGTTTCAAAATCAAGCATTGAATCGCCGATTTTGAGAGGATTCTGGGGGGAAAGCACAAACCAAACCTCCTTCATGGGGGACAATGAAGCAAAATACTCCGCCAAAATGAGGTGTCCTTGGTGAACAGGATTAAAGGAACCAAAAAAGAGCCCGGTAAGCACTTTCGATGGTTTTTCAGGACTTCCGGATGGGATAACCATGGCTTTCCATTAACTGATTCAAAAATTGATGGGCCTCTTCCAGATGGTCATTGGGGATGATCGCATCAAAGAAAACGGCTTGTTCGTTCTCCAAACGGGCTTTTTCTAGGCGCATTTGGATTTTGGCTTCGCTCTCAGTTTTGCGTTTACGCAGCCTATGTTCCAAAACCGATAAATCCGATACCCCCACAAACAAAGCCACGGTTTGTTCTGGATAAGCTTTTTTGAAAGCCAAACCACCACGCACATCCAGGTCCAAAAGCAGGGCTCTTTGGTTGCGGATACAATCTAAAACCGGTTGTCGGGGCGTTCCATAAAAATGGCCAGGATAAACCTCTTCCCATTCGACAAAGAAATCTGTTTTTATTTTGTTACGAAAATCTTCTTCGCTTACAAAAAAATAATCGACCCCGTCTTTTTCATGAGGACGGGGCGCACGACTGGTATACGAAACCGAAAAATCAAATCCATTAAAAAATGATTTAACATATCGAACAAGGGTTGTTTTACCCGCACCGCTGGGAGCGGAAAAAACAAAAAACAAAGGCTTTAACATCTATAAAAGATTGGCCGATTGCTCCTTGATTTTTTCAAGCCATTCTTTGGCCATCACCACACGATGCTGAATTTCAAAATCTGACGCTTTGGAGCCGATGGTGTTGATTTCTCTTCCCATTTCTTGGGCGACAAAACCCAATTTTCGACCTTGTTCGGTGTCGTTTTTGAGGATTTGTTCCGCTAAATGTAGATGGGCCTGTAATCGAACGATTTCTTCAGAAATATCCTTTTTTTCGAGATAAAAGAGGATTTCTTGCTCCATTCGACCAGGATCCGGAGCAAAAGAACCGCTAAGGGTTTGGTTGTTTTTCCATTCGTTCAGAAATGACTCTATTTTTTGACGAACGGAGTGCGGCTTTTTGGATTCGTTGTTACGGATATGGTCTAGGATGCCTTGAATTTCTCCAAGGTATTCCAACACAACCGATGCGATGCCCTGACCCTCTTGAAAACGAAATTCTTTACAAAGGGCCAAGGCCTCCTGCAGCGCTTCTCGAAACGCAGCCACGGTTGCCTGGTCGGGCTCTGCACTGGATGCAAACAAATCAGTGTTATTTTGAAGTGCGTTTTTGTAAAGCAAAGGATGCCGGGTGGCCAAATGAACCCACGCCTGTGCAAGGTCGACGGTGTTGGTGGGGTCTTGATTTTTGGAAGCCAGCCAACGTTGCCAATCGGCCCATACTTCATCCAAGACCTGGAATTGCAGGCCCGTTGAAAGAGCGGCGCCCTTGGGGGTTGTTTCTTCAGCGTAGAGGCTAAGGGTTACTTTGCCGCGAATAAGCTCTTTTTGAAGCGTTTTGAGGGTTTCGGTCTCCAAAGGGGTCCAGGGGTCTCCCCAGCGCCACTGCACGTCCAAGCTTTTGCTGTTCAGGGTTTTGATTTCGAGCCGGTAGGTTTTGTTTGTTCCAACCATGGTGGCACGACCAAAACCAGTCATCGAGGTGGTTTTCATGAGGGCTCAAAATAAAAACGAACACGGGCAAAAACATCGTCAGGAGCATAGCCTTTGCCAAGCAAGAATCTGGATAGTTTGGCGCAGCGTTTTTGTCTTTCTAGGAAACTCAGGCTTTCTCCGGGAAGGATCATCGAATTCCATTTGGCTTTCGCCAGGTCGTTCAGGGCCGACTGGTTGGGGTCCAATTCAAGGCACCATCGCCGGGCCTCTTCCAAATGGTCGCGCAATCCCCAGCGAGTTAGTCCGTTACGTATTTTGTTCCAACCCCAGCGGGCGCGCAGACAGCGATCGCGGCAATAAATCTCAACAAAGCGTCGGTTGTCCACAAAACGATCCCGCAAGAGTTTTTGCAAAATAGCTTGCCTCTGCTCGTCGTCAAGGGTTGTTTGGTCCAGACGGCGCTGGATATGCCAAACGCAACACTCTTTGCGGGAACAGAGAGCCATCAAACGGTTGAGCACTGCTTGTGGATCCGAGGACGGTTGTTTTTTCAAAAGTTGGCGCGAATCAGAAGACTTCAAATTTCGGTATTTTTACCCAATCCCATGAATATATCAGACGATCTTTCCTGGAATTTGCAACGCATCGCTTCCGCGGTGAAGGGTTCGCAATGGATTGTCCGCGGGCATGCCAACGAAAAATCGGTGCAGGAATGGGTTTTTGATACACGTCGTTGCACCAACCCCGAAGGGGGGCTTTTTTTGGCCTTGGTCGGCGAAAACAAAGCGAGGGATGGTCATGGTTTTTTGGGGGAAGCTTATCGAATCGGAATTCGGGTTTTTTTGGTCCGCTTGGGCGTGCAATACGAATGGCCTTCTGCGGACCCTAACCTGTCCGTATTGGCGGTTCCTGATCCATTAAAGGCCTTGCAGGTCATGGCCGCGGAACATCGGCGATGCTGGGGCGGCCCGGTTTGGGCCATTACGGGCTCCAATGGCAAAACCCAGGTCAAAGAATGGATCGCAGAGCTAATTCAAAGCCGAGTTGCGTTTGCCAAAACCCCGGGAAGCTTTAATTCTCAATTGGGTCTGCCCTTGTCCGTCCTCGGCCTCAAAGCAGGCCAGGATTTAGGGATTTTTGAAGCAGGCATTTCTCAAAAAGGGGAAATGAGCCCTTTGGCACAAATTTTATCCCCCCAGGGGGGCTTGCTCACCCATTTTGGGGAGGCTCATCAGGAGGGCTTTGAAAGCATGGCCCAGAAGCTGCAGGAAAAATTATTGCTTTTCGAAGGCTGTGATTGGGTAGTGGCCCGATTGGACTCGAATGATTCGCATAGGTCGGTATGGAAAGAAACGGTGTTGCGAAATTCGGAAACCGTTTTTCATTGGTGGACCGATGAAAAGGACGAAGATGATTGGTTTCGGGTATTGGAATCGGAGGGCGTAGCCCGCAAGCGATTGGTTCTTTGGAAACTTGTTACAAAAAGTGTTACAGAAAACGGTAGCACGCTCTGTGAACTTCAATCGGAGGGCCAAAGCGCTCTTCGCTTTGAGGTGGCCGGTTGTGGCGAGGCCGTTTTGGAAAACATGACAGGAGCCGTTTTAATGATCGCGGCCGGTGGGCTTTGGAACAGCGAGTGGGGGCCCCGTTGCGCGATGCTTCGGACCCTACCTATGCGCATGGAAATCAAGGAAATACCAGGTTCTTGTCGTTTGTTAAACGACAGTTACAGCTTGGATGCCGATTCCTTTCAGTGGGCCATGCGCGAATGGGCTTTGCAAGTAGGAGACTCGGAGGGCCTCATCATTTTGTCCGAACCCGATTCCCCAAAGTCTTCTAACTATGGTACCGGTAATCAAGATCCCTTCGAACCATTTATTCAAATACTCCATCGTTATCCTTGGAAACGATTGTATTTGGTTGGAAAAAATTGGCGACGGGTGGTATGGCCATCCAACCCAACGCAAAGCGTACAGGTTTTTGATGACACCGAAGAATTTCTACAAAAATGGCCTCTGGATCAAAGCGAACACGCCTGTGTATTACTCAAAGGCGCGCGAAAATTTGGGTTTGAACGAATAGAACAAAAATTATTGGTACAGGGGCATCAAACCGTTTTGGAAATTGATTTGGAAGCCGTTCGTCACAACTACGGCATCTTTCGTTCCCTCAATCAACCGGGGGTTCGTAGCATGGTGATGGTCAAAGCCGGGGCTTATGGCAGTGGAAGTGTTGAAATTGCCAGGGTCCTTCAAGAGGCCGGTGCTGATTATTTGGCGGTTGCGACGGCCGGCGAAGGGATCGAACTCCGTCGAGGTGGAATTCAAATGCCGATCTTGGTGATGAACAGCGGTCCCACATCCACCGATACGGTGATTCATTACGGTTTGGAACCGGATTTGTATTCATTGGAAGAAATAAAACGTTGGAGCAAGTCCCCAAAGTCCCCTTCTTTTTTTCATATTCCCCTCGATACCGGGATGCGACGCTTGGGATTGGGGGCCGAGGATTTGGATGAAGCCCTTGATTTGTTGGCTCTATACGCAACAAAAATGCGAATTCGCAGTATCTATACCCACCTTACCTCTTCGGAGGAGCCGGGGCAGGATGCTTTTAGCGCAAGGCAATGGAAAAGCCTGCTGGAATTTGTCAACGCTTTTGAGCAACGATTGGGGTATAGACCCTGGGTGCATGCTTTGAATACCGCCGGGATCCTTCGATTCAACGAATATCAAGGCGACATGGTTCGTTTGGGACTGGGTTTGTATGGATTGGAACCAACGGGCCAGCTGCAGGAACGCCTAAAGCCTTTGGCTCGCTTCAAAACAACGTTGGCCCAAACCCATCGCCTGGTGAAGGGGCAAACCTTGGGCTACGGCAATCAAGGTGTCATGGAGCGCGATGGAGTCGTGGGGGTTTTGCCCGTTGGTTACGCGGATGGTTTACCCCGGGCCTTGGGGCTGGGGCGCGTGTTTTTTGAGATGAATGGTTGTTCGGTACCGACGATAGGTCGTATTAGCATGGATTTTTGTTTGGTGGATCTGACCGATGTGCGGGCCGCTGTGGGGGACGAGGTTTTGCTGTGGAGCAATGCCCACGATGTCAGGGCCTGGGCTGAAGCCGCCGGGACCATTCCCTATGAAATTTTGACCGGATTGTCCCCAAGAGTACAGCGGGTGTACATTCGGGGTTAAGAGCGGTTATTTTTGAGACCCGGAAAAAAACAAGGCAAAAGCGCAGCCCGATTCGTTTATTCAATGTTATTTAAAAACCGTCGTCAACTAAGCCGGAGGCCTTTGGCCCTCCCTATTTTGATCGTACTCCTGCTTTGGGGGCTTATGGCCAACCAAGGATGTTCGAGTCGACGCAAAGGCCGTAACAAAAAATGCAATTGCCCATCCATTGGGTGGAACTCGCCATCAAGATCTTATCCAACAGCCGTTAACGCTGCGTCCGAACCAACCTCTAACTTAAGTTGAAGGTATGCCTCAGCGTGAAGGAAGTTTAGACCAAGCCCCTACAGGCGTTCCACTTTTAATTGTTCGGCTGGACGAAAGCGACCTATCGCTCAAACTGATGGAAATGGGGTGTTTGCCTGGTGAAAAATTAGAAATTGTACACCGCGCATCGGGGGGCGACCCTTTGGCTATCAAGGTGATGGAATATGTGCTGGGGTTGCGGTCCCGTGAAGCAGCCGCGGTTTGGGTATCGTGGGGAGACACCCCTTTGCGTAATTTGTGGAATTCCCAGGAACCATGAGTTTGCCTCGTATTTTTTTGGCCGGTAACCCGAATTCCGGAAAGAGTACGCTCTTCAATGCCCTGACCGGATTACACCACAAAACCGCCAATTTTCCCGGCGTTACGGTCGAAAGCCTTCAGGCCGAAATCGAACTTCGAACGGTCGGAAAAACAATTTTGGTGGATTTACCCGGCACGTACAGCCTTTACCCTCAATCTCAGGACGAATGGGTGGCCTGCCAGGCCTTGGTACAAGCAGCCAGTGAGAGCCTGCCCACCTTGGTTGTCGTCGTTGTGGATGCGGCCAATCTCAACAGAAGCATGCTTCTTATCAGTCAAATTCAAGAATTGGGTTTGTCGATGCAAGTTGTTTTGAACAAGTGCGACCGCGTAGCCAGCCCAAGCATGAAAGGGGTGCTGCAATGGTTTGAGAATGAAATGAAAATCAAAGCCTTGGTCTGCGATGCTCGCAAAGGGCTGGGTTTGAAAGAGGTGTCCAAAGCCTTTGACCAAAGGCTTACGGAGGCCGGTCATCCGGCGGCGTCCAACGAACCAAACAACCGGGCGGTGTCTAACGAACCCGGGACCTGGGCGGCGTCTTGGAATCAAGTCTTTGGGCAGGGATTGGAGGCACAAAAT
>Ga0209985_10000706_pt1 | contig 35385 bp, 38 predicted proteins | sample NOAtaG_FD_187305 | JGI IMG/M metagenome (GOLD analysis project Ga0209985, IMG submission 187305) | Freshwater lake microbial communities from Lake Erie, under a cyanobacterial bloom - NOAA_Erie_Diel6S_1000h metaG (SPAdes) (version 2) | ecosystem: Environmental > Aquatic > Freshwater > Lake ...
ATCAAGGCATTGGGCCAGGTGCAATATCTCTAAATTTCTGAGACAGCGATCGCTATTTAGCACCTAGCCCAACGCCGACAACGCAGCCACAAATTAAACTATTCGGGCGATCGCTCTAAGCTTTTGCAACTTTCCCCTAGAACGATAGCAAACAAACTTTCAACTTACCGACACGGTGCGATCGACGATCTTGGGTACAGCAGGAAGATCGGCGAATAGCACTGTGTCTCTTCGTGCCTTTGTCATGGCGAAATTTGCAAAATTCCTGCTTAGCCCTTCGAGAATTTTGCAAATTTCGTGATGACAGCACAGGTTCGGACTACGCAGTATCAATAGGCGATCGAGGGTTTGGGACACTTCCCAATTAAATAAAAGTTCAGTCCGTTGTTTCTGGGCATGGCGAAAATCAAAGATCTTGGGCAAGGACAGGAAGATCTTTGATTTTCTCTATGCTTCTTTGTGCCTTACGATGCGGTGCGATCGCCAGTATTAAAGTTATTCAAAAACTCTACGCGATCGCACTGCATCAGCACAGTTCGGACGCGAAGCAACAATATCATTAGAGTATTTGGATTTAGATAGGATTTTCCTACTTAGTGATTCCCTACAATATCATCGCAAATATTTAGACCTGAAGCGATTTCTTGAATTTTCTAATACAACTATTATAAGTATAAGTTTATCGACTTCAGGACAGAGGGGGGGCGTTAGAGTAAAACATTTTAAAAACTCTAGCAATTTTTCTATTTACCCATGATATGAAAATATGGATATTTTTTAATAAAGTTCTCAAACCATTTCTTTCCCGTATCACTATTTGAATCTACTTTTAATGGTTGAATATTTACTACTTTTAATGATTCTGCAACATTACTAGTATCTTTTGATAGCCAAGGATAGTACCAAGAAAGAATTGCAATAGCAAGCCAAGCAGGAAGAAATATCTTAGTGATAAATACTGGAAATAACAAGGCTTTATAATGAATATAATCTCTATTTATAAGTGATTTCAAACGCCATCGTGGTATCAGAATGCTATCCAAAAAAAGATGATAATTTCTCACTAAACTCTTTCGTCGTTCAGTCCACATCCCGATAGTGCTTATAGTTCCTTCAACCATCTCTCCAGCCAAATAGCTTAGAACGCCCCCTAAACCCGCTATCAAAATATTTGAGAACCAATTAGCACCTTTACTATTCGTGTAAGAGACACCATATATGGCAAGCAAAAAAGATTGACATGTAATGAACCAAGTCACACGTCCTAATAATAAATTATATTCATGTTGAATTTCTAAACGAATATATTTATATACTTCCCATACTTGTTTAGCTTTGTCACTGGGTTCATCTGAATTACTGGTTAAGTAATTGACTCCAACACTGATGTCTGAGGAGAATTTATTTTTCCTGATTAGTCCTAATAATTTTAATAATTGGACTCGATTTCTTTTAGAAAAAATACCTCTAATAAAACTTTGGATCATAATCATCTCGATAAAGATACTTAAGATTTATGAAATCAGCTCTAAATAAAAGTCTTCATGTCTTTTGCAAACACTTTACAAATCAATTAGGTAAACCATCGATTTTAAGGTATTGCAAATAGGATATATATATATTTGCAATACCTTAAATTCGATTTACCCAACATTTTTCTGATAACTAAGTTTGTACAAGTTAGATATAGAAACTTTAGCTTTACTTCATGATATAAAGCTACTAACGATCGCACTTTGTAACACTTTACGAGCATACAAATCTTTCTTTGATTGATCGCCCTATGCGAGTTATTTGACGATAAAAATTGGGATATTCCTCAATATTTTGGAGATTTGCTTGGTGAGATTGCCAGTATTAAATAATTTTAAAACCTTGCTAGCGATCGCATATCAACATCACATTTAGGATATTTAGTGTTATATAGAAACTGTAAATACAAGCGATCGCAATTGTTCTAGTGGAAGATTAATCATTCCATCCACATATCGGACAATTCCAACTTGGGCGATCGCTTGGATATTGATATCGGCATTGCGGACACAAGCCCGTAAATACAGGATGCGTCATTAAAATTCGATACTGTTGCGCTCTTGTTAACCTTGGCTGATGATCGGTTTCATAGGTTATTGGCAATTTCACAAGATGACCATCAATAAACGTAAAACCATTTGGACACCATAGCTCTTGACCATCATCGGTAAAGTCAGGACATGAATCACCATCAACACCTTTGGGATGGATCGCGCAGACTAGGTAGTTGCTGTGGGCATTGTTGATGCAGCGATCGCAGTCGGGTATTTTGGACATCGGTTTAGGGGAAAGCTGCCAATAATTATGATGTCACGCTAACCGTTACAAAGTGCGATCGCACTTTGTAACACCTACCGATCCTATTCACGCTATCCGATCCAGTGGCGATCGCACTTTGTAACACCATCCGATCCAACGATCGCAGTATCGTCATATCAAACAAAATCAACCACACCCATGACTGCCAAAGAAATCACCGATCGCCTCTCGCAACTTTCCGAAGGTTTACTTTTCCCAAGTGAGTCCGAATATCCCCTAGAACCATTCACTTGGAAATCGGCAACGCTTAAACCTGAAACCATCCTCACGCGATCGCAGAAACCTTCAGACACACCTATCGAAGCGATCGCCCTAGAAGATTTCTTTGCGCCCGTTGTCACCGATGAAGATTGGTTTGAAGATGAAGATCGAGCGATCGCGCAAAGGTATCGCGATATGCAAGGGTTAATCGCCACATTAAAAAATGCCCAAGTGTTTAAAGTTGGCAAAATCGAGATTGATGTTTATATCGTTGGTGCGATCGGACCAGATCTAATCGGCTTAAAAACTACCGTAATTGAAACCTAACAACCTCTCTTTGATTCAATCTGCTTTTGAATGTCGGGCGGCACATTGGAAAAGAAATCATAGCCCGTCAATTTCTGGACATCCTCCACCGTTGTGCAAAAATCTTGCCACTTACCATCGCGCCCTTGCTTGTTTGGCATAACCACAGCGATCGCGCGAGTGCTGGCGGTTACTCCTGCTAAACCTTTGCTTGGATCGTCTAGCACCAAGATTACTTTCCACATCGTTGCAGGCACAGCAATCTTGCCCTTCAACAGCGAGGCTTCACCATTCTTGCCCTCTCCACCAGTGCCATGTCCACCAGCGATAATGTAAAGCTCTTTGCCTTCCTTTGCCAAGTCGCGGGAAAACTCTTCTAGTTGTACCCACACACCCTGATTGTTATCAGGAGCTTGGGGGATGATGTTTGTCATCAAAAAAGTAGATGAGTTCGTCTCCACCGACTGACCCCGATCTTCAGAATTTACCAAGTGTCCGCGATCGAAACCTGACCCTGTGTAGTCTTTGGTTGTGACCCTATACCAACCCTTCGGTAAAGCTGGATCGGGACGAAAATTGTTTTGTCGCTCTGCATCACCCATCCACGATCTATTTAGTTGCCACGAAGCCCAGTTTGCTAGATTGCGACTCTTGCTATAACTCAAAACATACTGAGGCTTGAGCAGTAAATAGTTGTCGGTATTCGCGGGATCTGTCGTGGCTTTGCTTGGATTTCCTGCTTTTAAATTTGGGTTGCCTTGTTCATTGTCTGGTGTTTGAGTTGGGGTTACTTGAGTCGGTGCTGTGGTCGGTGCAACAGTATTTTCAGGTGTTTTTGTTGGCTGTGCAACTGTCGGGGGAGCGGGTGGTGTGGCAGTTTGGCATCCGACAACGACTAATGCTGTTAGTAATATTGCTAGTTGCGATCGCATATGGTTCTAGTGGAATTTGCCAAGATCATAGCGCTTGTGGGATTGGGTTAAGAGGCGATCGCAATTTTGTAACGGTTTAAAGGAATTAGCTCTTATTAATGAGTGGATGGTTCTTTTTGTAACACCAAACACCGAAATTTTTAAATCCCAAAAAACTTAACAAGAGAAGGTAAATATGTTTTTAGTATATCGACCATTTTGCTAGCACCCGTTACATTACTAATAACTCCTTTAAGAGCATTTACCGCCATAGTACACAACTTTAAAAGCCTATTTTCTTTTGGCTTCTGGGCTTCTTCAGCTAAAGTTGCAACTGCTTCCATCGCTTGAATTTTCTGATCCTCAGACAATAAATGATCGTCATTTATATTGGTCTGTAAGGCAATAAAAACATCTGCTATACCCTGTTCATCATCTGTTTTTATGTCTCTTAACGATTGAATATGATTGGATACCTGACCATTTAAATCACCCAAAGTAATACTAGATCCAATTACATCTCCACCAATATTAACTCTTGTGCCACTAGACATATCAATACTGCCACCAGCACTAATATTTTGATTTTGATTTTCCATATACTCTCCTGTAGGATTTAACAATATACGATTACTTTCACCTTGTATCGTTAATTCTTTTATTGAATTGTAATTCACAACAATAGAACTAGCAATTTGAGTCTTATCAACGTTGGGTGTAGTTCCTACCCTTGCCACATATAAATTATCACCTTTACTTTCTATACTAAAGCGAGAGGGATCAAGACCACCGCATCCATTAGCAGTCCTTTCTATAGCTTTCACCAAAGCCTGAACATTTGGTGGTTCACGCAAAATGAGATCCACAGTGTCCTGCAACTGCTTAATCCATTTCTCAAACTCACCAGATTGGAATTCATCAATATCAGGCTTTTTTTCTGATGAACCAAATTTTCCTCGCTTTAAGTAAACCCAATCACACTCAACGTCCTTGAAACAAGTTTGATGATTAATAGCCCAATCACAAATACAAGCCTCTGTTAGAAGGGCATTAGAAAAATCAGTATTAAAAAGTTGAGCATTTGTAAAATTAGCTCCAGTTAGATTTGCGTTACTAAAATCTACATCTGTTAAGTTTGTGCCAGTAAAATCTGCTCCCTCTAAAATTAAGTTACTTAAATCCGCACCTCTCAAGTTGAGATAACTTAAGTTTTTGTCTAAAGGTTCGTCTCCTTCTGCTGTTGTTAATAATTTTCGAGTTTTAGGATTAGCCAAGATAGTTCCATCTAATCGAGAGAATTCAAGATTTTTAGCACCTCTAAAGCTTGTATGATGAATTTTTGTCTCTCGAAAATCTGTATGACCTAGATCTAAGTTGTTAAAGCTTTGATTTCTAAGATCATCTTTATAGAATGAGATACCCAATATTGACGAAAAAAATATTGCTTGATCGCGAAACCAAATAAAATTTCGATCTTCTCTAATTGCTTTTTGAGACATTAAAAATGTTGACAATATATGTAAGCCGATACCTGCAAAGCAAAGCAATAGGTCAATATCAGTTGCTCCTTTTGTATTTGAATATATGCTAATAAAGAATAAAGATGAGAAACTAGTAATTATTATTGTTAAAAAAATCCCAGTAGATTTCCAGAATGAATAGACAATAATAATTCCAACAGTAGATATAAATTCACTAATCCAACCAATTAATATTCCTAAGCCTATAAGTAATAACGGGCTACTTATAGGCAATTTAAAAGCAAAACCAAAGTAGCTGATGAAACCCAAAAAGATTCCACAAATTGAAATGACATTGCCCGAAAATATTTTAAATCCAATAAATACAGGCAGGATGGTTGTGCTGATATAAAGTAAGACAATTAATATAAAGCCTATTAGTCCAAAAATTCCATTATGAGAAATAGCTTGAGAATCATAGTTTCTAATTACTACTAGAGCAACTGAAAAAAAACTCATAAGGCTAAATAGTGAGGTGGAAATTAATCCCAAACTTGCTATAAATGCTCCTGTAAATCTTCTTTTTAAAGAAGATTTCAACTCTTTTATCTTGCAGTCAAATAAATTATTGTCCACGGTTACAACAAAAACTGAGAGGGGCAAATTCACAGCATATGTTCTTGTCAACGGGAAATATTTTGTCAATCCGCGAAAATCTTGATAAATCAAAAGGCTGTGAATCTAAAAGTGAAAGAGCTTCCCTTGGAACATCGTAAAGTAGGCTTAGTTCTTCCATTGACACTCCTTTCTCACGCAAAAAATCATCCATGCGTAGTTGAGTAACTGGAGGATCTTCAACTGTAACTAGTTCTTCGGGCGTGCTATTTAATTCTGTAGCGATGCGACGAATATTTTCCTGAGTTTGTTCTTCTTCCCACTTGTCTTTGAGTAGAACTTGTGTGCTATAGATCGCTAAAAGTAAAGGATGCAGGTCAGCCAGTCCACTAAGTCCATTTAGATCTAATCCTTGGCTTTTAGCTTTTTCCAGAATCTTGAAGCTTACACCTGCTTGCTTTGCTACTGGTCGAATTAATTTGGCAACAGGTACATTTAACTTTGAAGCAATTCTTCTAAGATGCTCGGTGTTTTCTTGATCAAGATTGATAGACTCAGTAGAGTATGTTCTTAGAGCTTCTTCGTTAATGTCAGTAAGACGAGCAAATTCATCAATTGTAAACCCTCTAGCATCTAAGAATTCTTGAATACGCAAATGCACCATAGAACACCTAACTTTATAATATATTTTGATTATTAATGAAAATCCTAAATTTAAAAGTATCAATACTTTCTAAACAGACTTTTTTTTATAACTTTAAGTTTGCAAAATACTTACTAAACATATCAATGTCACTACGAAAAATTCAATAGCGATCGCACTTCGTAACACCCCCCGATCGCAACCCTAAAGCCCCCTCTCCAATCTCTTCACAAACACCGAATCCCGATCGCAAGAAAGCTCTAAATACTCAGTAGCCCTAGTCATCGCCACATACAAAAGCCTCGCTTCATCCGCGATCGCCTCTGACCGATTTGGCATAAATCCCACACCCGCAATAAACACCACAGGAAACTCAAGCCCTTTACTACTGTGCATCGTTAGCAATTTCACGCTTTGCGCTTCTGGGTGGTAACGCTTGCTGTTACTGTCTGCGTTCAACCATTCCACAGGTATACCAACATCTTTCAAAGCACGGCTCAGCGATCGCCCCATGAAGTCCGAACGATAAATAATCGCTATATCGTTCCAAGCTATCCCGCGATCGCGATATTCTCCGATGCGATCGCATATATGCTTTGTCTCTGCGGAAAAACTAGATAAACGGGTAAATGTCGGTTTTGCGCCATGACGACCCACCGATTCAGGTTTGATGAGAACAGGACTATCTTCTTCACTGTCCACAGTCGGCTGCATGATGTTTTTAGCAAACTCGTATGCAAAGCTCAAAATCTCTTCGGTGTTGCGGTAGTTGAGTTTGAGTACAGTCGTTCGTCCCCTTGCCTGTATGCCGACACTGGCAAAACTAAACTTACCCCGTTCTCGCTTTTCATAAATGCTCTGAGCATCGTCATACAGGACTAACAATGACTTAGTTTCGGGGTCAACCATCTGCACGATTAAATTAAACCAAGTTGGTTGAAAATCGTGACCTTCATCAAGCAATACTGCCCCATATTTGCCCTTGGGAATTTTCTCTTCATTTACACCTAGAACCACTTGGTTAACCAACTGCTCAAAAAATTCGCCGCCTCGGTACTTGGTCCGATCGGGTAAAGGTACTTGGTACAGTCGCAACATTTCCGCACACCAGCTATGAAAATGCTGTACCGACACTTTGCTCTCGTCAACGTCTTTATCTCTGAGCATTTGCCTCAGCCTCGATGCTAGCGAGATGTTATAACAAAGTGCCAAGATTGGCTTGTCGCTCTGTTCTGCCAAAAATTGGCAACGGTAAACCAGAATTAAAGTTTTGCCAGAACCAGCCACACCATGAATAACCCGATGTCCGCCGCGTAGACTTCTTGCTAACTGCTCCTGCTGCAAGTCCATGATTTTAATCAAGTCAGGTGCGATCGCAACGGGTGTGATTACTTCATCTTCTTCAGGATCTGGCAACAAAGACGGTTGAATCGCGATATCTGGGAATATATGCCAACGGATGCGATTAACTTGGTGCGGGCTTAGGGTGCGATCGAAATGGTAAGGAAACATATCCCACAATCTCTGTTGAAAATCGCCTCGGTCAACACTGTCATACATCTCATCTTGGCAAATGACTAAGTTTGACTCTATGACTTCTCCTAAGCCTTGTTTATCAAAAACTGCCCTTGTGATATTGGTAAACACCACACCATAACCATAGGGAACGATGCATTTACCAGCGTGGTCACTTGCGATCGCATGGACTAGCTCGGCATCACGTTCAAGTAGCTTTACTGCATGAAGTACATAGTTTCGGGCTTGTTCTAGGGGATTTTTGACTTGTTTAGGTTCGCCAGTGTTGCGATCGGCGATCGTCCAGTTGGCTCTAGTGACATTTACGATTGTGTCGATTTTCCAGTCTTTGATCTCAAGTACAAGCAATCCTCTCAACGGGTGCAACACAATGAAATCGGGGTGCAGTTGCTTTTTGCCGATGGGTACGTCGTACCAGACTAGGTAATCGTCATCTAGTTTCTGCTCTAATCTCACCGCAAAGCGCTTTTCGCCTGATGTCATTCGAGCGACGCAACTATTTAGAGATGGGATGAGTGAGGGCATTTTTAGATAAAAGTTTTCTAAATGATATAGCGAATGGCTCTTCAATAATATATTTATTTCTCTTGATAATAGAATATATATGAGTTTACTATGACTGCATACACGTCAAGTAGGTAAGTTTGATAGTGCTTTAGAAGTATTTAACAAAAAAACTATCCAATAACGAAAGAGTTGAAGTTGAGAGAGCTTGACAAGTATTAGAAGTATTAGAAAAGGCTGTTAAGACTCGTAGCTATATAGGTACATAATGTTTGTGCAGCAACGTTTCCGTCCCCTTGCGGGGTGTCTGGGGTGAAAGTAGATCGTCGTGCGGAAACGCATGATGAGCTTCCAAAAATCAAGAAAGTTTCCGTCCCCTTGCGGGGTGTTTGGGGTGAAAGTTCGCTCGTCAAAATCGAATTGCCGAACACTCGTCCATTGTTTCCGTCCCCTTGCGGGGTGTTTGGGGTGAAAGCAGGCTGAGGCAGCGATAAAAAAACACACCGAAGAAAAGTTTCCGTCCCCTTGCGGGGTGTTTGGGGTGAAAGTGGAATTACAGACCAAGCCTATGTTCAGTATGACTCTGAGTTTCCGTCCCCTTGCGGGGTGTTTGGGGTGAAAGGGCTGGCGTTGCTATAACGTTAGCCACTATTATTAACTGCCTAAGGTTTCCGTCCCCTTGCGGGGTGTTTGGGGTGAAAGTTTAGTAAACCCCTCAATTTTGTCGCAACCAGCGACCCGTATGTTTCCGTCCCCTTGCGGGGTGTTTGGGGTGAAAGACTACTGCCAAGACGAGATCGGTCAACTTGGAATTGAGGTAGAAGTTTCCGTCCCCTTGCGGGGTGTTTGGGGTGAAAGCCAAGCCCCAAGCTACAAAAGAGATGTCTCCGTTGACGTAAAGTTTCCGTCCCCTTGCGGGGTGTTTGGGGTGAAAGTCAATCGCTTATTCAACTTTTGTTGATTCAGGTGCCGAGGAAGTTTCCGTCCCCTTGCGGGGTGTTTGGGGTGAAAGCATTCGGTCAACAAACTTTGGTAACCTACTACTCTGGTTTCCGTCCCCTTGCGGGGTGTTTGGGGTGAAAGACCTCACATTTTTGAGGCTTACACAGTAAAGCTTTTAGTAGGGTCGATCCCCATAGGTCATTTACATAGTCAATAAGCTTGCTAAATTCGCAATAAGACTATATCTGTAAAAGCCGAAACCCCTATGGAGAGCGCGACCTCCATAGGTCAACGTAATAATGCGGTTTTCAAGGTTCTTGCCACCTATGGAGGTGACTGCACAAACTATAATTGCTAAACCAAGTTTTTGTCTAGTTTCATAACATTAAATTATGTAAAAACTAAGCACGATCATACTTAACATTCTTCATACTTCCATCTTCTTTGATAGCCACGATCTTAACAAAAACGCTTTGTCCCTCCTGTAGAGAAATTGCTTGCTTACATTTTTTCTCAGTGCGCTTAGGTGCATGAGCAAAATCATAGGTAACATCATTACCACTAATCTTTGTTATTGTTGCCTTAACAATTTCACCTACTTGATATTTTTGAATAGGTTCAGATGAAGAATCGTCAGAGCTATTTGATAGAGTCACTTCACTGTCTACTTTTTTAATGACCGATCGATTAGGGCGAGGGACTTTATTATTCTGGCGATCACTATCCCGAACATTCAAAGGAGACGGAAGTACCAGACGATCTTTATACTCATTTACCGTTTTTTCATTGGGCTTGGATGAGCCAAAATATGGCTTACTCTTATCTCGTTCGATTTCCAAGTACCGAGTATCATCTTTTGGCGGACTATCTTTCCAGTTGAGCATCTTGAGCAGCATATCAATACGGCGATGCTTTTGAAAGCTGCCAAGTTCTACAGCCATATAATTTTCAAACTCAGAAACAAAGCTGGGATTGATTTCTAGGCTTTCACCAACCGCCCAAGACTCATTTGCAAAAAGACTTTTATATCGGGCTTGCCTCTTACTTAAATAAAGTTGGTACTCAATTTTTACAGCACCCATCCCTAATGGTTTACCCATACCGAGGGATAGCCGATAGTCATCATCTTGAGCAATGTCTAATATCCACAACAAAGCGCCAAGCTCAATATTGCTTAAATTTTCAAAATGAACATTAAATTTAAAAGAGACACCTGCCTTAATCGGCTTGATTTTTGTAATTTGTTTCGCTTGTTTTTCTTCTGCTTCTTGTGGATTCGGATGCTTGATTTCAGCGGCTTCTCCCTGATGCCAATAGAGCTTATGTCCTCTAATTACAGTTTCTCTGGTGGGATCACTTGCATAATGCTTCAACTCAGATTTTTCGGCTTTAGTGTCTTCAGGTTGGACTAAATAGTGCTGAAAAGTAGTTGGCTTAGGACTTGCCAAAATCTTCGGTACAATAATCGGCTCTTTCTCATCTAAAACGTAGTCAATACAGGTTGCATCACTAATAGAAACACGCCCCGATCGAGCTTGATTCTCAAACTTGTTGCCTCTAACATAACCAAAAATCCCTTCAGCAATATCGATCTTTGGCTCTCTACCTTCATCTTTTCCCTCAGGATCTTTCAAATGAGTAGGGATAAAATCCCTCGCTGTAGCAGCATGTCCATTGCCCTCAGGCGAAAAAGGGATACGAAAATTAGGGCTTTGACCAAAAAAGCTTACAACTTTTTCTCCAGACTTAGGTTGTGAATAGAAAACTGGGCGATCGTCTGCAAGAAATCCGCTGTTTTCACTAAAAAACGCTTTTTGAAAATCTGTTAAAGAGTTACAGTAATGTTGCACGGCAATAGGCTCTAATTGCAGTAGAGGTCTAGAGCTTTTTTGAAATACAACACAGTAATTGCGACGTGGTGAAGGCTCATTGCCTTGTTTCATATTGCCGCTACTAACAAGTGTCCCTGTAGTCATTGGATATTGTATGGTAGGACTTACTGAACTCATGAAATAACGATTATCTTTACCTGTTGCCTTTTTAGGTGTTCCTGTAAAACTTACTGGTAAATACTGAGGTTTATATTCAGGATTATCATCATTAAATCTTAAGAAAGATAAAGTTGACGGTACATTTGTTTCTTTTATCCAAGCAAAGGAAATAGAACCGACATCTTTTGTAGGATGAATAAACCAAATATCCTTCTCCTTTTTTAAATAGCCAGCTTTAACTAAATCTGGCTTAACATATTTTTTATATTCTGCTGCTAAAGAATCACTTTTTTCAGTAGTAGCAACTGCACGAAAGAAAAAATGTTCTTCGCCTGCAACTCGATCAATTTTGCTGAAAGTAATAATTTCAACTAGAGTTCTCAACATCCCTCTTAAGCTGCTACCAGGAATAACAGGTTTTAACTTGTCGGCAGTATAAAAAAACTCTGGATTATCCTTTGATTCTTTCTCCTCCTTGAAATCACTTATTGTCAGACCACAACGGATATAGAGAGGGGATGAAGTTGTTAATGTACATTCAATTTTGCCCGTATAACGATCGCCATGATAGCGATCTCCATCTGGTAGAGGTTCTGCTTCTACAATCTTGTCAGGTAGCTCGACAAAGTTGTAAGGTGCGATCGCTTTTCTGTTGTCAGGAACGTGTTCGATGTGACGAGGAAGTTTCGCAGACATAATATTTACTCCGATTATTTTGTAGTTAAATTGACGAGACGACTTAGATAAACTCTTACAACGCCCGTATCTTCATCCTCTTCGAGATAATGACGTACCGTCAAACGTAATGGGCGATAGAGATTTTTATTTTGATCGAAAGGAATATCAGCCAACGGAACAGCATGTCTTAAGCCTTCCTGTCCATCCGCAACTATGGTAAATCCATCTTTTACCTTCTCAGATTTAGTTCCCCATAAAATTTGATGTTCGTCAGGTAAACGATCGGACTGGTTAGTATCATTAATTGTACGAGTCTTCCATTTTTGTCCAGTTTTCCACAGCATAACTTCGCCGTGCTCTCCAAAAATTCGACATTGTTGAAGAGTTTGCGATCGCAATTGAGGAAAGCTAGAGAATACATCTCCAGAGGTAATTAGGCGATCGGCATCAAATCTACCCCAAATAACACCATCTTCAGCATGAGCAAGTAGGTATTTTAATTTGTGTTCTTGAGCCTGTTTTTCTAACCATTCTTTGAGAGATTCTGTGTCGAATTTCTCTAAAATCTCGATAGGTTTAGTTACTAGATTATCCATGCTTACTTTGCCTCAACTTTTTGCAATAAATCTTTGACATAGCCTTCTAATAATTTTTGAGCACCATTTGGAGTAATGGTTAGACGATCCTTGCCTTGGATTGTCCATTTAGATTTCTGATAGGTAATTTCTGCATTAATTCCTTGCAAACGTCCTCGTCCAATGCTACTTTCACCACCAATTGGTAAATCTCCAGTCCAAAGATCTTTTAGCAATAGCAGCAATAAACCAATTTGATGTTTTTCTGGTTTTCGTAGCTCTAGCTGCAAAGTAACATGGGTTTCATCACTGCCAAATACGGGCTGAGCGTCAAACAATGCCCCATGCAAAGCGCCACCTGTAAAGCGATCGATCGCAATTCGAGTTTGCACGAGTTCTTTGGGATTTTCAATAACTCTTTCTTGAACAACTAATCGACTAGCTTTAGCATTTGGCATATTTTTACGCTTCTCATCTTCTGCGACAAAACCAAAAATTTCTTCTACTACTTCTGGTTGTCTATCTTTACCTTCAGGAACTATGACATTTGGGTTTAAGGTTTTTACAATTCTGACAGCGCGATGTCGTAAAACACCAGTAAGACTTGTACCAGAAATAATGCTTTCTTGTTTGATCTTTCTCTTTGACTTGAGATGAACTGCATCAGGAGTCTTTCGTTCAGAATATTCAGCAGAACGAATTAGCATAGAACCAATAAGGCTAAATGTCGCAGAGATCTTGAAGCGATCGCGTTGATCGTTACCAATATCTCCAAAGATTTGCTCAACTTTCCCCTTTTTAGGATGTATGCCATTTTTACCTGCCCAATCTCGATCAAAAGTTAGCCATGCTAAGCGATGTTGTGCATTTTTTAAATCAAATTCCCACACTTGCCACTCTTTGACATGACAACGCCCAAAGCCGCGTCGTTTCTTCATGCCGATCGCTATTTCACCTTTCTCAAAACCTGATAGGGAGATCGCTAAGGCTTGCTTAATCTGACTCTCATCCTTACCATCACCTTCTGTAATCATCAGTTCCAAGCAAAGCGGGAACTCAGTACCTGCTGATAGTAGCTCAAAGTCATATTTAGCATGAGGTAACGCTGTCCCAGTCTTGCCATCAATTTTGACCCCATCTCGCAACTCTAGGTCAATCTCCTCATTACTAATAGCATCGTTAATAATCAAGGGACTTTGATCGCCTTGATCGTCTTGACGATCTGCACCAAACAGTAATGTCGCCAATGATAGAGTTTGCTCATATTCAGATAGGTAGTTGCGTAAAGCTCCTGCGATCGATGCCCCAGTCAGTAATGCTTTAGTCTCATCTACACTATCGCGCAATAAAGCAAGATCGGTCAGACTGTCAGCGTCACCACTACCTAGACAAGTTGGTGTGTCCAAAACTAACGTACCTTTGACGATAATCCGCTTATAAATATTACGTTGTTGTCGATTATTTAGGCGATCGCTACTCATCTTCTTTATCCTCCTTAATTGCCATTTTTGCCACTGCTTCAATCAGCCTCAGCGTATATTCTTTTGCAATTGGATCCCTAGAAAGCGGCTCGACAAGCTTTGCTTCTATATTCCCAATTTTGACTGATAAATCTTGAGGATTAACAATCCATGAGCTAGGATCATTTAGCCATTCTTCAATTTGCTCTCTAAATGATTTGGAACCTATCTTTATTTGTTCAAACTTTTTTTTAGAGTTAGATGGAAGACTGTCAAGCATTGATCTAACTAAAGAAAAGTCATTTTGAGCAGCGATCGCTTGTCTTGACACAAGCCTCAATTTAGAAAGCTGAGAATTACTGATATCTCCTTTTAATTTTTTGCTAGGCAATTCTTTGATCAGCAAACCATCTAGATTTTGCCTTAACATCCTCTGAGCCATATCTAAAGCTATCTTTTGTGAAACACCCGTCAAGTCCTGTGGCTCTGACAACGGAACTGTTTTTGGTTTTCGTGCTTGAAACTCACTCCCAGACAGTAGCCAATTCACTGCGATTCGTCCAAACCCATCAACTCGTCTTTCACCAAGTCCTTTTGATTCTAATAACTTGACTTGCTCCTCAGTTAGCGAAAAATCTTCAAATACAAATACACTGCCCATTTTTAATGCTGGTACTTGTGGCAATGGCAAACCCCATTTGCGATTAAACCCACCGATGTTTTCACTACCTGCATAAATCGCCTTTATTTTAAGTTCATCTTCAATTCCGAGAATTTTTTCAATCTCGTTCTTAACTAAACTGGGATTTGCTATGGTTTGCCCACATTCGCCTCGAACAATAGCATTGCTTAGAAGAGTAATTACAAAATTGACTTGGCTAGAACGTTTTGCAGCAGGAATACCAATTTCATTCCAGTTATCATCAACAGTTTTGATGTCGCTGATTTTGCAATATCCATAACCTGCACTCTGCGAACCACCCAGCCATAGATCATCTTTAGAGTTTAAGAGTTTCTCAATTACATCACATTCATCTACATCGCATAAAATCACAGCCTGAAATGTTTGCCCTGCATCGATCGCGTCATAACGAAAGATTTCACCTTCACCATTTTTCATCGTACGACCTTTAGAGCGATCGCGCTGATTGTGAATATTGATTCTTCGCACTTCCTTATAAAGAGAAACTGACTGTCCATTGACAGTACAAAATTTCTGCTCTACAGATTTAGGAGTTAATTCTTCTGGTAAATCATCAATAGTTGCTCTGTCATATATGGGCATTGTTTCTGTAGATTCCTGTTTAGGAAGATCTGCATCCTTATCTTTAGTCCAAGAGATTGGTGTAGGTAAAACTCTCTGTTTTTTACTATCCTTACTCTCAAGATAAGCATTCAAGTATTGAATTGTTTCATCTTCAAAAAACAAATCTCTAATTATTTGCTCCTCAAGATTCAAATCTCTCAATTGATTTTCTTTCATATAGCGTCCAATCAATGCCCCACGAATCATGCTACCTGTTATGTAGGCATAAGAAACATCACTGTTTGGATCGCCTTGAAAAGAAGTGGCGAGTAAAGGCTGCTGTGTTGTCAGTGAAAATATAATTGCTTTCATGAATTCTCTTCCTCCTGTCCAAATCGACGCAGATAAGTTTGCGTGATGTCTTTATCTTCGGCACTTAGCAAAGTACACCTGACATAACCACGCCCACGATTGCGTCCACTGCCAAGATGTCGTAAGGATAATGCACCAACGGCTAAAAGCGTTAACATATCTTCTTCGATTATTTGAGCTTCAAAGAAAAGATCGGATACAAACTCTGACTCACGCAAAACTACACGAGCCGAACGTAAACTTCCTTCATCTGCAACTCCTGTTTTTGAATCAATTGCAGTTTGCTTGCGAATACTGGTTAAAGAACTGAGTACTTGTTGACTTGTAAGCTCTTTTGCTTGGATGGCAAGAGCTACAGCTTGTTGTAAATCTAATGGCAACTGAGCATTACCAATATGAACTGCTGCCATAATATCTAATCCACTGCCAGTCTTTCCAAACAAACTACTAGATACTTTTTGCCAATATTCTTTGTTATCGCTCAAGGTATAAATTAAATTATCACATTCTTCGCTTAGCAAACCCTTGAGCGTTCGTCCTCGCAGATAAGGCAACCCATAAGGATCGTGCTCGACTTCTTGATCGACAATTCCCGCAACACCGTCACCTCGCCCAAAGGTAGTATCGCTAAGTAGTTTAATCTTCAGCTTATACTTACTCATTTACTTCCTCCTGCAAGGATACATAAAACTCCATTGCTTCGATCGCATCAAAATATCCACATTCCCCATCCAACCACCCAGCCACAGCAAGATTATTTACATCTCTGTCTGAGTGATAAATAGGTAAATTTGAAATCTGATAGGCTGTCAAAAACTCCCTCGTAGCATCACTTCCTTTGCGTAAAACCTCTCTTAAAGCAATGATTTTATTGCGATTAACCCTGATATCCTTACCAACTTCATCCTGCCAATTACCTGTTTTAAAGCTTTCAACGATCTTCTTGAAACCTTGCCAAGTTCTCCATTCATAGAGATCGCCATCATCCATAAGTAAAGGTCGCATTGTTAAATCACCGTTTGGAACTTTATACTCTCGTTCTCGGATCTCACCGATCTTACCAATTAAGCCACTAGCGGCTAAATGCCAATCTAGCGCAGAGCCATCTTTTTTCTTTGCTTTCTTTAGATATTGCTTGGCATTTTTACAAAGAGCTTCACTTAGTTTATAGGCTCTAGCAAAAGGATAGTGGGTTTTAACAATGCAAACACCTGCGCAAGCGGTTAAAGGCTTTCCATCTGCTACTATTTGTTTTGCAAATTCCTCTAAGTACAATGCAGCGAGTTCTAAACCCAATCGTCCATCACAAACAAAAGTTACATCATCACCTCCATAAACAAGAGGGCGAAAGGGCAACTTTTTCCCATTGATATGGAGTTTATCTTGTAAAACCTCACGATCTAGTCGATCTATAATAGTCTTCCCTAATTCCTTTAAGGCATTTTTTCCTGCCATATTCACAGTATGCGAAAGGCGGCGCATATCGATGATGTACTGACGATTTGGTTTGTTTTTTCCAAATTCTTGAAAGCGTTTACCCATATTATTTCCATCGGCATGAACTACAGCAATATAGCTACTTTCGCCTTCAGAGCGTCCCATTTCATCAACATCAAGCGGAATTCCATACCTTTTGGGCTTTTGAGGATCGAATATAAAATCTTCCAGTAAATCATTAGCAGATTTGACAGCTTTAAGCTTTGCTCCAATGGCTTTAGAAATCAAGTAAGCAGCGCTATCCTTTGGCATTCCATATTCTTCGCGATCGCTTGTATCAACAGCGACTAGACGAGTTGATTTGCAATCTGCGGTCACCCCTAATCCGAGCAATGGAGATGAGGGAATCTGCTCTTGCTTTTTTCGATCGAGGTCATTTTTCATCAGATATTCAATGGCTTCATAGAGACTTTCAGTATGCCAATCAAAATTTTCTCTGTGTACAGCGATAAGGTTAATACCATGAGCATCTTTTAAAATTCTTTTGCTAAGAATCTGGGTAAATTCCTTTGCGTATTGCAGTTCTGAAAATAGCAATACTGTGTTCCCACCACCTGCATAAATAAGTTCAGCAATTAACTCCCCGTCTTCAATATGAGGCTTTTGGTCTGCTGAAACATTGTCTAAATCTGGAAAGTAGATTGTTTTCCCGTGGTTTTGTGCCAGCGTCTCTAATGCTTCCTTAGCCCAATCATCTGTTGCTTGCTTCACCAGATGAGAAGCACCAATATTTTCTCTGAGTTTGTTACTGCCAAAAATATATGGTTGAATACCTGTTGTGTCGAGAATAGTTATAACTAACTTCATGATTTACCTCCTTGCTCATTAATCCATTGAAAAATAGCTTTTGGTAGATCATCTAAATGTTCTCGACCAAATACGGTTACTTGATTTTCTCCTAGCAGTGAAGCTAATTCAAATTTAAGAGATTCTGAATCTTCAAAGCAACACATTAAAGCAACTCTGGCTTCAGAGCCTCCCATTTGCTGTGCTCTTATAGATGCTTCAAATAATTTACTCTTACACAAAGATCGTTTTTTACTAGTTGTGCAAGAGATTGCAAACAATTGATAGCCGCGCATAAATGCAACATCAAACTCAAATCCATCTATCGTTCCAGCAATTGGGATTTCAAAATTTAATCCATAGTCATTAATAAGACATTTTTTTGCGATTTCAGCCACTGACTTAAGGACATAATGTTCTAACCACATACCTTCTAACCACTTAAAACCTGTTAGCTCTTTAAAATTCCCTTGCCTTAGAAAATCTTGTAAGAGAAGGTGGCGATCGCTATCAATCAAATTATATTCTTGAAATGCAGCTTGAACAACGCTTGGTAATTCAGTGAGCGATAGTGAGACCTTTTTTAAATCAGTACCAGACTTCCACTCTCCCTTGCCATCTCCTTTTCTGGCTTGAGGAGAAAGGTTTTTCTGTAGCCAACTATGCCAAAGATCGTAATTTTGGGCGATTCTCAACGCTAAATTAGGAAATAGAGCTTTTGAAGTATGTGTATTTTTTAGTTCAAGACGATGAATTTGGAAGAGCTTTTCTAAGGATATTTGGAGAGTATCGGGTTTTATCGCGATCTGAATGCGATCGCCATCGGGTCTATCAATACACATTTCTAGCTGACGAGAATCAAGATAACTAAAGACTGAATCTACCTTTTGTAATCCCTGTATGGCTTGGTAGGCATGAACAGCCATAGCTTTTGTCCCACCTGTGTAATTCAGCCCAAGACTACCTGTTAAGGGTTTTGCCTTAATCCTAATTCTAGTTTGAATTTGAAAGCTATCTGCTTCGTAGTTATCTAGGGAGACTAGTTCGGGTGGACTGCAACTCAACGAGTCATTGCTTCTCAGAATTTTTGCTAACTGCTTTGCTTGTTCGGATGTGCTTGTAGTATGCACTAGGTAGACTGAACCGCCTTTATTTAACAAAAGATGCGCTGCGACATAGTTTGGCAAAGGATTTTCGCCGATGAGGAGAAATAAGCGATCAACTTTGTATTTATCGAGTTTAGAGTCAGTCATATGTTTTATTTAAATGCTACTAACTCGACATTGCTTCAACGATTATTTGACCAATACTTGCCTGATGACTATGGGTAGCAACCACGACTCCTCCAGATAGCCGTGGATCGTAACAGGCAATCCACTTCGTCGGATGTAGTTCATGGACAAAGTATGCATAGAGCCAAATTGGTGCGCGTCCTGAAATGACAACTCCACGACTTGCATCAATACCCAAAGGCGGTTCTACCCCAATCATATCGTCGGGGGTAAGAACCCGATCATCTGTGAGAATCTCAATGTCTAACTGTTGGTATTGCATTCCCTCGACTGATTGTTTGTCAGTTAAAGTTAGCTGAATATTTGACATAGACTTGAAAGATCACTGTCACTAATTTCTAGTCATAAGTGTATATCGCAAAACCCAAATAAGTGAAATTTTTTTATAATAATCAAGAATTATTAAGGTAAATCTGCAACTTTCGACTGCTTTTTCTTTGATATCCAGCTTATTATTAGGAGATCAACTTCCCGATCGCATCTGATGCAGAATTTTAGTGATAAATTCCTCAGTCCAGAAAACTTTCAGCTTGCATGGGAACGGGTTGCAGCAAAAAATGGATGTGCGGGTGTTGATCGCGAAAGTGTGGCTCATTTTGCTAAAAATTCTGAAGCTTATTTAAGTCAATTGAGGCGATCGCTAGCTTCTGGTTATTATCACCCTATGCCATTGCGGCAGTTATTCATTCCTAAAAAAGCTGGCGGATGGCGAGAGCTTGGTGTACCGACGGTTCGCGATCGTATTGTCCAAAATGCCCTATTAAATATTCTGCATCCACTACTAGAGCCGCAGTTTGAGGCTTGTAGTTTTGCCTATCGTCCTCGGCGATCGCATTTGATGGCAGTTAGGCAAATCGCCCATTGGCGCGATCGCGGCTATGAATGGGTACTTGATGCTGATGTTGTGCGCTATTTTGAGAATATTTTATGGCAAAGATTACTTGACGAGTTGGCAGAAAGGCTTAACGCGCCTGAAGTTCAATCTCTAATTTCTGATTGGCTATCAGTGGGAGTTTTGTCCAAAGAGGGACTAATATTTCCCCAAAAAGGAATTGCTCAAGGTTCTGCAATCTCACCGATATTGGCGAATGTTTATCTGGATGACTTTGATGAAATTGTTTCGGCAACTGGTCTAAAGTTAGTTCGATATGCTGATGATTTTGTGGTGATGTCGCGCAGTCAGAAGCGGATTGTTGAGGCGAAAGATGAAGTTGCAGAATTAATGAATGGGATGGGACTGCAATTACATCCTGATAAAACCCAAATTGTGGATTTTGATCATGGATTTCGTTTTTTGGGTCATGCTTTTGCGGGGAAAGTGATTGTTAAGACGGAAGGCGGAAAAGAGAAGAATGAAGGGGATATGCAGGGGGCGGTTGATCCTTTTCCAGATGGGCAATTGGTTTATAGCGATCCGCAGATCAAGCCAACACAGATGCAGAAGGCGATGTTGGAGGCTTTAAAAAGTTCATCTCAACCGATTCCGCCACCTCTATTTGTTGTTTTAGGATACAGTCTGCGCGAGACGAAACCTGTCAAGATAGAGTCCGATGAGGCGATCTGGGCAACAGGCATGTCAACACTTTATCTTGTGCAGCAGGGTGCAACGCTACGGAAGGAGCAAGGACGTTTTTTGGTGCAACCGCTCAAAGAGTCGGCTGTGGAAATTCCGATCGCCGAAGTCGAATTAGTTCTAGTATTTGGCAATATTCAGCTAACCACCTCAGCGATCACTGCTTGCTTAGATGCAAAGATTCCTGTCATATTTTTGACGCAGATGGGGGAATATAAAGGACAGTTATGGAATTCGGAGTTTTGCGATCTGCTTTCGGAGGAGGCACAGTGGCAAAAGCGTCTGGATGCTGCTTTTCAATTGGAGACAGCTAGGGCGATCGTCTGGGGTAAGTTGATGAACTCGAAGCAGTTGTTGTTGCGGCTAAATCGCAAACGGCAGTTAGAGGATGTGACGACAGCGATCGTTGGAATTTCGTCCGATATTGAGTCCGTGGAGAAAGCCGAAACTTTGGAAAGCTTGCGGGGGTATGAGGGGATCGCAGCAAATCGTTATTTTGCAGTGTTTGGGCTGTTGATTACCAATGAGGGTTTTAGTTTGACAGGTCGCAATCGCCGTCCACCGAAAGATCCTGTTAATTCGTTGCTGAGTTTTGGTTATACGTTGCTTTATAACAATGTGTTGAGCTTGATATTGGCGGAGGGTTTGAACCCATATCTCGGTAATTTGCATAGGTCAGATCGCAAAGAGACGCATTTGGCTTTCGATCTGATGGAGGAGTTTAGATCGCCTGTGGTTGATACGTTGGTAATGAATCTGATAAACAAAAAGATTCTAAGACCGACTGATTTTACCTATCCAGACAAGGATGGTGGCATTTACTTGGCTGATGTGGCAAGGCGAGTATTTTTAAAGCATTTTGAGGAGCGCATCTCTTTGCAGATTGCTTATGCTGACCTCAAGGAAAAAATTTCTTATCGACGAGCGATCCAGCATCAAATCTGGCGGTATCGGTCGGCTTTGCTGAGCGAAGCACCATATGAGGCGTTTCGCAGGAATGACTAAATGCTAGTTTTGGTGGTCTACGATATTGCTGACGATAAGCGTCGCCTCAAGTTATCAAATTTTCTTGAGGGGCATGGGCGGCGTGTGCAAGAAAGTGTGTTTGAGTGTTTTATAAGTTTAGATGACATGAAAAAACTCCATGTTAAAATCAGAAAACGAGTAAAGCCTGAGGTTGATAATGTGCGGTTGTATTGGATACCCTCGGATGCTTTGCCTAAGGCTCTAACTGTAGGCAGCAATCCGCCAGCACCTCCACCCAGTTTTTACATAATTTAATGTTATGAAACTAGACAAAAACTTGGTTTAGCAATTATAGTTTGTGCAGTCACCTCCATAGGTGGCAAGAACCTTGAAAACCGCATTATTACGTTGACCTCTGGAGGTCGCTCTCTCCATAAGGATTTCCGCGTTTATATTTGTCGTCTTATTGCGAATTTAGCAAGCTTATTGACTATGTAAATGACCTATGGAGATCGACCCTATTAAAAGCTTTACTGTGTAAGCCTCAAAAATGTGAGGTCTTTCATGCCTAAAACCCCGCAAGGGGACGGAAACACACGCACGCGGCTGCGGCAATTTCCGCGCCGTCCAATTCAACTTTCATGCCTAAAACCCCGCAAGGGGACGGAAACTCAAATTCCACCTTGTCACTGTTTAATGTAACCGTAAATTCTTTCATGCCTAAAACCCCGCAAGGGGACGGAAACTTGAAGATCGATATATTCAATACCTTCACGATATTTTTCCTTTCATGCCTAAAACCCCGCAAGGGGACGGAAACAAAACTAATGTGACAACATATACTCCAAAAGCCGTATCATTGCTTTCATGCCTAAAACCCCGCAAGGGGACGGAAACATTTCGGTGTCTTGGTTGGAATCTGATAGTGGATTCACCTTTCATGCCTAAAACCCCGCAAGGGGACGGAAACGTATACTCCTTAACCCCCTCAGGGAGGCGGGGGAGACCTCTTTCATGCCTAAAACCCCGCAAGGGGACGGAAACGTCACGGGATGCTTGTAGTAAACGCCGTACATCAGTTGAAACTTTCATGCCTAAAACCCCGCAAGGGGACGGAAACTAAACGGTGTGTGGTATCGCCATGATGTGAGGGACTATTTGCTTTCATGCCTAAAACCCCGCAAGGGGACGGAAACGGGACGGAAAGGTCGAAGAATGAAGATCGAAGAGGGAAGAAAAGACGAAGAAAAGTAGAAAAATATAGATCTTTGTTATAATATAAAATTGAATTACTAATTTTTTCATTCTTCGATATTCTGTCTTCCGCCTTTTATTCATTGGTGACGGAAACGGGGGAGAAAGGTCGAAGAATGAAGATCGAAGAAGGAAGGGGGAAAGATTGAATACGGAAGATCGAAGAATGAAGAAATAAAGAAAAAATCGTAGATTCTCTGCAATAATATAGAATTAAATTCCTAATTTTTCATTCTTCGTTCTTCCGTATTCCGCCTTTAAATTTCCATCTTCCGCCTTCCGCCTTTCCATATATGTTTGACCTACGCGATCGCACCAAAAGCTTTGCATTGAGAATCGTGAAACTATACACATCCTTGCCCAAAACTACCGAAGCACAAGTATTAGGGAAACAAGTACTGAGAAGCGGAACATCAGTTGGGGCACATTATCGAGAAGCAACCCGTGCGCGATCGAACGCCGAATACATTAGTAAAATTGAAGTTGGACTGCAAGAATTAGAAGAAAGTATTTACTGGCTAGAGCTATTAGCTGAAGCGGAGATTATCAAAGCATCTAACCTAGCTAACCTGATTCGAGAAGCCGAAGAACTGATCGCGATTTTTGTAACCTTGGTGAAAAAGGCAAAAGATAAAGGCGGAAGAGGGGAAAACTAAGGCGGAAAAATGAAGATCGAAGAGTGAAGAAAATATGAAGAGTAGGGAAAATATAGAAATGCTAAAATTGCCTTGAAACTACAGAATTATTATCTCCTTCTTCCTTCTTCGACCTTCCTTTTTTCGCCTTTAAAATGTATGAACTTACAACTTGTCGATGCCATCGTGCAAATATCACAGACGCTTTCACCAGAAGAACAGCAATTATTAATTTTTCAACTCAATAAATCTCTCGTCAAACAAGCTGTAACTGCCAAGCAAACTCAAGATCAAGTACATATCAGCAAAGAACAGGGATGGGAAATATGGCGATCGCTTAAAAACTTAGCTCGTCCAAGTGGCAAGACAGACATTGCTGAAAACCACGATCGCTACTTATACGAAAAGCCCTAAATGCAACTTCTTTTTATTGATACCAGTGCATTTTATGCGATCGCCGATACCAGCGATCGACGACATCAATCTGTTTCTAAATTCTCTGATAATGCGATCGGTAAATATCAGCTTGTCACCACTAACTACATACTCGATGAGCTACATACATTACTGCTAGCCCATATTGGCTATCATGTTGCAGTAACTTACAAAAAAGAAATCGATAAGCTAATAGACGCAGAAATCTTAGAAATTATTTGGATTGACGAAGCGATCGCTAATCAATCATGGCAAATATTTGAAAAATTCAACATTGACAAAGAATGGTCTTTCACCGACTGCACATCCTATGTTGTCATGAAACAAAAAGGCATCACAGAAGCCTTTACCCTCGATCGTCATTTCACCCAAATGGGATTTGTCCAATATCCCTAGCGATCGCCTAAAACTATATTCTTAATTTTCTTTCTTCCTTCTTCGACCTTCCGTCTTCATTCTTTTGTCCGATGCTTTGCCTAAGGCTCTAACTGTAGGCAGCAATCCGCCAGCACCTCCACCCAGTTTTTACATAATTTAATGTTATGAAACTAGACAAAAACTTGGTTTAGCAATTATAGTTTGTGCAGTCACCTCCATAGGTGGCAAGAACCTTGAAAACCGCATTATTACGTTGACCTCTGGAGGTCGCTCTCTCCATAAGGATTTCCGCGTTTATATTTGTCGTCTTATTGCGAATTTAGCAAGCTTATTGACTATGTAAATGACCTATGGAGATCGACCCTATTAAAAGCTTTACTGTGTAAGCCTCAAAAATGTGAGGTCTTTCATGCCTAAAACCCCGCAAGGGGACGGAAACGCCAGATACCGATTCCGCCAAAGCTCTGATTCTTTGACTTTCATGCCTAAAACCCCGCAAGGGGACGGAAACCATTCGGTATTGCAACCGACTTTGAACCACTTTCTGCTTTCATGCCTAAAACCCCGCAAGGGGACGGAAACGACGAACCAGGACAGTGTCAAAAAAAATCCGCGCGAGCCTCTTTCATGCCTAAAACCCCGCAAGGGGACGGAAACAACAGTCATTTTTAGGGCGTAACGCCAGCCGCCTTTTTTATCGCTTTCATGCCTAAAACCCCGCAAGGGGACGGAAACAATTCATGTTTTGCTGACAAGGTTAATGGACGAGTGTTCTTTCATGCCTAAAACCCCGCAAGGGGACGGAAACATCGTCGTATCTGAATCTCCCCACTGCCACGCGCATCGAGAAACTTTCATGCCTAAAACCCCGCAAGGGGACGGAAACTTTCATTGTCTAATAGCCACTCTTGGTAAGCGGCTTGGGCAGCCTCTTTGTCACGTTCGACAACTTTCATGCCTAAAACCCCGCAAGGGGACGGAAACGCCCATACAACTGTTTGTAAGTCTTCAGGTAGACCAGATACTTTCATGCCTAAAACCCCGCAAGGGGACGGAAACATGCCCAAGACTGCAAAACGTTTGATGCGTGCTGATTCCCTTGCTTTCATGCCTAAAACCCCGCAAGGGGACGGAAACATGAATGCCAACTACAATTAGAACGTATAATATCTTTCATGCCTAAAACCCCGCAAGGGGACGGAAACTGTACGCTTTGTACGCGCTTGATGTACTGATTTGATCAAACGGCGGCGCTTTCATGCCTAAAACCCCGCAAGGGGACGGAAACTTGTACTTTGTCCCTGCATTTATTACTATTCTCCATTAATTCCTTTCATGCCTAAAACCCCGCAAGGGGACGGAAACGTAAGGGAAAGAGAGAAGAGTGAAGAAAATGCGAACAAAGAAAAAATTGTAGTAATCCAATACAATTAAATGCATAAGTTCGTTCTTCGATCTTCCCTCTTCCGCCTTTAAATTCACTACTTCCGCCTTTGCCTATGCTCTCCCAATGGACAGACCACACCGAACTCGTCGGCATCACCCTGACCCTAAAACCACTTAACGACATTATCCTCCAACCCAACTACACCACAGGACTCCACGCATGGTTCCTGCACCAAGTCCGCGACAGGAACCCATCACTCTCCGCCTACCTCCACGACGGACAATCCGAAAAAGCCTTTGCCATCTCACCCCTTAACGGCAAGCTCGAACCTAAAAACCAAAACCTCATTGCCAAAGCTGACCATACCTACACATGGACAATCTCAGCCATGTCTCAACCAGTATGTGATTGGCTAAAAACATGGTGCGATCGCCCACCCACCACACTCGACCTCTATGCAGGTAACTTTGCGATCGCTCATATAGATACCACCCTATCGCCCACCACCTACAACAAACTCTGGTCAGCACCACTCCTCCAACAAGCAAACTTCATACTCACTTTCCTCAGCCCCACCAGCTTTCGCCAAAAAAAACATCACCTCCCATTACCCATCCCCACCAATATCTTCCATAGCTACCTTCGCCGATGGAACGACTTTGCACCCGAAGCATTCCCTCAAGAAGAATTTCTCCAATGGATCGAACAAATCGTCTATGTCACAAATTACGACCTCACCTGTACCAAAGTTGCTGTCGCTAAACAAGGCTATGTAACGGGATTTATCGGCAATGTCGAATTTGGCATCGATCGCAAAGCAAGCCAAAACTCAGATTTTGAGAGACTGTTGTATGCACTGATTCAACTCGCACCATATTGCAGCACAGGACATAAAACAACCTTTGGCTTAGGACAAACAAGACCGATCGAGAAGAATGAAATCGGAAACGTGAAGAATGAAAATGAACCAATCGCAACAACTCCAATCCAAGAACACTTAATACAGAGAATTGCGGAACTAACAGATCTATTTCTGCAAACTAAAAAACGACAAGGAGGCGATCGCGCTCAAAACACCGCTACAGTCTGGGCAACGATCTTAGCCAAGGTATGAACTAGGCGAAAGTCTCAAAGCGATCGCCATAGATCTCGATATGCCCTATGAAACGGTCAGAAAATATGCCCAAGCTGCGCGTAAAGCGATCGGTACTTTAGAAAAAGTTCCATAAAGAAGTTGGGAATGCTTTCTAGAGAGCATTTTTTGCTAAACAATCATCGCCGCACTGGACGCATATCATAAGAAATGTCCACCTCCATAATTGGACAAGAATCCGATTGAATAATATATTCCAAATATCGATTTGGACTAGCACAAGCAATCACCATCCCTGCCGTCATCGACTTCGTACCACCCGTATAGTCAGCAATGATTTTTGACTCTCTAATCCCTTTCCTTTCAGCATCAATGTAAATACTTTGAATTAACCTCTGAATATAGTTAGGATCGTCCACAAACTGCTCAGGTACAAGCAAACTAACATCAGGAGCATTCTCATTCTTGATAACATAATCTCCAAAAAAAATATTTGTCGTCATCAAACATCCTTCCTGAGCTAGCCTTGCTACCAGCCGCTCAGCCTCATCTACCGACTTTTCCGTACAGATTAACCAACAATATTGATAGATTTGATTTTTACCTTCGTCCCAATGAAACCGAATCGCCCTTTCTGCTGGAGAATCAGATCTCGCACTCATGAACGCAATTAAGCCTACATAATCCCTTGTAACAGGACGAACATTTGCGATCGCACCACCTTGAGGACTAAAAAACTTACTTAAATACTGTCTAACTTTGAAAACAAAATCAGTACCATAAATTATCAAAAGCATCATCAAGATGATGAACGCTAGACCAGCTAATTGAACCGTGCTTTTGTCCTTAATACTCAGCCAGTCCTTGATCCAGTCAGCCCCAGTATTCCACACCAAATCAAATATTCCATTTGCAATAAACGGTATAACGATCAGTGCGACCACAATAAACAGGAACAAATTACGACTAGGATCGAAAACAGCACGCTTAAAAGGATTCATCTTCAAAAACTCTCTAGCTGACAATGTTGTTAGTTTATCCCTCAAAGGAATACTCCTTTACCAAAGTCTCAAAAAAATCTAGCAAATTTGCAACTTAATTTCTATCCTTTGCGGCTTTGTCAAATATTTTAGCAATCGATTGGATGGCAGCGATCGCAGTTTGACTGAGCTTAGGATCGCCATGCACCCACCAGATCCAGATATGCGTATCTAAAACAATCATGCCAATTCCCAATCACCAAGGGCAACTGGTTCTAGGGGATCGATATATTCCACAGGCAAACCACGCAAGGGATATTTAGCATCAGCGATTTGAGGCTTGTGCTTAGTTAAGCCAAAGGATTGCAGCAACTTTAAAACCTTGGTCAAATCACTTTCTGACATAGATTCAACTTCTTGGATGATTTGCTGCTTCGTGGTGACAGTCATTGGTTTGCCTCCTTGGTCATTAATGCAATATAGCACTCACAAAATCCTCTCAGTTTTTGGACAGTCGATCGCCATTGTGCAACCGACGGCAAGCAATAGTCCGTTAAAAGATTCAAGAGAAGGGACAGTGCCATCTCTAAACCATCTACGCACTACAGGATCTTTGGATTTTGGTTCAAAACCATTAGCTTCTTCGTAAGCAGTCGCTAATTTAGCAATCCAAAAGCGATCGCCCCACAGCTTTATCGCCCTAGTTTTAATAGCTTCTAATTGTTTTTCGGTCAGCTCTTGAGCAGTCACAGTTTTTTCTAGAGTAAACATATAAGTCTGTGATTATAAATTAGTTAGTTGGTTTTTATAAACTACAAAGAGCATATTTGGCTGGGGACTGGCTAAGCAGTCCCCGAAATATCTAATATTCGTTGGCGAACATGATATTCATTACCCGTCTAGTCAGCCTTGGATCTGCGGGGTCTTTGCTGAGATATTTCAAGTCCCGATCTAAATAATCAATTTTCCAAATATAGCGATCGTCATCCAACTCAATGAATCCCAGATCGCGTTCACCATAGGGATCATTGTCTGGGTTGAAGTCGTCAAAGGTGGCGATCGCTCTGGTAATTGCAGCAAGTCTATCGGGGGGCAAGTTAGCGACGCTTGCCGTAGCATTGAAAATTCCCAAGGTCTGATCGCCGCCACGAAATTGGTCATTAAGTTGGGCGATCATTTTAGCGGTGGTTGTGGATTGAGACATAATTGAGTTACCTGATTGATTTGTAAGGTTGGTTGGGTTGCCTCTGTATTTGTTCGCAGCAATTACAGAGGCTTAAAAATTAGAAAGGAATATCGTCAAACTCAACGCCTTCAAGCTCATGATCGACATAGCTTTTAGCTTTTCTGATAGCCATCTCTTGAGTGAGTGCTGTCATTGTTGTATCGATGAATGGCTGATTTTTGATGACACGCACACCAAAGCCAAGTTGACGGCTGCAAATTTCAAAGATGTAACCTCTGTATGTTTCCTCACACAATTTTTCTATCCAATAATTACCGCGATCGCTGTAGCCAATACCATCGCAATTTTCGCAAATATCCAAAATGCCATTGATTTCAACAGTACAGTTACCATCGCAAATATCGCATTTCCATCTAGTCGATTTCATTGGTTTACCTAGTAAATAAAGTTGGTTACGAGTGGGGGCGCTACTCCCCAAATCAGCGCAAAGGTTTATTTGCTGTAAAGGTACAAACCTAGCCCGAACTTGGCACAGGCTCGGCGAAATGCCATAGATTCGGCATTACTAGAGGGATCTCCATAGGCAATCTCACGCTCAATTACTTCACCTGTAACCTTATCGACTTTCTCTTCCTTAAGCATTTCTGTTCCTGTGGCTTCTCTCCAAACCATCCCGTCAGACGTGGGAATAGTTAGCCGCCCGACTAGAAAAATGCGATCGCTTGTTGTTTGAACCGTGCGAATTTCCCAACACCATCCACGACAATATTTATCAAGAATTGGTGGGATAAATTTCCACGATAGAAAAATAATCTTTTGACCTTTCAAGCTCTTAGTTTCAAGCATCTTTGCAGGCAGTGGGCGGCTAAGGGCTTGCAGAATATCTCGAAGGGGTAATGGTTCTGTTGGTATTGACATTACCTGCGTAACTTGAGGTGCATAAACTTCAATATTATTTTCAGTCATTGTTCTAGGGGAAGTGAATAAAATTTGTGTTCTAGGGGAAAGCGATCGCTTAACGGAATTGATAGGCGATCGCATTAGATAGACTTACTCTTCAGCCTCCCAATTTTTTTCTAGTTCAGCCCTTAGAGCTTCTGTGGCGCTTTCGTCAGCATCTTGAAAGTTCCACTGATGACCGCAATCATCACACTCATTGCAAAGAAATTGAGGATTAAAGTCAGTGTTTGTGCTTCCGCAATTTGGACAAATCATTTTTTTAGGTAATAAAGTTGAAAAATCTAACCTCGCAGGGGGGCGGCTAGTCAAAGGCGATCGCACGGTATTTAAAGCAAAAATTAATACTGAGTTGAGATCGCCTTTGACTAGCTCAAAAAGAATCAGGCGGCTAACTGTTGGCTGTTGGCATTAAGTAGAAACTCACTGGCTTTTCTGGCTTCAGTAGCAGCTCGGAAAAAATATTTTTTGTCATCCTTTAAAGCTTTAACCCATGAGCCAATGTAGTTTGCATGGTTTTCCATCTCGCCACTAATGCCCAAATGATTGCAAGTAAAAGCCGCCCCAATCTCCGCGATCAGTTCTTCATAGGCATATTTAGAAGATCCAAACCTGCCAGATAAATCGCGATCGCATCGGCTTTGATGTCCTGTCCAGTGAGTCAGTTCATGGATCGACGTTGCATAGAAACTAGAAGCGCTGGTGAACTGCTCAAACTGAGGTAATAGAATCGCGTCTACCTGTGGCGAGTAGCAAGCCCGATCGCCGCCATAGAGAATCTTTGCACCTGTAGAATCAATCAAGCGATCGGCTTCTTGCAACCTCGCATCGGGGTTAATAACAACGGGCTTTTGGGCTTCATACTTGGCGGCATAATCAGCAATTTTAATTTTTGCCTCTGAGTCATCAAACAAACTGACATGAAAAACATTCAGCCATTTGCAAGCATTGTAAAACTGCTTTTCTGTTTCGCCGTTCTCGTTTTCAGTCGATTTGGCAACCGTGCCGCCCCAGCGCAACCAAGTGGATTTACTACCCTTTTGCAGTTTCCAGCCAAGATCTTTAGCTTGGCTAAAGCCTACAAAGTATGGGCGATCGTCTCCTAAAGTCAGAATGTCAATCAAGCAGATGATCGGGTTAATGCCTTTGTAGCAGTGACCTGTAACAATGTTGCGAAAGATGCTCTCTGAGGTTTGAGAATGCCAAGGCTTAGCCCAAGGTTTAACACCAGTTTCTAAAAGTTGGATAAGTTTATCTGTGACGATTTCAAACTTATCGCTTGCTTCGTATTTAGTCATAGTCTTAGTAATAAATTCGAGTGGACTTGAGCCAGTTTTACGACTTAGCTCAGGTCAGGAATTTAATGGATCAATTCATTCACTTCCCATGAATGGATTATTATTTTGTGATGCTTTTCTAGCAATCTAGATAAATCGCTTATGCTCTTTGCTCTGTAAAGGATTAAGCCATTGTGAAGTAGTAGAAAATCTGCCCTGTAGAGATCGTAAGAAAATAGGATATTTTCTTTTCTGATTTGCATTGTTTTGAGTCCTTAGCAAAAAATTGAGTGAACTTGATAGGCGATCGCTATCACCCGATAGCGATCTCTTTGTTAGCCTCTAAAAATTGCTACATCAGCAAGAGATCTCCTGAGACTTCCTGCATAGATAAACTCAGAGTCGATAGCTTCCGCTTTTAAACAGCTACCGCCTAACGTGTAGAAATAAACTGAGTTAAAAGGTATTAAGCCAGATGCTTCTTCAGGTGTTAGAGAGTCCCATTCTTGAATGTGCGGATAGCTGGCTGTAATGAGTTCACTAGAAGTCATCTTGATAGTCCTCACAGTCGATGATTTCGCTAGGCTCTGGGTAATGCACCTCTTGAGCATCAAGCCAAGTTTCAAACTCTGCACAAGCATTGCGATCGAGCCATTCTTCAGCCCGATCTAGTAAGGCGTTATAGTTATCCATCTGCTACAATCCGATTAGTAATAAAATTTGAGTGGACTTGAGCCAGTTTTAGGACTTAGCTCAGGTCACTTTTTTTATAGGCGTTTGACCTTCGCTCTCATTGCCTCATGATCGACTTGTGGAAGATCGATAACCTTGCTGCTATTGAGTTCTCGATCAATGCACTGACCGAAAAAAGTAGATAGTTCGTTTTTGATACTCGCAAGATTGCGAATCTTGACCTCAAAGGGACTCTTCAAACGCTTAGCAAGTCTGGCTTCACAGTTTGTACCGTACTTATCCAAAGCAGGAAATTTGTATTTAGCAAACTCTGCGAATTTCTCAGCCTGTGCAGTATTGGGGAACCCAAAATAATAGCTTTTGATCGATTGAGAAGACTTGATCAATGTGCCTTCAAGGTTAAAGGTTTGGACAAGCTCGGAAATATAGCCAATGCGATCGGTTTGCTTGCATTCATGGACGTTGTAGGTTTTGATGTGTGAGCGGGTTTTCAGTGCTTCAACTTGGTTATCAGTCGCGATAATTTTGAAAGAAATCATTGTCTTAGTCCTTAGTAATAAAATTTGAGTGGTCGTGAGTCGGCTTTAGGTCAAAAAATCCCATTCAACATTTGCATCTCTTTGCAAATAGAAGAGAATGTCAAGATGAATGTCTTCAACTGTCCGCCCGATGTAGTGATGCCCGATTTGATCGCCATTGGAAAATACAAAAAGAATGCGAGGGAAAAACATTTAAGAATCTCCTTTAGTAATAAATTTGAGTGGATTTGAACAAGGCTTAAACCTTCTCTTTTCGCTGTAGGTTTCGGCGGGAAATGGTGTCGATACATAGCCTCGGCTGGGGCGATCGTCACCTATGTATCACTGAGGAGAGCTTCTTAATGGGGTTCGCTCCGTCCCCTATTAGATTAATCTAATTATATACTAATTAGTATATAATTAACATCTTTTTAGTATTTATTTTAAAGATAATTTTTGATTGAGAATCTAGTAAGCTCAAAAAAATTAGCCTCCTCCTTAATCCTTGGCTTAACGCTGCTTGCAGACTAGGAGGGGGCTAATTTTTGAGGTTACGGTAACTTTTTATAGAACTTACCACTTAGGATTTTTTCGCCATATACATATAGAAATTCGGTCTACATCTGCTTCTAGTACTGCATGTAACTTCTTACAATTAAATGCAGTTATATCGCCATGTTTTAACCACTTACAGCCGTCCTCATGGTCAAAATATGCCATACCACCTAAATTAATCGAAATCGCCTCTGGCATTGCGTAAGTAGCGTCACGATGAGGATTAATTTCAGTGTTTCCACCACAGATCAAAATATAGTCGTGGGTTGGATAAATCTCTGTAGCGATCGCCTTGATAAATTGGTCGTCATGTCCAGCAATCTCCATCTTTTTTGTAAACAAAGGTTGCTTACCAATCCAAACAATTTTTCTATCTTCAGTAAGACTACTTTTATCGGGTTTTCCAAACTTGGATAAAAGTTTTTTTGAGTGAAAATAAATTTTATCGAAGTCCATAACATCAACTTGAAAGCAGAACTATATTATAACTTAAAAGCTTGTAGATATATACTAATTAGTATATAATATAAGAAATATGAGGGCGAAGCTATGGCAGTAATCGGAGTGACGGGCGCGAGACAACTAACCACTGAACAAGTGGAACAAATCAAATATGAAGTATGGGAACTAGACAGACTAGGAACTGAATGGCACATAGGAGACGCGGCGGGTGTGGACTCTGTAGCGCGTGAGTGGGTACTAAATGGAACTGTGAAAACCTATGAAGTAATGGGCGGCGAAAAATGGCACTACGCGGAGAGAAGTACTCGCATGGTAAAAGCGATCGCAACCGCAGGAGGAACACTGCACGCATGGGCAAACAAACCAGCACCACAAGGACTAAAGCCCGCTAAAAACTGGCGATCGGCAAATGGTAGCGGCACATGGGGAACTGTGGCGCTAGCGCATGGACTAGGGGTAAAAGTCGAACTACACTGGCTAGCCGATGAACTAGAAGCACCAGAGTGGCTCTGAGGTGGTCGGGGGCGCGAAGCGCCCCAAGTGGGGGCTAGAGGTGAGGTAAAAAACGCCGCCCAAAGCAGAAAGCCTGAAACGCCACTGACAACCCAAAAGCCCACACACACACTAGGCGAGGGGGTGCAGGGGGAGTGCCAATGAACGTCCCCCTGCGATCGATTAAACAAATCAGCTTTGCTGTCCGACGAGTCAGACACACAACAGAATATAAAGCAGCTTAGTCAAGTCCAAAAAACAAATTTTTTCAATGAACTCATCGGACTTGACTAAGCTGCTATTCTGGTCGTCGTGTCTGACTCGCCGAGGGGTTTGGGGATACTTCCCCAATCAATTAAACAAACACGAAGTAACCTTCGCTGGTCTAGAGCCGTTACAAATCAAAAAATTATACTCAGTCCTTCAAGATTTTTTGATTTGTAATGGCGATCTTTCGTGCCTTTGCTATGGTGCGATTTTTCGGGCGATCGCTCAGCTCTTAAATCGCCCGAAAAATCGCACTATAGCAGCACATTCTAAATACGAAGTAACAATATGCGATCGAGGGGTTTGGGGACACTTCCCCATTAAACAAATGGCATTTTGCCTGATCGAATAAAAGCTTAGTCCGTTGTTTCTGGTGACGGAGCGATCGCCGATCTTGGGCGTAGACAGGAAGATCGGTGAATAGCTCTGTCGTTCTATGTGCCTTTGTTGCGGTGCGATCGATTGCTGATACCTTGGGCTTTAATGAGGTAAGCGATCGCACTGCAACAGCACAGGTTCGGAAGTTCAGTCAATATAGTGGAGAGAGTAGCAATGCGGAACGAACAAGATGTGAAAAGTTCAGTCTGTTGTTTCTTGAGAAGTTGAAAATCAAAATAAATTTCACTCAGTCCTTCAGATTTATTTTGATTTTCAATTTCGTTCTTTGTGCCTTAGTCATGGTGCGATTTTTTTGGCGATCGCTCAGCCTTTAAATCGCCTGAAAAATCGCACTATGAAAGCACAGTTCGGATCGGGCTTTGCCCGTCAATATAGATTTAGTTAATCAAGGCATTGGGCCAGGTGCAATATCTCTAAATTTCTGAGACAGCGATCGCTATTTAGCACCTAGCCCAACGCCGACAACGCAGCCACAAATTAAACTATTCGGGCGATCGCTCTAAGCTTTTGC
>Ga0209985_10000707_pt1 | contig 35378 bp, 49 predicted proteins | sample NOAtaG_FD_187305 | JGI IMG/M metagenome (GOLD analysis project Ga0209985, IMG submission 187305) | Freshwater lake microbial communities from Lake Erie, under a cyanobacterial bloom - NOAA_Erie_Diel6S_1000h metaG (SPAdes) (version 2) | ecosystem: Environmental > Aquatic > Freshwater > Lake ...
TCCGTTGTAGAGGATACGTTGATGGTTGTAGTTGTTGTGGTTGTAACGGCAGCAGAAAGGCTTGTAGCCCTGTCCTGCTGCATGGTATAGCCCTGCAGATTAATGATTACTTCATTGACAATATCAGCGTATGTTGTTGCCACAGTTATAGGGTCCTTAATGCGTCTACCGCAGATTTACCAGTTGTTCCAGCAAGTTCATTGCAGATTGCGTTCAAACCTTTGAAGTTGTTAGGTTGACGAGAACTGTCAGCCTCATAGTTAAGAGCACCGATGATACCTTTACCAGAAGTACCTGCCCAAGCATTGGCAGCGCCTTGTTCATCAAGGAATGCTGTTCTAGCGGGATATGTTCCTCCGTTAGCCAAACGGTTTAATTCTGCACAGAGAGTGCTACCTGCTATACCTGCCACTATCTATACCTCGCTGTCTTCTTTGCGATTGATTTTGGTTGCTTTGAAAATTGTTTACCTGAGCGTGTGTCGCGACGCTTCTTAGCAGAGGTTGCTGCGTATTCTTTTTTAGAGAGTGATTGACGAGCCTTCTTAGGCAGATACCGTTCACCTGTAGCCTTAGCACCTTGAGTGCTAGGCTTACCAGAGCGAGTACCCCACTCCTCTTTAGTCCACTTAGATAGGGACTTCTGTTTCTTTGATTTGCTACCAGTGTATCCACCACCAGCCTTCTTGTATTGTTGTGCTACAAGTTGCGCTTTACGAGCAGACCACTGACCAGGTCTACCACCTTTAGAGCCAGCAAGGACTCTGTTCTTAATGGATTCACGTAGACCTGGTTTAGTGTATGTCATTAGGACTTCTTGCCACCTAGGAGCCCAGGGAATAGACCCTTTGGATTCATCGGCTTAGGACGCTTTGAAGTGTACCGTGGAGTCTGAGTAACCTTGTTTGGTCCTTGTCCAACAGTAATTTTTTTCTTTGTTGCAGAAGAACGTGCTTCGTCTGCTGATTTAGCAACAGGTTGATTTCTTTTTGCGTTCTTAGCATTGTTTGTGCCTTTGCCCATAGCCATTGAACGTGCGGCATCTGCGGACTTAGCAACAGGCTTGTTAGCGGTTTTCATTGCAGTTTTCAAGCGGTCTGCTCCGTACATACGCTTTACGCCTTGTACGAACTCAGCATTCTTAGAAGAACCAGCCTTCTTAAGGGCTGCTGACATACCCATTTTTTTGATGTTATCAATTGTAGATTGCTTTACAGGAGTATAAAGTTTATATCCTGATGCACCCTTACCGCCACCTTTAGGAAGCGCTCTTTTTGCGCCAGCCTTCTTGGCTGCGCCTCTATCGAATGATTTCGACATTACCATTTCACCTTATCTGCCCAATATGCGGCACTCATTTTTCCTTTGGCGATGTTGCGACTATGACGAGCCTTGAAACTCTTGCGCTTCATCTTCATACGCTGAGATTCCCCAGCCTTTGGCTTACCTGCGGTGGATGCACCTTGTTCGCCAAACCTAATTGTTTTTACTTGACTTCCCTGTTTAGCCACAACAACGTGTGACTTCTTAGGGTGGTTAGGAGTACGCTTTGGCTTGTTGTAACCAGATACTCCAGCACGGGCTAACCGTGGGTCACGACTTGTCTTTGCCATACTCACCGTACTTTCCTAGAACTGCTCTTACTGTGCCGTTCTTATTGAGCCTTACTACTTTCCCGTCCTTAATCTGGACAGAGTTAAAACCACGATGGGTTTTATATTGTCCAGATGACATTACTTGCCTCTAACTCTCTTGAGGCGTGGGTTCTTGCGTTTCGCAGCAGGGCTTGCCTTGCGAGATGATGCGGCGAGGATTGCACCAGCACGCTCCATCGACACACCTGACTTGCGAGCAATCTTCTTCTGGACCGCTTTGAATCCTGGATGCTTCGCTGATTTCTTCATACCGTTCCTTTACCATACTTAAAACCTGGAATCTTTGTTGGGTCCATCTCGCGTCCACCAAGTTTGGTGTTTGGCTTGTAGGTAATTGACCGTGTGTTTCTGTAAAGTTCGGCAACGTGGGCTTTAGCGTTAGCGTTAGTAATCCCACCTGTTTTTCTAGGTTTCTTTGCCATTACTTTTTCTTTCTCTTTGGAGCGGCTTTCTTCTTTGATTTCTTGCCGTACTCAATCATGCGTTCCATTTTGCCTTCAGACTTCTCGTGTTTCTTAGAAGCCTTCTTAGCAGCAGCAATCCCCTTCTTGGTGTAAGGGAACTTCTTACCTTCGACCATTGGCATACTATGCCCCTATCTCTTTCATTACTTCGGCTACGCCCTTATTTACTTTATGTGCTTTCGGCATCGTGTTACCGTCATAGGCTTTGCCTAGTACTTCTGATGCCTTATGTGCTGCCTGAATGTCTCGCATATTTGTGCTATTAGGCTGTATGCCTTGTGCTCTAGCATCTCTGTATGCTTGAAGTTCAGCATTCCATTTTTTATCTGGAATATCTCGTGTTGCGTCCCCTGCGTTCATCTGAAGAGTTAATGCTTTGCAACCAAAGCAACCTTCAATTGGCTCGGGATGGTGCTCCCAATGTTTCATATCGCAGTAAAGTTACTTTCTGTTATTCCTACGCCACCAGCAATAAGTTCGGCTTTTGTAGCCTCATTTACGACATGGTTTCTGCCACCCAAGTATACCACATCATAGTCCGCTAGGTCCTCATCTAAAAGGTACCGTACTCGCGAGTAGGCGGCACCAGATTTGACGATGCTTATCCCGCGGTCTAGTTTGTAGAAAAAGAACAACCTATGTAGTCCAGCAGGACCTTCTCGGACAGTTGGTGTCCTGAAGATGTAATCTGTCATTAGTCCTCCTTAATGGACTCACCGCCAGGCAGAGTTTCAAGGCTCTGCCCGACAGTCAATCAACTAAGCGATTGAAGAACCGCTTTCAATGCGGTACAAAGCCTCTTCGCGGTAGCGAGCGAAGCCGAGTACGCCGTACCAGCCCATTGGGCGGTGACGCATCAACTTGTCAACTACAGGTCCGATAACTGTATGTGGCTCTTCAGCAACTGCTTCAGCGAGAGCCTGCTGACCCGCAACGATTGTGCGGTATACCTTGGCGCTTGAAGCACCATCGGTAGCAGTAAACATACGGTTGGTCTCAACGAAGTAAGCACCTTCGTAGGTTCCGATTTCGCCTGCCCAGATTTCATTCTGGTTAGCGCCGTATTGGTGAGGGATGAGCCATCCAGCAGAACCTGTTTCTGCACGGAGGTCATGGGATACTTCTGGGTGGATACCGACCCAGTAAAGGTTGCCCTTACGTCCCTTAGCGTTGTTTCCACGCAACTTAGCAACAGCACGACGGATGTTGGAAGAAGCAAGGGTTGCAGCAGCAGTGATTGTTGCTGTTGAAGTTGCGGTGGAGCCTGCGTAAATTACGTTGGTACCAGCGCGGAGTGTTGCCATTGCAACCTTGTCGATAGAATCTGCAAGGTTGTACGCAATGATGTTTGCGATTGCTGGGTCTACATCAGCAAGGCTGAAGAGTTCCAACGCACGAGTTACGAGAACTGAGTTACCATACTCATTGAGAGTAATGGTTACAGATGTAGGTGTCGATAGACCGACTGCATCTGGGTCAGTATCTTCGGTAAGAGCAGTTGTTGCTGCTGTAAGGTCAACATAACGTTGTAGAACGATTGTTGAACCTGGTTGAGTCTGGCGTGCAGGACGCTTATCTGCGACAGAACGGATTAGAGGTTCTGAGCGGAGAGCGAACTCAAGAAGGCGGTCATACGCCTTCTGAACTAGACCTGCGGCACCAGCGGTACCTCCGAGTGAGGAGGAACCTGTTGATACATAGGCATTAGCCATTTGATTAGTCTCCTAGACTATGAACGGATATTATTGCGAGCGTAGGAAAGCAATCAAATCGTCAGCGCTTTCTGCGTTTTCGATTTTCATTGCGAACTCATCTGCTCGTTCGGGTGATACAGCACCTTGGGTCACGACATCCATTTGACGTAGACTTGCAATATCACGCTGAGCAATCGGTGCTTCTTTCTGGATTTCAAATCCAAAAACATCACCATTCTGCTCTAACCATGAATTAATTGCTTCTTCAGAAGCATCTAGGTCAGTCGGAATGAATTTAGCGACTTTCATGTTGACACCCTTGGATGTAAGAACATCCTTAAGTACGCGCTCTCTTTGGGCTTTGCTCAACTCACCTAGAGTTGATTCAAGTTCCTTTGCTCGTTTCTGTTCAGCCTTAAGGGCTTTACGGAGTTTCTTAACGAGGTCAGTATCGGCGGCTCCGAAATCGACTTGTACATCGTCGTCTTCTTCGTCGTCTTCCCAGTAGTTATCGCGATTGTTGCTCATAGCAACCTCTCCCATCATTAGTAGTTATCGCACGCCTCAATACAGATTGGGGTGTCCATATTGGCTCGTACTGCCAGTCTTGTTACACTGCGTGGGGCTGGTAGGTCCACGTCAGGATTCTAGATAATGCCCGCTCTTGCTCCTCTGAGTGAAGCGGTTGTTGTACCAGCAGAACGCTTAAAAGCGGCTTCTTCTTGTGCCTTAAGTTTCTTACGGCGTTCTGATGCTGTACCAAGGAACTGTTCTGCTTCAAGTTCTTGTTGAATTGCATCAACTTGAGATGCCACATCATAAGCAGGAAGGTTCTCGTATATTCCAGAAAGTTTCTGGGTAGGTGCTAGTTGCTGACCAATTTGTTCAAATCCAGTAGCAGCCATAGTGCTTACTTCTGCTTCGTTTAGTCCTTGACCAACAAGACCCGCAGCAATCTTTCCAAAGCGTGTAGCATCAAACTTAATGCCTTGTTGAGCACGACGGATAGCCTCAGCCGAGAAGGCTGCGGTAGCACGATTCTGCTCAAGTACTTCCTTGCCAATATCTGGGTTAAGGAAGAAGTCTGTAAGGTCAGCAGGAGTCTTGATGTACCCTAGTGCTTGGAGTGCATCTGTATAAGACTTATCAGCATTAACAGCCTTAAGACGAGCAGCATTAGCACGCTCGTCAAGTTCAGAAACAGAGACGTTGTTCTTAACATACTTTTTCAAAGAATCCGAACTAATGTATTTATCACTTAGTGCGTATTTGCTTATAATTTCTTTGTATCCCTCAACTGCGTTGAAGAGTTCCGAAGCAGTCTTAGGTACTGTAAGTCCCTCATTAAGGTATCCGTAAGCGGTGTAGAAAGGGCTAGTTGTTTTTTTGCCATCTTTGAATGTGTACTCTTTTGAATCCAAGAATATAGAGATAGCATTATCATAATCTAGTCCGTCCTTCAGAAGCCTATTTAGGAAGTCAGCAGATGAATCGATGAGAGATAAACTAAAGCCCATACCACGAAGTAAGGATTTTAGAACATCAACATTAGTGGTTAGTTTACCTGTAGATGAACCATCGCCAGTACCGTCATTGTTCCCATTGCCGTTCCCGTTGCCGTTCCCGTTACCGTTCCCGTTGCCGTTCCCGTTGCCGTTACCGTTGCCGTTACCGTTGCCCGAAGTCATCGGTTTGAATTTTGGAAACCTGACTAAACGCCATTCTCCGCCACCGCCAGCAAAGACATGCCACTTGTAATCGTAAGTGTAGTTTTCGTCCTCTGGTGGAGGTGTGGGTTTCTCGCCTTTTAATAATGATTGTTTTGTAAAGTAGTCTGATTCACGAGCCTGTTTAAGTTGAGCCATTCGCTCTTCACGAGTGGGTTTTTGAAACACAGAAAGGCTAGGTGACTCTGCAGCACTGACAGGAGTAGGGATATCTTTTGCAGTATTTTCATCAGATTTGCGAACATCTGCAACCGAAAGGGAGGCAGGGGCAGGAGACAATGTTGGCTTAACATTAACAAGGTCTTTAGCAGTCGACTCGTCAGCCTTCTTTATATCTGCCACTGATTTAGTAGGCGCTGGTGCATTTGCTTTATTTTTTGCAGCATCAATAAGCGCTCTAACGTTAGCAACAATACGACGTTCATCATCAAGATATAGTTCTGCCATTATCGCTGTAACCTACTTCTTAGTGTTTGAGCCATATCTACAGCCTCATTTTTCTTTCGTGAAGTGTAAGCAACACGTGGGTCGTTATCAACTAGGTTAAACAATTCAAGGTCGTTTGGTAGACGGTAGTTACCTTTTTCATCCTTGAAGTTAAGGATGGTCTTCATCAATGGGTCATCTTCGTAAATGGTTGTTTCAAGAGCGTTACCAACGTTTGTTAGCAAGCCCTGAACGATAGGTTTAGCATCTTTGCCTGCAGCAAGGTCTTCGGCAAGGCTCATAAACTTCTTACCTGTTTCCTTGCGAATATCATCTTTATACTTGCGTATGATTTCTGCTGCTACATTCTCGTCAGCAGAACCAATTACGCTCAAGATGACATTACTGATTTTGTCAAAAGAAGGAACTGCTGCATAGTTGTTTTTGCTAGCGTTGACAAGGTCATCAAAGATTGACTTAGCCGCACCGCCGATATTTTCAGCAGTAAAGTTAGATTGAGGGAAGTTAGACTTAAGGAAGTCCGCCAAGAACTGCTCTTGCTCTTGAGCAGTAAAGCCTTCTGCCTCAGTAGTGGTAGTAGCGGTATATACGCTTTCGTATTGTAGAACTCCAGCCTTGTTCTTTTTCTGTGCGAACATAAGGTTGCCATCTTTGTCTACTTTTTGCTGGTAGACAATGTTGCCCTTGGCATCCTTCTTTGGCTTGCCACCCTTAGTAAGAACAGGCTTACTCTTATCGTAGACAGGCTTGGTTGTATCATAAACAGGCTTAAAGGTAGTCTTACCTTGAGTTACAGCAGCCGTTGTCTGTGCCTTCATCTCAGAATTCCATGAGGTCTCTAACTTGGAGACTAGGTCATCTGTAGGTGGCACCCCAAAGGCAGCATAGTAGGTATCGTAGAGGGCGTTCTTAGCATCGCCCCAATCCTTGAGTTGGAGAGCCTTCTGTACCTGACGGTTGAACTGAGGGGTAGTGTCAGGTTGCTTGATAGTCTTACCGCCAGAATAGCCCATAGAAGCCGCTGTAAGCCACGCTAGTGGGTCTGTGGCGTTACTACCTATGGTAGCCCTGATAACGTTCTCTAAGCCCGTCATATCCTGCGGAGCAGGCACACCTAGAGTGGTCTTAGCCGAGGATAAACCAATCTTGCGCATAGTGCCCTGGAGATACTCCCAAGCATTGCGAGCACCACTACCAGCAGGAGCCTTCTGGTCTACAAGACCACGAAAGATGTTCTGGAAGGCAGCATTCTTTGCTGAACTGTCCGCAGCATAAAGAAACTGAACATACGGGTCATCCACATTTGTCCAGCGATTAGCACCAATGGTTCCACCCAAAATACCTGCAGAGACCTGTTGGAATGCGGTAGTACTGCCAGCATTTAAGCCAGAACTACGAAGTTCGGTTACTCCAGGTGAGGATGCAAACTGTTTACCTGCCACGTTTTATTAACCTTCCAGTTGTCCAGCAAATACTCCGTAGTAGATACGGGAGAATGCTGGGTTTTCTAGCATAAGTGTTTCAGCAAGAGATACGAGTTTATCTCTTAGAAGTGGAGCAATACCGCTCTTGCCCTTAATCTGAGCATAGTTAGCGCCATTGAGGGTATTAAGCAAGTTCTGGAACTCCATATACTGCGGATAGAATGCTGATATCTGATTATAAATCGGAGATTGAGCAAATGCTGGGTCTTGCAACGCAGCGCCGATTCGGAATATCTTTTCTTGTGCAGTATTAGTTGTAACCATATCGGGTGGTGGACCACCGAACTCTTTATCAAGTTCTGCAATCTTTTGGCGATACCAGAAGTCTGGATATCCGTTAGCAGCCTGCTCTTCAGCAATCTGTCCCTTAATCATGGCATAGATGAGACCTTCAGCCTCGTTAGCCATTTCAGTAGCAGATAGATTACGGCGAGCACCTGAACGCTTCTGCCAGTTATAGTACTTGACAGAGGCTTCTCCACCAGGGAAGAAGTACGGAACCACATCTCCAGGAGAAGTTGCAAACTTAGCAGCAGCATCTGGGTTGTTATTCAACCAAGTCCACGCATCTTCTGTACCACGTACAGCCGATGTTGTGCTTCCAAGAGCAATCAAGATGTTGTTCTTGCCATAAGTCTCAGCAAACTGACGTACGGCTGCGCCGTAATCGCCAGGGTTTGCTTTTGAAATTCTATCCCAGTGTTCATAAAGAACCGTCATTGTCATGAAGCGGTATTTGTTCTCTGGGTCTTTAATCTTTGCTAGAACCTCGTTCATAGGTGTAGCAGGTGAGATGCTCTGGAATAGAGCAGTCATCCAACCAACACTCTTAGAGAGTTGTTCTGCATCTTTGAATAATCTGTTACGAGTCTGGTCATCAGCCAAAGGATTATCGCCGTACTCACCGCTAGATGCTAGGTAAGCAGCCCAGTCCTTAACGCCACGCTGTACCATCTGGTCATTGCCAAATGCGTAGAGGATTGTCTTACGCATCCATGATGGAAATACGACATCATCTGGACTATCTGGTGCTCCGAATGGAGTAACGATGTCGCGCATGATATCCCATGCAGGACCGAACTCATCAACTTTACCTGTCGAAGTAAAGAGAATCTGTGCTGCTGGTCCAAGACCAGGAACTAGAGGGTTAACCGCACCAAAAGCAAGGTTAAGTGACTGTACTGGCGCTGTAACCTGTAAGGCTTGTGCCATATTAAGGTTTTTACCAGCAAGCGCACCTAGTAAGTTTCCAGCAAGTGGAATCTTGAACATAGGCTCTGTGCTGCCTGGTTCACGGTAGATAAACCCTTGGTCATCATCGTATGCCATACCTGAGATGTCATAGATGACGTTAGTGCCTTCTTTGTTAGCAGCGTCATACGCCTTAGCAAAGCGATACAAAGGAATTGGGTTTCTCGTAGCCAGTTGGCTCCACTTATACATGGTATTGGTATGAGCCTGTGCGAACGGAAATACTAAACGGTATGCTTGAGCCCACTGCTTTTGACGGCTAGCATCATAGAACAAGTCTTTAACATAGTTAGATGCTTCTCTAGCAGCCATCTGATGAATGGACTGCCAGTTTGCAGTACCTGCTTCTACTTTGCCAGAAGCAACCTTCTTTAATCTGCTATCAATAACTCTAAGAACTGGGTGTTTACGACCAAGGACTTTAACCTTGTTTCCAGTACGTATATTGATAGGGTTAAGAGTTCTAAGTGCTTGGTTTCTAACATACTTAAGTTCATCTAGGCTAAGCATATCAGCGTAGCGAGCAACAAAGTCCCAGTATGCCATCTGGTATTCAGGACCAAAGTTAAACTTGCTCTCTAGGCGTGAAGATAAGTTGAAGAAGGCGTCAACCATATTGTTGATTTCCTTCTTGCCTGGAGCGCCTACAAGGCTTTCTTTCTGGAATAATACCCTTGAACCAGAGAGGTCATCTGGGCTAAAGTTATCAACCAAAGACTTCTTGAAGGCACTTTCTAGTGCAGATAACTGTGTAGAATTCAAAGGTCCATCGAACCAAGGAATACCGATTGTAACGTTTCTACCGTTATTATTACGGAATGTTACTTTACCATCAGCAAGCAAGTCCATAATTACATGTGACTTAGGACCATTGCCTGCAATAGTACGCATTTGACCAGCAAGTGTGTGCTCTTGTGCATCATCGAAGAAGAAAGTGAATATCTTCTCAGGTGATAGGTCTGCTTTAGTAATATTCTCTGCATCTACTCCAGCATCTCGCAAGAACACGTTTTTAAGACCAGGGTTACGGTCATAGATACCTAGTACATAGTTGCGGATATCGCTATTAGGCTTATCAAAGTCGTTGATTACATCATCTACGAACTTACGCTTAGCGGCTTCATCTCCAGTAAGCATGAGTTTAGCAATCTTAGGATTGAAGGCATCGCTACCCCAACGATTAAGGGTGTGTGCTAAACCTTCAAAGAAGTTCTTATCACCAGAACCAACTACTTTGTAAACCTTAAATACTTCAGAACCCTTATTGCTACGATAGTCAGATACCGAAGCACGGCGGAAAGCCCACATCTGGTAGCCACGGACAGCCTCTAAGAACTCTCCCTCAGCCTCTACATTGTTGAATGCGTTGCCACCAAGGTCAAATTGATACTTAGCAACACGTTGCGCTAACTTACCACCCTTGCCAGAGTTGGCAACCATCATAGAGATGAACTGCATTGGGTGGGTAATGATGTTAGCGTGACCAGAGAACATCTGACGCATCTGCATTTCTGCGATGTTACGGATGATATAGGATGCACGGAATACCAACTGTGCGGTACGCCAGACATCACCCATCTCTTCAGCAAGAATTCTTCCCGCTTTAGCCTTGCTACGCAAGCCATTAAGTTGATACTTATTGAGTACTTTAAGCACTTCTTTGGTATCTGGAAGGAACATAGTTCCTTGGGCTAACTGATAATAGGCTAGACCGCCATCAATCTTAATTACGTCATTACCAGCATTATAAACAAGAACTTCTCCGTTTTCAGAGAGTTTACCTACTGTATAGGTGGTATCTGCGTTCTTTTGTACAGCATTAAGTTTAATTACATCTTTAAGGTCATTGATTGTTGACTCATCAGCACCAAAACGCTTAGCAAGGTCTTCAATCAGGTCATCCATGCCATTCTGGATAATCTTTGCTCGTTCTTGCTCGCTAGTGCTAGCAAACAACTTACGAGAGATATCATCTATGTACTTTTCCTGCCCTTGCTTACCAATAACGGTTTTAATCTGAGCAGAACTTAGCCAATCCTCTACGCTATTGACGGTATTGTTCAAATCACCTAGATTGATAGCAGTAGAGCGGACAAAGTAACGGCTGAACATACGGTCAAGTTGTTCTGCCTTACGGAAAGATACATACGATATTGGATTAACCAAACGAGCAACTGGATTGGCGGTAAGTGCCGCAACTTCCTTGCGTAGTGTGGCTGAACGGAATATCTTAGGGTCAGTAGCAGGGTTACCTAGGTACGACAAGAATACGCGGTAGACATCATCTGTAGTCTTTGCAGCAGTAAGTGCTGCCACCATCTCAGTATCTAGTTTCTTACCAAAGAATCTATGTACCTTTAGTGGGTCAGTTTCTTTAGCAACTACTTCTGCAATCTGAGTAAAGCGTCTTCCAAGCATGAACTGGAATGCTTTGCTGAAGTCTGTAGCAAGGTCACCATTGTAACCTGCGGTAAGACCAACATTGTTCTGAGCCCACTCACGAAGGATGCGCTTCTCAGCAATTCCTGTTTCAAGGTCAATAATCTTACGTAGACCCTTGTATTCTGGGTCATTGATAATTGCCTTGCGTAGTTCTACATCTTGGTCTACGACGTTACGGAAGATATCAATTTCTTTTAGGCGTTGTTCTGACGCTTCTTTGTTCTTGGTGAGGACTTCAAGTTCTTGGCGAGTTTTGTTGATATCCTCATCAAGCGTCTTGACAGTAGAAAGTAACTTAGCCATGTTGGGACCAAGATTAGAAGGGTCAGCAATCTCTGCAATCGCATTTCCTACCTGCGCATTCTTTGCGGCTATACGTTTAGCATTGGTAACCATAACGCCACCAGTCTCACCGTAGATAGCACGGATATTGCTAATGCCGTCAAATTGCCAAATCTTCTGTATGCCTTCTAGCGCATACTGCATAGCACGAGCAGAGCCACCTGTTGCTTTAGCAGCAGCAATAGTGCTTAGGATATCTGCCAGTGTCTTAGGTTGGTCTGCAGCCGATACTGCCCATGAGAAACCTTTAAGTTCCATAGCATCGTTCTTGCTAGCCAAAGATACTTGGTCAAGCACAGCACGTACCTCAGGAGCAAGGTTGGCATCTGCTTTACCTGCTTCTAACCACTCTTCAAACTGTAAGCGGCGATTTACTTCTGCCTGCTTTTCTTTGCCAGGAAGTTTAGTGATATCTTCTGTTAGGTCAAGAAGTTTGAATGGTTCTTCTCCAGCAACAGTAACTGCGTACTCAGCATTGCCATGTGCGCCAAAAGATATTACTCCAGGCTTAGGGGCATCTCCTAGAACGATGTAGCCGTCAGTAAAACCTACAGTGTTAGCATTCTCAGCAGATAGTTTATCTATACCGCGGAGTAGTTCGCCATCGTATACGCCAGGATTAGAGATAACCTCTTTGACGATGTTCTCATTGGCAAGAACCTGTTGAGCAAACTGGTCTTGAGAAAATGCTTTGTAAGAATCTTCTACAGTTATAAGCAGTTTGCTTACTGTAGGTTCTAGTGTTTCAAATCTTTGTTTTTCAAGTCTTTGTAGTTCGGTAGTCCTGCGCATCCATTTGCTGGTATTGCGCTTAGTGTACTTACCGATTAACTCTTCGCTCTCTTTAGCAAGAGTGGCAATCTCTTTATTATATTCTTCTACCTGTGCAGTAGGGCTAAATTGCTTAGCACTAGCCTTAAGCGCTGCTGCTTCTTTACCACCCTTGATAATTGCTCTAGCAGAACCTGCTCCGAACCACATAGATGGGTCAAGTGCTAGGTTTAGAGTAGCATCAACGAGACCAGACAGTACTTTGTAACCAGTTTTATCTGGATTTGACTCAATTGACTTGGCAACGAAACGACCAATGGTGAAAGATTCGCCATTAACCTTGCCATAGGCTGACATAGCCTTGGCTTGCGCCTTACCAACTCGACTTTGTGGGTCGATAAAAAAGCCATCCCCTGTTTTTACCCCGCCTTTGCCATCAATAACATCTGCAACTAGCGAACCAAAGAGTGTATTTTTTCCACCAAGGGTTGCTAAGTCTTTTGCAAAAAGTCCAAAGTCTTTTTCCTGTGCAATATCACGTGTTAATGTAGTTACTAGGTCATACGGTCCACGCAATGCAGCAAAACCTACACGAGTTGCGCCCTTAAATACATCATAAACGTTACCTAGCGTAGCATCGTAGATAGAACCGACAATTCCTCTGTCATTATTTACAGATTTTTTGATTTTTTCTACGTTGAACTGGTCTTTTTTCAACTGGGCAATACCATCAAGGGATACAACTTTGTTTATTCCAGGGGTATTGGCAGATAATCCTTGCTTCACCATAGACATAACGAGGTCTTTACTCATGCCAGGGTAGGCAGAAGTTATGTCATTGAAGTTTCTGTACATGTCAGGCGTAAGTGATGACATCTGAATCGCGATAGCACGATTACGTGCCTCGCCTTCATTAGCATACAAAGCCCGCATGGCGGGTGAAAGATTAGATTTCTGCAAATCTGCCATTAACGATTCTCTTCGTTAAACGCATTGACGATGTTAGCAAGAATGATTGAGTCAGGATTTGCCATAAACATAGCCCGTGCTAGCACTGCTGTTTGGTCAATTGCGTCAACTGGAGTCTGTTGTGCATTACGTCCACGTCCTGGACCGCCTTCAGCACCATCAGAAAGGGGTGCTTCATTGCCTTGCATAAATGCATCAGGATTTGGAATTGCTGCGGCAAGTGGATTCATGCCTGTTGCTGTTGCCTCAGGTGTATCCATTGGCGCTCCGCTAACAAGTTCTTGATTTCTCTTACGTTCACTGTATGAACCACCAGAAGCCTCTGCGATGTTACGTCCCTCGCGTTGAATCTTCTTTACGTTTCCGAGGTCATCTCTACGAGCAAACCGTCCTGGTCCTCCAGGTACATCTTGCATTGACATATTTAGTCCTCATCTTCGTCGTCTTCATATGGTTTAACTTCTGGATTCTTAGGGTCAACTATCCAATCAGGATAACTTGTCCTGTCCATAGCAAATGCTAAAGCAGTACTTTCATCCATTCCTGCTTTGCGTAACGAATCATAAACTTCTTTTGTGGCAATAGCCCAAAAATCTAATTTAGTTAAGATTGGTTCTTTGATTGTCTTAGGACGTCGTGTTGATTTCTTTACGACCTTCTTGACTGGTTTCTTCTTTGTTGCCACATTATCCCCCTAAGCCTGCCAATATGCTTGCTAAATCTGGTGCTTGTTGTGGGACCCCACCAGAAGGTTGTCCAGGAGCGACTGGGGACGGGGTAGCCTCAACTGGTCCTTGTGTGCCTGGCGGGGTCATCTCTGCCTGCGCAGGTTGCTCGGGTGTGAACACGGCAAGCGCAGCAGCCTCGATAGTGTCCCCATTGCGACGACGTTCAATAACGTCTGCAATTTTCTGAATAAGCGCAGATGGGTCTTGCCCCTGTGCAGCCATGGCAGGTATTGCTTGCGCTGTGGCTGTTACAGCAGCAGACAGATTGCTGCGCATCTTTTCGATTTCAATTCGTTGTTCTTCGAGCGATACGTTTACGCTCCATGGAAGTTCACGACGAATGAAATCCTTAGATACCAAATCGGCTCCAAGTGCCTGAAGAGAGAAAATCAAGGCTCGCGATGGGTCAAGTCCTGCCATCAAACCGTAACGTACTTCGATAGAAGTGTCACCTTTGATGTCTTTGCTTGGTTTGTACTTTAACTCGTACGGCGTACCCTGTGCGATACCCTTGACGCTCTTTTCTTTATCGAAAAGGAGTTCATCCATTTCGAAACATGTTGCGACAACATCTTCAAACACTTCGGTCAGGATTGTCTGTCCTGCCTTGATTTGAGAGTCGAATGCACCAAGCAATGCTTGTACGCCTTGACCAGTGATGATTGAAGCATCAATGGTTCCTGTACGTCCTTCAGGATAACGTGCACCCAAGCGAAGTTCGCTCTGGAGTGCAGCCTGTTCCTGAAACGCTGCTGCTGGTACATCTAGTCTAACGCGACCTACGCCTGCTGGCTGTGCTGTGCGGATAATCGCATCAGGACCCATTGGCATGTCGACGACATCTGTTGGAACAACAAGAGGAGCCTGGATAGACTTCTCTGCTGCTTCCATTGCAAGATTAGCAAAACGTGCACGTGCTAGTTGTACATACAGTACATCGTCAAATTGTCCACGTGTTTCTTCATCAAGTGAAGGACGTCGTGCTACAAAAACATTCATCTTGCCAAGAGGGTTTGCCGCGTAGTTAAGAACGAGGTTGCCTCTGTCTGGCAAGAACAATACAGTTACATTCGCATCACTATAGCGAATCATCTCGACCTTCATGCTGGTGTCTTGATTGAAACCATCGCGACCAAGCAAGATAGGTGCGTACTCTGGGTAATCTACTGCTAGTTCACCAAGAGTCTTGAAGTAACGCTTTGCGTATGCTACGCAACGACCAAATCTATCAAACTCTGGGTAACCACCCATTGGGTCTTCAACACGGATACGTGGAAGGTTAGAATCAAAATCAGGTTCTACATAGACAGGCAAGAAGCCGTATGAGAAATACCAGTCAGCACCCCAGTACATCTGTGACTGTAGGCGTGAATTGTAAACATAGTTGTTGGCAATCAAGGTGCGCTTATCAGCAAAAGCACGAGCGCGGTCATTATTGACATTGCTTGTAGCGCAGTTAAATGATGGAAGTGGTGCTAGAACCTCAGCCAAGTCGCGTGCTGCGACATCAACGAAGTTAGCCACCATGGGCTTGTCCATGCCTTCAGGGAACAAGTCAGGATAAATCTGACCCATATCACCTTTGCGTACAGCAAGGATATCCTGCATTCGTGCATCGCGGGCGCCATTGCGAATCTTGAGATTCTCAACCCGCCTTGCAATCGTTTGGATATCTAATTCCATCATAGTCCTATTCGTACACTGAGAACTCGTAGTCGTTTACGTTCATCACGTAACGCTGTTCGAGTTGTTTTCTTGTAGCCCATCTGTTTACAACGTGACTCTGGTTAAAGTTGTTACTGCCAATGATTTCCCTGGCGCGTAGTTCACAGAACCACAGAGCCATCACACAGTCGGTCTTACCCTTAGTGTCAGGCTTCCAAGTAATCAATTGTTGTATCAATGACTTAATACCCTCAGAACCATCCTGAGAAGGAAGTTCTATCAGGTTGTCATCTTGATGCACACCGTTACGTACAGTCCCAAAGAGACCAGACATAGCAGCAACACCGAAAGATGTGTCCCATTTGTTCTTACCTGTAAACTGGCTAGAGAATCTAACCCCTACTGAGGCAAGGAATGAACGCAAGTCATCATCGAGCGCATAGGCTTTCTGGTGAGCATTGATTTCAATTCGTAATTCTTGTGGTTGGTACTTCTCGACCCAGTCATTAATCAGTTCACGAATCTTGGCTGGGGTAGGTTCTGTCATATTGACAACATCAAGAATGTACCTTTGACGCGTATTGCGGTCTACTGTCATCACAACAGCCGCAGTATTTCCTGTCATCGCAGGGTCTAGACCCATAATGGTGTACCAGGAACCGCGTTCTCTAGGATGTCCAGGGGCGCCTGGCTTTAGAGGACCACGCTTTCGCATCCTGTTGAGCGAACCTTGGACACACGCAGGGGCAAAGATAGAATCTTCTTGTACATCTTGCTGTTGGTAGACCAGTGCCCAGGCTGACGGAGAAACTTCACTCCTTCTTCGATAGAGTGCTGGTCCGTCCCATTTAGGATATAGACCGTTTTCATCAGGAAGTACCGTCTCATCCGAACCCTCCCAGGGTATATGGCTCTTTGCCCAGAGAGTAACCCAGTTGGCTGGGTCCTCATCTAGTTCTAAAACTGCGGGCATGGCAAAATAGGTGAAGGGGGTCTTACCGTTACTCCAATGTTCACCATTACGGATTTCCCTGTAAAGGTCATTAGAGGCAATACGTGTCCCCACAATAAGCAACTTACCGTTATCACCCAGACGGGTAACAACATCTCGCTGTAGCCAGAGGAGTTGCTTTTCCCACTCATGAGCGTTGGAGGTTGTCACAACGTCATCTAGGATAATCAGGTTAGAACGGGCACCAGTAATCTGACCACCAATACCTAGCGCCTGTACGGTTGGGTCCTTCTCGGTGGAGTCGCGGCTGAGGTAGATACGGTCAGCCTTCCAGGTATCTGCGTCCTCTTTCCATCCTCCAGCAGAACCGTAGACGGCTTGGAGTTTAGACCAGCGCTCGTGGCTCAGACGCTGCTTGATGGAGTAGAGATACTCCTTAGCGCGTTCTTGAGTCTTAGAGACAATCGTAATCTTGACATTCGGGTCCATCGCAATCCGATAGACGCAGTAGTTGACCGTGATGACGGTAGACTTGGCATGCTCGGGCGGGACATTAATCAGCAACCTTTTGGTACTCGAAGGCTCATAGGTCATCGCTGGATGTAACCAAGACGGCTCACGCCCCTCAAGTACATCAATCCAGGACCTATGGTGAGGAAAGATGGGTGAGTCTAAGAACTCTGCCGAGAACTGCTCGAAACCTATCTTGTACTTGGCATCCCCTGTGACGATGCTGAGGGTGCGCTCGCCTTCTTCCCTAGCGGCTTCAAGTTCTTTGACAAACTTAGGGTCTTTCCGCCAGTCCTTCATCACGTCAGGCTTCCTACCAGCCCTAGCCAGGGCGTCTTGTAGGTCTAACCCTTGACGGACGAAATCTAAAACCTTGGACTTTGCCTCCTTAAGTCTGGCAACATTATGATGCTCAGAGCCTGATTTGGCAGCCATATAAATCCTCCATAATAATCCCCCTTCGCTCAGCGCCTCTAGGCGCTTCGCTACCCCCTAAAGAAAAGCGAGGCAGTCCCATAGACTGCCGAGCGGGAAGGATATTCGCTTCCGTGTACCGCTCATATCCTTACATATATACTAACCCGTTCAAATACCTAAAACGAACGCTTTATAACAAAACTGTTACCTAGATTACATATAATATGGACATTACGGGCACACTCGGAGCAAATACTGGAAAAATATTATTTGCGGAGAGTGTGTACCTAGCGCCCCTGGCGCTATAAAAACTGGGGTCGCGGAGCGACACGCAGGGAAAGAGAGCGAGCGAAGCGAGCACCTTTCCGTTTTTGGTGCGAACGAGCGAAGCGAGTGAGCGCGTTTTTTGTGTCGGGATTAAAAGGGGGGCGTTTGTGTTGGGTGACTCTCTGCGCTTGAGCCTGAGCCTGAGCGTACGATTATCGTACGGGGCGCGGTGGGTTGCTTTTGGATTCGATTTCTGTCATAATTCTTTCATGGTCGAGAAAGGCTCGACCTAAGAGAAAAGGAAAAGAAATGAAAAAGAATGTAAAAGCATCAAAAGCGGTCACTTCCCTAGACGTTGTAAATCCTGACCTCAAGGCTTCATTCGAGGCGGTTGTAAATCTTGAGGCAGAAATCTCGGTCTATGAGAAAGCGGTTTCAATGCTCAATGCTGGCTCTATCTCTGTTCGCGGTCTCAAGGCAACTATCGAGGCGGCGGCAGAAAAGGGCGCGCTTCCTACCATCAAGCCTTCCACTGCTCAGTATTTCATCTTGTCCGCAAAAGTCCGCGCTCTCGCTGGCGGTAAAGAGAAGCCTCTCAAGGCGGTCCTCAACGCTACAATTCAAGCCAAGCGCGCTTTCAAGTCTGACGCTGAAGCCTTCATCAACGCTTCCAAGTCTTTCGCGGAATTGGTGAACGCCACGCCTAAGCAGGGCGAAAAGGCGAAAGCAGAACGCGCCACGCTTGCTGACGTGAAGGCGGTCATGGCAACGGCGGACGGCGTCGTGGCTTTCGCACTTAAGGCGCTCCGCGATTTGTCGGGTGATGAGGCGGTTATCTCGAACGTGGATAACGCGAAATCCCTAATCCGCGCCATCGAAATCGGCATGGCGGTCACACGTCACCCAAGCGTGAAAGCCAAAGTTAGCGCCTAAGCCCTAACGCCTAAGCCCCTGCCCTAATCGGCGGGGGCTTTCGCATGTCTAAAATCGGATCCGTTTTTGCCCACGCTGTCGGGCGTGTCGTACGATTTTCGTACGCGCCGAAAAATTTGTGTTGGAAAAGATTTGTGTCGGAGACTCCTTTGGTTTGTGTTGGAGAGGAAAGTTTGTGTCGAGACTAAGCGAGTTTGTGTCGGGCTCGGCTCGCCACCAATAGCCGTTTTGTTCGCCTATCGCACCCCCCTAGCCGTTTGACTTAGGAGCCCAGATACGGGATAATAATGCTACCGCAGGTCTGACCTGCGTAGGCTAGTGCTGCGTCTTTATACCTTTTCGGCGTAGCACTAGCCGCTTGTACGATAATCGTACATAGCCCACCACTATCAGAAAGGAACACCATGTACCTACAACCACTAGACGTTGTTGCTGTAACTATCGCTCTAGTCGCTGCTGTCGCGCTCATCATCACGAGCGCATCTGCTAATGCTCGCCTCACGCGTGAGAACACAGCACTTCGTTCCAAAGTATCCGCGCTTCGTAACCATGTACGATAATCGTACAGACAGGAATAACCATGACGACCACCACGCCTAGTTGGGGCATTATCGGACAGGGCTTCTGTCCTCGCTGTAATGACCCTGCTGTGCTGCTGACGCACTCACTCAGTCGTATCCAAGTTCCAGATTACAACTGGAACCAAGATGAAGATGTGATGTGCTTTGCGTGCCATCACCAATGTCTAAACATGCTGGAGTCGCGTACACGCCCACGCAACGAGGAAGGTTTCCGTGACGGACACAGTCCTTATGCTTACGTTATCGCTGAACTCATGCTTTATCCGCCTAACCAAAGCGCAGACTTCGTGGATTACTACGAGTCATTGAAACTATGCGCTTGCTGTGGTGACCACTTGCTATCTGATGAAGTGGTAGGCAACAGAGACAGATACCGAACTGTCAATGCTCAGTCCGCTAGAACCAATGCTGACGGCAGTACGATTATCGTACAGATACATCAACACTGCTCTATCACTCCTTCTTGCTGTGGAGTAACCTACGTTGGCGGTTGGGGTTCCAGTTACCATACAACCGAGATGACTCGCTTCGAGGGCGACCTCAAGTGCTTCGACTGTGTAACTCGCATACTCAAAGAAAGGAACCACACTCTTGCTTACAGTTACTTCCAGTGTAGCCACTGCGAAAGTTATGAACTCCTTGATGACGATACCCACTATCGCTTCAGACACGCCTCATACTGCCGCACTTGTTATGAGGAAAATGTCAATACGTGCGACGACTGTGGAGAAATGTATTGGTACGAGCGAGGACATGACTGCTCATACGACTCAGACACGAGTTATGAACTTATCCATGACTATTCGTACAAGCCACGTCCATTCTTCTTCGGCAAGCAGGACAACCCTGACGAGCGACTCTTCTTCGGAATTGAACTCGAAGTTGAGGCGCGCGGAGGAAATATTGACGAGACTTCTCACTTAGTTCAGGAGGCTCTCGGTGAGCGCGTCTATCTCAAAGAGGACGGCTCTCTTAATCATGGCTTCGAGATAGTGACTCACCCACACTCACTCCAGTCTTTCCAGTTGGAGTTCGAGTGGCAGTCATTCGCTCGTTTCCGTAGGGCAGGCTTGCGCTCATGGGATACAGATACCTGCGGCTTACACGTTCACGTTTCCCGTGATGCTTTCGGTGAGCCGTACGATTATCGTACAACAAGACGTAACTTCATCAGTTCACGTCAGTCACATGAACTTCGGTTCATCAAACTTATCTATGACAACCAACGGCAGGTCGAACGGCTTGCTGGTAGGTCCAGTCCTAGTTATGCCAACTTCGCGGACAAGAACCACCTTGTCCGTAAAGTGAAATACAACGCCACCGAAGGTGGTCGTCACGCTGCTGTCAATACCGACAACGACAACACGTTAGAGGTTCGTGTGTTCAAGGGTTCACTTATGCCTGAGCGCGTACTTGCCTGTATCGAGTTCGTCCACGCTGGCGTTGAATACACTCGCAACCTGCGAGTTGTAGGCTCTAAGGCTATGGTGCGTACAGTAGACGGCAAGATGCGTTCTACTGCTCTGTCATGGCTCGCCTTTGCTGGCTACGTTCATCAGAACGTAGACACTTATCCACACTTGACCGCACTCATGGTCAAGACATTCGAAAATGATTACTCGGTCGAGTAGTCGTACGATTATCGTACAGAAAGGTTCTATCCCATGTGTATGCTCTGCGTAGTACCGCCGAACGTCATTCCTTCTCGTGACAAGTTGGAAAACTCGGCTCTCAATAATCCTCATGGCTTCGGCTATGCTATCGCTGTTCCCAAAGAGCGGCGTATCCACACCTTTACCACAATGAACGCTGATGAGTGTATCAACAAGTTCATTGAGGATAGGGCTAAGTATCTAGACGGCTATGCCATATGGCACGCTCGCTACGCCACTCACGGCTCTAACACAGTTGATAACTGCCACCCTTTCAGGGTGGGAGATGATGAGCAGACGTATCTAGCACACAACGGCATACTGTCCGTGCTGGAAAGCAAGGGCGAGATGCGTAGTGACACACGCATATTCGCAGAGGACATCATGCCTGCTATCGGCGGTGTCGCTTCTCTCGATAATCCGCAGGTATGGAACATGCTTGAGGACTTCACAACAGGTTCTAAAGTTGCGTTCCTTACTGTCAACCCCAAAGCAGAACATCAACTCTATCTTCTCCATGAGGAAAAGGGTGGGTTTGACTCAACAGGCGTGTGGTGGTCTAACACCACCTACGAACTGGAGAGTTGGTATTCTCGCTTTGGTGCTACCTCATACGCCACGCATGCTCTCTCATCACTCACCAAAGAGGAATATGACGCTGGCGAATGGCTAGAGTGCGGTATCTGTGACAATGTCACGGATTATTGGGTCGCTATGAAGAACAATGCTGACTCATTCTGCGTTACATGCGGCTCGTGTTACATGTGTAGTATGTATAAGACCAACTGCTTATGCTATCAAGCAGAAACCAAGCCGTACGATAATCGTACAGGCTACGACATACCTGCTTGGGGGTGGTGAGCATGATAAAGGGTATGATGGTTAGTGGCTTTGTAGTTCGTGCTATCAAGCATGTTGAACACGAGCCACTCTCCTATGGACTGTTTCCAACTGTGGAAGCAGCAGAAGCGTGGGCAGAAAAGATGATATTGCCTAATGTCATCGAGCCTGTCTATACACCTGCGTACAGTCGTGGGTAAGTGGAAACCTGTACCACCGACTCCTTACTACCTTAGTAAGCGAGCCGAGATGTTTTCTGCTAGTGCGTCCAAAGCATTAGCAGAGGGCAGAGTGACAGACCACTCTGCTCTGATGCTCAAAGCCATTGAGTATCGCAACCTAGCGGGACAACTACCGCTAGAGAAAGAAGCCAATGACAACAATATACAAACAGCGTGAGTGCTATAAGTGTGGTGTGGGTTTAGTTGTACCGCATTACGACGATAGCACTTATGCGTATTGCCAACCATGCGCTTTCTCCAAGATAGGGGAGCCGTACGATAATCGTACAGAACGGAGTGATGATGATAGATAATCACTTTCCTGTCCTATCAGAGAAGCCGTCATGCGCGGACTATCCTGCTGAGTGGTGGTTCCCTGATGAGCCACGCGGAAACAATAAGCGCTGGTCGCGTACCCCTGACGCGATGAAGGCTCGTAGTATCTGCGAGGCTTGCCCTGCTCTAATGGAGTGTAGGAACTATGCTCTTGCGTATTCTGGTCTTTCTGGAATATGGGGTGGTCTTGACCACATAGAGCGTCAGAAACTACAAGAGAAGTTAGGCATTACGCCTATCTTCATGATGAACACTTATGACAATACTGTGTTCGCAATACAGAAAGGAACAGATGAACGAGGATAGCGATAACTACTTCATTGAGTCCGTTAGTGAGCAGTTAGCACTTATCCTATGGACTTCCCTTTCGACCCTAATCGCCGTAGGCATGGTGCTTGCGGTGGCTCTCTAGTGTACGATAATCGTACAGAAAGTAATAAAGTGGACCCTAAATACAAAAATATAACTGTCCAACTAACAGGACAAGACGGCAACGCTTTTGCTATCATGGCAAAGGTATCGGGCGCTCTCCGAAAGGAGAGTGTTCCCGAAAGCGAGGTAGAACAATACCTCTCTGAGTCAATGGAAGGTGACTACGACAACCTTCTGAGGACTGCTATGAACTGGGTTAATGTAGAATAACCCAACTGTACGATAATCGTACACTAAGCCCTTACCGCTTCGGCGGTAGGGGCTTTTTTATTGTCCTGACACTCGCACCCTTTACAGAACTCATGGAGTTCGTTAGCGAGGTTCACATGCCCAAGTTCGCGCTTGTGCGCTTCCCAGCGGCACGAGCCGCAAAGGTTTGTGTTGGGCATATCGACAGACATAGCCGTTCTACTTAGTCTCCTCCGCAGGGGACTCGTCTTCTGCAAAAACTATCGTGTCATTAAATGAATCAATAATACTCTTAAAGAGTTGAGGAACCATCTGATGAACTTCGTTCCAGGAACGCACCTGTGCTGTTAGAACACTGGCAGCAAAAAGCGCATCTTCAATAAGTTCAGTCTCTTCTTCAGTTAGAGGGTTAGTCCAACTCTTGGAGTCCACCTTCTTCCGTAGGTTCTCCAATGCTGTCAATACTCTCTCCGATGTGATTGGCGGCTTCATCTTCTGTGTAGTCCCGCTCTCTGCGGGGCTTAGACCCGCCTAATATGTTAAGCAAACTGTTAATTGCTCTGTTGACTCTCATTCTAGCAGCATCATCAGATATCTGGAGTTCCGATGCTACATCTGAGTTCTCCATGCCATCACCGAATCGCAGATACAGAATGTTGTATTGTTCATCAGGTAACTTCTTCATGGCTTTGTCAATGTCACTCATCATCGCAAACCAATTACCGCCTTCACTAGCCACCTTCTTGGTGGCAGTAAATCCTAAATCAACCATAGAAGGAGCAGAAGAATCGCCCCTAAGAACAGCAGGGATAAGGATTTCCAATACCTGACGGTCATAGTAATAGTTATCTTCAACACGATAACCAACAATGCGAGCCTTCTCTTTTTGGCAGTAATCCTTTGCTGCATTCCTAAGAGACCTGCTAATAAGTTTAGTTGTTTCTTTGCCATCTAAACTTTCCCACGCTTTCAACTTCTTGGGGTGGGTCAGGAACCATAGCCATAACTCTTGGCGTATGTCTGCTGATTCCACCATGTGGAACTTACGGGAGAACTCATAAGCGATAGCGCCTACAAGTCCTTCGTATTGTTCTATTACCATGCGTACGTCTTACCCTCCACAGTGAATGACCTACCGATAATTGGAACAGTCACAGGGGTAACGTTACTGCGACGGATGTACAGAATGGCAAAGCCTTGCTGCCAGTTAGCAGCACCCGTGGATAGGTAGTCTGCTTTGTTCAAATCCATCAAGTGCCCGACTTCAACTCCAAAGAGTCTTGAACTAATCCGCCCATTGTATCCGACGTGGTAATGTTGGATACCTTGGCGGTGGGTGTGTCCACATACGACAGATAATCCGATACGTCTCGCAAGGTTAAGCGCAGTTCCTCCCGAAGTTTGTAGAAGGCTTCCTTCGTCTCCGTGTGCAAGAGCCCATCCTGGGGCAAACTGCCAGATTTTATCGTGATACGTAATATCGAGTTCACGGTATCGGAGCAGTTCCTCATACTCCAAAGCGCGGAGGCTAGCAAGTGCAGGGGCATACTTTGATATGTAGTGGTCGATTCTGTCGCCATGATTACTCCTCATAGTGTGGAATGGCTTGTCCCCAAGAACGTCCTTGAAGCCTTCCATAATGTCAGATGTTTTATCTAATCCTGATTGTAAAGTCTTGGCGTACTCGCCTGCTCTACCTTTGTTCCAGCGAGATGGTTCAGGGCTATCAGCCTCATCACCTACGCAGTACAGTTCATCAGGTTCAAAATCATATACGAAATCCTGAAGTGCTGTGATGGCTCTGGCATCATGGCTGGGAGCCTGTATATCAGAAAGTACTACTACCCGCTTTACTTTCGATTTCTTTTTGCTCACGCTTTCTTCTTTCGTTTCTTGGCAGGCTTCTTCTTGGCTCTGCGCTTGTTCTCCATAGCCACGTTGTCAGACTTAGAAACAACACGAAGATTAGACTTGCGGTCATCACCAGCACGTCCCTTGTTGTTCTTATGGTCTACTTCTTTATGGCGAGGAAGATTCTCTCCAGTGCTGTCTTCGTAATCAACACGGGCTTTGTTAGAAGAAGTAGTAACAACTTCCCCATTCTTCTTGCGACGTTTGAAAACATAGATAGGTCTACCACCGTTCTGCTTACTGCCTTTGTAAGGTCCAAAGCGTTTAATCATTGTCCCATTGTCCTCTCAGCACTAGCAATCCTATGATTGCGTAGTTAGCCATGTCTATGAACGAATCTTCTAAAGGCTCGTTCTCAGGTTCCTTGTTGTTATCTATTAAGTTGTTTATCCGAGCAAGTTTATCATGCATACGCACACGCAAGCCGTTCAAAGGACCGCCAGGACTTTCGGAAATGTTCTTGGGTCCGTAGTCGTTATGCTTCTTTATGAGAAGTTCAGCGAGCGAGTCGTAGGTGTACCACACGACCAAATCAAACTTGCTTGGCTCGTCATCATTTAGTTCCATTGTCATTAAGGAACCTTTCTAGTTGGTCAAACATATTCTGTGTACCAGTGATTACTTCAGCCTCTTCCACGAACTCCTCAAAGTCTTCACCACTAGCGTTAATCATCATGAGTGTGACACTCTGAGTCAAGCCGTAGGCTTCTTCCCAGTCCTTATCTAAGATGTAGTTGGTAAGTTCACCCAAGAAAGTAAAGAGATTGAAGTTATAGCGTGGGTTGAGTTTAACCATCCAGTCATACTCCACACCGAAATGGTCCATATACTCAAATAGATTACCTGTCTTGAAGTTATCCTTCTTGCAGGCAAATGTGCCATCGTCTTCAGGTAATAACATTATTGAGCACCCGCTATCTTTTCTTTGAAGTAGTCTGAACCGTGAACTCTATAAAGGGAGTTGACATCTTCGCCTTCGGGTGCTTGGATAATAACAAGATTAGACAACTCTCGGGAAAGGGACTTGCCGAACTCAGAGCCCGCATTATCTCCATCTGCGAAGAGGAAAACCTTATCGAAGTCAGCCAAGAGCCGAGTGTAATGTTTCTTCCAATTATTAACGCCAGGGACACCAACCGCTGGTATGTTGCATACCATATCCAAGGTGATGGTATCGATTTCACCTTCACAAATGCAAATGTATGACGATGCACGGAAAAACGCTCCCACGTTATACAAGTGTGTCGTAGCCCCAGCCAAGCCCATGTATCGTGGCTCTTCGTGTCCGAGACTTCTGAATCGAATGTCAACCACACCTGACTTTGTAAGGTACGGGATAGCGAGCCGATTCGTATACGCTTCATGACCAGTTAGCGGGTCTAAGACGACGCCCAAGCGTGCCTTCTCCGCTGCTTCCATTGTGATTCCCCGTTCTGCGAGGTAATCCTCCGCTTCGTGCAGAGCGCTGTGGTAATACTTTGCCGCTCTCATCAAAGATTCTTTTTGCGATGTTGACTGCTTCACGAAACTCCACTCCTTCTTTAGCCATAATTATAGCATACGCATCACCTTTTATCTGACATGCAAAGCAACAGAAAGCATTCTCATCTCTTGTCGCTGAGGCACTGTTGTGCCTATCGTCATGGAAGGGACACTTCATTGAGAACCACCCATGTCGAGTCGGTACTCGGGCGCCGTAGTGCTCTAAAACTACTGATATATCAGGCTTTTCCATCGATTGCCTTTCGTAAGAGTTCTACCCACACTGACACTGGAAGCGTAGCATACCAGTCAGCAGGGTTGCCTTTACCCTTACGTTTATGAATGACAACTCCCGTCCATGCTTTGGAGTTTTTAGTTTCAACTTCTAATTCTGCTAGCCAACCAGCCAAATCTAACTTGGCATGGTTCTTGATTTCAATACAGACACCATTGATGCCTGAGATATCACCTTTATCTAAAGTGGCTCCCGCAAGCCGTCTTTCTGCGTACGGGAACCACTCTTGTAGATATTTAACTACGTCTCGTTCTGCTTGCGAACCCTTAATCTTGGACTTGCTTGACATTAGTACCAGCCGTTCCTTTGCCAAAAAGCCCACGCCTTTGAGGGCGTGTCGTAACGGTGGACAATGTATTTAATCCCCATATTCACTTGGTATTCAATTGTTGAGCCTTGAGGTGTACCCAATACTTGGGCAATACCATAGGCAGATGAGTGAGGGTTCTTGGCTTTCCAGTTCCAAGCAGACTCCTTACCCCATAACTTCGCTAACGCTGACCATTCACGGTTAGGATTGCGAAACATCTTATTCACTTTTTCTTTTGCATATGTCCTTGCATACAATACTGGACTTGCCATAACGGCTTCTCTGTCAGAAATTTTTCTGACCAAAGACTCCGTATGAGTAGTCTTGATGAGCCACGCACCCACACCGTGGGGCATAGTTGCCACAAATATTGCAATCGCGGACATTATTGTTACTGTTGTCAGTTTCATCTTTACTCCTCAATGGGTGCGGTTGCCTGTGTTCCACAGTCAGCACACTCCATATCTAGAAAATACATCCCAATGGTGTTGTCTTCTGCAAAGACTACCTTGAGATTCCATACGAAACTCCCACAGATGCATACCGTAGTTGGATTACCACGGATATCCATCGCCTTGTCATAACTCGGTTTGAGTTCTGAGATTGGTCTGGACATTAGGACCTATCTGGGATATCTGATACGTCCATGATTTCAGGGTTAAATTGCAACCAATGAGCCGTACCCCCTGAGGGGTCTGCTTTGCCATATCGGTTCTTTACGGGCGCGACGGCTATATATCCTGGCGCGTCGGAACCTACCGTGCAAATCAGCGCTGGCAACTGTGCCACCATACCCTGCAAAGCAGAACGTGGTTGACACGGAGTACCAGCATACGACTCTTTGGTGTGATGTAGTACGAGAATAGCAGAGTTCGTATCTCTTGCGAGATATTTCAACTCTTTGATTGTGGAACGCATGCCCGCAAACTCTTCTCCCCCATCGTTGGAGATGTCCATTAAGTTGTCTACAACGATAAGAGTTGGAGCACAGCCCCACAACTCTTCAAAGGCTAGCACCTCTTGGTCTAAATCAGCCAGCGTTGGTGCTGACTCAAAAGACCAAAAGACATGCCCTGAAGAATCATTGATGATTTTCCGTGACTCTTCGACTTTATCAGAGAGCATAACTTCTGCCTCTGTTTGAGTCTTGCCAGTAATCATGGAAAGTAGGCGCATAGCCATAGTATGCGCGTTTGTGTCGGCACTTACATACAACGTCGGTACTTTGGTACGCAACGCTATCGCAAGTGCAAGTGTCGACTTACCAGCACCAGGGGTACCAGCAATCATCGACACTTCCGACCTGCGAAAGATTATCTTGTTGTTGTCAAGCGTACGAAACACCGAGGGTAGTGGTTCACCACCGATGTCCGCGCTACCAACAGCACGGGCAAGGGTTCTCATGTTTTAGAATGTGCTCCATTCAGGCTCATTCCTGCGAAGGAATATCGCATCACATTGGTCAGGTGTTCCCTTTGGAGTAGGGCACATATAGCCCTTCCAAGGACCCTTAGCACTAGAACCTTGACGCTTGGTCATAGGACCATGCTTGCAACTACGTCCTGTCGGAGCAGTTGATGGTGTTGATGTTTGTGGTACAGGTGATACAGGTGTTGCGTTAGGGAACTGTGCTCCCACGTTAGCAACTGCCTGCTCAAATGATGGTGCTCCTTCGATAGAAGTAGCCATCGTAGTTAGTATTGATTCAGCACCTTCAGGACCAAGCACATCTGAAAGATGTGTCTTGAAGGAAGCAAAGTCATCTCCTGCGATGACAAAGATTCTTCCATCAGGCAACTTGCTGCTTACTTGGAAAGTGGCGTTAGCCATTATTCGTATCCTTTCGATTTATTTCCATTCATCCATTTGCAATAGGATAGCACACCGCAACGACCGCAAGAGTTCATGTTTGGCAGGAACGTCTCAGTCTTTCGCATTTTATCAAAGCCAGTCAAGATTTCTTCTACTCGCTCTGGTTGTAAATGTTCTAAATCCCACAAGGAGATACTACCAGTACGTGCATCCCAGAAGCCTGCTTTGTCGACAGTGAGACCCTGTTTGGAAAGAGCCCAACCGTAAACTGCCAACTGCAGAGGGTGCTTCTGAGATGACGCACCAGTTTTGATATCGACGAGGACCCTATTCCCGTCGTAATCAGTCAGCACACGGTCAATGGCTAGTTTCACCGTAGTGCTTCCTACAGAAATCTCGTATTGCTTCTCAATAAAATCTTCGTACACTGACCAGCCACGGTCGGGAGCCATGAACTGAGTCCAACGCTCAAACATCCATAGACCTTCGCCATACCACCATGACATATCTTCACGAGAGCGGAACTCCCATGTGTTCATGTCACCGTGTAGTGCTTCGTCTTCTTTAACCTGATTGAACCAGACTTTATTCCACAGTTCATCAATGTTGTTAGTGTCACCAAGTTCACCCTTGTCAAAGAGTTCTGTGGCTTTGTGGACAGCAGAACCGCCTGTAAACCAAACAGCGTGCTTCTCAGGAACTTCTTTTAGTTTAGTTAAGTAATACTTCCAACCACACTCTAACCAAGTGTTGAAGGAAGAATAGGATATATGTTTAGGTAATTCGCTCATGACTGAAGTGTAGCACAGTCATAGCACTTCGTGCAGACGAAATCATTTGTCTCATCTTCGTTGTATACCTTTGAACGGAATGGAACTTTAACTTCGCATTCCATGCATTCAATCCCACCAAAGAATTCTCTCCATGGGTCGTCGTGAATAATTAATGATAGTTCGCTCATTCCCAAACTGTATCACAGTTGGGACAATCTTCGCAGTCTAAATCGCACTCTTCCCAGCCCAGCCACTGCCCTTGAAGTGAATCGGATTTGCCGAAAATACTTTGAATAAAACGTTGCCACAATAACCGCAATTGATTTCTCCTTCGTGGTTTAACGGAAGATTAATTTCTTGTGTATCGCCGCATGAGCGGCATTCGTAATCGTATGTTGGCATGGTTACCTTCCTATATGCCTGAACCCCAGATTCTAAGAAATGCCCCCCCTACCCCCCCAAAAAATTGAGGTGGCAAGGGGGCTGGGTCTGGCTTATGCCGTCACCCCGTCATCTGAAGTTTCTGCCCCACGGTTTCCCGTGAGAAAAATATACCACATAGAAACAAAAAAGACCCCCCAACCAAAAGTCAACCTGTGTAAATTGACTTTGAGTTGAGGGGTTTTTAGCCTCAGGGGTATATATCTATACCCCCAAGAACTGAAAGTGTCTCAAATCGCCTTAAAACCCCCTTAAAAGGGGTATTCTAGGACTAGTTTGAGCCGCGTCCAAACTCGGCTGCTGAAGGGTCAAGCCACTTCAATACTGGACCGAGGAAGCCCGTTAGGGCTGCTGTAGCAAGAACCTTAAGGTCGGTCTGACCAGCAAGGTAAAGAGCGACAGCGGAAGCCGCTGCAGCGCGGAACCAAGTAAGTGCTACTTGTTTGAATTGCTCCACTAGATTGCCTTTCGTTTAGGTTTATGGACAGGGCAGCACGTGCATACTGCCACTGGGGTAGAGGGTACCACTTTTTTCTTAGGTTGGGGTTGAAGGACAGCCAATACCTGATTCACAACTTTAGGCTGGTTTAGCCACCAGAACCAAGGGCTAGTGTCATTAGCGAAATCAGGGCGAATAGAACAATGAAGGTGCTTATTGTGAGGGTTACTACCCACGTACTTTCTGTTACCTTGTTTAGCCTTTTCACGAGACCATATCTTGCCTTGGAAAATGAGATACGAGACACGCTCATCCTCCTTTAGTTTTTCAAATATAACGGCACAGTCGACCCCATTGGCAGGGTCGTGGGTCAAATCAACAGCAAGACCCGTGTTGTGGTCTGAATTCGGACTGGCTTTCTGATGCGCCAACGATGGCAATAATCCGTCGGACAGTTTCTTGCGCTTCGGAAACAATGCTGTCGCTTGACGAAGCACAGCAATAGCAGCAGGACTCGCGACCTTGACTACAGGTTTCATTCATTTCCTCAATACTTCTTTGACTAAATCGGTGAGTAGGTCTACTTTTTCTTCAAGGTTATTCACCTTGTCTTTGAGACTTGACCCGCCATTGGGCTTAAGTTCTGACAGATAATGTTTAGTTAAATGCTTCACTCCCACAGCAAGTGCCGTGACGAGAGTGGTGACGGATACGGCTAATCCAGCCCAATCAGCAGGTGACATGTTATACGGTCCTTAGGGTAATTTCAATGATTCCACCAAAGCCAGAAAACCTTTTATCGGGTGGAGTCAGACGGGTAAATGAAAGTTGTTCAATCGTAACCTGGCGAGCCTCACCAGTTGAGGTGGTGAGGTCTTGCCATTGGAGCACGTCACCATTGGCTTCAGCATTTTCCAATGCACGAAGGCGGTCAAGCGCTCGACCCTCATATCCTGTGACTACATTGAACCTATCGGTTTCAACATCGTAACAGAACACGGGAAACTTCAATACTCGCTGACGTGGTGTAGCGATAGTGGCTTTGGCTTGGTATCCCTTGAAAGTAGGACCAAGGGAGGAAGTAGTGCCATCACGGTACAAGGTAAACTTGTAGGCTACAAACTCTTGAGCATTCTCAGGCTGGGTTGTAGACACTTCTTGTGACGGAATAGACGAATCATATGAGATGTGGTCATACTCTGTACCATCTTCTGTCACAGTAGCAACTGTCATAGAGCCATAAGTAAACTGACCTCTACCAATAATGCGGCGGAAGTTCTTAGGTTCTAGAGTGTTGTAGCGAATGTTTCCTGTTTCAATGTATCCGTTAGTCACCAGAGTGCTGGCATCTTCGAGGTAGGTATAACCTACGTTAGTAGCAAATGCGATACGGTTGGTATTACCAATGAAAGAGCAAGCAGTTGTTTTCTTTCCTGTAACCCCTCCATAATAAACATCGTTGGCATAAGCAAAACGTAAGGTTTCAATCTCAGCACCAAGGTCAATGCGTGTTAGACCAGGTTCCCCATCAACATTGGTGGTTGCCCAAGCAAATCTGTCACGTGTAGCAAAAGCATAGACAGGTTGGCTAGTCTCCACAATGAGTGGACCATAGTTTAGTGAGCCGTCTTGGTCTGATACAGCAGCCACACGGATACCTTTGCTGGTACCAATAAGCATGTAGCCTAGATAGTAATGGATTGCATGACAAATTTCACCAGTAGGTAATTCTGCTGCTGTAATAGCCGATGTAAGGGTTGGCATAGAACCAGTAGAAACATTAAGAGTATATTTTTCAATCGTAGATTGAATGCCGTTATAGCCAGCAAGATAGATAGCAGGTCCAGAAGAGGTCACGCTGGTATAAACATGGGTAGTAGATGGATTAGTGTAGACTGCAGTAGGCATAGAACTTGCCGTAGGAGCAAACTCATACACTTTGTTGTCAGCCGCCATAACGATACGATTCTTGACGTATTCCATAACTGCATTGGAGACAGTTCCAATTTCATCAAACATAGCAGTATTGGAGGTAGACGAGTTTCCAGTCAAGGCTTTCTTGTATACGGTTTTCTTAGTTGCTGTATTAGTAATCCAGTAAGCATTAACACCATCGTCGCAGATAGCAAATACCTTAGAATCGGTACCAGAGTTATAGTCAATAAAGTGAGTTTCGTTGCCGTTGCTATCAATCTTGTCTACATCATATTCATCGTGTAGCAAAACGCCTTCATAGGTAGACCATTGAATAGCACGTAGGTGTTGTTGGGTAACACCATTAGAGGCAATGTCGCCTGTAGTTTGATGGGTTTGAGTACAGTTCTTAAGAAGAGTTGCTTGTCCCTTGGTCCATACATTGACACCCTTAGAGTCATGGAATCTGTAAAGTACAGTTTCTCCAGCAGATGGGTCATAGAACTTGATTCCAGAACCATTATGGAAAGATGATTGGCTTCGCAGCCACCATCCAGTCAGAGATTGTTCTCCTGGCTCACTGCCATTATCAAACTGTTCCTTACGGAACGGTGCTGTCTGGCGGATATAAGGACGGCTATCAGAGATAGCATAGAAGAACGGCAGACCGCCAACGGCTGTATCGTACGATACGGTTGTGTTTTCCCAAACTGCTGAAGATGAAACGATACCTAAGTCAACTGCAATAGACCGCGTAGAGCGACCTTCGGTAATATCACGACCTGCCATTGTTCTCCTTTAGTAAGAATCCAATATCTTCAATAACGTCAATATGGTCATCTACGCTTCTTCTGATTGGGAAGATAAAGTCCACCACTTGTTTTTCCAGTCTGTTCTTCTCTTGCTTTTTCTTTCAAATGTTCCATTGACCAGTACAGCGCATAGTACCCAAAGTCAAGACTAAATCTCTTCATGTGTTTGACCAAGGCACCAGTATGTGCTTTTAGTTGTATGCCAGCCTGTTTCATCTTGCGGAAGAAGATAATATCTTCACCCACGAATTCATCATCTGCACCACTGCCGTGTTGTTCAGCAAAGAACGACTTAGTTGGTAGTTTCTCTCTCATCTTTTCAACCACACTGCGGTGCATCAAGAAGAGTCCAAAACCAGCCAAGTCACAGTCAACTAGTTCCATCTCTGGAAGCGGATGTAGATACTGAATCTTATTCTCACCCAAGTCCATAAACACACAAGGGAACGGACGCATCGTGGTTCCCTCAGGTTCTTTGGAGATAAAGTAGACGCCGCTTACAGCAGGTGCTGTCTCAGCATCCGCTGCGTGCCACAATAGGTACAAAGCGTCTATGGTCAGCACTATGTCTGAATCAACCCAGAGAAGCCAATCAGACATGTTGTTGTCATACCAATGGTCAAGTAACCGTTGACGTTGTCTGCTAATTTGATTACCAGATACGCGTACAGTTTTGTCTATCTTCATGCCATTGGCTGGCGCAGCCAGGGTTACGGCTAGCAACCCTTCGGTAAACTTGCCATCGGTGTTGCCGTTATCGCACCAGCCGATAGCCACTGTATCTGTCTTGCCTATCATAGTGTCCCCTATTCTTTAGGTATTAAGTATAGAACAATCTATAAAGATTGTGCCTCTTTAGCGGCTTGCTGCTCGTCCCAGACTGCCTTCGGCATTGAGGTAAATTCGCCGTTGCCTCTGTCAATGATGACGTGTTCTGCTTTTGTTCCGTCAGTTAGTTCTACTTCAATAATTTCATAGTTCATCTTATAACTCCGCACTCATTCCGATGTAAGCCGATGTGGAATTGTTTGCCCTGATAACCATTAGGGTTCCGCTGGTCAAGTCAGAACCACCAGTAGCATTAACTGTGCTGGTTGTCTTTCCTGCATAATCCAAAGTTAATCCTGTTATTCCTGAAGCAACCGATACAAAATCGCCAAGTCCTAAATTAGCAAAATCTAAAGATGTAGGTGCGACTCGCATTGGCACAGGATTATTGATTAACATCGTCGCGGTAGTTGTTGCCGTTGCTCTACCAAGTCCAAAAGGTTGATAGCCACTATCGCCACCAGAACGCCAGTAATACCTCTGGCAAGCGGCTAACTCGCCTTGGATTGTGCCAGTGGCAGTCTGGAATGGAGTGGCTACTGAGCCAGCCTCTAATTGAACGCCCCAAATATCAACCGCGTTGTTGATTGCCCCGACAAATTCTAACAAAACATAACTTGAAGTGCCTACTGTTTTGCCCGAAATTGAAGGAATTGCTGCGGTATAACTGAATCGTTGCCAAGATGTAGTCAATGCGGGGCTTCCTGAGATAACACTCGCTACCGTTGCGCTACCACCCGAACCAAAATTTTGCGAAACTGTAGCAGTGATAGTTTGATTTGAGTTTGACTTAGCCCAGAAAGAAAAAGTTGCGGTTTGTCCAGCCAAAGTTCTTACATCTTCAATGCGGTATGAAAAGAAATTAGCGGTATTAGTGCTGTTAAATCTTCCGAAAAATTGCCCTTCGTATCCTGACACTGGGGCGGTTCCTGGCGTAAAGGTCTGCTGAGTGACGCTTGATGTATTGTTGCCATAAAAATATGTTAGCCATCTATCGGCGGTATAAACATAAGCGGCGTTTCCAGTAGTAAAACTTGTGCCGCGCTGCCAAATATCAAAAGCGCCGTTGATGATTTTGTTTTTACCAGCCGCAAAATTAGCCTGGTAGCGGAGTCCGGTGGTAGCGGCACTATCCGCGACGATTGTTTCCCCGTCGTTTCCAACGGCAAGCCTTGCCTGGGTAGTTGAATAGGTGAACAGGTCACCCTTTGCTGTAAGCGGCGAGTTCGCCGTTGTAGGTACTCTACCTGTTGCCATTAGTTTAGACCCCCTTCAGTTTGTTTTGCTTGCTGTTCATCCCATACCGCTTTAGGCATAGAGGTAAATTCGCCATTACCTCGGTCTATGATGATGTGCTCTACTCCGTATAAATCGGTAATTATTTTATTATCCA
>Ga0209985_10000710_pt1 | contig 35305 bp, 53 predicted proteins | sample NOAtaG_FD_187305 | JGI IMG/M metagenome (GOLD analysis project Ga0209985, IMG submission 187305) | Freshwater lake microbial communities from Lake Erie, under a cyanobacterial bloom - NOAA_Erie_Diel6S_1000h metaG (SPAdes) (version 2) | ecosystem: Environmental > Aquatic > Freshwater > Lake ...
CGAAAGAGATGCCGCTATAGCAAGGCTTATTTCCTTGCAAGCCGGAGCAACCAAGTACGACAAGGCCGAGGAACTGGTCCGACAGATTCAAGATGACTTTGACAAAAAGGTCTACGAGAATGCGTTACCGAAGGAGTTCTTGGAGATAAAGAAAATGCCTAGCACAAAAAGGGTCAACTTTGTTGCTAACGAGTTCAACGCGATAAAGAACGAACAGGAGGCCATGGACTATCTTGAGACTCTGTCAACTTTCGACGTCATCAGTGAAAACGAGAAAAGCGAAATCGTCGACATCCTGCTGAAGTCCAACAAGAAGAAATGAGCGAACCAATAAACATTCGCTCCTTCAAGTACTGCATACTGAGGAGCAATAGCCGCCTTAGAGCGGTAATCAAGCTACAGATTAAAAGGAAACAGACCTCTCTAAAGAAGGTCTGTGAGGAGAACGAGATAGACTACGATCGTATCCGCAAGTACATGGCAGAGCCGTACTTCGAGAGAACCCCAAGCTATGCTTCTCAAAAGGAAGTAATGGCTTTGGCTCATGTCTTAGGCATTCAAGTTGACCTCTCTTTCACTATCGTGAAATAGCTAATGCTCCGGCCGTAAAGCCGAGTATCCCCACTAGTACGGGATTTTCGTACCACTTCTTTTTAGGAGGGGCAACAGAGAACCCGGAGATCTTTGTGACTACGCCGCAGCCGTCGACCTTTGCTGAAGCGACAACCATGTCGCCATATCGGTGCTGAACGAGCTGTAGGCTCAAGGGAGCCAACTGGTAGGTAATGCTATCGTTTGCTACGGATAGAGCCAAGCAGGAGTCCCAGTAGGAGAAATAACCGGGAATCGTATCATTGCGTACAATTACGGATCGTATCGTATCATGGACCACTAGAATGTCAACAAAAGCTTTAGCCTCAGAGAGCCTCTTGGTGAGCTTCTTTACCTCCGCCTTACCATTGACATTGCTACGCTTGAGTTCGTCGATTGTGAGGCTCCGTAGAGCGTTCTGGGCGTATAGGTCATCACCAACCTTCTTGTAATGCACAGCGCTGTCCTGGACGGCCTCTAGGAATGCTTCTTTTTCCTTCCTACGCTCTCTCTCCTGCATGCATGTTTGTAGGGAGAACAGGAGTATGACAATCCACAATGCGTGGACCAGGTAGTGCTTGGAGTTGGAATCTAGGGTCATTTCTTTCTGGCAGCTGAGTAAGCGATTGCTGCGATTTGTTTTTCGCTACGTTTCTTGCCGGCAGACTTCTCCCTGTTGGCCCGGGTGAGTTCTTGGATGTTGGCAGATACAGCCTTCTGAATGGCTTTCTCTCCTTTTCCTCTGGCTTTCTTGAGTGGCATATTACTTGCGTTTAATTGGCTTTACTCTTGCCCCCATACCGACGCGTTCCTTCTCGGAGATCTTCCTCCGTTTCTCGGCCGAAGACATCTCTGAAGCAGTCTTAGGGGTTTTATCGGATACTCGTTTCGTGGGACGGCAGTACTCGTTCTTCCCGCCGGAACCACAGGCTTTACCGGTCTTCTGGTCTACCCATTTCTCGCTCTGCCATCTCTTCAGTTCAGTGCCTTTCTCGGTCTTACGGACCGATCCAGAACCCTTGCGGCATTTGGCAATAGCTTGACTAGCCCTGGCAGACGGGAATACATCGTACTGTGCTTTGACTTTGTGGTAGCAGGCGTCTTTCATTTTTTCCCTCGGTTTCTAGCCCGGTTCTTGGAAGCAGCCTCCAGGACGAAGCCTCCGTTCTTAGTGTGGGACACGTCCTTGCCATCGCCCTTCTTGCTGCCCATCTCACGGTTCTTCTTGCCCAGCTCTGTGCGGTACTTAATCCGCTCAGGAGTGGCGTGGTACTTGGTGTCGTACTCTTTCTTCTTCTCCCTAGCTTCAGGGTTTGCTGCATAGTAACGAGCGCTCTTGCTCTTTGAGGAGCAAGACTTGCACTTACAGGAGGAGGAACACTTCATTTTGTCTTTCTACTTTTGCCTTTCATGAACTTGGTACTACCAGGGCTCCAAAGGTCTTTGCACGCCCAGTGGCGTGCTGTAAGCTTGTCTGTAGCCGTATCACAGCTATGGCGAGACCGGAAGTTCTTCCTGGCATCATCGCTGTAGTTGGACTTGTAGGCACTAGCCCCGTAATGAACGAGCTTCTCCTTACCCCCAGCGCAAGCCTTGACCATACGCTTCTTCCCGGCCTTGGTAGAAGGACGAGGGCTGTTACAGGGCATCTTGGCTTTGTCTACGCGATTCATGATCCGCAGTTTAGGCACTCATCGGGATTGTCCATGTTACAGGCAGGGACTTCCATGTTTTCGAGCTTCTTGAACCATTCTTCGTCAATGGCGTCAAAATCGTCATCATCGTCCTCCTCCTGCTCAATAAGGTCCATCTCTTCGGGCAACAAGTCGTCTTCTTCGTTAAACATTGTATTGTCGTTTAGTCAATACAATAACCAACCAATGGTTGGTTAAGTTCCCGTGGACGACAGCTCGGAGAGGTAGCGATGTGTTAGGATAACCCTTTCGTGTAGGCCCTTATGGCCTCCATTGACTTTCTTGGTGACCCTGGCGATGTCATCAAAGTCTGTGCCGGCATCTGCCAGGTTGTTGATCCGGTTCACATCCCAGAACCAAGCTGCTGAGAGCAGGGGGTACTTGGTCGCTACCAGGTCGGGGTTCGCTAAGATGTCTTCGTCTGTGAAGGCATCAAAGGCTTTGTAATTGCTTTTGAGCGTTAGTTGGATGTAACCCCTACCTCGGTGTCTCCAACCGTCTCCAGAGGCTTCTGAGCCATTCCCGCCCCTATTGGCGTAGACATAGTTGGCTAACGCTTCGGGGTTCTTGACATAAGGCTTAGGGTCCTTCCCTTTGAAGTACTTGGGGAAGGTCTTCAGGAGTGCTTTCTCGGAGTAGTTGAGGTTCTCCCGGACCAATCTAAAGCCACCCGATTCGTGGTGGCATTGTCCCAGGAAGTGAGCGAGTCGTTCGGCGGTTCTTATCCCGAACTTAGACATCACGGACCACAGCTCCTGCTTTACCTTGTCGGGTATTGACAGGTTGTCCAGGTTCATAGTCCTTTGCCGAGTTGTTTTTTCAGCTCGAAGTTCTCTGTCTCAATCTTGCGGATGTGTGCTTCCATCTCATCGAGTTTCTCCCGCAGGGAGGTGATCTCCTTGCGTAGGGCTTCTATCTCCTCTTTATGGGCTTCTGCGGTTTCTTTCCACATCGCCATAATCTCTTTGGCGTTCTGAATCTCTGCGGATTCTTTCTGTACTTTACCACCGGTGATCCAACCTACAACGGCTGCTACGACTGCGGTAATGGTTTCGGAGATAGGGAAGTCCATCTTTGTTGGTTTATGAGGCTTGGTAGGGAACTTGTTTGACATTTTCGGGCAAGGCGTTGTTTGCCCTCATGTTTCTAAATCTCTTTAGGGTCGTCCCGATTACTTTAAAAACATCTGATTGAGTGTAGGTAACACCATCAACCTCAAAATAAACATTACGGCAAGTATTGCAAGACTGCTGCTTCGCAGTAGCCCATCGGCAGTTTCCTTTCCAGTAATGCTCATTTGAATCAATCCGATCAAGAGATGTCCCCTTCGGCCTTTCCCCCATGTCGGTAATGAATTGCTCAAAAGACTCCCATCGTTCGTCATAGAGTATCCCCTTTTTACTATAAATGTGGGCCCTGTTATGGTTGGGATTGTTGCAACGCTCTTTCATTTTAAGCCAAGACGTGTATGTCGGCGTGCGCTTAACTCCTGAATGGCCATGCTTGTGCATTGGATGGCTCTCCCCTGTTGGGTAAATCCTGTTTCTTTTTTTCATTTCCAAAGTTACCATGCCTAAAAATTCGTAAGATTAAAAAGCGATTAAAGTTACGGCTGGGTCAGCGACTGAAGTTCAGCGTTCGTGAGGCGGGTGTTATAGAGAGCAGCGGCACGGATGCGGTCGTTGAGGATAGTGCCTCCGTTAAGGCTTCCCAAATCAACTTTATTCGTTGCGGGAATGAGGCAAGATGTGACCGTTCCAACGCTTGTTCCGTTCAGGTATAGTGCGATATTGTTTTGAGCGTATCCGAGCGCAAGTTTATTAACTCCCGCAGGCATTACTGCGCTGAAATCAGCCTGATTGCTTGATAAACGATTGACCGTAACACGGATTCTATCAGGAGAAAGTAATTGCAAATTGATTGCATTGGCCCCTGTTCCATCCGATAGAGCGATGACCCTTGCGCTGTTTGCAAAGTTCCTCACATCCACCTCCACATAAATCGTCCCTTGTTGCTGCCCGATGGACCCGCTGACCGCTCCGCTCACCGAGATGACATCTGCGCTTCGGCTTCCCGTGCCTGTGGTGGTGGGGATGTAGGAGGTGGCAATGCTTCCCGCTTCAAACTGCGCCCCCCAAGTGTAGGCGGTGAGGTTGAGTGCGCCTGATGCGGGCCAAGATAAATCTCCGTTGCCTTCGGCCATAAAAAATGAAAGCGTTCCATTTAAGTCACCTGCCGCCAATGTGTAAGGAGGAGTTGTTAGACGATACCATCCATTTCCGTAATTTTGAACGCTTGCACCTGCGGTCAAAGCCGTTCCACTTGCAAGGTTGAAATATGAATAAATTGTGCCAGTTCCTCCAGCATAATTTTCAATCCCCAAGGCACAAAAATTCAGCGGATTAGTTGCTCCACGCTTTACAAATAAACTATAAGTGTGAGCGCCTGAAGCGGATGCGACAATGCCTCCCCCTGTATAATAAGCATATTGAGTTGTACCACTCGCTGCGCCACCGACATACTTGGTTATGCTTCCACTCGTTCCGTCGGGTGCAAGGAAATCCGTGCTGCCCGTTGTTATTGTCATTCCTCCTGATGCCGCAGGGGTATCTTGAGCGGTCATTTGATTGACCCAACGAGCCAAGTTCGTCGCCGCAGGCTCCACGAGCAAAGCAGGACACCCCGTCACGCCGCCGCTTGTGTAGTAGTCCAAGCGGGGGATGCCCGATGCTACGGATTCAATCAAGCCCGCAGAATCAAACCGCCGTGCCGCCGTGTTGCGGGTAACGGTGAAGTCGGCGTTAGAACTAGGAATCTGTGAATACAGCGTTCCACTCTTGAATCTCGCGGGAACAATGACAAGAGACGGCTTTGTAGCCGTCTTGGTGTACAAACTCTTAAACCGGTCGTACAAACATCCATTCACCGCTGCCTCTGGTGCATCAGCGCTACCTGCATTTGCTCGGTTGTTAAACGAGTTCCAAATCTGCCTTGCAGGGTCTGTAAGCAAAGCAAAAGTCGTATGAGCCCTACGACCTCGTAGCGCTCTACCATTCGGGTCTTTACTACCCCTCGTAGGCATCGGTCATCAATTCAATCTGGAAAGCATTTAATGCCCCAGAACCAGCAGTGAATCCTCCTAAAGACTGAAGCACCCCAACGAGCGTCCCCGTGGCAGCAAACTCCTGACGGATTCCAGGCCCAGGAGCGCCAATGCCTGTAACTCCAGGCACCGTGACCCTAGGCGCCAAAGAACGCTGAAAGCAAATCCTAGCCGTATCTACAATGCTGAACGAACCACTAGCCGTATTGACCCAAGTGGTAAAATCTAAATACCCGACATACTTAGGGGCATCCGCATAAGCCACCACCATCACGGAGTTGTTTGCAACGGTCGTACCACTAGAAAGGGTCTCCCCCGAAGCCAAGGTATACAAATGAAGCCTAAGACCAGAAGAGATACCTGAAGCATTGGTGTCGGTGAAAATCTTGCCCTTGGTTACATAACCATTGCCAAACATAGTCTCTGCAAGACCCAAAAACACGGTCCCGGTGTCAGTCGTGCCCGTTGTTGAGCAAATTCGTACACCGCCAGTTGCGTATGTGATACTACCAGTAGGCCGAGTAATCGTAGCCGTAGAAATGCGAATCATAGGTATGTCTTTAGTCAGTTATTCAACAAAAAAGGGGAGGATGCGGTTCGCATCCTACCCCCTTAATGTCCCAACAACCCCTAACCCTCCTTTGGACAACCACGAACCAAAAGCTTAGGCTGTGAGAAACTCAAATCGTACTCCAAAGATAATGGATGTTTCCCTAATACTACCTTTTATTGACCAGTTTTTCGTACACACTGACTCTTTTTTCGTACACTTTTCGGTAGTCAAAGTCCCTCAGAACTGTTTCCTGTAAGTTTTTGGCAAGCTCATCACGCATATCCTTGTCGTTGATGAGCATCTTCGTGTACCGGTACCATGCGCCGGACTCCTTCTCCCCGACCAGTAACCCGTTGACATTGTGCTTGATAACGTCTTCGTACTGCGGGATCTTGGAGCAAATCAGTGGCTTACCCATAATCCCTGCTTCAACGCATTTAAGCTCAGAGCGGTAATGGTTGAACTTGTCCGCTCTCAAGGGGGCGTAACAGACATCCACCTCGTTGTACCCAAAGGCGTACTCATAAACGCTCATAGCGTTGATCCTGGCGTAGTTCGCATTCCGGTACCCGGCCGTGAAGACGTTCTCGTAAGCCTTGTAGGCTTCGTTGTCGTTCCATCCGGCACAAACCAAGAGGTACTTCCCGTTCAAGGACTTGTCCTTGTAGAGCGACTTCATGGACTCGGCCATCAAGTTCACGTCCGGAATGTGCTGCGCACCACCGAACCAACCGAACCTGACCTTCTCAGACTGCGTAGGATGCGCTACAAACGACTCCATCCCTTCGGGGTATGGAGTGTTAGCCACAACGGTTACATTGCTGTTGAGAGGCTCTATGCGCTCCTGGAGGTGTGTTGTCGTACAGAACACGTGATCGGCCAGGGAGATATTCAAAGCCAGCCGGTGGGGCAGCTTCTGGTCCTTGTAGTGCTGGTACATGTGGTGGTCCGATGGGAGCACCCAGTAGTCATCGTAGTCCAGGACGATCTTGGCGCCATGCTTACGCAGGTAGTCAAAGACCTCACGGATTTTGTCATCCTCGTCAATGTGCAGGTTCCTCGAGATGAGGAACACATCCACGGTCTTGACGAGTTCGTCATCAATGTCCGGGATCTGTTTGAAGTTCGTCAGCAGGAACCGGTCCGCTTTCTCCTTTTGCAACCACAGGTTGGGCATCGCTAGCCGGTACAGGCTCGCTCCCGTCTCCTCCTGGTGGAATATCGTCCCCAGGTGTATCTTTCCGTCTTTCATGCTCGTCAGTCTCCACCAATAACTCCTTAAACTTCTTTTCGTTCGGAGCTAGTTCGGACCAACCTTCCAGCATGTACTTCTCTAGTTGTCGAATTGTGTTGTAGCGGGTCGAGTGTTTCCCCTGCTTCTCTTCCTTTTGGCCCTTCAGATAAGCCTTTAGGGCTTTATTCGTGGCCCGGCGTTCTTCCTTGTAGGCTTCATATTCCATCCCTTCGGGACGCTTGTGGAGGATGTTAAAACTTGTCTGCATTGAGGTAGCGGTTTTTAAGTTTAATTTCAATAGATGCTGGGTCGATATGCGAGGAAGACATCGATAGCGTGTTCGGGTCAAAGTTGTATACCACGTTCACGGTCTCTCCAGAATCCCTCTTGTCGAAGAGGCGAAGATAACCAACATCCGTCCGGTAAACGACGTCATCATTCGAGGTCCTCTCCGTGTCCACCACAAGGCTGCAGGAGATGAAGATGTCTGCATTGTCGTAAATCTTTCCGCTACCACGCAGGTAGGGAGTCAAGTCCCGAGTGTGCCTCGGGATGTTCTTCGTGACGTGGACCAAAGCAACGATCGGGATGTTCAGCTCGTTGGCGAGATACTTCAGCTCCCGGGTGTGCTTCTCCGCTGAATCCTTCTCCCCACCGCTGTCTGCCATCATGGACAACCCATCCACCACGAACATGTCTATCTTGCCATAGGCGTTCTCCACCTGCTCGACGATGGAGCGGTAGTGCGCCGCGTTGGACGCTAGCTTGTAGTCCACGATGATACGCTTGCTAAAGTCGTCCTTGAGCATCTCTTGGACCTTCTTGGTAGCTTCCTCCCGATCGGAGGAGTAGAGCTCCTTAAACTCGTCCCAGAGCTTCTTGTGGGCATAGCCATCACGGTACATGTTGATGCTTCGCTTGAGGAACTGCGTACGAGACATCTCTTGGTTGTTGTAGATACCACGCATGCCGTTCCTTGCGTTGCGGAACATGATCTCTTGAGCGTAGAGCGACTTCTTAGTGCCACCCTGCCCGGCAAGCACGATGAGCTTGCCCTTGAGGTCTCCCTTGATTAGGTCGTTGAACTCGTCAAATGCTAGGTCGTACGTACCGCTCTTCTCGTCCAGGGCGTTCAAGATGTCCGGAATCTGCTCATGCAGGGCGAACCAGGTCTTCACTCCATCACCGGCCTCTGCTTTCACTTGGGTACGCTGTTGGGCCGACCGAGTAATGTTGTAGAGCTCTTTGTAGTCTAGCGGGTTGGTACCCGCATCGTTGAGCCCAGAGAGTATCTGCATGATGTCGTAGAACTTGAACTGGCTCTTGTCAAAGAGCGCACAAGCTTGTTTGAATAGCTTGTTGTTCCTGTCGCCCTCCGTAGGGGGCGAAAAGAGACCTCCATCCTCCTTCTTCCGATCGGACCCCACCTCATGGCTGTAATCGTCCGTGTAGCATGCATACTCCCACGTTTCAATGAGGCGCTTGTTGGGACGTGCCGGGTTGACCTCGGCACTGAATCGGAAGGTCGGGTTGGGAACTTCAGCGTAGAAGGAAATCTCCTCGATGTCCTGGGTCATGAAGTCTTCGTAGCGCAGGCCGCTCTTGTACAAGCCGCTATCCGGATGACGGGAGTTGATGGCCCGAAAGGCTCTGTTGTTGTTGTAGATGCCATGGTCCACGCTGGTGATACCATCCGTAAGCGAAGCGACAAGGCGCTTCACTCGAGCTGGCAAGTCGGGAGATGGGGCAAACCCGCCAAACAAGGAGGAGTGGATTCCGATGTGGAAGCCTTTCTTCCCAGAGAAGCAGATGTAGACCTGGCTTGGGTCCACTAGGTACTCGGAGACGAGTTTCTTCACGAACTCCTTGGACGATTGGAAAGCCAAGGATACATCGGCATTGTCGATGTCCACCCAGAGGATGTTCATGTAGAACTCCCCTCTGTAGCCCTTTACGGAGCCGTTTACGGCAAAGTGATTCCGGATGGACTCTCCATACTGAAACAGGGAGGTATAGCGTTCATGGTCGCAAGACTCGTAACCGATGTCTTCGAGGTGAACAATCCGAGCGTTTTGATTGCGGCTCTGTATCGAGCCGTCGATAAGTTCTGTGTACATGTTGTGGTTGTTTCATGCAAAGATAATCAGTACATCCGTGTGCAGGCTGTGAAATCCGAAACTACTTTGATTTCGTCCAGGCTGTCCTTCCTCCCGCGTAAACGAACGAGTTCAAGCTGCAGCCAGTAACCGCCCAATGGCTTTGGGCCACGACCCCTCTCCACGTGGAATCCTCCAACGCCGCCATCCCATTCCTCCTTGTAGGTGGCAGTTCTTATCTGATCGATGTGTCTTTGTGAAATTTTTCTGTTATGAGGATCGTAGCGATGAACGATGTTGATGTGGTGATACAACTCATGCACGTGGCCCTGCCAGGTGCAGTTGTAGCCTTCCACTGAAGCCATGATACGCTGGTCTTGAATGACGCCCTTGGTGACCACGCCTCCGCCTCCGGAACCGTGGAAGTAGTGAATTACGTATTGACGGCCTTTGTTTTTGCCAACCGGTGGGTCCATAAGCACGGAGAAGATTCCGCCGTATCCGCCTACTTGGATGTTGGTGCCGTTCTGGTAGTTCATCACATCCGCAAAGCGTCGCAGGATGTCGGTCTCTTGGTGCTTGAGTACGCCGGTCTCATGGTTTCCATAACCTAGCAAGACCAAGTGGTTTGCGTATGGCTTGAACCATTCCACCGCTGTCTCGATGATGGAGTCCAGGTAACGGCCGTTGTTGTGCTCAGGGCGGATGTCGTCCTTACTCCTACGAGGATCGCCTTTCCCTTGCATAAGGCAAAAGAAGTCTCCGTTCACTACGATGGCTGCATTCCTGCGGACTGCTTCGTCTAGGTGGTTCTTGAGGAGGTCCCGGTCGCAATGCGGGTTGTCCCAGTGCAGGTCCGATAGGAGTAGGAACAACTGCTTAGGACCGACTTTTGAAACGTGGACGTTTGGTCCAAATCTTTCGAGGTTAATGATCATTGCTTTGGTTTTAGGGGTTGGGGGATTTTACAAAGACTGCAATTCCGACTTGACATTAAATAGGTAAGCATTTTTTTCTATGTAATAATCTTTTACAAGTCCTAATAAATATAACTCACCATTTTGAATAATCATTTCATCAACTGCAATCAAAGAATATTTCTTTGCAACAGCGACCGTATTGCCACACCTATCAACACATTGCATACACCCTTCACAATCTGACGGAAATCGTAGTTCAGAAAAGTATTTATTAAATAAATCGTTTGCTTTTTCTTTTGGGGTCATGGCTTAAACGATTTCGGGGATGGGCATCCAATAGTTGACCTCGCTGGTAAACCAGGCGTGGTTCTCGGAGTGCCACTTACCAGTGTACATATCACGCCAAGCAACGATTTGCAATCCTTCAATATCAGTAATTAGGACGGGTTCGTTAAATTCGGGCATTTGGTCTTGGGGTCTTATCCACTGGCTTGATTTTATATGCTTTGCAAACGACTCCACAAATTTAGCGGCCACCGAATATCCCATCCAGTAGTTTAAGTTTACACCTATCGGTTCAGCAAGTTCGTAAAATTTATTTATTGCGTTCATGGCTTATGGTTTAGGGAGTTCGGGTATAGGCATCCAGTAAACGACTTCACGGGGCCACCATCTGTGGTTCTCGGAGTGCCACTTACCAGTGTACATATCAATCCAAGCGACGTTTTGCTCTCCTTCCTTGTCAGTAATCAACACGACTTGGCCCTTCTTGGGCATTTGGTCTTGAGTTCGTATCCAGGGCATGGTCATGCGTTTTTGGCTTGAAGGATTCTTCCGAGCAGGGTCCAGTTCACTCTCCACGGAGAAATGGTTTCGGAGCGGTCGGGGCGGCTGCAAGACACGCACTCCTTGCGGATGTGGATTTGCCAGCGGCGGAAATCGGTGGGGGTTGGTTTCATGGGTTAGGGGTTAGGGGTTGGGGTGATACTACATATACCGCACTTTGACATCTTTTTTGTTTTCAAGTGCATTTTTTGCATATTCATAAGCCTGTCTAACTTGTCTATCGTGGCAAGTTTCGCCTTTACTACTATTGTGAATCCGTGAAGTTATCCTTAATGCTTCAATGATTGTTTTTAATTGAAACTTGTAAATCGTTATTTCTTCCATTTTTCGTTTATGGTTTAGGGGTTGGGGGTTGGGGGTTGGACAAATATGCGAGTTATAAGCAATAAAAAATTACCGCTTTACATCTTCAAGGTTGCCGTGGTATTGTTCTGTAATAGAAATTCCAGTTGGGTATTCATCTTCACATCCATCATAGTAAGCCACAATTGTTGCTTTTGTGCCATCACTAAATTGCATTTCTAAAAAACCATCACTATCGTCTCCTATTAACTTCTTTTGTTTTACCGCAACAATTGTTTTTCCAATTAAATCTTCAAATTTCATTTGGATTTGGGGTTAATGGTTTGGAATAATCTATATTTCCCGCATTTTGCGGTTATGTTTTTTACCTGCGGCCCGAAGCCGTTGCTTCGGGATAGCACATACTCGCAAGCATCCCCCTTGGGCCGAACCTCAATCACCTTCCAAGGGCGGTTGTTGGTGCAGGCGGTCAGCAGGAATAGGAGCAGGAAGCGGCGCATGGGTCAAAGATATAAACACTCTACCCACATTCAGCCAACACCCGTTGGAATTCTTCCACGGAGCGAATGACCTCGTACCTGTACCCCGCCTCCTGAACCACCCCCTGCCACCACTTTTGGGATAGGGACTGCTTGCCCTTGGATGTTTTAAATTCCAAGAACACCGCTCCCTTGGGTGATAGGTAGGTCATGTCGGCAACCCCAGCGGTCAGCCCGATGCCTTTGAGGAAGAAACCGTTGGAGCGGGAGCGGGGGTTGTTGAGGTTCAAAAATAGCAAACCCTGCTCGTTGGGTCGGAGTATTGCGAACAACTTGACGCAGGCGGCTTGGAGGTTGTATTCTTCCATCATAGCGAATTGGGTGGGTATTCGTTGGCTTTGGTATAGGGAAGGTGACATTGGATGTTTGCGATGCCAAGGGAACCGTTGCGGTTCTTGCGGAAGATGACCTCCATCAAGTCGGCTGGCTGGTTCCTGTCGTGTTCGTAGGGACGATACACAAAGCCAATCTTGTCAGCATCAAACTCCAGTTGGCCCGTTTCCCGAAGGTCGGACATGATGGGGCGATGGTCGCTGCGTCCTTCCGTTGCACGGGATAGGGATGACACCACCACCCCGAACACCTTCTGCCGTTTGCAGATTGCTTTGAGGGTCTTGGATATGTTGGTCATCTGCTCAATTTTGGGCTTGGCCTTGTCAATCTTGGTCGGCTCAACGAGTTGCAGGTAGTCCAAGTAGAATCCGCAAATCCCATACTTGGTTTTGAGTTTGGCGATTTCGCCTTCGATGCGGTCCAAGTTCGCTTGGTGTAAGTCCACGATGTAGAGCGGTTTGGATTTTAGGAGGTCCGCTTTTTGGCCAAGGTCCATGAAATCTTTTGTGCTGATTCGCTCGGTCGGGTTTAAAAAGTGCGCCCCGTCCATGGTGGCGAGGTTGGAAAGCATCCGCTGGGTGAGTTGCTCCGCTGACATTTCAAGCGTGAAGAAGACCACGGGAATATCGGCCATGGCTTGATTCATTGCTATTTGCAGGGCCAAGAGGGTTTTGCCCATTGCGGGACGACCGCCAAGGAGGATGAACTCCGTGGGCTTGAACCCCGTCATCATTCGGTCCATCGGGCTGATGTAGGTCGGGAAAATAGAATCCTTGCGTCTTCCTTCACGGACCTCGTTCATGTTCATGAGGTAGGTCTTGGCGAGTTCGTGGGCCGTGGTTTCGGTGGCGTTGGTTTCAATGGCTTGCATGGACTGATAACGGGCGAAGGCTTTGGGGATGTCCCTGTCATGGGCCAACTCGTCCATAATCCTTTGTTCCTCCCTTTGCTTCCATGCTTCGTTGAGGTCCGAGGCATAGACCTTCCAATCAGAGGTCAGCGTGTTGCCGTCCAAGATGTCCACAAATTCAGCGATGACATGGGCTTGACCGTTGTCAATGAGGTGCTTGTGAACGGCTACCAGGTCCACGGGTCGCTCTGCTCGGTGGAGGTATTCAATAGCCCTGTAAACGAGGACATGGTTTCCCGTGAATAGGCGTTCGGGGATTTGCAGAAGGAGGACCGCTCGGTTGGTAAACTGGTCCATGAGGCAGGACAGGAGCCGCCGTTCAGCGGTAAGATGGTAAGGGTTCATCGTCGGTTTGGTTTAGTGGGTTGAAGGTAGCGTTCCTTGGGATTACTTGGTCCTCCCAGCGGCCTTGGTTTAGGTAGGTGGCTGCGTGGGGGACGAACTGCACGGGGGTTTCGGAGTAGAGGCGGGCGATGTTGTTGATAGCCTTCTGCTGGTCTTCATCCTTCAACTTGGCGAAGGCTTTGGATGCGGACTGCTTGGAGGTCTTGCGGGGGTAGAGGGCCCAAAATTGGTCAAACAGGACACAAGTATTTTCTCCTCTCTTCTTCTCTTCTCTTCTCTCCTCTTCTCTATTGAACACAGGTTCAACCTTAGTTGAAGGTAGGTTCAACATAGGTTCAACCTTAGTTGGACTTTCTTCAACCTTTGCTGACCTCCTTTCGGCACTCCGCTTCCCCGCTTGGGACATCTTGGTCCGATGCAGGTTGGCTTCCTCCCATTGGATGTCAAGGAACTTGATGAAGACCGACGGCCCGTTGGATTCTACCAATCGGGTTTGGAGTAACCGTTCAAGATGCCCATCGGCTTCCAGTTCGGCGTGTTCGGTTGACATCTCGCATTCTGCGTTCCAATAGACGCAACACAATCGGATGAAGGCCACCTGCACCTCGGCGGGTTGGCGGGATATTCGGCCCATCATCCAATCGGCTGGGCAGAACTTGAACCATGATATTTGCTTCATGAGTAAAAAAAAAGCCCCAACTGATTCAGGCAGTCGGGGCAGGGTTAAAGCGGCTAACCCTTAGTCGGACGCATCGTGTGGCCTGAATTACACACGGGCGTTATTGGTAAATGTAATCTTCGGGCAAAGTTACACTAAAACGGCATATCTCCAGCCTGTGGTTCAAATGCGTTGGCGGGACGGGATTCGTTCATCGGCTCGACTTTGCCACTCAAGAACTTTCTCTCGCCGTTTCTTGATTCTCGAATCCATGCGGACAGGCGCATCTTGGTCCCGTCGGGCAGGACGACTTCGCCCCTGTAATCGGGACGCTTCGGGTTGTCACCTTTGTCGTTGGCGAACAGGGTGAAGGTGTTGGGTTGGGGGGTGTAATCGCTCATGGGTTTTGGGTTGGGGTTTGGTTAGGTTGAATTGAGTATTTGCAGTTTTCCAGTACGAGCCAATTTGAGGCCCGTAAATCGCTTAGGATTCGGTAGGTGGTACGAAGGTTCACCCCAAGCACTTCGGCGAGTTCTGTGGCCCTGTATGGGCGTTGTGCGAGGTATGACACGGCGTAGATGGTGGCCACTCTTCGTTGGATTTCTTTTCCTTTGGGTTTGGGCATGGTTAGGGGTTTATGGTTAGCCAGTAGTAAGACCTGTCGCTTTGCAACCACCCCGTTGCTTTGAGGTGGGTAATGATTCGGTAGGTTTGGCGGAGGGGCAAATCTACGGCCTCGGCCAATCGTTCAACACGCATGGGCTTGTTGAGCAGTAGGTACACGGCCTTGACCGTTGCGTTGCGGTTTCGGCGTTGGGAGCCTCTCTTTTGTATGGGTTGTTCGGGCATCTTAACTGGCTTTAAAAGTTACTGCAATGGATGGTTTTGTCCCCTTTGCGGGACATACGGGAACCGCTTCGCCCGTGGATTCGTCATACACCGTGGCCTTGCCAGCGTTGCGGAAGGCCATTTTCAGCAGTTCTTCCCTTGCTTTCATGGATGCTTGCAGGTCACTCCAAACTTGGTCGTGCGTGTAGTCGGGAGTTAACGCCCCCTCCTTGACTTGAATCTCTGCACCGAAGGCGGAGAAGGTCTTGCCATGCTTTTCGGCCTCGTCACGGACGATGTCCTCGGTCGCTTTCAGGACTTGCTCCAAGGCTTTGACGACCGCCTTCAAGCGAACATGAGCGGCGATGGGGTTGACCTCGCCTTCCTCAATTCGGAGGATGAGGCCAGTGGCGATATCGGCGATGTCAGCCTTGCTGATGTCGCTCTTGGGTATGGTAACTAAGTGGTTCATGGCATTGTGGTGGTTTGTTTGGATTGGAATAGAAGATAGAAGGAGTAAACTTTGCCGTTCCAAAGTTGACCATACGGCAGGTGTGCCGAGAACCAAAGCAGTTCGCTCAAAGTCAAATCATGGTGCGAATAATTGGTTTTTAATATATCAAGCAACTTTTCTCCAACAGTGGGGTGTTCGGCTTTAATGTCGAGTATAGCCTTGTACACATCGGCGTTGCATTGGGTCAGTAGGTTGTCCATGGCTTATTTTTTAGAGAGTTGGTTTTGGATGAATTGAATCCCCTTCTCAAATCGGGCGGGGGTCATTTGGTCCAGGTCCTTTAGGAACCGCTCCTGCTGGTCCGCTGGGAGTTTCTGCACCAATTTGAGGAAGTCCGCCCGTAGCGTTGCAGCGGTAAGGTCGTCGTAGGCGGGAACGAGGCCGAGTTTGTCGTTGAGGTCGTTAAGGTTCTCCTGCTTGGCGATGGCCATGGACACCTCGTTAGCGGATGCGATGCTCGTTTCAATCCCGATACCAAGGGCGGCCAAGGCACGGCCAAAGGCAGATGTTTCGCAGTTTTCTACATAACTCGTTTTGTTTATCATGGACGAGGTGCGGTCCTCATGGGCGTGGCCCGTGGCTCGGATGCGGCCATCGGCATCACGAATCATAGCCTTGATGCAGCAGCGGTCGGGTTGCAAGTCAACGAGGTCGGATTCAATGGACCAACCTGCATAGGCTGGCTCGTTGCGGAAGAACAGGAGGCGTTGGTTGACTTCAACATAGTCCTTGCCTTTGATGTTGGTGGTTTTAAACTTGTGCATGGTTGGTGGGTTTAGAGGGTGATGATTGCTAGAACGAATCTGCCGAAAAATGCGAGGCCGAGGCATGCGGTCAGCACGATGTAGCCCGTCGCAACGGCGGCTTTGAGTTTGGTTTTGGTTTCGTGGGTCATGGTTTTGGGGTTAGTTGCTGAACATATTTTCAATCATAACGCCATTCTTAAAAATCCAATGGCCTCGGACATCGGTGTCTTCTTCGTACACATGGACTTCGTAAAAGTTCTTCAATAGTTTGGCCATTGAAAATGCTCTCGCCTTGCTCTTTGGGGTTACAAGGGTGTATTGGTCGCCTCCGCAGGTTTCTTTGGACACGGGGTCAGTCGCTGATTCTACAACGACGACGGGGTACTTTTTGATGGTTTGTGGCATGGTTGGTGGTTTAGTGTCCGACAAAGTTACAACGCCTCTACCCTTTTGCGACCATTGTAGTCATTTTTCTTTTGGAGCATTTACACCCGATGCGGTATAAGATTTTCAAAACTCTCTGTTTTGGGCATATTTCTGCGCTATCGGGTATAAATTTGCGGTATGACCTACCACTCCACCCGACCCGCCAAAGCCCTCACAAACGCCTTGGAGCGACTGATGATAGCCATATCACCCGCTGACTTGGAGCAGAACCACGCCCTCCTGTGCGAGTACCGCAGGGCCTGCGAGTTGCTGGGCTACGACCCCGCCAAAGCCCAATGGGCTGGGGTCCACGAAGTGTCTGCCTCCCAGTTGCCCACCGAGCAGGACCATACCGTTTGCTATTACCCACTCCTTAACCCCGAAGAATAACCATGCGCCAAATAACCCACCTCGTCGTGCATTGCACGGCTACGCCGAAGAACACCACCATCGCCAGCATCCGCAAACATTGGAAGGAGGGGCTTGGCTGGAAGGCGGTGGGGTATCACAAGATTGTAGAACCCAACGGGAACATCATGACCTTGGCTACCGACGACAAAGTCACCAACGGGGTTGCTGGACACAACGCCACGAGCCTGCATGTGTCCTACATTGGCGGGAAGGACACGGATGACCGAACCATCCAGCAGAGGCAAGCCATCGCAGGGGTGCTTCTTTCTTGGTTGCAGAAGTACCCCAAGGCCCGCATTTGTGGCCATCGGGACTTCCCAGGGGTGACCAAGGCTTGCCCGCAGTTTAATGCTGAAAAAGAATACGGTTACCTTTACTTGACCGCCTCCGATACGCAGGAGGGTTAGTACAACCTATCCGCAGGGGTGAAGGTGGCGTGCAGTTGCAACTCTGGTCCCTTGTTGTCCTTGCTACTATTCCGTGATGTTTCCAACTTCATCCAATATCCGCCAAGAGGCTTCGGGCCTCGTCCTCGTTCAGTGTGAAATCCCATATAACCGCCGTCCCATTCTTCTTTGTAAGTAGCCGTACGAAGTTGGTGAATAGGTTTTTGAAGAAGTGTTTTGGTCGAGCGGTCATATCGGTGAATCATGTTTTGGTGGTAGTACAATTCGTGGACATGGCCCATCCAAGTCAAGTCGTAGCCTTCGGTGGATGCGAGTAACCGTTGGTCGGCAATTACTCCACGGGTGACCACCCCACCCCCTGCGCTCCCATGAAAATAATGCACTACAAAGTTGACCCCACGGATTGCATCGTGCAGCACTCGGATGTCAATCGTGCCGCCGTAGCCACCGACCTCAACTGCTGACCCCGTGGCGTAGTTCAGCGTGCTTGCGAAGCGTTGCAGTATGTCGGTTTCTTGGTGGTGGATGATGGAGGTTTCGTGGTTGCCATATCCAACAAGCAGCAGGTTCTTGGCGTAGGGGGCAAACCATTCCACGGCGGTGTTGACGATGGAATCCAAATAGCGGGCGTTGTTGTGTTCTTCACGGATATCTTCCTTGCTCCGTCGTGGGTCGCCCTTGCCCTGCATCAAACAAAAAAAGTCACCATTAACGATGACTCCTGCGTTGCGCCGTTGGGCTTCCTTTAGGTGGTTGGTCAGCAGCCCCCTATCGCAATGGGGGTTATCCCAATGCAGGTCGCTGATTAGAAGAAACTCCTGCCCGCTTTGGCAGGTGACTTCGTGGATGTTTCGGGTGTGCTTAGTGGTTGGCAGAATCATCGCTGGGATTTAAGTGTTGCGTTTTCGGCTTCGAGTGTTTGGATGGTGTTCTCCAGCAACTCTATCCGCTCTCGCAAACTTACAATCTCGTTGCGTAATTCGGTCAACTCTTTCTTTTGAGCCTCAGCGGTTTCCTGCCACATAGCCAGCACCGCTTGGGCTTGCTTGACTTGGAGGGAATCCGCTTGGAAGCGTCCCCGTGTGAGCCAAGCGACTGCACCGCCAACGATTGCGCTGACCGTGCCGATAATGGTTGTTTCCAGCAGGTTCACCTGTTGGCTACTTGTTGGGCTCGCCCTTTGATTTATCCAACGCCATCCAACCAACTGAAAGCAAGGTCAATACCGAGCCGATAATTTCGGTGAGGGTTGCGGTGTCAAGGATACCTTTGGCGACGAGTGTACCGCCGATGAAGGTGAGCAGGTGGCGAAGCAGAGCGATGACGGCTGATTTCATAAGGGGGAGTTTGGGTTGGTCGGGGTTACGGCGAAATAGTCCCATGGTTGGAAGTGTGTTTATTTGGGTGATGTTGCAAATTCTTGGAAATCTGCGGCGTATTGTTCCTCCCACCCGCTGAACGAGTGAACGCCACAGGGTTCGGGCCACACCACGAATGCGGCGAGGTCTTCGGGACAGGTGTCGTGGAATAGTATGTCCACCGCAAATTCGGGGCGGGTCTTGATGCAGTTTCCTTCCGCATCGGTAGCGGCGCAGAGGTGTCCGAGCGGCACGGCGAAGTCCAGCGGTTGCAGTCCTTGCAATGCCTTGTCAGCGGTGGCCCCGTCGGGGAAGGCGAACTTGCGGAAGGTGGCCATCTTAGGGGGTTGTCAGCGTTGCGAGTTCAGCGTTGGTGAGGCGGGTGGTGTAGAGGGCGACGGCACGGATGCGGGCATTTATATAAAACGCATCTTGAACGGCACTTTCGCTTTTTCCTAAAAAACAATGCGTCAGAGATGGAGGGAAAGAATTGGCCGTACCACTAACAACTGCGCCACCATCAACGCTCACAAAGATGTCGCCGCTGACACCGCTTTGCTGATAACCAATGGCTATTTTGTGATAGCCAACGGACAACGCACCAATGGTTACATCCGTGGACATTATTCTTGCGAAGTAGGTATTATTGTTGGTAAGTAGCAAAATTCTGTTTGTTGCACCTCCATCGCTAATCGCAATGACCCTTCGGTTTGCGGTGTTGTTGGTTACCTCAAACTCGCAGTAAATAGTTCCAGCCGTCTGCCCGATGGACCCGCTGACCGCTCCGCTCACGGAGATAACATCTGCGCTTCGGCTTCCCGTGCCTGCGGTGGTGGGGATGTAGGAGGTTGCGACCGAGCCTGTTTCAAGTTGTGCGCCCCATACGAATACGCCTTCGGTGTTGCCACTTGCAGCAGCGTAAGTTAGCGTTGCCGAGGAATTGGGGATGTAAATGCGATATTGGTATTGCCCCGTAACGCTACCAACTGCCGTTGCCGTTGCTGAAAAACGATACCATCCGCTCCCATAATCTTGTATTCTCATCGTTACCCCCGAAGGAGCAGAGCCGTGAATCGTTCCGCTTACAACGTTGAAGATAGCGTTTCTCGTTGCACCCCAAGCCGTTGAACTATCAAGTTGCAATACTATAAGCGGATAGTTTGTGCCTCCATCGCTCTTTGCAAAACAACTGAATGTGTATGTCGTTCCACTTGTAATTGTTTGACTTGTTATATCTGCAATTCCGTGAACTCCGTTCGTGGTGTTTGGTACAAATTTTTCCGCATTTTGTGTCCCATCGGGAGAAATCGCTACATCAGCATATCCTGCCGTTGTAAGGTTTTGAACTAAATGCGATGTAAATAAAGTTTGGCTTTGTATAAAGGCATTCTGCGCACTCGGCTCCACCAGCAACGCAGGGCAGCCAACAACGCCACCACTTGCGAAGTAGTCCAACCTCGGAATCCCCGAAGCCACCACCTCAATCAACCCACTTGCATTCACACGGGTCGCAGTCGTCGCACGGGTAACATTGAAGTCGCCCGATGCACCAAGAACCACACCGCCCGAAGTTGTTGCTAAGGGTGTGTAGAGTTTGCCTGTCTTAAAGCGTGCAGGTACAAGGATAAGCGATGGTGTCGGCATATTAGAAATTGAAGATTGCAGCGAATCGGGCTTGCAGGCAACCGCTGACGGCGGCTTCGGGTGCAAGGGCGTTGTCCGTAGTCGCACGAAGATTGAAGGCATCCCACGCAAGTTCTGCGGGGGTCTTGCCCATGACCATTGAACGGGGATAGCCGTAGCCGTAGCCGATGAACATTGCTTAGAGAAATGTATATCCGATGACGCTACCAACGGAAACCGTTACCGCCGTAATCTTGCCGCCGTTCCTCCCGCAAATCACGATGCCTGCGGAGATGGATTTGGTCGAAAAGTTGTAAGCGGTCAGCAAGTTTTCGCTGCCTGTACCCGTGAGGGTGGTCATCGTTGCGGCTGAATTGACGACAAGAAAGTCGTAGTTCTTGCCCGTTGCGGCTGCACCTGAATCAATCAGTTCGCAGGTTCCGCCCTGACCGAGCATTTGTTGTAAGATTGGAGTTGGCATTTTATTGGGGTTGCTTGTAAGGGTAAATGTATCTTATGAAGGAATTTCACAAACGGAGTGAGAGTACGGCAGTTGGAACGACAAGGTGGCCACCCACCCCGCCGTGCGGTCATCTCGGCTCTCCACAAACCTCGTAAGCGACACGGAGGTACTTAGGGTCCACTCTTGCGTCGGGTCGTTTGTGAGGGCTGAAATGAAGTCCTGTGCGATTTGCAGTTGGTCGCTCAAAACCTCGTCTTCATTGTCCTGCCAACCCAGCGTCGGGCTTCCTGAAACCACGCCACCCATCGTGGCAATGGATTCCACTCGGTCGCTGAAATAGACACCCACAGTAAGAGCCAAACTGCCCAAGTCCGTACTCGCTGACTGAACATCCGCAAACACCAAAGGATAGACGATTCGCTCACGGCTTGGGGTTCGCAGGTTTATCGTGTTGTCGGTCCCGATTGCAAGCGGGTCGCCCGTCCCGAAGGAGTTTACCTGCGGATGAGCATTTGCAAGCGCAAGGAGTGCTTGCTTGATTTTTATCCATGACATAAGCCTGTAATTTCAGAATATTTTTTGAATGCGCTCCCATCGTTAGCAGTTGTTGCAGTAAGGGTCGTATGGCCATGGGCGGTCAAGTCCAGCACCACGGCGCAGGGTCCGAGCGTCCAAGGCCATCCCCGTGTTGTAATTGGTTCCGTTGGGGTAGATGGTGTCCAAAGCCGATGGCGGGGAGTTGAACAAGGGATAGTTGGCCTTCTGCTCCATGAGGTAGCGGGTGATGCGCTCGGAGTACCACTCCGCATCGTTCTTCACTTTGTCGGTGAGGCGGGTAATCTCGTCCATGCTCATTTGGGAAGATTCCTCGCTGGTACGGCGGACCATGCCCTTGTTCATGTACTTGAACGCAAGCACCATCGGGAGTTCGTAGTACAACCATTGCACCATAGCGGGCTGGATGTAGTCCTCCAAGAGCGTCGTGTTGAGTGCCGTGGTCGTACCGCTCACCACCTGCCCCACCATTTCCGAGTACAGGGCCGAACCAACGATAGGCTGAATCCGCATCTCTTGGACCTTCACGATGGTGGGCCGTATCTGCGTAAAGGAAACATTCTCGTTTATGACCGAGTTGTCCAGCAGCGTCTGCTCGCTTATGAATAGTGCCTTCATGCTTTTGAAATTTTGTTGCCCTTACGGATTACCAACTGCTGCTCCCATACATGGCGGCATTGGGGGCGGTTCACTCCGCTGGCCGTGTGATACCAACCGCCTCTGCGATTCCAAACGCTATATCCCATGATGTTGGAGATGCCGTTGATATCGTCCCGTGTGTAAACCTTCCCTTGGTCAGCCAAGTCCAACATGACCTTGCAGAACTCACGGCTGGTCCGTTTGTCCTTGTTGCTGAATCCAGCGGCCCAAGAATACTTGTACCTCACTTCCAGCACGGGTTCATCCGTTGGCTTGGCTCCTTCCTTGGCGATTTGGTCCACGGCCCTTGCGATGGGGTAACGGTCTTTTGTAATCAAGTAGGCCACACGCTTGGCGACTTTGGCCTTGCTGACCCCGAACTCCTTGGCCATTTCTTCCACCGATGCGTCCCGATTCTTCTTGCGGTACTTTTCGATTTTCTCGTCAAGTTCCTTTTCTTCCTCCCCCAGTTCAGCGAAGGCTTGACGCACTTGGTCGTCTAAGTCGGTGTCAAACCGCATTGGCTTGGAGTGCATGACCACATAGTCGTCCGAACTGCTCCCAAACTTGCTTGCGACCACCTCCAAGACCTTGAACTCTTCTTCCCCCCATCCGTAGTCCTCGGTGTCCTCCTCGCCCCACATAGGCTCGGAAAACGCCTGCTCCTGCACGCCCAATAGGGTGTTCACTTCTTCGGGGGTCAAGCCGAATCCAGCGGACAACATCGTGCGGGCCATCTCAAGAGTGATTTTTTCCTGCGCATAGTGACGGACGATTCGCATGAGGTTTTGGTACTCACGGCCCGACAATTTCTTGATGTTGTCGTTGCTTAGTTGTGCAGGCGTTTGTGGAACCTCGTCGGGTTGATGATTGGGTCCGACCACATCGGCGGGTTGTTTTTCCAACGCAGGGAGGCCCGCTTTTTCCCGTAATTCTTCGGGGGTCATAATGGTGAGCAGGGCTTGCTCGGATAGACGCTCGGTGATGGGTTCCACGGGAATCAATTCCATCCCCTCCACGCCGTTGAACGAACCCAAGTAGTTAATCATCCGCTCCACCTTGCGAACACGGTCGTTCACATAGGTAGCCTTGAATAGTTCGTACGCCTCAACCAGTTCCTGCCTGCCTCCCAGTTGGCCTTCAGTCTTAACTCCAAAGAGCATGGGGTTCACGACCCTGTGCGAAATGAAGATTTCCTGCTGCACGGTTTTGTTCAAAATTTCGAACTGCTTGTCCATATCGGACGGCGTGAGCGGTTCAAGCGTCGGGGCTTTGCTGACATCATCATTAAAAGTCACAACGAATCGGCCCGCATTGTCGGTCCCCGAAAACTTGCGCTTGATTTGACGCTCAATATCGCCTTGCTCTTCGGGTGTCGGGATTCCGTTGTTGAAGTTGATTAAATACCCGCCCCAAAAGTTGTTGCGGAGGTTATTGTTGTGAAAGTTGGCAATTTGACAGTCCGCTTCAATATATGCTAACCCCCCCATGTATTCGGGGAGGGGATAGGACTTCACACCTGCGGCATAGACCCGATAGTAGAACAGTTGCTTGCCGATGCGATTGTCTGCATCAAATGCGGGGATTTTCTCTACATCGCCGATTTTGGGGTAGAGTTGAATCATTGCATCGTCGTACCAGTCGGCCACTTGGAACATCCGCTCGTCCTTGTCCACACGAATCTTTTCGAAGGGGATGTGTTCCATTTTCGCAATGGTTCCCATCTTGTTCCAAGTCACGGCAACGGCAAACCCGTTGAATAGTTCCAAGTCAAGGACGAGTTTCTCGGTGATGTCGTTTAGGTCGTCATGCTCGGATAGTCCGTCAAAAAACTTGGCGTAGCGGGCCTGCTGCTCCACGGTCATCTTCTCCCCAGGTTGCCATCCACCGCCCACGATGTAGTTCACCTTCCCGTTGACGATAGCGTTGTGCTTGCTACTTCGGCGGTAGTTGTCCAGCAGGTAATATGGGTATTCATTGAACGCCCCGTAGGTAATGTATTTGCCCGCTTTGTTCTCCAACATGACGGGGACTTTATGCTCAATCCCAAGCCATTGGGTGAACGATTGTTTGACGCTGCTCATAGGGTGTGTACGGTAAAGTTGAGGGCCGAAATCGTGATATTTGCGGCATCGTTCACGGCGTTGATGTAGATGGTAAATTCGTCATTGACCGCACCTTGCAGGACGGCTTCCGTGAAGATGGCGTGGCCGTTGTTGTGGCCCGTGGTGATGTCAGTCATGGACTGCGGAATGATGGTTCCGTTCTTGGCGATATAGATGATGATTTGGTTGCCGTTGCCTTGCGAGAATACCATGCTGGCAGACACCCGCAAAGCAGCACTCGTCGTGCCTGTGTAGGTAATGGCGGTGGTAGTGCGGGTAAAGTTGTAGGCAGTCAGCAGTCCCGATTTGAGTGGGGTCGTCAACTTGACTGCACTCCCTTGGGTCGGGGTAAAGTTCTTGGATTCGTCAAGGTACAGGTTCGCAACGCCCCGCTCTCGGTCCAAGGTTGCGGTATCTGCGAGGTCGTCGAATAGCCCACCCACACGGGCGGCGGTGTTCGCTCCTGCGGCGGTTTCGGATGTGATGGTGGCAGCAGATGCTACCAACTGACTGCGAGTTTGTACGCTCATGCGAAAGAGGGGTCAAAGGTGGAATCAAACACTCGCTCATCGGATGCCCCGAAGACGGTGTACTGGATGGAATTGGCGTAGGTGTTGAATGTGAGCGAAACTACCTGTACATACGCCAAGCCCGTTTCAACCACCGCAACGGCTGCACTAATCGTGCTACTGGTATCGTAAACCTCATACTTATACGAGCCTGTTTCAAGCGGCCCCACGGCAATCTGAAATTTGTCATAGCGGTTGGTGTAGGAAGAAAGGTTGGCTGATTTCAGCAGGGTGAAGTCGGTCGTGGCGTTCTTGGCGATGTTGGTCAAGCGCAAGATGTAACGGTCCCCTGTAGAGGCCCGCTGCGTCCAAGTGACGACGATGGTGTTGGTGGTGTTGGGGGATAGGTAAATCACTCTACCCCTAAATGTAGGATGCGCCCGAATTTCACAATTTGCGCCCGATGCTTCGGTAGAGTTCGGCCCTCCGCTCGGCGGTCTTGCTGATGTCAAAGCGTTCCCGTACATCCTTGGACAACTGCACGGCCAAGGAGCGAGCGTAGTCGGGTTCGTTCACAAACTTCCTGACGGCCTTGTACCATGCGTCTTTTTTCCCGTAGGGGATGAGCAGACCGTTGTGGCCGTGGACAATTATGTCGGTGTAGGGGATGGTTTCCGAGGCGATGATAGCCTTGCCCATCCAGCCTGCTTCCACAACCTTCAGTTCGCTTTTGAGGCGGTTGAACTTGGTATCACGGAGGGGTGCGATGGTGGCGTTGATGAAGTTGTAACCCCCGACATAGGAGTAGATGTCAGCGGCTTGGATGCGGCCGTAGTTCTTATTCAGGCCACGGCAGGATAGCATCCGTTCGTAGTCGTCATACACGGCGTTCCCATCGTTCCACCCGCCAAGGTAAATCTTGTATCGGCCATCAAGGGAACGGTCATGGGCAAGCAGTCCAAAGGAATGTTCCACCAAGGCGATGTCCTCTTGGTGTTGCGCCCCGCCAAACCAGCCAATCTTGAACAAGTGCGGTTCGGGTTCGGCATTCGTGTCGGGCAAGTATTGCTGATATGCTTCGTAGGGTTCGTTCGGGAGGATGGTGACGGCCTTGTTGAGCAGGCGAATCTTTTGGGCAAGGTGTTCGGTCGTGGTGGTCACATGGTCGGCCAAGCGGATGTGTTCACGGATTTGCTCGTCCAACTTGGTGGACAAATAGTGCCGATACATGATATGTCCGCTCTCCAGCACCCAGTAGTCGTCGAGGTCCAGTATCACCTTCGCCCCAAACGCCGTGAGAGCCTCGTAGACCTTCCGAATTTGCTCCAGCGTACCTTGACACCAAAGACGATTGAAAAGCCACACATCGACCGTCTTTAGGTCCTCGTCTTTCACATTGGCGATATTATCGACACACACATAATCGAACTCGGTGTAGTTGTCGCCAAGATATGCGTTTGGCATCTCCAAGCGATAGAACGAGCAGCCCGTCGGGTGGGCGTTGTAAACGATGCAAATTCTCATGCCCAAAGGTACAAAAAAAAGGGCCACCCCTTGCGAGATGGCCCAGACCACTAAACCATTGCGGGGTATGAGGCCCGCAGGTCAAAGATACGCTACGAACCGCTGATTTGTGCGGTCGCTACCGTGAATTGAGATACCAAAACATTCAGCATCGGATTCGGTTCCATGCCCGAAAGGGTCAACTCGTAGCCACTCCTGTCGCCAAATGCAGTCCCCGTTCCAGCGGTTCCAGCAGACACCTCCAAGCCATTGGCCGCACCGAGAAACCAGTAGCGGTCGTTGTTGTCAAGGACGATTGCGTACACCCGATTTTGGGCCAACAAGCGCAACTCATTGCGGACGGTCGTCTGCAACTTGTTGATGGTGAAGGTCAGTTCGGGCGTGTAGAAAAGCGTCCCATTCTCAACCGACGCATTGAGCGTTTCGGTCATGGATGAAGTCGCTTTGGTCAAGTCGTATTCAAACCAAGTACCTGCAAGGGTTCCCGACACGGAGCCAGTCGTATTAGCGACCGTTCCCGTTGGGTTGAAGGTTTGAACAAAAATAGTTTTGATACCGCCAACCGAGTTGCGGCATCCGAGGGCGTAGCCCGTAGTTAGGGAGCAAGACATAGTGTATATTTATTTTGTGAGTTGCAAGAATAAAAAGCGGGGGGCAGTTACCCGCCCCCCTTACACTTAGGCCAATCTCCAATCAACAACGAGGTCTGGATAGGCTACCTGCACGCCGCATTTTAGGGCACACTGAAAGCGTATTTCGTCGTTGTCGATGCTTGGCCAGATGGAAAACTGCTCCTCGTCGCTCAACAAGTCCGTTCCGTAGAAGAAGTTACCGAGGTAAGAACAAACCAAGCGGTTATACCCAAGCAAACCTGGGACGGCAACTACACGGACATTGGTACCAGGGTAGATGATGTCACCATCGGCCAACCCTTGCAGGTCAACTTGGTTGTACATGACGCTGGCGTTGGTGGTGGACTTGAACGCTCCAATCAAGGTGCGGAAAGTGTCCCATCCGCAGAAGATGACGAGGTCGTTGCGGGTCAAGATGGCCTGCGGGATGCGGGTGTAGATGTTGTCAAAGATGCTGATAACATTGCTTGTGGTGATACCAACGGAGGCAGACACGGCAGCGGTGTTACCCGACACAGTTGAACCTGATGCAGCGTTCAAGATTGTCAGCAAACCAGTCACCAAGGTAGAACCCGACCAAATGGCGTTCTCCAACGCTTCAGCGATGCGGAGGGCTTTCTGCTCGGCGAATGCTTGCTCGAATGGTACGCCGTCATAATTTGAACCAGCAGTCAACTGGGACTGCATCCAGTACTGCTCAAGTGAGCGAGGGCAAAGAGCCTCTTGGATTTTCAAGGGAGCAACGGTGATGGTACGCTGCGTGAAGGTTGTGTTTCCTGATGCAGCACCTGCGACATTCCATCCGCAAGCCGTTCCTGATTGAAAGGCAGCATCGGTGTCCATCAAGTTGAGGGTAGCAGCCGACTTGATACCCACCTGCTTGGTGAACAAAGATGCGGTGCGGGCCGAGAATACGGCCTTGGTGATGAGGGGGAGCCGCTGCTGCTCGGTGTAAGTAGTCAGCGGGGAAACGAATGAATAAGCCATGGCTTTGTTTTTGGGGGGTTAAAGTTTATTTGGATTTTTTGAGGTTTTGAATTGCTTCGGCAAGGGCATTGAAGTTCTGCGTTGCGGCGGCCTTCCGTTGCTCCACGATAGCGGAGGCGGTTGGCTTCGGGGCTTCGGATGGGAGTTCTGCGACCTTCTCGACGATGTCGGTCATGGTTTCCATTTGGCTGGCAAATGCGGCCATCTTGTCATTCATCTTGCCCATCTCCACTTCCATGGCAGCCTTCAACTCGTCCATGATAGCGGCAAGGTGCTTGGCGACGATTTCTTGAACGGCTTCGGGGGTCAGTCCTACTCCAGGAGCGGCAGGGGCTTCGGGTGCTTCGCCTTCGGGGGAAACCTCGATTTCTACCTCTTGGGCCGCAACTTCGGTAGCAGGTGCTGGGGCTTCGGCTACAACGACTTCGGTGATTTTGCCACCTTCGGTCTTGATTGTTCCAACACCTTCCACTTGATGCTCGCCGTCAGGAGCGGGCAGGGTTTCGTCTTCGGTTATCACATACACGGCTGTACCTGCAACGAGGTCGCCGTCCACTCGGATGACCGTACCATCTACCAACTTGTAGTCGGCGAAGGATTGCTTTTGGGTTGTGAACTTGCGGAGTTCAGTCCGCAGGGTCATGATAGCGTCTTTCAGGTTCATATTATTGGGATTTGTATTGAGGTTGGATATGTTGCAAAAAGTTAGTCAAATCGTCTGCGAGGCCAGCGAGTGCGACCTCCAGTTCAGTCCCCGTGTTCTTCATGCCGAATAGTCCCTCAACGGAGAAACCTTTGAAGGCGTGGCGGTTCTCCCACACTTCATCGTTCTCGACCTTGAAGGACCCGAACCATGAGCCGTCGGGGGTGTCCTCGTAGCCTTTGGGTGCAAGTACGCCCCGCTCGGTGTCGGTGATGTAGGATTCAAACATGAACACGCCATCCAGTTCGGCATTGTGGTAAGCGTTCACATTGTGCTGGTTGCCTTGCTTGAAATACTTTTGGACAATCTTGCGGATGGTTGCCTTGTCGAATACGACATAGTACTCGCCGTATGTATCGTCCTTGCGATAGATGGGCGTATCGGCAAGCATGAGCGGTCCCGTCAGCACACGGCGTTCTCCCGTTTCAGCGAATCTCTGCGGGGTCTTGGCAAAGGCTTGGAAGGGTTTTTCGATAGCGGGCATATCAACGAGGGCTACAAACTGCACGCCTTCGTCCACCTCATCAACCGTCATTCGGTAAACTGGAAGTTCCATGTAGGCAAGTGTAGCGGTTACCCCAATGTTGCAAATTCGGACAAGCGGCGCACCCTGCTGGTCGTCTGCTGGATGTCACGCTCAACCACATAGGCCCGCATGGGTTGCATCCCTTGGCCTTGGCCGTTCCCAAAGGAGGATAGGTCGGTTGTGTTGGGGTTGGCGAAGATGGGGGGAGCAGCAGCCCCACCCGCTCCCGTTGGCATCGGTCCAGCAGGTGAAGGCGCACCGCCTCCTTCCCCGCCGCTTGTGATAGCCTTGCCTGCTGCAATGCCCGCCGCCGTGATGGATGCAACCCGTAAGCCTGCACGAATCTTGGCCAGGGTGTTGAGGACTTTCAGTTGTGCGGCTCCCGCTGCACCTCCCGTTACGACATTCAATGGGTTGGCCGCCGCCATGACTGCATTGGCTCCCATCTCTTTGTTCAAGTTTACAATGACGCTGGCAATCGCTGCACCTTTCTCAATCGCCAAGGCTGCAATGGCCAAGGCTTTGTTTTCCCCTGCAAATGCGGAGAGGGTTTGCCCGATGGCTGCAACGGAATCAAAGACCACCTGCTCCTTGTAATCCGCAACCGCTTTCTCAATGTTCTTGCGTTCTTCGGCGTTCTTGCGGTCGTGTTCAAGGATGGCATCGCTTTCGGCAAAGTAGGCTTCGGCAAATGCGTTGAAGTCAGCGGTCTGCTGGTCCAATAACGCTTTCTCGTAGGCCACCGAATCGGCCTCCGCTTGGAGTTCAGCAGCGGCAAGGATGGCGAGGCGTTCGTTCTCTGCGATGCGGTCTGCAATGGCTTTGTCACGGGCGGCTTTGCGCTTGGCGTCAGCAGCAATGAGGCCGTCGGTGTGGGCCTCGTATGCGCTGCGGTATTTCTCCAACTGCACCTCTTGGTCCTTCAATGCCTGCGCCTGCTCCGCTGCCCGTTGCTTCGGGTCGGGTAGGTTCAAGAACCGACGAACCGCTGCGGTCAGTTCGTCCCACTTCGCCACAAGCAGACCAACCGCCGCAACTGCTGCACCGATACCCGTGGCAAGGAGGGCGATGCGGAAGGCCTTCATCGCTCCTGTGCTGGTTCCCACCGCCACGGCGTAGAGTGCCTGCGCCGCTGCTTGGCCTTGGGTTATCAGGATGGAATCCTTGTTCAGCAGGTTAGCCACCTGTTGCACCCCGTTAGCGAGGGCCATGGCCGCTTGGACTTTGACCAAGGACTTCTGCAGTTCTTCTTCCTCCGCTCCAAATAGTGCCGCCGCACCTTGGGCAATTTGGAAGCCCGCCGTGATGCCTTGGATGGCCCCGACGAAGGTGTCAATGGTTCGGGTGTCCGAGGCGAGGTTCTTGATTCGCTGCTGGGTGTCCCCGATTTGGTCTTTCAGTTTTCCCGCCTCTTTCTCCATTTCACGGAACGCCTTCGTCCCGTCTTGCCCTGCGAGAGCCATGTCCGCAAGGGTCTTCTGCAATTCCCGCAGGCGGGTTTTTGCGCTGGTCGTGCCAGCGGCGGTCGAATCCTTGAGGCCAACCTCAAGTACAATTTCTTTAGTTACATCTGCCATAGTTATCCTTCGGAGGGTAGTTCGGGGTTTATGGGGGGCTCATATCCTGGGTCCACAGGGTCGGGGTCAATGGGGCCGTTGAACAGGAATTCGGGGTCGCTTGCAATCGGGGTCGTCGTGGTTGCAACAAAGTCGGAGAGGTTCAGTATGCGGCGCAGGGTTACACGGCAGGGCTTCATCTGTCCCACCAAATAGTCCCGAATCTCCAGCAACCGCCAACGGATGCCGCCGTAATAGACGGGCTTGCGAAAGTCCAGTTGGTAGATGTCCACGGACGAGAGCAGCATCGTGAGTTCTAACTGCAAGGCTTCCTGACTGACCGTTTCGTTGATGTAGTTCAGCCAATAATTGTTGTAGAGGTTGTTGTTGGTGTAGGCGTACGGCGACCCGCTTGCGTTCACGGCATTGTAGTACACCAAGCGAGGCTGACCAAAGGCCAAGTCCACGCTGGGGGCGTAGGGGTTGTCAATGTGGGACACGAAGGGCATCTTGAGTATGCCGACGGATAGGGCCACATTCCCGCTGACCCCGTATTGGTAGGCCCACTCGGTCTGCCCTTCGATAAGGTTGTACTGCGCCAATCGGTAGCCCGTTTGCAGGGGTTTGATGGTTCCGCTTGCGAGGGTTCCGTCAATGTCCCAAGTACGGCCCACGATTTTGTCCGTGCTGAACGAGGCGGGTATCAAAGTGCCGCATAGTGTTTCTACCACCTTGTCCCCCTTGCCGTAAAAGTTACCCGTGTTGAAGATTCGGCCTCCATATCCCTCACGAGCCAACGGGTAGGACTGCTTGTAGGTTTTGGACAAATAGTCCCCCATGTCCTTGTACTTGAAGATGATATTGGTATAGGCATTCGGGTCGCCATTGGTGAGATTCTGCTCGGCATTCTCATCCGATTTCTGTGACCAATCCACCACCGACCCGCTGGAATAGAAGTCCTTCCACGGTTCAATATATAGGAGTTTCGGGTCTTGGGGGTCAGGCATGAATTGCAAGTTGAACATCTTCTGCAAATCTTGCAGGAGGTCGCTCTGCTTGACATCGGCAGGCAGGGCCGTCCGCATATCCAGCACGCCAATCCCAACGGGGTTTTCAAGGCAGGTCCATTGGACCGTTGCCCCCGAAAGGATGGAGAAAGTGCTCGTCAAAAAGTTTGGACCCGCCGTAACTGCGAAACCAATATTGGCGGTCGTGTTGGCTGGAATAGTTACATTTTGGAAGCGGACCGTGAACTGGGTATTGGTTGCAAAACTTATCCCCGTGATGACTGCGTTATCCGTGGAGTTCGTGATGTTTCGGATGGACATACTCGCCCCAAACCTTCCAGCAGTTGTGCCGCTGACTGTTAGGGTGACATCCACATTCCAACGGGTTGCAACGGCTGGATTTGAGAATACGCTGGACGATGCGACCCAGTAGCCAGGATTATCGTAAAAAGGCGCAGGCGTGTCTTTGGGGAATAGAGCGGTTGCGTTTGTGCTTCCTGCAAAGGTCACATTTCCCGTGCTTTGTGCAAAGATGTTAGACCCCGATAGGTTTATCGGCATGGTCCCCGCCGCATAGGGCATCACCAACTTGTTGAACAGGGACGAGTTGAAGAAGGTGCTGGAATAGCGAAACCCCGCCTCGGTGAAAATCAAGTCCACCATCTTCTTCACATAAATACTTGGACCGAGCCTCCACCACGGGGCTTGAAACCAACCGCCTCCTTGGTTGAGTATGTCCGTGAACCCCGCCGCATCCACCACTCCGTAAACATACCCGCTTGATGCCGCACCCGATGCCGTCCAAGTGCCGCTCACATGGCCGCTCGTGGGCGTGTGGTTCATCCCTGTCACTCCCGCCGTGTTCACCAGCATATTGCCCTCAATGGCTTTGAAGAGGGACACATTATCGGTAAACAACCCGACCTCGTAGGTGACGGTTCCCTTGGTCTTGCTCATGGAGAGCAACTGCAGCACTCCGCTGAATACCTGCACCCCGTCCTCCCACATGGCGGCACGGATGCGCTTGTTCGGTTGGAATCCACCCACAAAGGACTGGATGTTGTAGGCATACGCAAAGCAGGCCCGATTCGTCGGGGTGTTCGGCAGGGTAATGGTCTTGCTGAACGACCCCCGTTGCTTGGTCACATCCTCAATGTCGCCAATGGAATAGGTGACCGCAATGTCGGTCCCGCCCATCGTGTCCAGCACATAGGCAAGTTCGGGCATGGCATTCAGCCCCGCAAAGCGCAGGTAGAGGCAGTCAAAGCAGGCCGCTTCAACCGCATCGGCTCCATCGGCAGTCGCACGGGTGTTGAAGTTGTTCCACGCCGTTAGGTCGTCGATGAAGGTTGCTGTCGGGTAGGCTATGAGGGTTACGCTCATAGGATGTTATTATCGTAGGCTACGGCTACCTCAATCTGCAACTGCGTGAGGCGGTCGTTCCGTCTGGTTACAAATTGATACTGGTTGGCATTGACCACCGCTTCCACAAGGGTTCCACCAAGTTCGAGCCACACATACCCGCTCCGTACCATCTCAATCAACCATTCCGATTCTGCATCGGTGAGCCAATCGCTATTCAAAGCATACACGAAGTCAAACGACCCCGCCCATACCTTGTTGTAGGTGGTCGTGGCGTACACATCAGAGTTATACCCAAAGACCTCCCGCTGGATGTTGGCCCGCTTCCTGTTTTTCATCGTGAAGGTGTAGGAATCAATCCCGCCGTACTTGTTGACGAAATGGACGGGGATGGAGTCAAACCGCTGGCAGGGGCCGATGACATAAGTGAAGGGAACCGTTCCGTTTCCACCATCATCAGCAAAAAATATTGTGTAATAAGAACCTTCGGCAGTTGGGAAATTGACCGAACCAGCAGAGCCGTCCGAACATTGGCCCGAAGTCAAGGCGGTGATGTTTAATGGCCCAGCACCAAATCGAAAAATAGTAGAACCCGATGCAGACCCGATGCTGACATTGTAAGTCCGAGCCGATGCGCCGCCCGCCGTATAGTAGGTGACTGTTGCGATGATGTTTTGGGTGTTTGCAAATCCCGAACCAACGCCTTGACAAAGCCATCCATAGGAATCGGAATAGACCGTCCTGCGAACATTTGTTGCAAGGCTTCGGCTGACCGCATCAGCAAATCCTCCACCTGCGGGAAAGTACAGGCCGCCACTCCACCCCGCCAACTCCAACTGCTCCAAGTTCCCCGCAAACGCCATCACCCCGCTGACCGTTGTGGTTGCTCCCGTGACGGAGGGGGTGTTCCCGTACTCTTGCGTGAAGTCCAACCGATACCCCGAATAAAACCCCGAATGGTCCACGAATCCCGTCTGCGTGAGTGTTGGGGCGGTCGGGGCTACGAGGGTCTCAACGACCTTCTGCACATCAAAGAATCCGAAGTTGGTGGTCGGCAGTTTGTCGCACTTCAGCCTTGCCAGCGTCGTGCCTGCGGGGTTCTTGACATCGCAGACATACCTGTAATTGGGTTGTGCAATCAGCGAGCCGCTGACTTTGAAGAGCATCTTGTTGTAAACGGGCGTGGCCACGAGGGGCGAACCCGAAAGGACGGATATGGACATGGGTTATCGGACGGTTGCGACGCTGATGGACTTGCCGAGGACTTCGGCGATGTTTTCGGTTAGCACATCCACCATTTCCTTGGTGGCTGCGTTGGACATGAAGTTGGTGGCTCGTAAGCCTTCCCGCCGAATCTTGTTAGCGATGTTGATGGCGAAGGAACGGTTGGCGGCCTTCTTGTCACGGCCTTCCAGGGGGATGGTCTTAAACGCAATCCACTCTTGGATGGGTCGGATAGGTGGCCGCTTGTCCCTGTATTGGAACGGGCTATTTGGCGCACGGCTACTACTGACCGCACCTTTGACACCGAGGTCCACGAACTTCCAGTAATCGTTGGCTACAATGGCAACCACGAAGGAAGTGTCGGTCAAGGTAATGGGTTCAAAGTCAATACTCGCAGATAGGGAATCGCTTGCAATGGCCCCCGAATTTGCGAGGTTCTGCTTGGCCAAAGTGATGACCCCTTCCAACCATTTCTTGACCACGGCGTAGGACTTGTTGTCAATGGCCCCATCCGCAAGATTGACCCCGAAGTCGGGCAACGCTTGCTTTTGGAAGTCGGTCAGTTTCTTCCCTGACCCGCCTACGAATACATCGAACTCCATGGTTGTAAATGTCCAACCACCGAAATTGTGTCCTACTTGCGGCGCATCCGCTCTGCTTCCATCCGTTCTGCCTCCAAGATGTCGTGGATGAGCAACGCATAGTTCAGGAACTCCACCGCCTTCATTGCGAAGATGGCCTCAAATTTCAGCACATCCTTATTCGCCATCCGCCATACCACCATGAGCCAACCGTAGCCAGCGAGGGGGTTGGTTACTGGCCCTGCATCCCTTTCGTCAGGTGCCGTGAATAGTCGCTCAAAACCTTCAAGTAGGATTCTGAACTTAGCAAAAAAAAACTGACCACCCCCCAAACATCGCCAATCTTGGCGTGGGCTTTCAGCAGTTCGGCCCGCTCTTGATGGCTTGCCCCGTCGTACTTCTTGGGGAAGTAACCGAGGAAACCGCCCTCCCTGCAAAGGGTCGCCATGATGCGGTGAAGGTTTTGGACGAGTTTCTTTTCGTCGGTGGTATCG
>Ga0209985_10000713_pt1 | contig 35229 bp, 27 predicted proteins | sample NOAtaG_FD_187305 | JGI IMG/M metagenome (GOLD analysis project Ga0209985, IMG submission 187305) | Freshwater lake microbial communities from Lake Erie, under a cyanobacterial bloom - NOAA_Erie_Diel6S_1000h metaG (SPAdes) (version 2) | ecosystem: Environmental > Aquatic > Freshwater > Lake ...
CACCCTCGACCTCTCCCGAGCCCCGGCGCTCACCCCGCCGGCGATGCTGGCGCTGGCCGTCGGGGTCTGAGGGCATCAACACTCAACGCGAATAGCGCCCAATTATGATCCAGCATCGAAGGCTCCAGACCTCATGAAGGCAGCGCTGCTCTGTTCGGGCCTCGGCCACATCCACCGCGGGCACGAGGTCTTCGCGCGCGACCTGCACACGCTGCTGCGCGGCCGCCTGGACATCACGCTGTTCAAGGGCGGCGGGCCGCCGGCTGCGGGCGAGGTGGTGGTGGACGCGCTGTCGCGGCTGTCGCCGCTGCTGGCCGACGTGCACCTGCCGGTGTCGCCACGCTGGATGGAGGCCGCGCGCGAGCAGGAGCGCATACGCATCGAGGGCGAGACCTTCGCCTACGCCGCGCTGAAGCCGTTGCTCGAGGGCGGCTACGACATCGTCCACTGCCTGGAGCAGGAGGTGTGCAACGTCGTGTTCGACAACCGCCACCTGTTCCGCCGCCCGCCCAAGGTGGTGTTCTCCAATGGCGGCGCGATCCCGGCGGCAGACCTGCCGCGCTGTGACTTCGTGCAGGAGCACACCCCGTACAACCAGCGCCGCAGCGATCGCAGGCGCGCCTTCATGATCCCGCACGGCGTGGACCTGCGGCGCTTCCGTCCGGGGCTGCAGAGCGACTTCCGCGCGCGGCATGGGATACCTGCCGATGCGTTCCTGGCGCTCAGCGTGGGCACCATCTGCCACTGGCACAAGCGCATGGACCACGTGATCCGCGAGCTCGCGCCGCTGGCCGACGTGCACCTCGCAATCGTCGGCCAGGAAGCGCCCGACTCCGCCGCGATCAAGGCCCTGGGACGCGAGTTGATGGGAGACCGCATCACCTTCACGACCCTGCCGCACGACGATCTTCCGATGGCCTACGCGGCAGCCGACGTGTTCGTGCTCGGCTCGCTGTTCGAGACCTTCGGCATCGTCTACATCGAGGCCATGGCGATGGGCCTGCCGGTGGTGTGCACCCGCCACGAGAACCAGCGCTCCATCGTGCAGCAGGGCATCTTCGTCGACATGGCTTCCCAAGGCGCCCTGACGGCAGCGCTGCGCCAGCGCGATCCAGCGCATCTGGCCCGGCTGGGCGCGCGGGGCAGGCAGATCGTCGAGCGCGAGTTCGACCTCGCGGGCCTCGCGGACCGGTACCTCGACGCGTACCGGCGCATCGCCGCAGCGCCGTCTTCGCTGCCCGGCTACGGCTGGAAGACGCGCTTGCGCGCGAACGTGGCCAACGGCTTGCGCAGCGTCTGGCGCACCGGCCGCGGCTGGGTCGCGCGCTGAGTCGTGCTCACCGGCCGGCCAGCAGGTTGTGCGCCAGCTGGGCTCCGAAACCGAGCCGCGTGCGCCGCCATGGCGTGAAGCGCGGCAACTCGTGCCAGGGGCTCGCACTCGTCACCGCGCCAGGGGAGGTCGAGAACGCAGCCTCGAACCCGAGGCGCCGGACCAGGTCCACGTCGCGTGCGGCATAGTCGCTGCCGGGCTTGCCGTTGGGGTACGCAAACAGCGTGACGGGTGCGTCCGTCAGCTGTTCCAGTGCGCTGCGGCTGCCTGCGATCTCGTGCCCGGCTGCCGTCTCGTCCAGCGTGCACAGGATGGGATGGGTCTGCGTGTGCGCACCGATGCCCATGCCGCTGCGGTGCAACGCGCGGACCTGCTCGGAGGTCATCATCAGGTCGGCCGGCAGCTCGGCACGCAGCGCCCGGGCGATGCGCTCGACGGTCTCGAGCCGCTCACCCGGCGGAAGATACTTCGCGGCCAGCAACAGCCGCGGCAGCGCCGCGCGGCGGGACTCCAGGTCGGCCAGGCCTAGCCGGCCCGAGAGGCCGGGCAAGGCACCATCGCCCAGGTCGAGTCCGTCCACGCGGGCGCCACGCACCGCCTCGATGAGCGTGTCGTTCCACATCCGGCCGCCATCGAGGAAGCCGGTGGCGACGAAGAACGTGGCGCTCAGGCCGTGCCGGCGCAGCACGGGCAGGGCCACGTCGTGGTTGTCGGCGTAGCCGTCGTCGAACGTGATGGCCAGCGCCCCGGGTGGCAAGGTCTTCTCGCGAGCGCGACGCAGGGCCTCCTCCAGCGGCAGCACCACGAACCAACGCGCAAGCCAGCCGCAGATGGCATCGAAGCGGGCACGGTCCACCTCGCCCGGGAACAGCGGGTCGGGCTGCTGCGTGACCCGGTGGAACATGAGCACGGTCAGACGCGCGGCCGCGCCGCCGCGGCCGAGCCAGCCAAACAACGGCCTCATCGGGGGTACCGGGCAGCCTGCTGTGGCGGAGCCGGGTGCCCCGGCAGCGCCGGCTGCGGCCGCGCGGGTGCCGCGCCAGGCACGTCCCCCGAACCGGCCTCCGGCCCAGCACCCGCCGAGCCCGACGGTGAGCTGGGGCTGGCAGCCCCGAGCCCGATCAGGTTGCGCCAAACACCGCCACGCGTGGGCTCGGTACGCCACGCCTCTCGCAGCACCCACATCCGGGCCAGCGCCACCAAGACCATCACGTAGTACGGGAAATCGTAGTAGGCCAGCTGCAGGAACGCACCGCCCACCGCATAGCCGGCGATGGACACCTGAGCCATTCCGCCCAGGTCACCCACCCAGCGGTGCTCGGGGCGGTGTCGCGCGTGCCGGCGCAGGCCATCCGCACCGAACCAGGTTGCAACCCAGATGCCCGTGAAGAGCGCCAGGCCGATGAAGCCGTGATGCCCGAGCACCTGGAACCAGATGCTGTGCGCCACCGGGGTGCCGAAGCGCAGCCCGTAGGGCGAGTACTGCTCGAAGATCGGCGGGTAGGTGATGCTCAGCCCGATGCCGAGCGGATGGCTCAGCGCCAGGTTCCACGACACCCACCACGCGCTGAAGCGGCCCAGGGCCGACGCATCCTCGCCGTAGGTTTCGATGGTTTCCATGCGCTGTATCCAGTGCTCGGGCATCGCGGCAAGCGCCAGCGCCGCCACGACCCCCAGCACCACGCCATCGCGCAGGCGGTTGTTGCCGCGCCACCAGATCACGATCGTCATGGCCACGAGGGCCAGCAGCGCGCCGCGCGAATGCGACCCGAGAGCCGAGGCGGCACACAGGGCCATGCCTCCCAGCAGCATCCACGAGAGCCAGCGCTGAGTCACCTGCAGTTGGAGGAAGCGGAGCAGAGGGATCACCATGATGGTGGCCACCGCGAACTCGTTGTTGCCCTCGACCCACGAACCCGGGGGACCCCAGACCCGGTAGTTGCCGGCATTGACCAGGGTGAACGCCCCGCCCTTGATGCTGAGCAACCCGATGGACATCGTCAGCACCCAGGCCAGGCAGAAGATCTGCTCCTTGGTACGGAACAGCGCCAGGCAGACAAGGACCATCAGGTTGACCTTGACGATCTTCTCCCACTGCGGCAACTGCTCCCAGGGGTCACGACCGGCAAGCCAGGTGAGCGTCACCCAGGCGGTGAAGATCACGAACAGCGTGACGGCCGGCCCCTTGAAGGGTGACTCCCGCTCGCGCGTGAACAGCACCCCGAGCAACGTGGCAAGCGCGGCGATCATCGCCACGGGGGCGTCGTACGCAAAGCCGTAGGTGTAGCGGTGCGGGTTCATCAGGCTCACCCACAACCACAGCAGCACGCCGATCCATGGCCGCCGCAGCGCCACGGCCGCCAGCACCAGAATCACGCTCATCAGGGCTATGTCACGCATGGCACGCCTCGCTCGCCGCTGCTGGCGCAGGTGCCACGCGGCTGACGACATAACGATACTTGCCGGACCGCTCGGGCTCGATGGCCGCCACAGGCTCGACGACGATGTTCACCTCGGCGCCCAGCCGGCGGCGGAAGGCCTCGACGATCTCGGCGCGCTGCGCGTCGCCGAACTCCGCCCCCGGCACCACCTGAACGCGCGTGAGCCCCAGACTCTCCTGCTCGATGCGGAAGCCCTGGATGCCCGGCAGGTCGCGCAGCACGTAGATCAACGCCAGCCCGTGCATCACCGTCCCGTCCGCCGCCACCACGAAATCGGTGCTGCGGCCCTGGATCTCGGCCAGCATCGGCAGCCCGCGGCCGCAGGGGCAGCGGGCGGTGCTGCGCACGGCCACGTCGCCGGTGCGGTAGCGGATGAACGGGAAGTCGCGCGTGGCCAGGTGCGTGACGACGATCTCGCCGGGCTCGCCGTCGGGCACCGGGCGGCCGTCGGCGTCGACGAGCTCCACGATCACGTCCTCGGCCGTGAGGTGCATGCCGCCCTCGGGGCACTCGTGGGCGATGAAGCCGGCGTCGCGCCCGCCGTAGCCGTTGGCCACGCGGCATCCGAACACCCGCTCGATGGCCTGGCGCTGGTGGTCGTACAGGCGCTCGCTGGTGCAGAAGGCCACGCGGATGCCCAGGTCGTGCACGGGCACGCCGCGCCGCTCGGCGTGCGCCGCGATGTGCGACAGCGCCGAGGGGTAGCCGAACAGCATGCGCGGCCGTCGCGCCCGGATGCGCGCCACGAACCCGTCGAGCCTGCTCTCGCTCATCTCGAAGGCGGGCAGCAGCTCGGTGCGCATCAGCCGGTCGCGCCAGCGGCGCAGCCGGTCCTGCGCGCCCAGCTCGATGGGCGAGCCCCAGACCACGATCTCGGGGTCGCCGATGTCCACGCCCCACCAGCGCGTGGCACGCCACTTGGCCGCCACGTCGTGGCTGACGCGCTCGGTGCCGATGAAGAACACCAGCGGCTCGCCCGACGAGCCGCCGGTATTGAAGCGGGCGAGGCCCCGCGCCTGCCGGTGCTTCATCTGCGCGGTGTGGGCGCGGATGTCGGCCTTGGTGAGCAGCGGCAGGGCCTCGAGGTCTTCGAGGCGCGTCACGGCGCGCGGGTCGAAGCCGAGGCGGCGAAACAGGTCCTGGTAGTAGGGCACGCCGTCGGCGCACTCGGCCAGCAGGCGCCGCAGCCGATCGAGCTGCAGGTCGCGCAGGCGCTCGGCCGGCCACCACTGGCTGCGCTCGAGCGCGCGGCGCACGGCCACGGTGTCGTGCCGCTTCAGCCTCTCCTGCAGCGGAAAGGCCACGCCGGCCACGAAACGGGTGTACGGCCCGCAGGCCGACGCGGCGGCGGTCATCGCGCCACCTCCTCGTGCAGGGCCGCGGCAGCGCCCTGCCCCGCGCGCGCCAGCGCAAGGAACTCGGCCTCGAGGTCGTCGATCCGCCGATCCCAGGTGTTGGCCTCGGCGTGGCGGCGCAGCGCGCCGCGGTCCCATGGGCGCGCCAGCGCCTCGTGCAGGGCCGCCTCGAGGGCCGGCGCGTCGCCGAAGGGCACCACGGTGCCCAGCTCGGGCCGGCACACCACCTCGGCGTTGCCGCCGACGTCGGTGGCCACCACCGGCAGGCCGCAGGCCATGGCCTCCAGCAGCACGTTGGCCCAGCCCTCGTTGCGCGTGGGCAGCACGAAGACGTCGGCGGCCGAGAGCACGCCGGCCAGCGCGTCGGGCTCCAGCGGGCCGGTGAAGCGCACGCAGTCCTGCAGGCCCAGCTCGCGCACCTGGGCCTGCAGGCGCGCGGTCCAGTCGCCTTCGGGGCTGGGGCCGCCCACCACGAGGTAGTGCAGCCCGGGCCAGCGCATGCGCAGCGCGGGCAGCAGCTCGATCACGCGGTGGAAGCCCTTGCGCTCGACCAGGCCGCCCACGGTGACGAGCACCGGCGCGTCGGCCGGCAGCCCGAGCCGCTCGCGGCAGGCGGCTCGCGGCTGCGGCGCAAAGCGCAGCAGGTCCACGCCGTTGCCCACCACGCGCGTGCGCTCGGGCGGCACGCCGAGCTGCAGCGCCAGCCGGCGCAGCGAGTCGGAGACGGCGAACACGCGCTGCACGCCGGCCAGCGCCTGCTGCAGACGCGGACGCAGCACGGGGTCGGCCGCGTGGCGCGCCTCGGTGCCGCGCAGCGTCACCGTCACGGGCACCCCGAGCCAGCGGCCGAGCAGCATCGCCGCGTGGCCGTCGGGATAGCCGAAGTGCGCGTCGATCACATCCAGCCTGCCGGCGCGGTGCAGCGCGCGCATGCGCGGCAGCGCGCCCAGCGCCATCAGCAGGCCGTCGAGCCGGCGCAGCACGAGCGGCAGCGAGAAGAAGCGCGGGTACCAGACGTCGAAACCGCGCTGGCGTTCGTGCCGCGGCGCGCCCGGCCGGCTGCCCGGCCGCAGCCGCCGCAGCAGCGTCTGGCCCGGGAACCAGGGCGTGGGTGCCACCACCGCCAGCGGCAGCCGCGCGCCGACGCGGAACGCCCGCTCGCGCACGAACAGCCCGGACCCCGGTTGCAGTGCGCTCGGGAACAGGCTCGACAGCACGACGACGTGGGGGCCGTCGGATGGCGGCCTCGGCGGGGCGGTCACGGCGACAGGCATGGCGGCGCTCAGGCGGCAGCCGGCTGCCGCTGCGCAGCCAGACGTTCGAACACGGGCACGTAGTGCGAAGCCGAGCGGCGCCAGTTGCGCTCTTCCTCGACGAAGCGGCGTCCGGCGGCGCGCACGGCAGGCGCGGCGCCAGGCTGGGACAGCACCTCGGCCAGCGTGGTGGCCAGCGCCTGCGCGTCGCCGGCCGCGAACAGCCAGCCGGTCTCGCGGTGCCGGATCAGCTCGCGGTGGCCGCCCACGTCGCTGGCCACCAGCAGCCGCCCCTGCGCCATGGCCTCCAGCGGCTTGAGCGGCGTCACCAGGTCGGTCAGGCGCATCGGGTGGCGCGGGTACGCCAGCACGTCCACCAGGTCGTAGTAGCGCTGCACCTGATCGTGCGGCACGCGGCCCGTGAACACCACGCGCTCGGCCACGCCCAGGCGCTGCGCCCGGGTCCGCAGCGCTTCGTCCTGCGGGCCGCCGCCCACCAGCAGCAGGCGCACCTGCGGGCGCATGCGCGCCAGCGCCGGCAGCGCGTCGAGCAGCAGGTCCAGGCCCTCGTAGGCGTAGAACGACCCGATGAAACCCACGACCTCGGCACCTTCCAGTCCCAGCCGGCGTTTCAGGTCGGGATCGGCTGCGCCGCCCAGCGTGAAGGCGTCGATGTCCACCGCGTTCGGGATCACCGTGACGCGGCCGGCGGCGATGCCGCGCTCGACGATGTCGCGCCGCAGCCCCTCGCAGATCGTGAACACGTGGTCGGCCTGGCGCAGTGCGCGCGTCTCCATCGCGCGCGTCAGCCGGTAGCGCAGGCTGCCCTCGGTGGTGGTGCCGTGGTCGACCGCGGCGTCCTCCCAGAAGGCGCGCACCTCGTAGACCATCGGGATGCCCAGGCGCCGGGCCACGCGCAGCGCGGGCAGCGCGTCCAGCACCGGCGAGTGGGCGTGGATCAGGTCGGGGCGCACGGCTGCCGCCACCGACTCGATGCGCGCGGCAAGCTGTCTCATCAGCGCCATCTCGTCGAGCCCCGGCACACGGCGCCCGCCGGGTGCGGCCGGCGTGCGATGGAAGTGCCAGCCGTCCACCGTCTCCTCCAGCGCCGTGCCGCCGGCAGCGTGCTTGGGGCTGGTCAGGTGGAAGGTCTCCCACCCGAGCGCGCGCTGCTCGCGCAGCAACGCCAGCGTGCGGAACGTGTACCCGCTGTGCAGCGGGATCGAGTGGTCGAGGACGTGGAGGATGCGCATTCAGCACCGCCCGGCCGGTCCGAAGGTGCTGAACGCCCCCTCGGGGGGCCGCGAACGAAGTGAGCGTGGGGGCATCATTTCAGCACCGCCCGGCCGTTCCGAAGGTGCTGAATGCCCCCTCGGGGGGCCGCGAACGAAGTGAGCGTGGGGGCTGCATCTCAGTCTGCGCGGCGCCGGAACACCAGCCAGAAGCCGAGCCAGGCCAGGTCTTCGTCGTCGAGCGCGCGAAACGGCTCGGCCAGCATCGGACGCACCTGCGCCACCTCGGCCGGCGACGCACGCTCGGTGGGCTCGAGCCGGAGCACGTCCACCGGAAGCCGGGCGAGCAGTTCACGGTAGCGATCGACGCGCCAGCGATTGGGGAAGCCCTTGGCCGAGTACATCAGCTGCCACGTCGGCCGCGACCAGGCCAGGAAGTCGAGGCGGTTACCGCGGTGCAGCCCGTGGCTGCGCAGGTCGACCAGGTGGATCGCAAGCGCCCCCGGCTTCATCGCGGCCACCATGTCGGCCAGGCTCGCCTCGAGGTCGTCCACGTGCTCGAGCACGGCTCGCGAGAAGACCAGGTCGATCTCGTGGCGCAGGCCGCTGGTGCCGCCCGGGCGCACGAGGTAGTCGATGCAGCCGGCACGCAGGCCGGCCTCGGGGTGGCGAGGGTCGGCGAACACGCCATCCAGGCGCTGCCGGGCCTGCAACGAGAGCCCGGGCCGCAGCGCCTGCATCGCCTCGACGTTCTTGGGCGAGAGCCGCACCAGCGGAAACCGGTCGATGCAGCGCACCTGCGGGGCTCCCCCGGCGATCATCAGCGCGGCCACGGCCGGCAGGTCGCCTGGGCCGTACTCGAGCAGGCTCTTGCCGTCGAGAAAGCCCTCGATGGCCGGGCGAGCGATGCCGAGCTTGTCGAAATACTCGTCGTAGCAGCGGTGCGCGTACGCGGCGATGTCGGCGGCGCTCTCGGCCTCGCTGCCGCGGCCAGTCTGCCCGGTCAGGCGCACGTAGACGGCCGGCGCCAGCCGGGCCAGCTGGTTGCTGGCCACGGCCTTGGCGATGCGCACGATCTCAGACATGGGCCAGGCTGGTCTCGGCACCCGCCTCCGGCATCGACGGGGCGCCTTGCTGCTCTGCCGTGCGCAGGAACGCATCGAACATCAGCAGCGTCCACAGCGGGGCGCTGTGGTCGCGCATGCCGCTCTGGTGGTGGTCGACCAGCTCGCGCAGGTAGCCGGCGTTGAACCAGCCGGTGTCGGCGATGCGCTCGCCCAGCACCGCGTCGCGCACGCGCTGCTTCAGCGGGCCGCGGAACCAGCGCGCCAGCGGCACCGAGAAGCCCATCTTGGGCCGGTAGAGCACGTCGTTCGGCAGCCGTGGCTCCATCGCCTTCTTCAGCAGCACCTTGCCCTCGCCGCCCCGCACCTTGAGCCCCGCGGGCAGCGTGGCCAGCCACTCGACGAGCGGGTGGTCCATCAGCGGCTCGCGCACCTCGAGGCTGTGCGCCATGCTGGCGCGGTCGACCTTGGTGTTGATGTCGCCGACGAGGTAGGTCTTGATGTCCAGGTACTGGATCAGCGCCAGCGGGTCCGCGGTGCCGGCGCGCGCGGCGTGGCGGCGGAACACGTCGAGCGCGTCGTAGCCGCCGAGCTCGCGGCGCAGCGCCGGACTGAACAGACGCGCCCGCATCGGCGCGCGCAGGATGCTCACCGAGTGGAAATAGGCCTCGACCGAGTCGCGCGCCATGCCCTCGAAGGTGGTCTTGGCGCGCAGCACGCGCGGCGCCCAGTCGGCCTTGGGGTAGACGCGCCCGAGCAGGCCGAACAGCGGCTGGCGGATGCCGGCCGGCAGCGTGCCGCGCATCCGCTCCTCCATCAGGTGCATGCGGTAGCGGCGGTAGCCGCCGAACATCTCGTCGCCGCCGTCGCCCGACAGCGCCACCGTCACGTGGCGCCGCGCGAGCTCGCTCACGCGGTAGGTGGGGATGGCCGAGCTGTCGGCGTAGGGCTCGTCGTACAGGCGCGCCAGCGTGTCCACCAGGTCGTAGTCGTCGCTCACCACCGTCTCGACGCGGTGGCGGGTGGCGTAGCGGTCGGCCACCATCTGCGCGAAGGCGCTCTCGTTGAAGCGCGGGTCGTCGAAGGCGATGCTGCAGGTGTTGACGGGCCCGTCCGACAGGCCGGCCATGGCCTGCACGACGGCGCTCGAGTCCACGCCGCCCGACAGGAAGGCACCCAGCGGCACCTCGGCGATCATGCGCAGGCGCACGCTATCCTTGAGGCGCTCGGTGAGCTCGGCGCAGGCGTCGGCCTCGGAGATAGGGTTGTCGAGCGTGAAGCGCACGTCCCAGTACTCGCGCGGCGCCGGCACCGGCTGGCCGCGGCGCACCGTGAGCGTGTGCGCGGGCGGCAGCTTCAGCGCGCCCTTGAAGATGGTGCGCGGCTCGGCCACGTAGCCGAGCGCGAAGTACTCCTCCAGCGCCAGCGGATCGATCGTGCGCGCCAGGCGCGGGTGCTGCAGCACCGACTTGAGCTCGCTGCCGAACAGCAGCGTGCCGTCGTCCAGCAGCGCGTAGTGCATCGGCTTGACGCCGAGCCGGTCGCGCGCGAGGAACAGCGTCTGGCGGTTGCGGTCCCAGATCGCGAAGGCGAACATGCCGCGCAGGCGCTTCACGCAGTCCTCGCCCCAGCTCTCCCAGGCGTGGACGATGACCTCGGTGTCGCTCTTCGTGCGGAAGCGGTGGCCCAGTGCCTCGAGCTCGGGCACCAGCTCCTGGAAGTTGTAGATCTCGCCGTTGAAGACGATGACGACCGAGCCGTCCTCGTTGAAGAGCGGCTGCTGGCCGGTGGCGATGTCGATGATGCTCAGCCGCCGGTGGCCGAAGCCGACGCCGGGCTCGACGTGCAGGCTGCCCTCGTCGGGCCCGCGGTGGTGCTGGCTGTCGTTCATGCGCGCGAGCAGCGCGCGGTCGACCTCGCCCGCGGCGCGGGTGTGGAAGAGGCCGGTGATGCCGCACATCGCTCGTTCGCTCCTGTCGTCGGGGCCGCGGCGCTCAGGCGGCGGCCGGCTCGCCGAGCACCTCGCGGTACACGGCCTCGTAGGCTGCCACCATGGCCGGCAGGCTGAACCGCTCCAGAACGCGGGAGCGCCCGGCCCGGCCCATCGCGCGCGCGCGGTCGGGGTCGGCCGCCTCGGCCGCGATCGCGGCCGCAAGCGCCTCCACGTCGCCCGGCGGAACGATGCGGCCGGTCTCGCCCGCGGCCACCAGGTCGGAATTGCCGCCGACATCGGTGGCAATCACCGGCAGGCCGCTGGCCATGGCTTCGAGGATGGTATTGGAGATGCCCTCGGCCAGCGAGGGCAGCACGAAGCAATCGAGGCCGCGCATGACATCCGGCACGTCGGCGCGCTCGCCGGCCAGCCACGCTAGGTCGGAGGCCCCGGCCCGGGCGAGCAGCGCTTCACACTCCGCGCGCAGCGGGCCGTCGCCCGCGAGCACCAGGCGCAGCCGCGGGCGCAGTGCCGGGGCGATCTCGAGCGCGCGCAGGAACGCGCGCACCAGCAGCGGCTGCGCCTTCACGGTCTGCATGCGGCCGACGGTTCCCATGATCCATGCCTCGGAGAGGTCGTTGAAGGGGCTTCCGGCAACGGCCGCCCGCCCCCCGGCGGCAGGCGCAAAGCGTTCGGTGTCGACGCCGTTGTAGATCTGCTCGATGCGGTCGGCGGGCAGACCTACCGTGTTCCGCAGGTAGCTCGCGAGATCGCGCGACAACGCCACGTAGCGCTGCACGAACGGGCGGTACGCACGCCGCATCCACACGTGGCGGCGGTTGGCGCCGTGGAGATCATCGGCGTCGCGGCCGTGCTCGCCGTGCACGCGTGCGCGCACGCCCGCCGCCCAGGCCGGCGCCTGGGCCTCCAGCGCAGCCAGGTTGCGGGTGTGCACCAGCGCGGGCTGCAGGTGGGCGAAGGTGCGGCGCAGCTTGGGCCATTGCCAGAAGCCCTGGCCCGGCGGCTTGTGTAGCGCGATGCACGGCACGTCGTCGCGCCGGATGCGGGCGGCGAAGGACGGGTCGACTTCGGTGAGCGACACCACGGCGTGGCGCCAGCGGTCGTGCGGCATGCGGTTGATCAGGTTCACGACACCGTTCTCGAGGCCGCCGACGGCGAAGCGGTAGACCACGTGGGCCACGAGCGGCCGCGGGTCGGGGGCGTCACCGGCCGCGCGGGCCATCGCCGGCTCAGAGCCGCCAGAGCCTCAGGCCCGCGCCGCGGATCGCCTGCGGATCGAACGCCGCCTTCACGTCGATGAAGGCCCCGCCCGCAACGACCTTGCGGCCCAGCGCCTCGGCGCCCAGTTCCGCGTACTCGCGGTGGGCCACCGCCGCAACGATGGCATCGGCGCGCGGCAGGTCGTCCCAGCGCTCCAGGCGCACGCCGTACTCGTGCAGGGCCTCCTCGGGGTCGGCCAGCGCATCGGTCACGTGCACGTCGACGCCGTAGCTCTTCAGCTCGCGGATGATGTCGATGACCTTGCTGTTGCGCAGGTCGCCGCAGTTCTCCTTGAAGGTGAGGCCGAGCACGTTGACCTTGGCGCCCTTGACGTGGCTGCCGCTGGCGATCATCTGCTTGATGGTCTGCTCGGCCACGAACTTGCCCATGCCGTCGTTGATGCGCCGGCCGGCCAGGATGACCTGCGGGTGGTAGCCCAGGCTCTCGGCCTTGTGGGTGAGGTAGTACGGGTCCACGCCGATGCAGTGGCCGCCCACGAGGCCGGGCTTGAACTTGAGGAAGTTCCACTTCGTGCCGGCGGCCTCCAGCACCTCGCTGGTGTCGAGGCCGATCTTGTCGAAGATGATGGCCAGCTCGTTCATCAGCGCGATGTTCAGGTCGCGCTGCGTGTTCTCGATCACCTTGGCGGCCTCGGCGGCCTTGATGCTGCTGGCGCGGTGCACGCCGGGCACGATGATCTTCTCGTAGACCCTGGCCACCTTGTCCAGCGTCTCGGGCGTGTCGCCGGAGACGATCTTCAGGATCCGGGTGAGCGTGTGCTCCTTGTCGCCCGGGTTGATGCGCTCGGGGCTGTAGCCGACGAAGAAGTCCTGCTTCCACTTCATGCCGCTCTCGCGCTCGAGCACGGGGATGCACACCTCCTCGGTGGCGCCCGGGTACACCGTGCTCTCGTAGACGACGACGGCGCCCTTCTTCATGTGGCGGCCGACGCTGGTGCTGGCGCCGACCAGCGGCTTGAAGTCGGGGATGTGGGCGTCGTCCACCGGCGTCGGCACGGCGACGATGATGACGTCGGCCTCGCCGAGCAGGCGCGGGTCGTCGGTGTAGACGGCGTGGCGGGCGGCCTGCACCTCGGCGTCGGTGAGCTCGCGGCTGGGGTCGGTGCCGCGCTGGCAGGCCTGCACCTTGGCGGTGGCGATGTCGAAGCCGATGGTGCGCACCTGCTTGCCGAACTCGACGACGAGCGGCAGGCCGACGTAGCCCAGGCCGATGACTGCGATGGTGTTCATGGTCGTTGGAATCGCGGGGCGGGAAAGTGGGCCGTGCGGGTGGGCGGCCGGAGTGGTCAGCGCGCGGCGCCAGCGCCGCGGGCGGCGTCCAGCGCGGCGAGCATGGCGCCGGCGTGGCGCGCCACCTCGGCATCCAGCGCCGCGGCGGTGGCGGCGGCGTCGCCGCCGCGCAGCATGAAGATCACCGAGGCCGCGTCGTCGCCGCGCCCGAGCAGCCGGTTGCGCAGGCCGAGCAGCAGGGCGTGCGTGCGGTTCGAGGTGAGCTCGCCGCCCACCCAGAAGGTCTGCCGCACGTGCACGCGCTCAGCCGACGAGGTGGCCATCAACGTGCCGCCGCGCAGCTGCGCGGTGCGCACCGGCACCTGGCGGCTGCCGGCCGTGATGCGGCCCTCGCCCTGCGAGACATAGGCCCACGCGTGGTCGTCGGAGCGGACGAGCTGGTTCTGCGAGTTGGCCAGCTTGTTCTCGTAGCCCTGGTGCCGGTAGTAGGCCACGTGCACGAACAGCGGGCCCGCCCCAGTGGCCAGCACGGTGCGCGCCTCGGCGGCCGGCCGCACGAAGCTGGGCACCGGAAACCGCTTGTCCTCCGCCGTGGCAGTGGCGGCAGGCAGCTGCAGCACGAGCGCCGCGGCGTCGTGCCCGTCCAGCTGGCGTGCGGCCCAGGGCGGCAGCGCGGCCACCGCCAGCGTGGCGGCCGTGGCGGCCACCCAGCCCTTCCAGGCGGCGGCCGGTGCGGCCGACACCGGGGCGCCGGCAGTGGCCACGGGCGCTGCGGGGCCCGCGGGGCCGGCCACGGCCGCATCCTCCGGGTCGGACCACTTTGCCCCGATCCAGAACATCAGCATGATCACCACGCCGAAGAACACCCAGCCGTAGATCAGGTGGTCCACGCCGACGGCGAGGCGGTTTCCCGAGTAGTGGCCCAGCAGCACGATCATGATCGCGCGCAGCCAGTTGGCCACTATCGGCACCAGCAGCGACACCAGGCCGAAGACCAGCCGCTTGCGCGGCGACGAGTAGTTCAGGTAGGCGAACAGCGTGCCCACCATGAACGACGCGATCAGGTAGCGCACGCCGCTGCAGGCCTCGACCACGCTCCAGGTGCCGCTCGGGATGACGAACTGCAGCCCCTCGCGGTACACCGGGATGCCGATGGCGCGGATGAAGGCCACCGTCACGTCGGCCGTCCACTCCATCATCCTTGGCTGGGTGAACTCACCGATCGGGACCATGAAGAGCAGGAAGGCGAGCGGGAACGTGATCGCGCGCGCGAAGGTCACGCCCAGCAGGGCCGGCACCGCCAGCACCAGCAGCGTGGTGGCGGCCAGCTGTGCCGCCGCATGCACACCCGCAAGGTCGGCCAGCAGCCACAGCAGCGCCGCAGCGGCCATCGGCAGCAGCACCCAGGGCGAAGGGCGCGGCACGATGCGCGCCAGCCGCGCGCGCAGCCGCCAGACGAGCCAGCCCGAGATCGGCGCGACGAGGAAGCCGTGCGCGAAGGTGTCGGAGCGCGACCACACCTGCACCATCGAGGCGAAGGTGGGACCGTACAGCAGCAGCAGCGCCGCGAACAGCGCCAAGGCCACCGGCAGCGCGATGCGCCAGGGGCCGGCGCCCGCGGGTGCGGCGGGGAGCACGGCGCTCATCGCATGGCTCCGCCGGTGAGTGCGGCGGCGGCCGGGCCCGCCGGTGCCGGGGCGGCGGCAGGCGCGGCGCCAGCGGGCATGCCCGCGGCCGGCGGTGCCCCGTGCGCCAGGCCGGCCAGGTGGCGGTCCAGCCGCGCGAGGTGGGCGTCCCAGCTGTAGTGCTCGCGCACGCACCGACGCGCCGCCGCGCCCAGCGTCGCGGCTTCGGCCGGGTGGTCGAGCAGCCGCTCCATGGCCTGCAGGTACTGCTGCGGCTCGGCGGCGGCGAGCAGGTCGCGCCCGTCGAGCGCGTGCATGGCCTCCACGCAGGACGCGGCCGCGACCACCGGGCGTGCCATCGCCATCGCCTCGAGGATCTTGTTCTGGATGCCGCGCGCCAGCCGCAGCGGCGCCACCACCACGCCGGCATGCCGCAGGTAGGGGCGCACGTCGGGCACGGTGCCGGTCACCACCACGCCGGCGCCGGGGTCGGCTGCGAGCTCGCGCACCGCCGGCGCCGGGTGCCGGCCCACGATCCACAGACGCAGCTGCGGGCGGCGGTGGCGCAGCGCCGGCAGCACCTCGCGCGCGAACCAGGCCACCGCGTCGACGTTGGGCCAGTAGTCCATCGCGCCGGTGAACACCAGCGGCGGCGGCTCGTCGCCGAACGGCGACGCAAAGGCAAGCGCCGGGTCGAAGTGCTCGGCGTCGACGCCGTTGTCGAAGGAATCGACGCGCTCGCGCGACTCGGGCGCCAGGCCGCGGAACAGCTCGGCCTCCTTCGCGGTGGCAAAGAACGACATCCGCGCGCGCTGCGCGATGCGCCGCTCGGCGGCCAGCAGCGTGCGGCCCTCGCGCCGGTACAGCCAGCCCAGCGGCCAGCGGTGGCGCGGCGCGTAGGCGGCCCACTTGGCCGAATCGACGTCGACGAAGTCCACCAGCATCGGCAGCCCGGGGTGCGGCTCGAGGTATTGCGCCATGGCCGACGAGAACACCAGCGCGGCGTCGATCTGCTGCTCGCACACCGTGCGCGCCACCCAGTCGGCGAGCGCGGCGCTGCGGTAGTAGTGCATCGTCAGCGGCCCGCCCGCAGCCAGCGCGCCCAGGCTGGCCACGCGCGCGGCGGCCGGCCGCAACCGCTCGGCGTGCAGCCCGGCGCACGCAGCGCGCAGCGCGGGCAGGTGCGCCTCGTCGGCCAGATCGTCGACGAAGGTGCCCACGAAGACGCGGTGGCGCCGCGCCAGGTGCCGCAGCAGGTGGTGCGAGCGCACCTTGTCGCCCTTGTCGGGCGGGTAGGGCATGCGGTGCGGCAGGAACAGCAGGCTGGCCACCGCGACTCCTAGCCGAGCGAGCGCACCACGTAGGGCCCGAGCCGGTTCGCGAAGGCGAGCGGCAGCCGCCGCCAGGCCTCGATCAGCAGCCGGTACTTCGCGTTGGCGGGGTTGTTCTGCGGCACCGAGTCGCGGCGCAGCAGCCGGTACTCGTAGTGCAGCGGCTGCGGCTCGAAGCCCCAGTTCTTCTTGAAGGCGTACGGGCCGGTGCCGACCTTGCTGCGGCCGTAGTCGAACAGCGTGCTGCCGCGGGCGCAGGCGCGCCGCATCAGTTCCCAGTACTTGAAGTCGTTGGCCGCGAGCTCGCGGGCCGCGACGTCGTCGCCGGCGTAGCAGGGCAGCACCTCGTTGCGGAAGTGGAAGCTCAGCACGCTCGACAGCGCCCGGCCGTCGGGCGCGGCCACGGTGAGCACCTCGCAGTCGGGGCCGAACTCGCGCCGCAGCGCCTCGAAGAAGCGGCGCGGCAGGGCCGGCGTGCCGTGCCGGTGCACGTTGTCGGCGTAGAGGTCGAAGAAGCGCCCGACGCCGTCGTCGAGGCGGCTCGACAGGCCGCCCTTGATGCCCTTGCGCACCATCGCGCGCTGCTTGCGCGGGATGGCCAGCATGTTGGCCTCCTCGTCGGGCAGGATGGCCTTGCGGAAGGTGACGTAGAGCTCCTGGCGCGGCCAGCCTTCGTGCCGCCGCTCGAGCTGGCGCAGCTCCAGGTGCTGCACCCGCAGCCGCTGCGCCAGCGCCTCGGCCTCGCGCTCGAGCGCCGCGGCGCTGGCCTCGTCCTCGGCGGCCACGCCGCCGTAGGCGGCGAAGGGCAGGCTGGAGAGCGCGTTGCCGAACAGCACGCTGCGCACGTGCGCCAGCGGCAGCACGCCGCGGATGCGGTTGCCCTCCACGGCGAAGAGGTAGTGCGTGTCGTGCCCGAACACGCCGCCGAGCACTCGCTGCCAGCCCGCGCGGTGGAAGAACGTGGCCTCCGGGCAGCCCTGGACGAACTCGTCCCAGCGCGCGGCGGTGGCCGCGTCGGCTGCATCCAGACGCTCGATGCGCGGCATCGCGGCGCTCAGGACGCCTGGGCCTGCGCCTGGGCGGGCTCGCGTCGCGGCGCGGCCGCGCCGGGGGCAGCCGCGCGTGCGGCAGCGGCAGGTGCCTGCGCCTGCACCTGCGGCAGGAAGATGCGGTCCATGCGGCCCCAGCGGAAGTCGGCGAGCAGGCGCCGCAGCCGGCCCTCGACGCGGCCGATGTTCACGTAATGCCGGAAGCGGGTCTTGGCGTCGATGCCGCGCACGCGCGGCTGGTCGGCGTCGATCTCCCAGGGGTGGAAGTAGAAGACCGCGGGCTGCCGCTCGCGCGTGTTGACACGCCCGATGGCCCAGCGCGTCACCGCGTAGGGCAGCAGCCGGAACCAGCCGCCGCCGCTGGCCGGGAGGTTGCGGTCGAGCAGGCGCACGGTGCTCACCGGCACCTCGACCAGCCCGCCCGGCAGCGTGTAGGCGAAGCGCGGCGAATCGGGCATGCCGTAGTGGTCGTGGCGGATCGGGTAGACGCTCGAGCTGTAGCGGTAGCCGGCCGCGGCCAGCGCGTCGAAGGCCCAGAGGTTGCCGCTGCCGATCGAGAAGCTGGGCGCTCGGTAGCCGATCACCGCGGTGCCCGAGATGTCCTCGAGCAGCCGGCGCGCGCCCAGCACGTCGGCGGCGAAGGCCTCGCGGCCGAGCTCGCTGACGCGCTGGTGCCCGTAGCCGTGGCTGGCCAGCTCGTGGCCGGCGTCGACGATGCGCCGCACGAGCTGCGGGTGCCTCTCGGCGATCCAGCCGAGCGTGAAGAAGGTGGCGTGCACGCGGTGCGCCTCGAGCAGCGCGAGCACGCGCTCGACGTTGCGCTCCACGCGGCACTCGCGGGTGTCCCACTCGTCGCGGCGGATGTACGGTGCGAAGGCCGAGACCTGGAAGTAGTCCTCGACGTCGATCGTCATCGCGTTGGTGATGGCACCTGCGTTCACCGCGCGCCCTCCTTGCCCTCGTCGGCCGACGCCTTCTCGGCGCCCGGCTTGCGGCGCGACAGCGCGGACACCAGCTGCTGCAGCAGCGTCAGCACCTGCAGGTTGCTGCGCTCCAGGCGCAGCAGGCTCTTCTCGAGCCGCTGCAGCTGGTCGCCGCGCTGGTCGGCGGCCAGCTGCACCAGCTGCTGCTGCGCGCCGCGCGCGGCGTCGGCGTCCAGCGCCGCGTCGCCCAGGTCGAGGTCGAGCACCGCGCCGGCCAGGCCGCCGGGCATCACCGGCTCCACGCCGGGGGCCCCGGGCACGGCGGCCGCGGCCGGCACGGCCGGCGCCGCGCTGCGCTGCGGCACGGTGTTCTCTTCCTCGAACTCGCGCACCACCTCGGCCACGTCGGCGGGGGTGAGGTGCGAGCGCCCGGACAGAAAGCCGGCCAGCAGCAGCCGGTCGCAGATGGCATTGATGCGCCGCGGGATGCCGCCGCTGGCCGCGCGCACGGCCTCGAAGACGCCGGCCTCGAAGCTCGGCTTGTCGGTGGCGCCGGCGCACTTGAGCCGGTGCTCGACGTAGCCGCGGGTCTCGTCGGTGCTGAGCGGCCCGATGTGGCAGGTGGCCGCCACGCGCTGGCGGAACTGCTCCATCTCGGGCCGCTGTAGGATCTCGCGGAACTCGGGCTGCCCGACCAGGAAGCTCTGCAGCAGCGCCTGGTTGCCGAACTGGAAGTTCGACAGCATGCGCAGCTCCTCCACCGCGCGCGGCGTGAGGTTCTGCGCCTCGTCCACCACCAGCAGGCAGCGCTTGCCCTTGCTGGCCTGGCTGATCAGGAAGGCCTCGAGCGTGATCAGCAGCTCGCTCTTGGGCACGTCCTTGACGCGGAAGCCGAACGCGGCGCCCACCATGCGCAGCGTGTCCTCGGCGCCGAGCTGCGTGGTGACCAGGTGGCCGGTCACGACGTTGCTGCCGTGCAGGCCCTCGATCAGCGAGCGCAGCACCATCGTCTTGCCGGCGCCGATCTCGCCGGTGATGACGATGAAGCCCTCGTTGCGCGAGACGCCGTACTCGAGGTAGGCCTTGGCGCGCCGGTGCTGCTTGCTGGCGAAGTAGAACGCCGGGTCGGGGTTGAGCTGGAAAGGCTTGCTCTTCAGCCCGTAGAACTGCTCGTACATGGCGTGCGTCAGAACGTGAGGCTGAGCGTGGCCGCCAGCGAGGTCTCGCGCGACGGGTCGTTGTTGCCGTCGAAGCGCGTGTAGCCGGCGCGCACGCCGGCGCTGGCGCGCGGGCCCAGCCGCTCGGTCAGGCCGATGCCCACCGAGGTGGTGGAGGTGCCGCCGCCCACCGACTCGCTGCGCGTGCTCTGGCGCGAGGCGTCCAGCGCCACGCTGGCGGTGGGCGTGAGGCGGTGCGAGAACCCGGCCGAGTAGCCGTACTGCGTGGAGTCGGGCGTGAGGATGGGCCGCAGCGTGGAGGCGTCGGCCAGCTGCCGCACCTGCGAGCGCGAGGCCTGCAGGCTGAACGCGCTACGCGGCGAGGTCCAGAACACGGCCAGGTCCTGGCGCCGCTGCACGATCAGGCTCGACAGCAGCGAGCCCACCAGCAGCCGCTCGTTGCCGGTGCGCCCGAGGGCGCGCAGTTCCTGCTGCACCAGCAGGTCGCGCAGCACCGGGTCGGGCTCGCGCGAGGCGAACTGCTGGAACAGCACGCTGTACAGCGTGGCCGTCTCGCCGATGCCGAGCACGCCGCTGCCGTCGTTGACGTCGCGCACGTCGGCGTAGGTCCAGAGCGTGCGCGGGGTGCGGTAGCTCAGGTTCACGCGGTGCGCGCGGCCGAAGTAGCGCTCCTCGGCGCCCACCTCGGCCAGCGTGCGCGGCGACGGCGTCCAGCGCACCGAGAGGCCGTAGGTGTCGAAATCGCGCCGCACCGGGCTGCCGAAGTCGCTGCGCTCGATGCCGGCCGACGCCGACACGGCGAGATCGGGCTCGGGGCGGGCGGTGAGCGTGCCGTTGACGCGCTGGTTCTGGATCGGCAGCGACGCGGTGGAGAACGACGCGCGCTGCGTGCTGGCCAGCAGGCTCCAGCCCAGCAAGCCGGGGCGCGCGCTGGCCATCGTCAGCTGCGCCAGGGCCGACTTGGAGTCGGCGGTGGCCGGATCGCGGCTGGCGGAGAGGGTGCCTGTGACCCGCGCCTCGTAGCGCGCCACACCGCCGAGCTCGCCCCGCAGGTAGGGCGAGAGCGACACCGTCGACACTTCGGTGCGGTTGCGGTTGAAGGCGCTGCCGTCGCCGACGGGCCGGCCGAAGGCCGAGATCGCCTGCTGCGAGATGCTGGCCCGCCCGTCGACGTAGGCCTGGCCGCGCACCAGCTCGGCGAGCAGGTTGCCGTCGAGCGTGTTCTGGATCTCGCCGCCGGCCGACTGTTCGCGGCCGGTGCGGTAGATGCCCGCCAGCGTGTAGTTGAGGCTGCCGCTCAGGCCGCCGCTGCGGCCGGTGACGCGCAGCGAGGGCGCCACGCGCGTGACCGCCTCGGTGCCATTGCTACCGTCTGCGCGCCCGCTCACGTCCACCAGCGACTGGCCGAGCTCGGCAGCCGTGGCGATGCGCAGGCCCGAGCCCTGGGCCTGGGCCTGGGCATGCGCGGACACGGCGGCCACCGCGCACAGCGCCGGGCCGAGGGCGGCGGGAAACCGGCGTCGCATGGGGCGTTGCGGGGCGCGGGCGACGGCCACGGGCGCGTCAGGCGCTGCCGACGGGGCTGGCGGGAGCAGCGGCCGGAGCGGCCGGGGCGGTGGCCGAGGGCGCAGCCGGTCCGGCCGCACCGCCTTGCGCGCCCGGTCCGCCGGCCGGATTGCCCGGGTGGTAGCCGTAACCGTAGCCGTAACCGTAACCGTAGCCGTAGCCGTAGCCGTAGCTGTAGGCACCGGCGGCGTCGCTTCGCGCCCGATTGAGCACGGTCATCTTCACCGGGCACTGCTCGATCGTGGACAGCGCCTCGCGCACCGCCGACTGCTGGGTGCGGTCGGCATGCACGACGACGACGATCTGCCCCATGTGCGTGGCCAGCACGCGCGACTCGGTGGTCAGCAGCAGCGGCGGCGAGTCGAAGATGATGATCCGGTCGGGGTAGCGGGTGGCCATGTCCTGGAGCAGCTGCTCCATCGATTCGCTGGCCAGCAGCTCGGTAGCCTTGGGGTGCGGCGTGCCGCTGGGCAGCAGGGCCAGCTTGTCGACGTTGGTTCGCATCAGCACGTCGCTCATCGTCGCCTTGCCCTCGAGCAGCTCCAGCAGCCCGGGGCCGGGCGGCAGGCCCAGCACGCGCAGCACCGAGGGCCGCGCCACGTCGGCATCGACCAGCATCACCGTATGGTCGAACTCGGCCGCGATGCTCATGGCCAGGTTGATGGCGGTGAAGCTCTTGCCCTCGCCGGCCAGCGCACTGGTCACCATGATCAGGTTGGCGTGCTTGATCGTGGCGGCGCCACGGCCCATGGCGTTGGCGATCAGCGGGCGCTTGATGACGCGGTACTGGTCGGCCAGCCTCGAGCGCGGGGCGTTGGGCGTGACGAAGCCGTTGGCCGCCAGCCTGGCAAGGTCGATCTCGATCTTGCGCGACTGCGGGCCGGGGTCGGCGGGCGCGAGGGCCGGCGCGGCGGCGGCTGCGGCCAGCGGCGCCGGCGCCGTGGCCACCGCGTCGGCCGCCCCCTCGCCCGGAATGTCGATGCCGGCCTGGCGCAGCTGCTCCAGGCGTTGTGCTGCTTGCTCGATCAGGCTGCTCATGGCTCAGGCCCCGTAGCGGTTGAGGGCCACCAGCGCGATCATCCCGGCGGCGAACAGGCCGACCAGGCTGCCGAAGGCGGCCACGAAGCGGAACATGCTGGCGCGCTCGCGCCGGCGCTCGACGTCCGACACCACGGCCGACACCACGCCCAGCAGCGGCAATCCGGTGCCGGCGCGCAGGTCGTCGGGATGGCCGAAGGTGGGGCGCAGCTGGCTGGCCGCGAACGCGAAGGCCGCGCCTGCGCCCAGTGCCACCACGAAGGCGAGCGGGAACAGCACCAGACGGTTGGGCGCCACCGCCTTGGGCGAGACGCGCGGCGGGTCGATCAGGCGGAAGTCGGCCACGCCCGAGGCCACGTCGAGCTCGCCGGACATCACCGCCGCCTGCCGGCGCGCGACGAGGTCCTGGTAGTTCTTCTTGGTGACCTCGTAGTCGCGGTTGAGCTGGGCCGCCTCGGCCTCGAGTTGCGGCGCGGTCTTCAGCGAGTTGCGGGCCATGGCCAGGCGGCCGCCGTACTCGTTGACGCGCGCGCGCAGCGCGGCCACCTGCACCTCGGAGGCGGCCACCATGCGCTGCAGCTCCTGTTGCGCCAGCGAGGCCGCCGGGCCGGCAGCGGGGCCGGTGCCCGCAGCGCGGGCGATGGCGGTCTTGCGCAACTCGACCACCTCGCGCGCTTTCTGGGCCTCGAGCTCCGCCAGCAGGCGGCGCGTCTGCACCACGTCGGGGTGCTGGTCGGTGTAGCGCTGCAGCAGCCCGTCGAGGTTGCGCTTCTGCAGCTCGATGCGGGCGTCGATCTCCGGCGTGGCCACCGACACCTCCGACTCCTGCAGCAGGCTGCGCACGGCGAGGCTCTGCGTCTGGCCCGACTCCTCGGCCAGCTGCTTCTTGGCGGCATCGCGCGCGTTCTCGGCCTCGCGCAACAGCAGCTGCGCCTGCTGAAACTGCTGCGTCAGCTCGGCCACGCGGGTGGCGGCGTCCCGGCCGTCGGCACCCGAGGCCTCGATGTTGCGCAGCCGGAACTCCTTCATCCGCGCCTCGGACTCCTCGAGCTTGGCCTCGAACTGCTTGATCTGCTCGGCCAGGAAGGTCTTGGCGGAGTCGGTGTCCTTGCGGCTCGCGCCCAGGCCCGATTCGACGAAGATCGACACCAGCGACTGCACCACGCGTTTGGCCTTCTCGGGCTCGGTGTCGCGGTAGCTCATCGAGTACAGGTTCAGGCCGCCGGCGGTCTGCAGCTTGATGTCCTTCTGCAGTCGCTCGACCAGGGCCTCCTGGTCGGCCTTGGACTGGTTCTTCAGGTCCAGATCGGCCATCCGGATCAGCTTCTCGAGGTTGGGGCGGCTGATCAGGGTGCGGCTGAGCATCGAGATCTGCTGCTCCACGTTGGGCTGCACCGCCAGGCCGCTCATCAGCGGCTTGAGGATCGAGTCGGTGTCGACATAGATGCGCGCGGTGGCCTCATACTGGTCGGGTATCCGCCAGACCACGACGACGGCGAGTACCGCCACGATCCAGGCTGCGATCAGGCCCGGCCAGCGGAACTTCCACATGCCGCGCAGCGCGGCGGCGATCTGGTTGACGAGGTCTTGCATCGTGGTGCGGCGCCGCGGGGCGTCGTGGTCGGCGTGATCGGCGTGGTCGACGGGGTCGGCACGGGGTCGCGGAAGCGCGGCCCCGGCGGCGCGCAAGGGCGCCGCCAGGCCGCCACCGCCGCGGTCAGAAGAAGCTCTGCGGGATGATCAGGATGTCGCCCGGGCGCATCTCGACGTTGGCCGAGACGTCGCCGCGGCGGATCAGGTCGCGCAGGCGCACCGAGTACTGCTTGTTGCCCTCGGCGGTGCGCAGGATCGTGGCACCGTTGCCGTCGGCGAAGTCGGTCAGGCCGCCGACGGCGATCATGACGTCGAGCACCGTCATCTTCTGCCGGAACGGCAGCGCCTGCGGGCGGGCGGCCTCGCCGACGACGCGCACCTGCTCGCTGAACGGGCCGACGAAACCGGTGACGATGACGGTGACCACGGGGTCGCGGACGTAGGTGGCCAAGCGCTTCTCGACCTCGCGCGCGATCTGCACCGAGGTCTTGCCCTGGGCCACCAGCTCGTCGACCAGCGGCGCCGAGATCTTGCCGTCGGGCCGCACCGGGTAGGAACCGGACAGCTCGGGGTTGCGCCAGACGATGATATTGAGTGAGTCGCCGGCGCCGACGATGTAGCTGTAGTCGCCGGTGCCGGCGGTGGCGGGCGCCGCCGGCAGGTCGCGCGGGCCGCTGGCGCAGCCGCCGAGGGCGAGGAAGACGAGCGCGGCAACGAGCCAGCGCCAGGCGCCGCCGGCGCCACGGTGGAACACGCGATTGGGCATCAGATCCTCTCCTGCTCGTTTGGCCACGCCCCGCGACCGAGGGCCGGTTCCGCACCCCGCCGGGGCGCGTGCCCGCATCTTGAAGCCGGAGCGATGATCGCACGCCCGGGCGGTCTGCCCAGGGGTGGCCCCCGCTCCTGCGGGGGGTCGGGCAGCGGCAGTATTGCGCACTGCGGCCGGCTGCCTGAGCGGTGGCCGGGGCGCGGGGCTGGCTCGGCGCGTCGGGGCGCCGAGGGCACGGTCGGGCAGTCGGGCGGGCGTTCCGGCGGCGCGGGGTCCCCGCGGCCGCAGGAAGAAAAAAGGGGTGGCCGAGCCACCCCTTCTTGAATAGCCGGACCTGGACCCGGCAAAGCCCGAGAAACTCAGGTCGCGCTGCGCCGGCGCAGCGCGCCGATACCCAAGAGACCCAGGCCCATCAGGGCGATCGTGCCTGGAGCCGAGACGCGGTTGAGCGACTCGACCTTGACCACCATGTCGTTGAAGTCGTTGTCGCCGCCGTCCTCGAAACCGAAGATCCAGTTCGTGGCGCCGTCGGTGTAGGACATGAACCGGGTCTCGCCGTTGATCATGTCGAGTGAGTAGCCAGTGGTGTTCCCGCTCCGGAAATAGAACCCAAAGTTACCCGTCGAAATCCGGGCATCGGTAATGCCCGAAACACCCGTGCAGTTGATCGCCGTACCGCAGAACCCGGTGAAGCCACCGACAAACATTGTGTTGCCGCTGATGAACAGAGAGGCTGCTGCGCCGGGGTTCCCAGAAGTGGATGACCCGAGGATGAGGTCGTACTCCAGCAGATTCGTCGTGTCCGTACCGAACCAAATGCCGAACATCTGCGTGCTCGCCCCGCTCGTCTGCTCGAGCAGCAGCGTCGGGATCGTGGAAAGAGGAGACCCAGTAGCCGAACCCCAGATTCCGGCAGCGCTCTGGCCAGTGGCCTTGTTGACGCCGCCGAGATTGCTATTCAGGATTGTCTGGATGTCGGTTTCGCCGGAAGCATTGTTGATCGGCTTCGGGCGCATGTTGTTGTCGAGGATCGGCGCCGCCATGACGCTCGCCGCGCCCAGGGCCACCGCCGCAGCCACCACAGTCTTCATCAAGTTCACGCTGGTTCTCCCGTAGAGTTGATTCACCTGCACACTCCACCATTAGCATTCGGTGTGCCAGCCAATGAAATCAATCACTTGCCCACTCCCGGCCTCCGAGGCGTAAAGTTTTCCGACACTTCGCGCCCTGACCCTCCCCCTCCGCGTCTGGCGGTTTCCCCCAGCGCCCGGCGCGATCTGCGGGTTTCTGCGGGGTCGCAGCCCGCCGGGCCGTCGCGGGCCGGCCGTCGCGGGCCGGCCGTCGAAGCGCCTGCCGCCAGCCGGCGGCCCCTCGAGCGCCGCGGCGCGGGATCCCCCGACCCGGGGGTGACCTGCCTTGCCGGTGCTCAGGGGGGCAGTCCTAGAATGAATCGGACTTCGCCGCAAGGGAGCAGACATCATGACAGACGACTCCGGCCACGGAGCGAACGGCTCCGGCCCGCAGGCAACGCCGAGCGGCGATGCGCCACCATCGGCAGGCCGCCGTACGGTGCTGCGCCGGGCACTGCTCACGGGCGCGCCGATACTGGTCACCCTGCACAGCGGGCCGGTCGCGGCCAAGCAGATCACGGGCACCTGCATCAAGGCCTCCGGGTTCATCTCGGTGGCCACGTTCCGCAGCCGAAACCCGACGGCGAGCACGATCTGCTCGACGCGCGCGCTCAACGAGTGGATCTCCCTTGCCCAGGGCACGGTGACCCCTACCGCCGCCGAGGCGGCTGAACTGGCCAAGCTGCTGACGGCGTACGCGCCGGGGTTGACGCTGACCTCCTACTTCAGCAGCAAGACCGTCGCCGATGTGCTCAAGGATTCCAGCGCCAGCGCCGACGTGATGGTTCTGAAGCGCATCGTCGCGATGCTGCTGAACTTGCAGTTCGGCTATGCCCCGAACGGCGATTTCAGCTCGGGCTACCTGGTCGGCGTCTGGAACAACTTCGCTTCCAACGGCGGCAGTTACGTGGTGTCGGGCATGACGTGGAACGGCATGACCACCGCGCAGTGGCTCGATTACCTGATGAGCGTCAACGCCTGAGCACGCCGCCGGCAGGGATGCAGGCTCAGGGGCGCGGGCTGCTGGTGGTCGCGCCGATGGTCATCCGGGACTGGGGCGAAGCCAACGCCGTGGTCTACGCGCTGGACGACGCACGCACACACCTGCTGCCCGCGGCAGGTGCCGAGTTGCTGCGCTGGCTGGCGGCCGCGCCCGAAGGCGCGGAGCGCGACGAGATCATCGCCGCGTGGTCTGCAACCGACGGGGGCGGGCCGGACGGTGAGCCGGCCGACGCCGCGCACGACGCCGCGCTGCTCGCGCAGCGTGTGGACGAGCTGATCGACCGCCTGCTCGCCGCCGGGCTGCTGCGCGCGGCGGCCGGCGCCCAGCAGGCGCGGCCGTGAGCGGCCTTCCCGCCACGGCGGCGCCCCGGCGCTTTCGCGTCGGCGCCTATGCCATCGAGGTCGGGCAGGCTCCGGCCGACGTGCTGCGCAGCATCGACCACCTGTACGGCCGCTACCCGCGCGTGGCGCCGGGCGAGTTCGTCGACTTCTCGGTGGGCGTGCGGCGCCGCCGGCTGCCGCGTCCCTGGGTGCCGCAGTCGGTGTTCGTCGTGGAGGGCGAGGAGCCGTTCAATCCGCTGCCCGGCAACCAGGGCTTCCCGCTGCTCGAGTGGGGGCTGAACTGGTGCATCTACGGGCTGTGCCATCAGCACCTGACGATCCATGCGGCGGTGCTGGAGCGCGGCGGCCGCGCCATCGTCATCCCGGCGCCTTCGGGCTCGGGCAAGAGCACGCTGTGCGCCGGGCTGCTGTTCCGCGGCTGGCGGCTGCTGTCCGACGAGTTCGCGCTGGTGTGCCCGCGCAGCGGCGAGCTGATCCCGAACCCGCGGCCGGTGAGCCTGAAGAACGAGTCGATCGAGGTGGTGCGGCGCTTCGCCCCCGAGGCGGAGTTCGGCTCGCTGGTGCGCGACACCGTGAAGGGCGTGGTCGGCCACTTCCGCGTGCCCGACGAGGCGCTGCAGCGGGCGCGGGAGCGCGCGGCCCCGGGCTGGATCGTCGTGCCGCGCTTCACGCCCGGCCAACCGCCGACGCTGCGGCGCATGGACCGCGCGCTCGCCTTCATGCGGCTGGTGGAAAATGCCTTTAACTACGCCGTGTTCGGCCGCCAGGGCTTCGAGATGCTCGGCGCGCTGGTCGATCGCAGCCAATGCTTCACCTTCGAGTACGGCGACCTGGGCGCCGCCACCGAGTTGTTCGACCGCCTGTCGCGCGGCGACCCCGACGTCTGCGGCTGACGGGCGGCGGGGTGCGGTGCGCCCCGCGGTGAACGGCCACCCGGCCGACCTGGTGCAGGCGGCCCTGGCCGGGGGGCCCGCGGCCCTGCCGCGCGACGCGGCCGGCTGGTCGCTGCTGGTGGCGCAGGCCCGCACCGCCGGCCTGCTGGCCCGCGTGGCGACGCTTGTCGGCGCCACCCTCGAAGAGGACGTGGCGACGCTTGTCGGCGCCACCCTCGAAGAGGGCGTGGCGACGCTTGTCGGCGCCACGCCCTCCCCCTCCGCCCCCTGGCCCGCCGCCGCGGCGGGCCACCTCGAGTCGGCGCTGCGCGTGGTGCGGGCGCAGCGTGCGGAGGTGGAGCGCGAACTTGGCCACCTGCGGCAGGCGCTCGCGCCGCTGGGCGCGCCGGTGGTGCTGCTCAAGGGTGCGGCCTACGTCGCTGCAGGGCTGCCGCCGGCGCGGGCCCGGGTGTTCTCGGACATCGACCTGCTGGTGCCGCAGGAGCGCCTGGGCGACGCCGAGCAGCTGCTCGGGCTGGCCGGCTGGCGCAGCACCCACCTCGACGCCTACGACCAGCGCTACTACCGCGAGTGGATGCACGAGCTGCCGCCGATGGAGCACGCGCAGCGCGGCACCACGCTCGACGTGCATCACGCGATCCTGCCGCGCACGTCGCGCCTGGGCTCGCCCGGGGCGGCGCTGTTCGAGGCGGCAGTGCCGCTGCCGGCGCATCCCGGCCTGAGCGTGCTCGGGCCCGAGGACATGGTGCTGCACGCGATGACGCACCTGTTCGTCAACGACGACGTGTCGCACGCGCTGCGCGACCTGTCCGACCTCGACCTCCTGCTGCGGCATTTCGGGGCCCGCCCGGGCTTCTGGGACGCCCTGCCCGGCCGCGCGGCACGGCTCGGCCTGCAGCGGCCGCTGCACTTCGGGCTGCGGCACTGCGCAGCCCTGCTGGGCACGCCGGCGCCGGCGCCGGCCGCGGCGGCGGCAGCTGCGTTCGGGCCGGCACCGCCGGTGGCCGCGGCGGCCGACTGGATGTGGCGCCGGGCGCTGCGCCCGCAGCACCCGTCCACGCGCCTGGGCGGCCAGGGCCTGGCGCTCGCAGCGCTGTACCTGCGCGGGCACTGGCTGCGCATGCCGCTGCCGCTGCTGCTGCGGCACCTGACCGTCAAGTCGCTCAAGCGGCTGGGCGAAGCACGCGGCGACGACGCCCAGGGGGGCCGGGGCTGAGCCCCGCCGCACCCCGCCGGGCCGGCGCTGCCGCCCCGGCCGCGGCCGCTGACGGGTCCGGCCGGCGTGACAAAGGCCCCTCGGGCATGCCGGGTGCTGCACCGGCCCCCTCAAGGCGGGGGTTGCGACCCCATGCAACCCCTCCCTACAGTGCCCTTGGACCCTGCGGACAGGGACGCGCACCGGCCAGGCCCGGCCGCCCCGCCCCGCCGCCGGAACCCCGCCCGCATCGGGCGTCGCCGGCTGAGCCGGCCGCGCGTCGAGGCTTCACCTGCGAAGCGATGGTCCGCATCTTCCGCCACTACGTGCACCGCGCCTCGTTGAGCAGCATGCTGTTCGACGTGGCCCTGATGATCCTGCTCGCGCTGGGGGCCGTCACGCTCCAGGTGGGCAGCCTCGATCTCGCCGTGCCGCTGGCCAGCGGGCCGGTGGCCTCCTACGCCGCCTGCATGATGCTGATCGGCAGCGCGGCCGGCCTGTACGACCCGGCGTCCGGGGCGCCGCTCGGGCGCTCGGTGGCGCGGGTGCTGGCGGTGCTGTGCGTGGCGCTGCCGCTGGCGTGGCTGGTGTTCGGCCTGCTGCCAGCGGGCGTGGCCAGCCCCGGGGCCGTGCAGTTCACGGTGATGAGCGGCGTGGCCGCGCTCGTCACGCGCCGCGTGTACGTGTCGCACCGTGGCGCGGCCGCCGGCCGCCGCGCGCGGGTGCTGGTGTTCGGCACCGGCGCGGCGGCGCAGGCGGTGGGCTCCACGCTGCGCTCGGCCGACCCGTCGGCGCACATCATCGGCTACGTGCCAGGCCCCAACGAGTCGGAGCCCATGGTGGCCGCCGACGAGATCGTCGCGCTGCGCGGCACGCTCACCGAGACCGCGGGCAGGCTCGGCGTCGACGAGATCGTGGTCGCGCTCACCGAGCGCCGTGCCGGCAGCATGCCGCTGCGCGAGCTGCTCGACTGCAAGCTGGCCGGCATCCGCGTCTGGGACCTGAACAGCCACTTCGAGAAGACACTCGGCCAGATCCGCATCGACTACCTGAATGCAAGCTGGCTGATCTTCGGCGACGGCTTCAACCAGGGCGCGCTGCGCACCTTCGTCAAGCGCGCGTTCGACCTGCTCTCGGCGGGCGCCCTGCTGGTGCTGACCGCGCCGCTGATGCTGATCACTGCGCTGCTGATCCGGCTGGACAGCCGCGGCCCGGTGTTCTACCGCCAGGAGCGCGTGGGCCTGAACGGCCGCACGTTCGAGGTGACCAAGTTCCGCAGCATGCGCACCGACGCCGAGTGCGACGGCAAGCCGCGCTGGGCGAGCGCCAACGACGACCGCGTCACGCGCGTGGGCGCGGTGATCCGCCGGTTGCGCATCGACGAGCTGCCGCAGCTGTTCAACGTGCTGCGCGGCGAGATGAGTCTGGTCGGGCCGCGCCCCGAGCGACCCTACTTCGTCGATCAGCTGACGCAGCAGATCCCGTTCTACGCCGTGCGCCACAGCGTCAAGCCGGGCGTCACGGGCTGGGCGCAGGTGCGCTACGCCTACGGCGCCACGGTCGAGGACTCGCAGCAGAAGCTGCAGTACGACCTGTACTACGTGAAGAACCACACCCTGTTCCTGGACCTGCTGGTCCTGTTCGAGACGGTGGGGGTGGTCCTGACCGGCAAGGGCGCACGCTGAGCGTGGCGGTCCCGGCGGCGGCCGCCGCTGGCAGCCCGCCGGGCGGCCGCGAGGCACCCGCCGCACCCGCCCCGGCGTCCGCCGCGGCGTACCGCAACCCCTGACAGGCCCCGAGTCCGCCATGAGCACCGCCGTCTACGGCCTGGCGACGCTGGTTCACCTGCTGTTCGCCTGGTACCTGTGGCGGGCGCGCCGCAGCGGCGTGCCGGCGCCCCGGCCGGCCGGGCCCGGCGATACGGAGGCGCCGGCGGGCGCGGCGGCCGCCCCAGGCGAACTGCTGTTCCGCGGCGCCGTGCTGGCCACGGCGCTGTGGTGCGGGCTGGAGGCCGCCCGCGAGCTGACCACCGACCTCGCGTGGCTGGTGACGGCCGAGCTCGCCGACTGGCTGCGCTACGCCTCGTGGCTGCTGCTGCTGCTGGTGCTCAACGGCAGCGCGCGGCGCGGCGCGCCCGGGCCGGGCATCCGCTGGGGCGTCGGCCTGGTGCTGGCTGCAGCGCTGGCGCCGATCGTGCTGCGCGCCGCGCTGGGCCACGTCGAGACGCCACCCGGGCAGCCGCAGCTGGTGGCGCAGCTGGCGCTGCCGCTGTTCGGGCTGTTCCTGGTGGAGCGGATGTTCCGCAGCCTGGGCGACGACTCGCGCTGGCACGCCAAGCCGATGTGCCTGGGGCTGGCGATCGTGTTCGCCTACGACGTGTTCCGGGTCTCGGAGGCGCTGATGTTCGGGGCCTGGGACGCCGACACGCGGGTGGCCCGCGGCGCGGTGCACATGCTTGCGGTGCCGGTGCTGCTGGCCGGCGCACGGCGCCGGCGCGACTGGATCCAGCGGCTGCAGGTCTCGCGGGCAGCCGCCTTCCACTCGGTGACGATGGTGCTGGCAGGGGCCTACCTGCTGCTGCTGTCGGCCTTCGGCTACTACGTGCGCTACGCCGGAGGCAGCTGGGGCCGCGCGCTGCAGATCAGCCTGGTGTGCGCGGCGCTGGCGCTGTTCGCGGCCGTGGTGCTGTCGGGCTCGCTTCGCTCGCGGCTGCGGGTCTTCGTCGGCAAGCACTTCTTCAGTTACCGCTACGACTACCGCGAGGAGTGGCTGCGCTTCACCGCGATGCTGTCGGCCGGCGGCGCCCCGCCCGAGGTGGCGCAGCGCGTGGTCCGGGGGCTGGCGAGCATGGTGGAGTGCCCGGGCGGGGCGCTGTGGCTGCGCTCGGAGGCGGGCGCGCCCTACACGCAGGTGGCGCGCTGGAACGCGGGGCGCACCGAAGAGGCCGAGCCCCCCGCGTCGGCCTTCTGCCGCTTCCTGCACGAGCGCGGCTGGGTGGTCGACCTCGACGAGTTCCGCAGCTCGCCGGCCCGCTACGACGGACTGGCGCTGCCGCACTGGCTGCTGGCCTCCTCCAACGCCTGGTTGGTGGTGCCGCTGCAGGCGGCCGACGAGCTGCTGGGCTTCGTCGTGCTGGCACGGCCGCGCACGCCGATCGACCTGAACTGGGAGGTGCTGGACCTGCTGAAGACGGCCAGCCGCCAGGCGGCCGGCCACCTGGCGCAGATGCAGGCCACCGAGGCGCTGCTGGAGGCCCGCAAGTTCGACGCCTTCAACCGCATGTCGGCCTTCGTGGTGCACGACCTGAAGAACATCGTCACCCAGCTGTCGCTGATGCTGAAGAACGCGGAACGTCTGCACGACAACCCCGAGTTTCAGCGCGACATGCTGTTGACCGTGGAGAGCTCGCTGGACAAGATGAGGCGGCTGATGCTGCAGCTGCGCGAAGGCGCGCCGCCGCCCGGTGGCGCGCGGGGCGTCGAGCTCGAGCCCCTGGTGCAGCGCCTGCAGGCGCTGGCGCGCAGCCAGGGGCGCGCGCTCGAGACGCCGGCGCTGGAGCGGCTGGCCACCCGCGGCCACGAGGACCGGCTCGAGCGCGTGCTGGGCCACCTGGTGCAGAACGCGCTCGACGCGACGCCCGCTTCGGGCCGGGTGTGGGTGAAGGTGCAGCGCGCGGGCGGCCAGGTCGGCATCGAGATCGGGGACACGGGATCGGGGATGACGGAGGAGTTCGTGCAGACCAGGCTGTTCAAGCCCTTCAGCAGCACCAAGGGCAGCGGCATGGGCGTGGGCTCGTACGAGAGCGCGCAGTACGTGCGCGAGCTCGGCGGCTCGATCCAGGTGGCCAGCCGACCCGGCGAGGGCACGGTGCTGACCGTGACGCTGCCGCTGTTCGAGGCGCACGGGCGCGCCGAGCTGATGCGGGTGGACGCCGGATGAGCGCGGTCGCGGCGGCGCCGGTGCTGATCGTCGAGGACGACCTCGCGCTGCAGCGCCAGATCAAGTGGTCGCTCGACGCGTTCGAGACGGTGACGGCGAGCGACCGCGAGAGCGCGCTCGCGCAGTTCCGCCGCCACCGCCCCGCGGTGGTGACGATGGACCTCGGCCTGCCGCCCGACCCCGACTCGGTGTCCGAGGGCTTCAAGCTGCTGGGCCAGATGCTCGAGATCGACCCGGCCGTCAAGGTGATCGTGCTGACGGGGCAGAACGAGCAGGCCAACGCGCTGCGCGCGGTGGCGCTGGGCGCCTACGACTTCCTGGCCAAGCCGTTCGAGCCCGAGGTGCTGCGGCTGACGATCGAGCGCGCGCTGCGGCTGGCCGAGCTGCAGGCCGAGAACCGGCGACTGCAGGAGCAGTCCACCGGCGAGGCCCTGGGCGGCCTGCTGACGCGTGACCCGCAGATGCTGCGCGTGGCGCGCACGATCGAGCGCGTGGCCACCAGCAACGCCACCGTGCTGCTGCTGGGCGAGAGCGGCACCGGCAAGGAGGTGCTGGCGCAGGGCCTGCACGCGGCGAGCAAGCGGCCGGGGCGCTTCGTCGCGATCAACTGCGCGGCGATCCCCGAGAACCTGCTCGAGAGCGAGCTGTTCGGCTACGAGAAGGGCGCGTTCACCGGCGCGGCCAAGACCACGCCCGGCAAGATCGAGACCGCGCACGGCGGCACGCTGATGCTCGACGAGATCGGCGACCTGCCGCAGCCGCTGCAGGCCAAGCTGCTGCGCTTCCTCGAGACGCGCACCGTCGAGCGGCTGGGCGGGCGGCAGGAGAACGCGGTCGACGTGCGCGTGGTCGGCGCGACCCACCAGGACCTGCGCGGCCAGATCCGCGACGGCCGCTTCCGCGAGGACCTGTACTACCGGCTCGCGGAGATCGTGGTCGAGATCCCGCCGCTGCGCCAGCGCGCGGGTGACGCGGTGCTGCTGGCCAACGCCTTCGTGCGCCGCTTCGCTCAGGAGCAGCGCCGGGGCAACGTCTCGCTGGGCGACGACGCGGTGCGCGCGATCGAGGCGCACGGCTGGCCGGGCAACGTGCGCGAGCTGCTCAACGCGACCAAGCGTGCCGTCATCATGGCCGAGGGCGACCGGCTGGGCTGCGCCGACCTCGGGCTGCCCCCGGCGGACGGCGACGAGCCGGCGGAAACGGCGGCCGCCTCGGACATCGACCTGCGCACGGTGCGCGAACGCGCCGAGCGTGGGGCCATCATCACGGCGCTGGCGCGCGCCGACGGCAACATGGTGCGGGCGGCCGAGCTGCTGGGCGTCAGCCGCCCGACGCTGTACGACCTGATGAAGCGTTTGAACGTGAAGTGACCACGAACATCGCCGGCCCACCGGGACCGGCGAGGGAGGCCAGGACGTGAAGACCAGACACTGGGCCCACGGGCTCCTCGCGGCGACGGCGGCCGCCGCGCTGATCGGGCTCGGCGGCTGCGACGACCGCAGCCCGGCCGGGTACGTCGAGCGCGCCAAGGAGCAGATCCAGAAGCGCGACCTGCCTGCGGCCACCGTGCTGCTGAAGGCGGCGCTGCAAGGCGGAGTGGACACGGCAGAGGTCCGCTTCCTGCTCGGCAGCACGCTGCTGGCCAGCGGCGACGCCAGCAGCGCCGCCGTGGAATTGGACAAGGCGCTGCAGGGGGGCTACTCGAAGGACGCCGTCGTGCCCGAGCTGGTGCGCGCGCTGGTGCTGAGCGGCCAGGGCAAGCGCGCGGTGCACGAATTCGACGCGCTGACGTTGAAGGACCCGAAGGCCCAGGCGACACTGCGCCACCAGATGGCAGCCGCGTGGGCGCAGCTCGGCGACCGCGCGCGCACCGAGGCCGCGCTGGAAGCGGCGCTGCAGGCCGACCCGAACTTCGGCCCGGCGATCGCGCTGAAGTCGCGCATCGTGGCCGGCGGCGGCGACGTCGATCGGGCTCTGGGCATGCTCGAGGCGGTGCTGGCACGCGACCCGGGTCACGCCGAGACCTGGCACCTGAAGGGCGAGATGCTGTTCCGCGGCCGCAACGACGTGGCCGGCGCGGAGAAGGCGTTCCGCCAGGCGCTGGCGGTCGACCCGGGCTACTCCGGCGCATGGGCGTCGCTGTTCCGCATGCCGTTCGCGCGCGGCGACCTGCAGGCGGCGTCGGCGGTGCTGGCCGAGATGCGACGCTCGATGCCGGAGCACCCGCGCACGCTGCTGATGGAAGGGCAGCTCGCGCTGGCCAAGAACGACTTCAAGACGGCGCGCGACCGCTCCCTGACGCTGCTGAAGGTCGGCTCGGGCAACACGAGCGTGCTGATGCTGGCGGGCATGGTGGAAGCCCGCGCCGGCTCGCCCACCATCGCGCTGACTCGGTTCGGCCGGGTCATCCACCTCGAGCCCGAGAACGCCATGGCCCGGCGCGAGATGGCGCGCGTGCACCTGCGGCTGGGGCAGGCGGCCAAGGCCCTGGCGGTGGTGGAGCCGATCGCCGGCGAG
>Ga0209985_10000714_pt1 | contig 35208 bp, 28 predicted proteins | sample NOAtaG_FD_187305 | JGI IMG/M metagenome (GOLD analysis project Ga0209985, IMG submission 187305) | Freshwater lake microbial communities from Lake Erie, under a cyanobacterial bloom - NOAA_Erie_Diel6S_1000h metaG (SPAdes) (version 2) | ecosystem: Environmental > Aquatic > Freshwater > Lake ...
ACGGTCTCCGAGGGCATGCCCAGGTAGGCCGGGTATTCCAGCACGGCGTTGAAGTCCAGCAGCTGCGGGTGGGGAACGGTGCGCAGGGTGTAGGTGGGCGAGAAGAAACCCTCTGCCGTGAAGCGCAGGTCCATAGGTTCCTGCACGTTGCGGAAGCGATGGGTGAAGTGCACCGCGTCCTTCTTCACCATGGGGATGCGCTGTCCGGCAATGTCGAGTTCCACTTGTTGCGGCACGGCATCGCCCTGTAGCTCCACCACCAGTTCGAAGTCCTGCAGCTCGGGCACCTCCAGGGTGTCGTTCAGCAGCACGAAGCGGAAGGGGGCCTCGGGCAGGAACTCGCTGTTGTGGGCGAGCAGTCGCTTGGTGGGCGCGGTGATGAGGCTGGGTGCGGCGAAGAGGAGCACGATCAGCAGGGCCAGTGGTGGCAGGGCATAGCGCAGGTGGCGCGTGTTGCGGCGCAGGTCGATGGCGTTGGCGAAGGGCACCGGTCCCAGTTCGCGGCTGCGCTGGGCGATGGCCGCCTCGATGAGCTCGCGCTGCTGGGGCTGTGTCGTGGCCATTTCGCGTAGCTGCAGGGTGTTCAGCAACTTGTCGCGCACCTCGGTGAAGTGGGTGCCCACGATGCGGGCCGCCTCGGCGTGCGAGATCACCGGCCCCAGCCGGAACAGCTTGATCAATGGGAGCGCGATAAAGCGCACCACGATCACGGCCATGGAGGCCACCGTGCCCCAGAACAAGGCCGTACGCACCCCGGTGCCGAAGTGGCCCAAGTGCTCCAGCCCGGCGGCCAGCAGGAACATGCCCACCAACAGGCCCACGCTGTATAGCGCGCCGCGGATGGCCCGGTCGGTGTAGTACCGGCGGATGAAGCCATCGAGCTTGGCAATGAGGTGCGCGTAGTCGCTATGCATGGTATTCCTGGCGTGCAACGTGTGCGGGGCACGCCTTGTTGCCGAACAAAGCTACGGCAACACCCGCGCGTTCATGGGCAAGTACATCGCAGCGTGTCCGAAGGTTCAGCGCACCACGGCCCGTGCCATGTGCTGGTGGGTGCCGTCGAAGAGCCGCACCACATAGGTCCCAGGGGCCATGTCCAGGGCCAGTGGTTCGTTCACCCGGCCCTGTGCGGTATTGATGCGTTGCTGGTGGACGATCCGTCCCGAAAGGTCGAGGACTTCCAGGGACACCGCGCCAGCATCCAGCCCTTCCGCCACCACGGTGAAGCGGCCATCGTTGGGGTTGGGGTAGAGGGCGAGGGGGAAGAAGGAGGACTGTTCTTCGATGCCCACGGTGTTGAGCACGAAGGTGGTCGTGACCACACAGCCATTGGCATCGGTGGCCGTGAGGCCGTAAGTGCCATCGCCCGGCGTGAACACGAAGGGTTCGTTACCGCCGATGGCCGCGCCGTTGAACGTCCAGGCGTAGGTGGTGAAGCTGTTGGGCACGAAGAGCACGTTGCCGTTGCGCTCGATCGTCAACGTGGGGCATACCACCACGGTGTTGCTGGTGCCGGTGCAGCCCAGGGCATTGGTGCCGACCACCTGGTACACGCCGGGGCCGGAGGGGTTGAGGCAGGCGGCCGCGGCATTGGGCACCGTATCGCCGTCCATGAACCACACGTAGCCGGCAAGGTCGGCGGGTTGGGCGCACAGCTGGCCACTACCGGGGCTCTGTTGCAGTACCACGGCCGGTGTGGGGAACACCACGATGGTGTCCGTGTCCGTGAACACCTGCTGGGTCTCCAGGCCGATGAGCAGGCTTCCGGTGGTGCCGCCGGCCACGTTGATGAAGTAGGTGCCCTCGCCGTTCGCAGGGATGTTGTAGGTGCCCAGGATGTCGTCGCCGGACACCACGTCCTCATCGTAGAAACTGACCGAGTAGGGTGGGTTGTCCAGCAGCAGGCCGAGCGAGCTCCAGGTGGCGGTGGTGGTGTTGTCCACCGAGGAGGAGGTGTAGGTGTTCCCCCCGGCATCGGATAGCACGAAGTACAGGTCGGGCGAGCCGGTGCAGCCCACCAGTGGGATGTTCGGTTCCTCCACGTCGCCACACCAATTCCCGTTCACCCCGGTCACATTAACGGTGTTCAGCACATAGCCGCCCACGCTGGTCTGCAGGCTGATGACGTAGGTGCCGGGCGTGTCGTAGTTCTGTGCGGATGGCACGGCGGCCGTGCTGGTGTTCCCGTTGCCGAAGTCCCAGGCGTACATGGTGGGCGAGGGTGCGGCATCGATCAGCGCGTTGAAGTTGGCCGTAACGCTGCCACAGCCCGTGGTGGGCGTGTAGGTAAAGCTGCTGTTGCCGCCTGTGCCGGGTAGTACGGTCAATGGCAGTTGGAATTGTTGTGGGGCATCGATGTCGAGCCCGCTGAAGGTCACCGACGCAATGATGTTGATGTTGACCAGGTACTCGCCCGCACCCAGCGGAGTGCCGCAGATCCGGCCGCAGCCGAAGGCGTTCTCCTGGGGGTAGTACACATTGCTGGGTGTACTGGCCGTGAAGCTGAGACCGAACGGCAGGCCGGTGACGCTGGTGATGGTCATTTGCTGAAAGCTCACCGTGACCCCGCTCCCCGGTTCGGTGAAGGTGGGCGGCAACCAGAAGGTGAAGTCGTTCTGGTAGTACTCGCCGGCCGTGGCGTCCGGCGGGGTGAGCGGGCACAGCGTCGGAAAGGCCGGCTCGATGGTGCAGTTGGTATCCGGCGTGCATCCGTCGCATTGGGCGCGCAGCGTGTCGGGCAGGAGGCAGAGAGCAAGCAGGCCAAGGGTAAGGTTCCGTAGCATGGGCGTGGGTCTGGTATGGGGCAAGATAAGCGGTCCCTGGGGATCGCCTTGCGGCCGCATGGGCCTCCTTTCGTAGGTTCGTCCGTCTTCCATCGGCATGAAGAGGATCTCCTTGTCCTTCGGGCGTGTCCCAGTTGCGCTAGTGGTCCTGGCGGTCGTGCTCTGCGCGCCGGCCTTGGCGGTGGCGAACGGGAATGGGGCAGAAGGTGAGGGCCAGCGGTCCATCGGTCTGCTTCCGGGCGCCCCCAAGCGACATGTCTCGTTGCATCGCCGTTCAGCGAACCCGTTCGGGTCGCACTACTTCCAGTCGTGGTCGGCCATTCCATTGGACCGTGGCGAAGGGCTCTACCGCAACATCCTGGTCTCGTGGAACGCTGTGTCCTATGGGGTCACCTCGCACTTCACGGTCGGTGGTGGGCTCGACCTGTATTCCATCCTGAACTCAAAGAACCGCACCCCGGTGTGGAACACCCGTGTACAGGTCGGTGGGGCGATCGGGTCTTCGTTGCATCTGGCCGGTTCGGTCTTTCACCTGCACCTTCCGTTGAACGCGACCAATGAGACCGGCGACACGACCGTGACCACGGGCATTACGGCCGCCATGGGCCTGCTCACCTGGGGTGACTCCAACAACCAGCTGACCATTGGAGGTGGATGGGGCCATAACGGTGATCGGATGGCACGCGGCCCCATGTTCAACCTGGCCGGCGCGGTGCGGCTTTTCCCCAACGTTCAGGCCGTCACGGAAAGCTGGATCTACGTGGATGAGGGCGACGACATCGTGGCCACCAGCCTCGGGATCCGCATCGTGGGCGATCACCTGGCCATAGATGTGGGTGCGGTGTACAACGAGCAGCTGGCGGGGCAGGTATTCTCCTGGGGTATGCCGTTCGTAGGTGCCCTGCTCAACTTTTGAGCCCCGCCACGCCCCGGTGGGCATCACACCACAAGGGTGGTACCTTTGCCGCCATGGCCAAGAAAGCCGTTCCCTTTGACCTTGCCGCGCTGGAGCTTCACGATGAGCCCGAGTACAGGCAGTTCGTAATGCGTGTGGATGGGCAGCGCGCCCGGGTGGAGTACGATCGCGACTCCGACCGCATCTTCCTCACCTCCATTGAAGTACCCAAGGCCTTGGAGCCGCTGGGTGTGCGCCATGCCATGCTGGAAAAGGTGCTGACCCACGTGGAGGACAAGGGCTGGAAGTTGATCCCCACGCACCCGGCCATCAAGCAGTACCTGCGCGACAACAGCGCATGGCAGCGTCTGCTGTTGAAAGGGGTGCAACTGCGCTGAACGGTCCGCGGCCGATCAACGGCTTTGGTGTATCCTTGTAGCGAACGTCCGGTCCGCATTTCCTGTGGGACGTACTCCGTTCGCCCCAAGCCCCATGTTGCGTCCGATCGCCGCAGTTGTTCTCCTGGCCAGTAGCACCATTGCTGCGGCCCAATGCACGCCAGTGGACTGCTTGTCGCAGTTGCCGCCCTCTGGTGGACTTTGTGCCTCCACCTTCCTGGTGGGGCGAGTGGGACAACCGTACCTGGATGCGATCTCGTTCCACGTGACCACGGCCTGTTCGCCGGCGTCCCTGTTCGACCCCACGCTCACCTCGGCCTCGGTGCGCATCACGCAGATGAGCGACTTCACCTTCACCAACCTGCCGCAGGGGCTTACGGGGGTCACCAACCAGGCGTCATACACCCCGCCTGCCAACGGTTGCGGGTCCATCTCGGGTCTGCCCACAGAGGCCGGTGTGTTCGCGGCCACGGTGAACATCCTGGTGGACGTGAACGCATGGCCATTCTCGCTCACCTGCGGAGGGATCGGCCCGATCGCGCAGAACGATGTGGCCATCAGTGAGGCCCGCGAACTGGTGATCCTGCCCGACCCCGCGTTCACAGCACCTGCAGTACCGCTTTGCCTCACCGATGCGGCCGTAGCGCTGGTGCCCACGGGAACCACGGGCGGCACGTTCTCGGGCCCCGGTGTGGTGGGCAGCGTGTTCGATCCCGCCCTGGCCGGCCCCGGCGTGCATAACGTGAAGTATGTGGTGAGCGCCCAGCAGGGTGTCGCTATTGCGCCCGCCACCGACAGCCTTGAGGTGGCCATCACGGTCACGGATTGTGCCGTGGTCTGCGAAGCGGATGCAGGCACCTTGGGCGGGTTGGACTTCATCCCCTGCCTGGAGCCCGGCGGCTTCGTTGAACTAGTGGGCATTCCCGGCGGCGATGCGGTGGTGCCCGTTGGCTTCTCCGTGGCCTATGTGCTTACGCAGGGCCCGGACCTCATTATCCAGTCAGCAGGCCCCGAACCGGCGTTCCAGGTGAATGCCCTTGGGCTGCACACGCTGCACACCTTGGTCTATGACCCGGCCACCTTCGACCCCGGCACGATCGACTGGGAGACCACCCCGGCGGCCGAAGTGAACGCCCTGCTGGTGCAGGGTGGCGGCTCCATTTGTGCCAGTCTCGATATGGTAGGTGCGCCCTATACGGTGATCGAATGCGCTCCGCCCTGCGATGCCGATGCTGGCACTCTGACCCCCGACGCGGACACCTATTGCCTTGATCTTGTGAACGGTACGGTGGTGGTGAGCGCCACCTCTGGAAGCAATGCCGTGGTGCCCGATGGTTATGGCGTGGGCTACCTCCTTGCCCAAGGCCCCGAACTGGTCATTGTCGGACTTAACGGCACCCCGGTCTTTACGGTATCAGAGGCCGGTTCGTACAGCATCCACACCATGGTCTTCGACCCGCAAACGGTGGACCCCACGCTCATCGACCTTGGGGTGACCACTGCGGCCGACCTCAACGCCCTGCTGGTACAAGGCGGTGGTGAGCTCTGCGGAAGCCTCGATCTGGCGGGCGCCGCCTTCGTAGTGGAGGCCTGTACGGGTGTCCCTGCGCAGCGGACCTCATCCCTTGCCGTGTTCCCGAACCCCAACAACGGCGACTTCCGCCTGCAACTGCCTGCATCGGGTGGCGCGCGCATCGAACTGCTCGACCTGTCGGGTCGCGTGGTCTTCAGCGCTGGTCGTGCCGTGGCTGCGGATGGCATGGTGGACCTGTCGCTTTCGGGCGTAGTGGCGGCGGGCACCTATGTGTTGCGCGCCACGGTGGCCGAAGGCCGTTGGGAACAGCGGGTGGTGGTGCAGCGTTGAGCCACGTGCGGTCCTGTTACGGACGCGCGTTGACGACAATGGTCAGTATCGTATTCCCGACAGCGTCAGGGGTGGTGTCACGTGCAAATTCAAGCTCGTCAACACAGAACTTCTTACCACCGCAGGGAGCATGCTGGGTGAACCATTCATTCGAGATCTCCAATGGCATTCCTGGTCGCAGGTCGGCTTGCTCGGCGAACCATTTGGCCTCCCGCTCGCTCAGTCCATTCCCCGTGAGCCGGTAACGCGAAAGCGATAGAGGCTTCGCCAGTTCATTTCTGACTTTCATGGGGAATACGCAGCGACAAGGCTCCTTCTTATTTGAGAAAGAGGTCACGATGATCAACAGGACCAGTCCCAATATCACCCAGGTCGACTTCATGGCTCCAATGTACCCCATCCGTGATGGCGCATGAAACTGCTTGATACACTGCTTGACCGACCGATAAGCAGCGGACACTGCCATACTGCCCGTACGATCTCTCAATACCCGCTACCAGCCTACCTTCGCGCCTCATTTTCAGAGACCATCTACGACATCGTGCCCGGCGACCCCAAGCAGGAGATCGTATCCTACTCCTCGGTGAGCATCCGGACCTTTGCGGACGAGCAGCAGACCGACAACGTGGTGGTGGGCGACGACCCTGTGCTGGATAAGGCCCAACTGGAGCTGCTGTGGTCCCTGGACTATTCCAGCAATTTCCTGATCCGGGCGCAATTCACGGAGAAGGACGCCGCCACCGGAACCACCCGTGGCAACTATGCCTCGCCCCATGTCACCATCGTGCCCGAGCATGAGGCCGTGAACAGCCTGGGCAAGGATGCGATGATCGCCCACGTGCAGAACGGCACTTCGGCCTTCGCGTACTTGGTGGATGCCCAAACCCTGCGCTCGGGTAAGGTCCATCTCACGGTGGACAAAGCAGGCACGGTCTCGGGTGTCCGCCTGTCGGAGAGCTCCGGCTACCCCGCGCTGGACGCCCGGGTGCTGGAACTGCTGAACACCCTGCCCGGAACCTGGAGTGCCGCCAGCAATGCTGCGGGCGAAGCGGTGGAGCAGGAATTCGTGTTCTCCTTCGGCACGGTGGGCTGCTGAGCGGGCAGGGCTTGGCGGCCTTGTTCAATGGCTTCAACACAACCGCTGGCTCCGCGCCCTTGGGACCCTGCGGTATGTGTGTGGCACGCAGGGTCCCATCGTATCCCCGGAGACGCGGCGGATGTGGGAGCGCTGGCGGCACGGCATTTCAATATACTGGCAGGACACTCACCTCCTGAGATAGTTCTGTCGGGCAACTTGGGCGGCGTTCCAGGCGTCATCTGTGTGCTTGGGCGGCGGCTAAATGCGTTGCGCGGGTAAAAACAGCCATCGTTACCCCCACCATCTCACATACAGCCCATGATGAAGCGTTCGCTACCCGTCCTTTTCCTGCTTGCCGCAGCTCCGTTCACACGTGCGCAGAACATCACGTTCACCCTGGCCACCCCGCAACCTTCGTTGGTGGAGGTCTACGCCGGCTCATCGGCCAGTGGCGATATCGATGGGGATGGCGACATGGACCTACTGATGGTGGGCCAAAGACCGGGCCCGGAGACCGCGCTGTACCTGAACGATGGCTTCGGAGGCTTCACGGAGGTGGCCACGCCCTTTCCGGAGGCATTTAGCAGCGTTACTCGTTTCGTGGACCTGGATGGCGATGGTGATCTGGACCTGTTCTTTTCAGGCAATGGCTTCAACGAGGCGGAATTTGCGCACATCTACTTGAACAATGGGCAGGGGGCCTTCACACTGCTGTCTAACCCCGCGCTTCCGCAATTCCAAGGCACCGGCGTGGCCATCGGCGATGTGGACGGAGATGGTGATCCGGACCTGCTGCTCGCCGTAAAGGACGAGAACAACACCTTCGTGGCCGACCTCTTCCTGAACGATGGCAATGGCGCTTTCACAGCGGTGGGCAGCACAGCCTTTACGCCTGTGGAGCTTGCTGTGGTGGCATTCATCGATGCGGAGGGCGATGGCGACCTGGATGCGATCATCGCCGGCACCCAACAGAACGGCGAACATTCGACCATCCTTTACATCAACGATGGCACAGGCAATTTCACACCGGATGGCAGCAACACGTTCGTGCCCCTGAACGCCAACGACGTGGATGTGGCCGATACCGATGGCGACGGGGACCAGGACATCCTGGTATCCGGCCCCACCAGCTCGTTCGCGGTGCGCACCATCCTGTACCTGAATGATGGCGCCGGCTTCTTCACCGAACTGGGTGATAGCGGCCTGCAGCATACCTTCTTCGGCACCAACGTGTTCGCGGACCTGGACAACGATGGTGACCAGGACCTGGTGATCCTCGGCTCCCAGATGGGCGGGCTGCCCAACATCTACAACATCGTGTACGAGAACCTCGGTAACAACGCCTTCATCCCCACGGATACCGTGGGTGGCGAATACATAGCGGTCTGCGCGGCGGACGACTTCAACGGGGATGGCCTCGTGGACCTCGTGATCCAAGGCTTCATTCAAAGGACGAACGTGTATTGGAACACCACGGTGACGACCTCGGTGCGTGAGCGTGAGGCCAGGTCGTTGGGGCTATACCCGAACCCGACCGACGGCCGTTTCACCATCCGCTGGGATGAGGCCTTGCCGGTACAGGCGCTTCGCGTCTACTGCAGCCAGGGCCGCTTGGTGCATGAGCGGACCGTTGGTGCAGGGTGGTCATATTTGGTGGACCTGGACCTCCCCGCTGGCGCGTACCTCGTGCAGCTGCGCACGGACGACGCGGTGCTCAGGGAAACGTTGGTGGTTCAGTAGGTGCACGCTGGGCCGTTGCAGTTCCCACGCCCACACATGCTGCCGAGTATGTAGTGTCGGACCGCGCTGCGCAGAGCGCCCCGGGATCAGAGCGGCGCCGATCCGGGGGCGTTCCGCTGCATCGTTCCGCCCCCGTTACCTTCGCGCTCCCTTTTTCCGCCAGTGCGGATGCTGCCCGGGTCCCACCCGGAAAGGCAGTTGAGCGCACCAGCCACCAGAGCACCGCCCCCATGAGCGTCCGCGTCCGTTTCGCCCCCAGCCCCACCGGCCCCCTGCACATGGGCGGTGTGCGCACTGCCTTGTACAACTACCTCTTTGCCCGCAGGCACGGTGGCCAGTTCCTGCTCCGCATCGAGGACACCGACCAGGCGCGTTTTGTACCCGGTGCTGAAGAGTACATCCGCGAGGCCCTGGACTGGTGCGGGATCACGCCCGACGAGAGCCCCTGGACCGGCGGCCCGGACGGACCCTACCGCCAGAGCGATCGCAAGGACCTGTACCGCCAATATGCGGACCAGCTGATCGCAGCGGACAAGGCCTACTATGCGTTCGATACCTCCGAGGAACTGGAGGCCATGCGCGAACGGCTGAAGGCGGCGGGATCGGCCTCGCCGGCCTACAACTCCTTGACGCGAGAGCATATGAAGAACAGCCTGACGCTGAGCGCCGATGAGGTGCAGGAGCGGCTGGCCCGCTGCGATGAGCATGTGGTGCGCCTGAAAGTGCCGCGCCATACCGAGGTGCGTTTCGAGGACATCATCCGCGGTTGGGTGGTGGTGCAAAGCGCCAACATCGACGACAAGGTGCTGTTCAAGAGCGATGGCATGCCCACCTATCACCTGGCCAACATCGTGGACGACCACCTGATGCGCATCACCCATGTGATCCGCGGGGAGGAGTGGCTGCCCAGCGCACCGCTGCACGTGCTGCTCTACGAGGCCTTTGGTTGGGAGCGTCCCGCCTTCGCCCACCTGCCGCTGATCCTGAAGCCCGATGGCAATGGCAAGCTCAGCAAGCGCGATGGCGACCGCCTCGGTTTCCCGGTGTTCCCGCTGAACTGGCAGGACCCCACCAGCGGCGAGCAGAGCAGCGGCTACCGCGAGCGCGGCTACTACCCCGAGGCCTTCATCAACATGCTGGCCCTGCTGGGCTGGAACCCCGGTGGCGATGTGGAACTGATGAGCAAGGACGAGCTCGTGAAGCACTTCGACCTGGAGCGCGTGCACAAAGGCGGAGCCAAGTTCGATCCGGACAAGACCAAGTGGTTCAACCAGCAATACCTGCGGCACCGGCCCGATGCCGAGCTGGGCGCGCAACTGCAGGCCAAGCTTGCGGCGAACGGCATCGACACCACCCTGGAGCGTGCCACGGCCGCCGCGATGCTCCTGAAAGAGCGGGCCACCTTCGTGGACGATATGCTGGAGGGCCGTTACCTCTTCACGCACGGCTCGCCTTTGATCGGAAATGCCGAGGCCGATGCCGAACTGAGGAAGCGGTGGAAAACCGAGGCCACACCGGCGCTCGAGGCATTCATCGCGCGCTTGGAGGTCCTGGACAACTGGACACCAGCGGCCTTGGAAGCGGCCTTCAACGACGTGCTGCAGGCCACCGGCACCAAGATCGGCCAGGTGATGCCGCTGTACCGCCTGTTCGTGGCGGGCCGCATGCAGGGCCCGGGCATGTTCGATGTGAGCGCATTGCTGGGCCGCGATGAGGTGATCGCCCGCTTCAAGGCCGGGCTTGAACACTGCCGTGCATGGGCCTGATGGAGGTGAACGGCATCCGCGTGTTCGCCTACCACGGGTGCCTGGAGGAAGAGGCACGCATCGGGGGCAACTTTCGCGTGGATGTGACCGTGCAGGCCGACCTCGCCGCCGCCGAGGCCAGCGACCATCTGAACGATACCGTGGACTATGGCCGGGTGACCGCCATTGTGAAGCAGGAGATGGCCGTGCGCAGTAACCTCATCGAGCACGTGGCACGCCGGATCCTGGATGCCCTGAAGGCCGAGTGGCCCGCTGCCTATCAATGGAAAGTGCGCCTGGTGAAGGAACGCCCGCCGATCAACGGCGATGTGGCCGAGGCGGTGTACACCGTGGAAGGGTAGGAGGCCGGGTATTGAGCGAGGCCCTTTTGCATCGGACCGATCATCCTATCTTCGCAGCCCACTTGATGGTCGCGTGGCCGAGTGGCTAGGCACAGCTCTGCAAAAGCTGCTACTGCGGTTCGAATCCGCACGCGACCTCGATCGACGAGCGCCCCGGTTTCCGGGGCGCTCGCGGTTCATGGGGCTGGGGAGGCCAAGCTCGCTTGAAGCCTCCCCAGCCCCATGAACCGCCCCCGACCAAAGGTCGGGGCCTGTCGATCGACCGCCCCCCCCACAACCGGATCCCCTGGCATCCGCACGCGACCTCGATCAGCTGATGCCCCGGTCTCCGGGGCATCGCTCATTTCAAGTGGGGCTCTGCCAAGTTTGCTGCAGGCAGAGGGCCCCCCTTGAAATGAGCCCACGATAGCAGACCGGGTGTACCCCCCCCCAATACCGCCCCCTTGGCATCCGCACGCGGAATTGTTCGGGAAGGCCACGGTGCTCCATCCCGGACAATTCCGCTTACGTCCGCAAGGATCCACTGCCGAACTTTATCCCCTCTTACCTTGTCCCATACCGATCGCGGCCCTGCTGCGTTCTGTAGTCCCCGAAGTCTTGATCATGAACCTATTCCGTACCCCCGTGCTCCTGCTCCTCCTGTTGCTCGGTGTTTGTTCCGCCCCGGTCGTCATGGCACAGGATGCGCTGCCCATCGGGACCTGGCGGGCCCATTTCCCCTATCGCAACACCATCGCCGTGGCCGAGGGAGGTGGGTTCGTGTATTGTGCCACCTCCACGGGCGTGTTCCGCTACGATCCGGCCTCCGTCGAATCGGAACCCATCAACAAGATCAACCTGCTCAACGATGTGGGCATCCAGGGCCTGGCCTGGAACGAGGAACTGTCCATGTTGCTCGTTTACTACACCAACGGCAACCTGGACCTGATCCAGAACGGACAGAGCTATAACATGGGGGATATCAAGCGCAGCTCCATCCTCGGCAACAAGGGCATCTATTCGGTGTACATGGAAGGTCACATGGCCTACCTGGGCTGCGGATTCGGGATCGTGCTGGTGGACCTTCAGCGTAGGGAGGTCCGCGAGACCTGGTTCATCGGGCCCAACGGGGCACAGGTGCAGGTGAACGGGATCACCGTGCACCAGGACACGATCTATGCGGCCACCAACACGGGGCTCTTCAAGGCGTGGAAGAACGCCGGCAACCTGGCCGCCTACGAGAACTGGAGCAAGCGCACGGACATGGGCCCTTCCATAGTGAACGGTCCGTTCAGCCATACGGTGCGCCTGGGCGATCGCCTGCTGCTGAACTGGAGGGCCAGTTCGGGCGAGCGGGATACGCTTTTGGTGCTCGGTACCGACAACACATGGTCGCGGTTCAACCCGCTCTTTGGCCGCAAGAACCGTGGGCTCGATCTGTCCAGGGACGGGCAGTTCGTAGTGATCCCGCACGAGTACGATATCCATATGTACGACCTCGGGCTCAACGAGGTCAACTTCATTTACGGCTATGCGAATGGTCCGGCCTATCCCGGACAAGCCATCAGGGCCCTTTCTGGTGCGTTCTGGGTGGCCGACCGCGAACGCGGGCTGATCAGTGCGGTGGGCGGTGATGTCGGCTCCGCCATTCAGCCCAATGGCCCCAAGACCGCCAACACATGGCGGATGGCCTCTCGCGGCGGCGCGCTCTACGTGGCCACCGGAGCCTTGGCGGGTAACTGGTCCAGCACCTTCCTCAAGGATGGTGTACATCACTTCGCCGATGGCCGCTGGGGCACCAGCGACCTGTCCACCGACCCGATCCTGTTGGGCGTGAACGACTTTGGTGGCGCGGTGAACGATATGGTGTCCGTGGCCGTGGACCCCAACGACCCCCTGCATGCCTACGTGGGCAGCTGGGATGATGGCGTGGTCGAGTTCAGGAACAGGCAACCCGTGCAGATCTACAACCACACCAACAGCGCGCTCGGCGAGGAGCAGAACGGCGCGGAGGGCAAGGTGAACGTGGCCGGCATGAACTTCGATTTCAATGGCAACCTGTGGATGACCAATGCATGGTCGCTCAACCCCGTGGTGGTGCTGACGCGCGATGGCGAATGGCGCAACTTCAATCCGGGCAACCTGCTCTCGGGGAACAACCTGCTGGCGGACATCGTTCCGGCGGTGTTCAACAACTACAAATGGATCATCCGTCCTCGCGGCAACAGCTTGTTGGTGTTCGACGATGGCGGCACCCCCACCAACGCGAGCGACGACCGGTGGAAGCTGATCAATAACACGCCCGGGAGTGGAGGTCTGCCAGCGCCCGATGTCTATGCCGTGGCCGAGGACCTCGAAGGACAGATCTGGGTGGGCACCTCCAAGGGCATCGCGGTCTTCTACAACCCTTCGGCCATCTTCGACTCGGGCGACTTCGACGCACAACAGATCCTCATTGAGCAGGATGGCAATATCCAGGTGTTGCTGGAGACCGAATCGGTGAGCGCGATCGTCGTGGATGGGGCCAACCGCAAGTGGATGGGAACGCAGACCGGCGGGGTCTATTTGGTCAGCGCCGATGGCCGCACGCAGATCCATCATTTCACCGAGGCCAACAGTCCGCTGCCCAGCAACACGATCAACGCCATCACCATCGACGAGCTCACCGGTGAGGTGTTCATCGCCACCGATCGCGGCATCATGAGCTACCGCAGCGATGCCATTGAGGGCAGCGAGACCGCCGAATGTGCGCGTGTGTTCCCCAACCCGGTGCGCGAGAGCTACACGGGACCCATCGCCATTGATGGGCTGGTGCGCGACAGTGAAGTGAAGATCACCGACATGGCCGGGAACCTGGTGTACCGGACCACCTCGCTGGGCGGACAGGCCATCTGGCCGGGCACCGATATGAGCGGTAACCGCGTGGCCACCGGCGTCTACCTCATCTTCGCCACCGACCGCTTCGGCACCACCAAGTGCAATACCAAGGTGATGGTGGTGCGCTGAGCGCCATAGGTCAGCAGCGGCCATGCTCGTTACCACCCGCGCCATTGTGCTGAAGACCATCCGGCACGGCGACCGAACGGTGGTGCTGAAGGCATGGACAGAGCGGTCCGGATTGCGCTCCTGCATGTTGCGCACCGGGGGCAAGCGCGGCGTGAGCAACGCAGCACTACAGCCGCTCAATCGCATCGAACTGGTGCTGGACGAACACCCCGAGCGCGAGCTGCACCCCGTCCGCGAGCTCCGTGTGGAGCGGCCCTACACCCGGATCTCCCTGGAGCCCGTGCGGGCCACCCTGGCCCTCTTCGTGCAGGAGGTGCTGTACCGTGTGCTGCGCGAGGAAGCTGCGGATGAGGAGATGCAGCAGTTCCTGGACGAAGCGCTGGAGGCCATGGACAGCGCCCCCGACGTGCGGCACTTCCCGCTGGTGTTCCTGGTGCGCCTGGCCGGCCATCTGGGCTTCATGCCCGAACCGCCAACGCCCGGCGAGGACCGGTTCGATCTGCGCGAAGGCCACTTCACCAGCGGCTCCGCACAACATGGCCACACGCTGGGCCCGCCGCTCAGCCTGGCCCTTGCACAGGTGCTGGGCGCGGACTTCGCTGAAATGCACCGGCTCACCGTTCCGGCCGCGCAGCGCCGCGAGCTGTTGGACCACCTGCTGCTCTATTTCCGCATGCACCGCGACGGCCTCGGCGAACTGCGTTCCCCGGCCGTGCTGCACCAGGTCCTGGGATGAACGCCCCGGGCGTACTTTCGGGCCCCGCCAACACCATGAAGCACACCGCCGCATCCCTTGCGCTGTTCACCGTGCTCGCCGCGGGCTGTACCAACGGAGACCCTTCCATGAACGATACCGACCGGCCCGCGCCACCCGTGGCCGCACGCAAGCCGCACACGCTCACCGCACACGGCCATGAGCGCAATGATGAGTACTACTGGATGCGCCTCACCGAGGAGCAGCGCAACGCCGCCGAGCCCGATGGTCACACCCGCGAGGTGATCGCACACCTCAACGCCGAGAACGCCTACTCCGATGCCATGCTCGCGCCGGTGAAGCAGCTCCGCGAGGACCTCTTCAAGGAGATGAAGGCGCGGATCAAGGAGACCGACCTCAGCGTGCCCTACCGCGAGCATGGCTACTGGTACCACTACCGCTTCGAGGAAGGCAAGGAATACGCGGTGCACGTGCGACGCAAGGATGTGCCCGACGCCAAGGACGAGGATTTCCTGAACGAGAACCTGCTGGCTGAAGGACACAACTACTTCGACCTGGGCGACTTCGAGATCAGCCCCAGCAACCAGCTGGTGGGCTATAGCGTGGACCGTGTGGGGCGCCGACAGTACGAGATCCGCTTCCGCGACCTGGCCACCGGCAAGGACCTGCCCGATGTGATCACCAATACCGGCGGCGGGTGTGCCTTCGCCGATGATCGTACCGTGTTCTACCCGCGCAAGGACAAGACCCTGCGCAGCTACCGCATCTACCGCCACGTGCTGGGCACCGACCCCGCCACCGATGTGGTGGTATATGAGGAGAAGGACCCCGCCTACAGCTGCGATGTGTACCGCAGCCAGTCGGACCAGTTCGTGATCATCACCACCGAGAGCACCCTCAGCAGCGAGCACCGCTACCTGCCCGTGGCGCAGCCCTTGGAGGAGTTCCGCCTTTTCCTGCCCCGCGAAGAGGAGCATGAGCACACGGTGATGCATGTGAAGGCCCACAATGGCGCGCCGGGTAAATGGTACATCGTCACCAACTGGGAGGCACAGAACTTCCGGTTGCTGGAGTGCGCCGAGAGCGACACCCAGGACAAGCGCAAGTGGAAGGAGGTATTGCCGCACCGCGCCGATGTGCTGCTGGAGGATGTGGACGCCTTCCGCGACCACCTGGTGTTCAGCGAGCGCAAGCAAGGCCTGACCCACCTGCGCATCCGCCGCCTCAGCGACGGGCACGAGCACGAGATCCGCTTCAACGATCCCGCCTACGTGGCCTACACCGGCACCAACCCCGAGTGGGACACGGACAAGCTCCGTTACGGCTACACCTCGCTGACCACGCCGAGCGGCGTGTACGAGCACGACCTGAACGCCGCCTCCGATGTGCTGTTGAAGCAGCAGGAAGTGCTGGGCACCTTCAATGCCGCCGATTATACCAGTGAGCGCGTTTGGGTGCCGGCCCGTGACGGGGTGAAGGTGCCCGTGAGCCTGGTGTACCGCAAGGGCACCAAGCGCGATGGCAGCGCACCACTGCTCCTGTACGGGTACGGAAGCTACGGACACAGCATCGACCCCACCTTCAGCAGCGGCCGCCTAAGCCTGTTGGACCGCGGCTTCGTGTTCGCCATTGCCCACATCCGTGGGGGCGAGGAGATGGGCCGCGAATGGTACGAGAGCGGCAAGATGGAACACAAGCTCAACACCTTCACCGACTTCATCGATTGTGCCGATCACCTGGTGAAGGAGCGCTATGCCGATCCCCAGCGCCTGTTCTGCATGGGTGGCAGCGCGGGCGGCCTGCTCGTGGGTGCCGTGGTGAACATGCGTCCCGAACTGTGGAAGGCCGCCGTGGCCGAGGTGCCCTTCGTGGACGTGGTCACCACCATGCTCGATGACAGCATTCCCCTCACCACCGGTGAGTTCGACGAGTGGGGCGACCCCAAGGAGAAGGAGGCCTACGATCGCATGCTGTCCTATTCACCCTACGACAACGTGAAGGACGCGCGCTACCCGGTCATGCTCGTGACCACCGGCTTCCACGACAGCCAGGTGCAGTACTGGGAGCCCGCCAAATGGGTGGCCCGCCTGCGCGACCATCAACAAGGCGATGCGCCGATCCTGCTGCACACCAATATGGAGGCGGGGCATGGTGGTGCCAGCGGCCGATTCGAGCGCCTGAAGGAAGTGGCGCTGATCTATGCGTTCCTGATGGAACAGGCGGGGCTGTTGGAGTGATCTGAAGGACATGGCGAGCATCGGTCCAGGGATGGAGCTTGTGGAAATTCTCCTGGCCCTTTTCATGTTCTCGATGATCGTGCTGGCGATGTGGCAGGGGCTTCGACGACCAGAAGGGAACTGGCAGGCATGGCTACGTGCAAGCATAGCGATCGGCATGTGTGGTGGACTGCTTGGTGCAGTGGTCCACTCCATAACCTTGATCGAGCAATACGCGGCTTCCGGCGGGGATGAGTATGAGCGGTACGCGCTAGTGAACAGATGGACCGGCCCCTATTGGTGGTCCTTTTGGGGTCGGCCGCTGTCCCTTCTCTGCTTAAGCATCCTGTTGTTCATTGCCCGAAAGCTCCGCTCGTGGTGGATCGCATGGTCGATGGCCTTGCTTCTCTCCGTTCCACTTGGCTTGTTGTTCATGGCGATCACCTCGCTGCACCGCGATCACCTGCCATCGGAATGGTCGATGTTTCACTATGGTTGGTCGGCAATGATCCTCCCGTTCCTATTGCTGTTCAGTGCCGCGCTCATGCTGTGGGCACAGCCAAGACGGTTCAAGGAAGGTGATATGAGCGAGGAAAGGATCGACGCTTCGAACCATTGAAGGAAGTGGCGCGGATGTGGCCGGGAACGTTCGGTTCCAAGCCTTAGCTCGCCAGGCTCTCCACCGCCACGATCTCCTCGGGGCGCATGGGTATCACTTGCACGGGGGTACGCTCCTGTTGCAAGCGCTCGTAATCGCGGATGCTTGCGAAATACAGGCTGGTGCTGTGGTCGCCGGTGTTCGCATCGGCGGTCTCCACTTCCCACACCACGCCGAACACTTCCTTGCCGGAGCGCAGCTTGAAGCGGCAATGCTTGTGCGTGTAGGGGCTGAGGTGCGCGAGGTCCATGGTTCTCGTCAGTAGGGCGAACCGAAAATTAGGCCATCGGTGATGCGGGCGCCAGTCCTAATTTTCAACAACGGCGCCAGTTCTGTTCATAAAACGGCGCGGGCGTCAAGGCTATTGCCTGACCATCAGCGGGATGCCTCGGCACCCACGCGTAGCGAGAAAACGATCGCCTCCAGCTCGCGCATGTACTCGCGCTTGTCGAACTGCGGCGCGTACACGAACCCCTCCACCGTGATCAGCTCGTTGCGTGCGGTGTCCACCGTGGTCAGGCTCACGAACGGGCCGCCCATCTTGGCGCCGTGCATGCCGAACAGGCCGTGCATCACATACGCGTATTGGCCGTTCAGCGTGGTGTTGCGGCCATTGGGCATCAGGTCCAGTTGCTCGAAGTTGCGCTGCACCATCATGTACGATCCCGGGTCGGGGCCGGGCACATGGGTCTTGGTCACCGAATCGCGCTGGTCCACCAGGAAGGGCACGTGGAAGGTGCTGTCGCTCATGTACGCATGGCGGTGGATGAGCACGCCTTCCACCACGTTGTGCTCCAGTCCCGAGCCGGACACGATGCGGTCGCGCTGCAACCACGTGAACCCCGGCGCCTGCTGTTTCACGGTATAGCCCCCGGGAATGTCCACCGAGATGCCGTGTTGCGAACGGATGCTGCTCACCAGGGCCGCATCGCGCTCCCGCTTCAGGCGCTGGGCCACGCGCTCGCGCTGGTGTTCCTCAATGGTGGCGGTCACTTCGCCGGCCTGGCGTTGCAGCATGTTCGCCCAGGTCCCCGGGTCGTGTGCCGAGACCAGCACCATCAACTGCCCGTGGGCATTGCGGTCGCGCAGCAGTTGCACGGCCACGGTATCCACCTTGCCGCCAATGGAGGCGTACAGCACGCTGTGGTGCGCCTTCAGCAGCGATCCGAACGCATCGGGCGCGCACTGGGCCACCTTGTACCGCGCCTCGCGTTGCGGCAATCCATCAATGGGCTGTTCCAACAGGCTGCGCACCGTGGCGCCGGGCACGCCCTCCCAATGCCCCTTGGGCATCACCACGAGCACCTCGCCTTGTCCGCCACTGGCTTCCGGAAGGCGTTCCTGTTCGGTGACGCACGCCGCCAGCAACACGGTGATCAGAAGGACCGGTAAAGCGCTGCGCATCAGCTGCGGGGTTGGGCCACTTTCAATTTCAGGCCGGGCTTCAGGCCATCACGCAGGCCATCGGCGTTCAAGCGGCGCAAGTCCTCCACGGTGACCCCGGGGTGCCGCTGCGCGATGTTCCACAGCGTATCGCCGGGCTGCACGGTGTAGTAGGCGAAGTTCTCCGCAGCGCGTTCCGGGGCGGGTTGCTGTGCCGAGGTGCTTCCCTGTGGACGTCCCACCTTCAGCTTCTGGCCCGCATGGATGCGGTCACTGCGCAGGCCGTTCCAGCGCTTCAGGTCGCTCACGGTCACGCCGTACTTGCGGGCAATGGTGCCCAGTGATTCGCCGGAGCGCACCGTGTGTGTGCGTTGGGCGGCCGCAGGGGCAGCGGCCGCCACCGTGGCCGTGCTCGGGGGCAGCGGGGTGGCCTGTGCAGGCGCGGCATAGCGGAAATGGTCCTCGTTGGCCACGAACACACCGGCCGCTTCGCGGGGCATGTAAATGGTCATGGGTTGGGAAATGTCGGGCACCACGCCCAGCTTGAAGGTGGGGTTCAGGGCCTGTAGTTCCTCGTAGGAGGCGCCGGTGAGCTTGGCCACCGATTGCAGGTCCAGGCGGTAGCACACCTGCAGGGTGTCCACCTCATAAGCGCAGTAGGTGGGCGCCACAGGGTACAGGTTGTGGTCCGCGTGGTGGGCAAAGAGGTAGTTCACCGCTATGAAGGCCGGCACATAGCCGCGGGTCTCGCGCGGCAGGTGGTCGTAGATCTTCCAATAGTCCTTGTAGCCCCCGCTGCGGCGAATGGCCTTGTTCACGTTGCCGGGCCCGCAGTTGTAGGCGGCCAGGGCCATTTCCCAGCTGTCGTACAGGCCGTGCAGGTACTTCAGGTACTTGCAGGCGGCATCGGTGCTCAGGTATACATCGTGCCGCTCGTCGATGTAGCTGTCCACGTCCAGGCCGTACATCTTGCCGGTGGGCAGCATGAACTGCCACAGTCCCACGGCCCCGGCGCGGCTGCGGGCGGCGGGGTTCAGGGCGCTTTCCACCACGGCCAGGTACTTCAGCTCCATGGGCATCCGGTGGCGGTCCAAGGCCTCCTCGAACACCGGGAAGTACAGTTCGGCCAGGCCCAGCATGCGCGACGACAGTTCCCGCTTGCGGATGGTGTAGAGGTCCACATAGGCCTGCACCGGTGCGTTATAGGTCAGGTCGAAGGGGGTGCGGTCGTCCAGCACGCGCAGGCGCTCGCTCACCACGGTGGCGCTCCATGCGGGGATGAGCTCGGCGGGGAAGCCGTGCACATTGTGGTGGGCCGTGTCGGTGGTGAAGGTGGAATGCTTGATCCAGGGGAGCTGGGCCAGGTCGTCGAGGCGCTGCACCACCGGATCGTCGGCGGTCAGGCGAACGGCATCGTCCGGCTGGGCCACAGCGCTTTGCGCCACGAAGGGGAGGGCCAGCCAAAGGTGTCGGAACGGGAACTGCATGGCGCCGAAGTTACCCGTAATACGCAGGACGCCGGGCGCTTGGTATGCGGTAGGTGCCAACAGTGGGGTGTGGGAAGGGGCCCGGTTATCACGCCCCACCCGTTGAACCAACGGCCGGATCGCCCAAAGATCCTACATTTGCGGTCCTCTTCCCGCGAAGGGGGTGTTTGGCATGGACCCGCTCAAGGACCATACGATCCAGTTCTCCGGCCTCAAGGACGGTGCGCACGAGTTCCAGTTCGAGCTCGGCGACGCCTTCTTTACTGCCGCTGGCGAAGAGGAGTTCGAGGGTGGCCGGGTGAACGTGCTGGTACACCTGCACAAGAGCGCCACCATGCTGGTGACCAACATCCACGTGGAAGGTCCGGTGAGCGTGCGTTGTGACCATTGCAACGCCCCCATGGACCTGGTGGTGAAGGGCGACCAGCGGCAGATCTTCCAGCTGCACGGCGACCCCAGCGAGGACGATGATGAACTGGTGACGCTGGAACCGGCGGCGCACAGCATAAACCTGACCCATTACATCTACGAGTGCCTGCGCCTTTCACTCCCTGCGCGCAAGGTGCATCCCGCCGGCCAGTGCGACCCCGAGGTGGAGAACGCCCTGGGAGACCTGACGGTGGAACATGAACACGTGCCCGACCCCCGTTGGGACGCCCTGAAACAACTGAAGACCAAGCGGCCATAAGCCACAACGACGACCGACCATGCCAAATCCGAAGCGCCGATTCTCCAAGACCCGCACTGCCAGCCGCCGCAGCACCTACAAGGCATCGGCCCCCACGCTGAGCGTGGATGCCAACACCGGCGAGATGCACCTGCGCCACCGTGCCTACAAAGTGGGGGACGACCTCTACTACAACGGCAAGTTGATGGTGTCCGGCAGCGATTCCGCTGAGTAAGGCCCTTACACCTTGACCACCCGCCCCCTCAACCCCATGAGGATCGGATTGGACATCATGGGGAGCGACCATGGACCGGTCGTTCCCATCCGTGGTGCCGTTCTGGCCGCCCGCGAGCTGCCCGGCCATGTGCGCCTGGTGCTCATTGGCGATGCGGAGGCCATTGCCCAAGGCCTGAAGGCCGAGGGTGCCGACCCTGCCGCGTTCGATATCGTACCCAGCCAGGACGATATCACCATGCACGACAACCCCACGAAGGCGCTGCAATCCAAGCCGCGCAGCAGCATCAGCATCGGTTTCCAACTGCTGAAGGAAGGGAAGCTCGATGCCTTTGCCAGCACCGGCAACACGGGCGCCATGCTCGTGGGCAGCATCTTCAGCATCAAGCCCATTCCCGGCATCATCCGGCCCTGCATCCCCACCCTGGTTCCCAAGGAGAAGGGCGGGCTGGGCATCCTGCTGGATGTGGGCGCCAATGCCGACTGTAAGAGCGATGTGCTCGCGCAGTTCGGGCTGTTGGGCGCGCTGCTGGCCGAGCACGTGTACCACATCCCCTCGCCCCGTGTGGCCCTGCTCAACATCGGCGAGGAGGAGAAGAAAGGCGACCTGCTGCGGCAGTCGACCTACGAACTGATGAAGGAGCAGACGCAGTACCGTTTCGTGGGCAATGTGGAGGGGCGCGACCTCTTCAACGACAAGGCCGACGTGATGGTGTGCGACGGGTTCACGGGCAACGTGGTGCTGAAGGTGGTGGAAGGCTTCCACCACCTGCTGGAGGCCCACGGCGTGAACGACCCCTTCCTGCACCGCTTCAACTACGAGAACTATGGAGGCCTGCCCGTGCTTGGTGTGAACGGCAACGTGATCATCGGCCATGGCATCAGCAACGAGGTCGCCATCAAGAGCATGGTGATGGCCACGCATGAGGTGGTCATCAGCCGATTGAGCGAACGCATCCGCGAAGCCCTCACATGAGCAGAACGACAGCGGCGATCACCGCCGTGCACGGCCATGTGCCGGACATGGTGCTTTCCAACCACGTGCTGGAGACCATGGTGGAGACCAGCGACGCCTGGATCACCGAACGCACCGGCATCAAGGAGCGGCGCATCCTGCAAGGGAAGGACCAGGGCCTCAGCGTTATGGCCATCGAGGCGGTGAACGGCCTGCTGAAGAAGCGCGGCATCGGCCCCGAGGAGATCGACCTGATGATCGTGTGCACGGTGACGCCCGACCGGGTGTTCCCCGCCACGGCCAACATCGTGTGCGATGCCATCGGCGCCAGGAACGCCTGGGGCTTCGACCTCGGCGCGGCCTGCAGCGGCTTCCTCTACGGCCTCACCACGGGTGCGCAGTTCATCGAGAGCGGCAAGCACAAGAAAGTGGTGGTGGTGGGTGGCGACAAGATGAGCTCCATCATCGACTACGAGGACCGCGCCACCTGCATCATTTTCGGCGACGGTTGTGGCGCCGTGCTGCTGGAGCCCACCACCGAGGGCGTGGGCGTGATGGACAGCATCCTGCGCAGCGATGGCAGCGGCTGCCAGTACCTGCACCAGAAGGCCGGGGGCAGCATGCGTCCCGCCACCGAGCGCACCGTGGAACGCAAGGACCACTACGTATACCAGGAGGGCAAGGCCGTGTTCAAGTTCGCCGTGACCAACATGGCCGATGTGAGCGCGGAGATCATGGAGAAGAACGGCCTCACCGCCGATGATGTGAGCTGGCTGGTACCTCACCAGGCCAACAAGCGCATCATCGATGCCACCGCCCACCGCATGGGCCTGGACGACAGCAAGGTGATGGTGAACATCGAGAAGTACGGCAACACCACCAGCGGCACCATCCCCCTGTGCCTGTGGGAGTGGGAGAACCGCCTGAAGAAGGGCGACAACATCATCCTTGCGGCCTTCGGCGGCGGCTTCACCTGGGGCGCCATTTGGATCAAATGGGCCTACGGGAGCTGATCCACGGGCCCCGCCCTGTATTTGGCCACATCACTGACAGTCCTACCTTCGCTCCTCGTCAATGAAGCACCCGGCAAGGAGGAGCGAGCTTGAAGCCGGCGAACCAAGATCACGACCGATGAACCTTACCCAGATCCAGGACCTTATCAAGTTCGTTGCCAAGAGCGGCGTGAGCGAAGTGGAGATCGAGCAGAAGGATTTCAAGATCACCATCAAGACACCCGCCGGCAAGAAGGAAGTACAGGTCATCGCCGCACCCGTGGCGGCCCCTGCGCCTGCCGCACTGCCTGCTGCCGCTCCTGCGCCCGTGGCCGCCCCGGCCCCCGCTGCCGCGCCCGCCCCGGCACCTGCCGCCGACAGCAAGTACATCACCATCAAGGCCCCGATGATCGGCACCTTCTACCGCGCCTCCGGGCCCGGCAAGCCGATCTTCGTGAACGTGGGCGACGAAGTGAAGCCCGGCAAGACCATCTGCATCATCGAGGCCATGAAGCTCTTCAACGAGATCGAGAGCGAGGTGAGCGGCAAGATCGTGAAGGTGCTGGTGGACGACGCCAAGCCGGTGGAGTACGATCAGCCGTTGTTCCTGGTCGATCCGTCCTAGTTTCCAACGCAGAGGCGCGGAGGGGCGCAGAGGAACGCGGAGTTCACCCTGCCACCAAGGCGCGGATCGAAGAGCCTCATGCCATCGCTTCAGACCCTCGTGTCAACCCCTCTCTGCGGAACTCCGCGTTCTTAGCGCCTCCGCGTTTAATCCCCTGAGCCCTCCATGTTCAACAAGATCCTCATAGCCAACCGCGGCGAGATCGCCCTGCGCGTGATCCGCACCTGCCGCGAGATGGGCATCAAGACGGTGGCCGTGTATTCCACCGCCGACAAGGAAAGCCTGCATGTCCGCTTCGCGGATGAGGCCGTGTGCATCGGCCCACCCCCCAGCAAGGACAGCTACCTCAACATGGTGCGCATCATCGCTGCTGCGGAGATCACCAATGCGGACGCCATTCACCCGGGCTACGGCTTCCTGAGCGAGAACGCCAAGTTCAGCAAGCTGTGCCAGCAGCACGGCATCAAGTTCATCGGCGCCACACCGGAGCAGATCGAGGCCATGGGCGACAAGGCCACCGCCAAAGCGACCATGATCGCGGCCGGGGTGCCTGTTGTTCCGGGCACCGAAGGCCTTGTCACGGACATCGCGCTGGCCAAGAAAGAGGCCAAGCGCATCGGGTACCCTGTGATCCTGAAGGCCACTGCCGGTGGTGGTGGCAAAGGCATGCGCCTGGTATGGAAGGAGGAGGAGTTCCAGGAAGCTTTCGAGAAGGCCAGCCAGGAGGCCGGTGCAGCGTTCGGGAACCCGGGCATGTACATGGAAAAGTACATCCTGGAGCCGCGCCACATCGAGATCCAGATCGCGGGTGACCAGTACGGCACCTTCTGCCACATGAGCGAGCGCGACTGCAGCATCCAGCGCCGACACCAGAAGCTCGTGGAGGAGACACCTTCGCCCTTCATGACCAAGGCCCTGCGCAAGAAGATGGGCGAGGCCGCGATCAAGGCCGCCGCCAGCGTGAACTACGAGGGCGTGGGCACCGTGGAGTTCCTGGTGGACAAGGACCGGAACTTCTACTTCATGGAGATGAACACGCGGATCCAGGTGGAACACACGATCACCGAGGAAGTGATCGACTACGACCTGATCCGCGAGCAGATCAAGATCGCTGCCGGCATCCCCATCAGTGGCCTCAACTACGAGCCCACGCGCCACAGCATCCAGTGCCGCATCAACGCGGAGGACCCCTTCAACAACTTCCGTCCCACGCCGGGCAAGATCACCAGCTACCACAGCCCCGGTGGCCATGGCGTGCGGGTGGATACCCACGTGTATGCGGGCTACACCATTCCGCCGAACTACGACAGCATGATCGGCAAGCTGATCGTGAGCGCACAGACGCGGGAGGAGGCCATTACCAAGATGGAACGGGCCCTGAGCGAGTACGTGATCGAAGGCGTTCACACCACGATCCCCTTCCACCTGCAGCTGATGCAGAACGAGAAGTTCCGCGCCGGCGACTTCACCACTAAGTTCCTGGAGGACTTCGAGATCAAGAAGCCGTAGCCTGCACCGAACAGCACAACACAAGCATGCGTGCGATCGTCTCTTCATTGGCCTTTGCCGCGATGTCGATCGCTCAGGCCCAGAATCCTTACTACAACACGTACAGCGATGTGAAGGCCCTTTGGAAAGGGCGGGTCAGCATCCACGCCGAGAACAAGGCAAGCGATAGCTACACCTACAAGGACTTCATCTACTGGGCACACACGGATCGCCCAGAACTGAACGAGGCCTTTGCCGCTGAATTGCAGCGCAACTTGCCGAATGGTGTTAAGCTGCGTATTGTCACCGGTGAGCAGGATCTCGAACAATTGTACAAGTCGAATCCCGGAGCGCATTGCTTCAACATTCAGGTGAAGGAGACCGAGCTCGGGTCCGGCTCCACGTACACGATCAACAAGTCGATCTGGTTCGGGATGTACGACCAAAGCGGTCCGTGCAACAGCTTGAACATCGAAACGCTCATGTGCCACCCGCCGGATGTCATCGCTGCCATTGCCGTGCGCAACCTCCTATGGGGCCATCAATATGCCGGCGCCTTCATGGACAAGCCGCATGATGAATACTTTGAGGATTCGAAAGCCGAGTATTTGGCCGGCATCACCGCGTTGAAGAACACGACCTTGTACATCGCCAACGCCCACGTGAACGCCTCGCTCGAGGATATCGCCAAGGTGTACAAGGGCAACGTGGAGATCGTCACATTGGAGGTTCTCTATGAGATGATCCGCACCGGGGTCGATGCCAATGTCTGCATCGCCATGGCCGATGATTGCGCTACCCCGCTCAAAGGGGAAGCGCTGACGAACGAGCGGGCGGTGATGAATTGCAAGACCGGAGCTTGCTATTTCTACCGTGGCGGCATGCCGGGCTCAGGTGTGAACAAGTACGGATTCGGCACAGCGGATTTCGGCTACTTCACCAAGCCGAAGTAGTTCTTCGCTGATGTGCTGACCGGAACTTGGGTCGTGCACTCGCTCCGATCGGTCACACTTCGTCCTGGATTCCTTGTTCGCATCCTCCGTGATCACTCACGGACAACTCCGCTGTACGTGTGCGTACTGCTGTTGGTGATGTGCGCCACCCGGACTGCGCGGCACGCTCCAACTTAGGGCGTCTTAGGTCACTAACGTTGCTTGCCAGCCACGTTCATCCATGACCGCCCCGCTCTGAAGGATCCCGCATGGCTCGATGAGGTGATGGCGAAGTACGGTCCTTCGAGCACGATCTACCACCTGTTGGAGGGACCCGATGGAGCGTGCAAAGAGCGCGTATGTGATCGAGGGCGTGGGCAGCACCGTCCCCTTTCACCAGCAACTGATGCGGAACGAGAGGTTCCGCACGGTCGACTCTTCCTGACGGCTAATTGCCTACGAAGGGACCTCCACCCGTTCGTGCTGGAGGCCCTCGGGCGTCTGGCGGTAGATGATGCCTTTGTGCAACCCGCGTTCGCGCAGGAAGTGCATGGCCTCGGCGCTGGTGTTCACCTGCACCACGTGGCGTTTGGCGTACCACAGCACCTGCGGTTCCGGGGCCGGGCCTTCGAAGAAGATGATCTCATACGGCCGAGCCTCGCGCCCCATCGCCTCGCCCAGGTCGCGCTCAACCGCAGAGCGACCGCCATCGTGTCCGGGCAGGGGGTTGGTGCGATAGAAATACAGCACACCGGCCACACAGGTCGCTGCCAGCAGGGTGTTCGCTGGTCGCGTGGGTAGGCGGTCCAGTAGTAGCCCACCAAGTCCACAGAGGAGCAGTCCGCCTTTCAACGCAGCGAAATCGTGCTCGGCATAGGGGAGCAGCACGGCATGGTCCAGCAGCACGGGCAGTCCGGTGAGCACCACGAACAGCATGGTCCCGTGGTCCAACACAGGTGAACGATCTCGCGAACTCTTCTTCCGCCAGACCAACAGGCCCAGCAGCAGCACGATCACAGGCAGGTAGCTGATGCGGTAGTTCACGAACAGGAGTGTGCGAAGCGCCTCACCGAGGTCCACGCCCGTACCCGTGGTGCCACGCACCTCGAAGCGCGACACGAAATAGCCCAGCAAGGCATCGAGGTCCACGAGCTGCGTGTAGCGCCACGCGGTAAGGCCGAGCGCGGCGATAATGGCCAGAGCGACGACCGGAAGAAGACGTAGCCAGCGGCGGTCCTGACCACGCCAAACGAGCCAAAGGGCCAGCGCACCGCTCGCCGCACCAGCGAACACCCCCAACCAGCTGGTGTACACGGTGAGGAAGAGCGTGAGGCCGAAGAGCGCCAGGCGCAGCCGGTCGGTGGGGTCGCCGCGGTGGAAGTAGACCATGGCCGCAAGCACATGGATGGCCCAGGTGTTCTGCACGAAGAGGTCGCCCATGTACGCGTTGCTGTGGAACCAGAGCGGCGCCGGCATGAAGAGGTAGAGCAGGGCCGCATAGAGCGGAGCCCGCGAACCTTTCCTCGCGAATTCGTGCAAAGCACCAAAGAGGCACAGCGCGGTGACGAGGTGGAAGAACACATTGAACAGTTCGAGCCCGAGCGCATTGGGCGGTGTGCCCGTGAGCACGAAGAGCGCGTAAGGCAGGTCGAAGGCCAGGGGAGGGTGCGAGAAGTAGTAGAGCGCCAGGGCCTGCGCATTGGCATCGTACTGCCCGGGCGGCAGCATGGTGCGGGCCTCGTTCACGAACACGCCAGTGGGAGCGCCCGCATGCGCGGCCATGCCATCGGTCCACCAGTTGTGCAGGGTGATCAACGTGATGGCCGTACAGAACTCGTGGTGGGCGCTCAGGGGCCTGTTCAGCAGGGGCGCGCGCACTGCGACGCTGAGCCCGAAGGCGGCAAGGACCACGAACAGTGCGCGACGGGGCATCGGGGCGAACTTACGCCGTGCGGGCGGCTAGCTTTGGCACCGATGGCCCTTGGACCCTATTTCCGCAAGCGCTGGTGGGAACCGGTGGTGTTGATGATGGCCGCCTTCGCGCTGTTCTGGCCCACACTGGGTATCGGGTTGCTGAGCGACGACCACGTGGCCGTGTGGCGCACCGGGGTGCTGGGCCAGCCTTGGCGCACGGGCTTCTTCCGACCGCTGTCCGACCTCAGCATCGCCTGGGGACATGCGCTCCACGGGCCTGGCGGCCTGGGCTATCATGCCTTTAACGTGGCCCTGCATGGGGTGAACGCCTGGCTGGTGCTGCTGCTGGCGCGCCAGTGGTTATCCGCATTGCACGGACCGGTGGTGGCATGGATGGCCGCGCTGCTCTTCCTGGTGTATCCCTTCCACCTCGAATCGGTGATCTGGGTAGTGGGCCGCGAATCGGCGTTGGCCGCGTTCTTCGGTCTGCTGGCCTTGGTGGTGTTGGGCTCGGCGTGGCCGGAGCGGCGTCGTGCCTGGGTTTCGGCTGGTGCCTTCTTCCTGGGCGCCTTGTGCTACGAGAGCGCCTTGTTGCTGCCCGTGCTGCTATTCCCTTTGGTGGCCGCTCGCCGTCCGGTAGCATGGCCGAGGTTCGGCAAGTGGGTCCTGGCCTGGGGCACCGCCTTGGTGTTACACGTTGCAGTGCGTCCCTGGAAGGCAGATATGGCCGCAGGCAGCTATGGCGCAGGGTTCTTTGGCCATGGCCCGTGGAACTATGTGCTGAACATCCCCAAAGTGGCCGGTCGTTTGTTCCTCCCACCTTCCGCGGAACCCGGCGATCAGCTGTGGCGGTTCGCGCTGCTGCTGGCCATTGCATTGGTGGTGACCATCACATGGGGTCGGCGTTCGCGCCGCAGTCCGGGTTGCATGGAGCCGGTGGAGGCGCTGCTCTGGTCCCTCGCAGTGACCTGCCTGTTGGCCGTGCTGGGCGGTGTGAGCACGCGCACCATGGAGAGCGACCGGTTCCTCTACATGCCCTCGGTGTTCCTGGCGCTGTTGGTCGCTTTCGCGGTGTTGCAGTTCGGGAACATGGTGGTGCGCTATGTGGTGTTCGCGGCGGTGCTGATGGTCTCGGTGCACTTCCTCTGGCAGGGACAACGGTCGTGGCAGGAGGCCTACCGATTGTCCGCGCAGGTCATCGCCGACCTGCCTGCTCCGCCACCCAACGCCAGGTTGCTCGTACACGATCTGCCGGACCACGTGAACGGTGCGTTCGTGTTCCGCAATGGCTTCGCCGAGGCCTTGCTGCTGGCAGGAAGGGATACTGCAGGGGTCGTGCTGGTCCGTGGTGCACAGCCTGTGGAGCGTGGCCCCGGGGATGTGGAATGGTCGCCAAGTATTGGTCGGTAGCAAGTGCTGATCGCAGTTGGCACCGGGCGTCCGGTTCTGGGCGCTGGAAGGCCGAGCGCGCAAATGGCCGATATTGCAACACCTGGCGCATCGTTGGCGTTGGGCATGCAAGGCGCAATTGTCCATCATGAAAAAAGCCCTCTCCCTTTTCCTGTTCTTCCTATTCACCCTATCGAGCACCGCTCAGGAACGGGACGAGCGCACGCTGCTGTGGCGCATCAGTGGCAACGGGCTGAAACAGCCATCCTATCTCTATGGCACCATGCACGTGAGCGCGCGTGTGGCCTTCAACCTCACGGACTCCTTCTTCGTGGCATTGGACCGCAGTCAGGTGGTGGCCACCGAACTGGACCCGGACACGTGGCTCAACGAAATGCTCACCTCGGACCTGTACCGCCTGGCCGAAGGGTTGGAGCGGCCCAATTCCAGCGGCGACCTGTACCGCGAGCTGTTCCGGCTGGATGCCTTGGACCGGGAAAGCCTGTTGGCCGCGTGCACGCGCCGTCCCGATCTGGTGGACCACCTGATGTTCCGCAATGAGGAAGTGGACCTGGACTATGCCGAGTCCACCTTCTTGGACATGTTCCTGTACCAGGCCGCGCGCAAGCTGGGTAAGCAGACCATCGGACTGGAGCGCATGGACGACGTGGTGTCGCTCAGCATGATGGCGAACATGAGCGAGGAGGATGACGAGGACCCTGCCGAGGAAGAGCGCAGGCGCATTGCGGCCGAACGCATGCGCAAGGACGGACGCAGCATGTGGCAGCGCATGGAGGAGGCCTATCGCCAGCACGATCTGGCGGCCATCGACACGCTCTTCGACCTGCAGAGCAACAGCCGGTACAGGCACTTCTTCATCGACGAACGCAACCACAACATGGTGGAGGCCATGGTCGCGGTGATGGCCACGAAGACCGTGTTCTCGGGCGTGGGGGCCATGCACCTGCCCGGCCCCAATGGGATGATCGAGCTGTTCCGTGCGCGTGGGTACACGGTCTCGCCGGTATTGTCCAGGTCCAGCTCGCGATCAACGGCACGCAAGCAGCGCATCGATGACATGTACCTGCCCCCCACGGTACGCGCGTGGTGGAGCAGTGATTCGCTAATGACCATGGACCTGCCCGGCGTGGCGCACGAAGTACCCGAGAGCCTGGAGCCGTGGTTGGGCACGCTGTGCACCGATCAGGTGAACGGCACCTTTGTCTCCATCAGCCGCATACCCACGGGCGCCGAGGTGTTGGGTCGCGATGCCCGGAGCATCATGGCGCGTATCGATAGTGCGCTCTTCGAGGCCATCCCGGGCCGCACCATCACACGCAAGGAAGTGGTGGACCCCTCGGGCTTCCCGGCGCATGTGGTCACGGCCACGTCGGTGCGCGGCGAGCGTATGAACTACCGCATCGTTGTGGCACCTTCGGAAGTGATCGTGGTGCGATCCGTGTGCCGTGATGACGCACGGGTGGTGAAGGATACGGACCGGTTGATGGCCTCCTTCAGACTGGTGAAACGCAATGGGAACAATGGCGTACCGGGTCCGGTGGAGCTGCCGGGCTGTAGTGTGCGCATGCCGGCGGGCACCTCGGTGCGGATCTCCCGACCCACCCTGGCACTTTCCTTTGGCGCTGTGCCTTTTCGCCATGTGGAGGCGCGCGGTACCGACGCCAGTGGCAGCCTGCACCAATTGCGGAGCGGGGCATACAACGATGTGTTGTATTTGGAGAGCGACACGTTCGAGCTGGCCCGCTTCCGGGATAACCTGGCCGAGGTCCTGAAGACAACGGCGCTTCCTTTCAATGCCGAAGCGCCCTGCGGCCTGCCCGCACTTTCCGCAAGCTTTGTGCGGGCCGGTGGTGATACACTGCATGCCCAATGGCTGGTGCGCGGCACACACTACTACGAGCTCATCAGCACGGCGCCTGCGCCGGCGGCCCGGCAGTTCTTCACCTCCTTCACCCTGCGCGACCTCCCTTCTTCTGCCGAGGGTGCGGAGTTCAGCGACCCGCGTGTGGCCTATCGCGTTTCTGCGGACAACGTGGCCGCTTCCTTCGGGGAGGCCTTCCAGAAAGTGAAGCGCACCAGTATGTACCGTCCGGTGAAGAAGGACGAGCCCGATCCTTACGGCACCGAACGATACAATGACGTGGTGATCGCCCGCGAAGCGCCGGAGGCCGTGCGTGTGGAGCTGCTCGTGCACCACCTGTACTTTTCGGTAAAGGACATGAACACCTACTGGGACCTCCGCGTGCGCGATCTGATGGACCGCAACGGTATGGCGGAGCGGCACCGACGTGTGTTCGAGCATCATGGGTTGCAGGCGTGCGATGTCATGCTTGCCGACAGTACCACACGCCGTGCGATCATGGTGCGCATGGTGCTGAAGGAGGGTGCGCGCCACACGTTGTTGACCACCGTGGACACCGTGCTCGGCCCCAGCATGTGGCAGCGTATGGTGTTCGATACGTTCCTGCCCGCCGATACGGTGTTCAGGTTGCCCGTGCTGGACAGCAAGGCCGCCCTGTACCTCGGCGACCTCTCCAGCGAGGAGAAGAAGGCGAAGGACCGCGCCAAGGCCTCGCTCAGCGTGATCATCTTCCGGGACGCGGACGCTGATGTGCTGATACAGCATTTTGAAGGCACGGCCTGGCGCAAGGAGGAGCTGAAGGAACGTGCGGCCATGTTGCGTGAATGCGGTGCGGTGAAGAACGAACGCGTATTGCCTTTTCTGGAACGGGCCTATCTGGCGGCGGGCGATACCGCGCAATTGCAGATCGCCGTGCTGCGCGCACTATCCGGTCAGCGCACCCGGGAGGCGGCGGACCTGTTCGCCCGGTTGATCTACGTGGAGACCCCGTTGGTGAAGGACGAGAACGAGATGCGCAATGTGTTCGGGCCGTGGTTCGATACGCTCGCTGTGGCCGCTACGCTGTTCCCCCGCGTGCTGGACCTGGCGCGTTTTCCGGAGTATCGAATGCCGGTGTACAACCTGCTGGCCGCTTGTGTGGCCGAAGGGTTGGTGAAGCCCGCCGTGTACGAGAACGAGGTGCCGATACTCGTTACTGAGGCCACCATTGAACTGAAGCGGGCACTGAGCCAGAACAAACGCACCACGGGTACCAATGACAGTTACACCTCCGAAGGGGCCATGCTCCCCTACGTGCCACGCCGCAATCAGAACCGCGTGCTCGAGCGTAATGTGAGCAAGGAGCCCGCGCCCGATAACGACCTGCTGGTGCCAGGCAGCCCGTTAGTGCTGTCGTTCGCTCGGATCCTGTTGCCCTTCCATGCCAACCGACCGGAGGTGCAGGGCTGGTTCAACAAAGTGCTGGCGTGCAGCAACGACCGATTGGTGATAGAGGCCGCCTGCCTCTTACAACGTGCGGGCCGGCCAGTGGACAGGTCCGTGTTCGCCAAGTACCAATCGCGTGACAACACGCGGTACTGGACACAGGTGCGTTTGAGGCACGTGGGTGCTGCCGCACTGTTGGATAGCACAGCCAGCGATACGTTGGCACTGGCCCGGGCCTTCCTGTTCGCCAACCGCTACCTGGAAGAAGGGGATAGCGTGCGGTACCTGGAGCATCGTGCGGTGGACGGCAAGCTCGGGGTCACGCACATGTACTTCTTTGCGCTGAAGGCAAAGGATGCCAAGAAGGACGAATGGCGCATGGGCTACACGGCATGGGTGCCCAAGGAAGGCGGCGCGCTCTTCGACGGGCGCTTCTTTTTCAATTGGGACTACAGTGCACAGCCCCTCAGTGTGAACCGCATGCGTATGGACGACCGTGTGAAGGCCGTGCGCTTCATGGGCCGCAAGCGTTATCGGTCCGAGGATCGGCGGTTCGATTGAGCATGGACCTTGTTACACGGGCGAATGTGCCTGTTCTTTCCAATTGGACCGTGCGTGCAACGATCGTTGTAGCTTGGTGTTATGAAGTACGCCTTGGTGCTGTTGTTCACGGGTATCGCTTTGATGCTCTCGGCGCAGCCGGTGATCGGTGAACGGGCCGTGGCCACGGCCGGCACGGTGTATGGTTATCACGATGTGCCGTGGGTGACGATGCCGTTACCGGGCGGCGAGAACGCCAAATGGGACCTGAGCGGCCTGCCGAACGGCTCGCTGGTGGCCTACCGATGGACCACCACCGATATTGCGCCGGGTGCGGGTGCATTCCCGACCGCAGCACTGGTCTTGCAGGTGCCCGGCGAGCCTACCGCTTATTACCAGCGCGGAGATACGGCCTTGTTCTGGTTGGGCACTTATACCGAGAACGCCTTGGTGCGTTTCGACCCACCGCTGGCCATCCTGGACCTGCCTTGTGGGCTGTATTCAGCTTGGCGCGACACGGGGCTCGCGGTCGTTACCGGTGCGGGCCGGATCGACCTTCGCGTGACCACGATCTCCGCCCGTGCCGATGCTTGGGGAACGCTGGTGATGCCCTACGGGGTGGTGAAGGACGTGCTGCGCGTAAGGCATGAACTGCGCGTAACCCCGCGCAACGACCCCGACCAGGTGCTTCTCAGTGAAGTACGCCTGGCATGGTACTCCGACCGGACGCCGATGCCGTTGCTGGTAGTGACCGAGCGCACCGGATGGGAGCCGGCACACACCCTGCGCTGGTTGGACGGCTCGTGGCAGGACGACCCCGCAAGCGTTTTCCGCCCGATCGCCCTGCGCGCCTTCCCTGATCCTTGTGATGACGTCACCTACATCGACCTGCCCGCCACCAAGGCGGACCGCACCGTGCTACAGCTGGTGGATGGCAGTGGCCAGGTGCGCAAGCAATGGCCCGTTGAGTTCAATTCGCCCCAGACCCGCCGACTGACGCTGGAGATGAACGATGTGCCCAGCGGCCACTATACGCTGACCTGGATCGGTACCGATGGCACATTGGGCAACGCGCGGTTGCAGAAGCGTTGAACTGCTCAGGGGGGCAACCCCGGCACCAGGCCATTTCCCGCGATGGTTTGCCGTTTGGCTTAGACGCTGGACAATGTCCGTCCTTGTTCGCATGAGACGATGCCCTGGTCCATTCCTTGGTCCAAGGTGCATCAGGCCATCCTTGCCGGATACGATCGGCACGCGATCCGCTACGGGAAGGAACATGTGGCGCATCATGTTCCTTCTGGCATCCATGCCCCCAGCGACTGACCTCGTGGCACAGGTACGGCAACCTCCAATGGTCTACCACGGACATGCCTACCCGGTGGTCCTCATCGGCGACCAATGGTGGTTCGCTGAGAACCTGCGTACGGAACTGTACCGGAACGGTGACACCATCCCCGAACTTCCGCAGCAGGGCGACTGGCGCTACATCCGGTCCGGTGCACAGGCCGTATACCGCAGCGATCCCAACGTGTTCGCACGATATGGCCGCCTCTACAACTGGTACGCGGTCACCGATCCCAGGGGTCTTTGTCCCCAAGGATGGCGTGTACCCACTGCGGCCGACTGGGAGGCACTGGCCTTCGCGCTGGGCGGGGACAGCCTTGCAGGTGGAGTCCTCAAGGACACACTCTTCTGGGGAGGGCCCAATACCGGTGCCACCAATGCCAGTGGCTTCAACGGACGACCGGGTGGGGCTCGCTCCAACTACGGCGAGTACCTCTTTGAAGGGGCATACGGATACTACTGGAGCTCCACCCCGGATGGACCGGACAAGGCGGTGTTCCGATTCCTGGCCA
>Ga0209985_10000715_pt1 | contig 35162 bp, 50 predicted proteins | sample NOAtaG_FD_187305 | JGI IMG/M metagenome (GOLD analysis project Ga0209985, IMG submission 187305) | Freshwater lake microbial communities from Lake Erie, under a cyanobacterial bloom - NOAA_Erie_Diel6S_1000h metaG (SPAdes) (version 2) | ecosystem: Environmental > Aquatic > Freshwater > Lake ...
TGGTCCCACCCAACTGCTCCAGCAGGCTGGCCGTGTTAGCGGCAACCGCGAGCTTGTCTTTGTGGGTAGCAGGCTCCTCGTCTGAATTATCAAACGGAAGCGGATAGTCCTTGGTAGGTTCTACTTCAACCATATTGTGCGCAGCCCAAAGGGCGATTGAGCGAAATGTAGCACACGTAGTCGGTTTGTAAAGGGGGGTGTGGGTCCCTTGACGGGGGGTGTTTCTGTATTAGAGGGGGTGGGGGTCAAGCTAACCAAAATAAAATGTACTCCCACCTATGTAAAACTAAAATGTACCCCACTTTGTTAGGGACTCTAAAAATGAGTACCGGGGGTGCAGATTAGTGTGTAGGTGAATCCTGGGTCCCCTTCTGAGCATTTGCCCCTCCCCCCTCTGGGTGGGGTTTTGCTTTGAACTAACATTGTTACCCCTGCCAGCGTACCAGTAATTATTGTTCACGCCCATACTTGCATTCTGTACCACACAATGGTATAATGGACACATCAGATCAGAACCGATCCGATGCGATCCCCGGCGCTTTCCGGGTGTGGAGTGTAAGAAATGACCAACGTGACGACACCGGCTAACAATGTTAGCGAGTCCCTGATCCAAGCGCGTGAGAACTACGCGGACACTACAGTCCGTGGGTACGGCGCAACCAAAGTGTATGCGCAAGAGTTGACCGACAACTTCGGCGTGGGCTGGTACGAATCCGATGCCGATGATGCGGCCAAGGCTGGCGTGGCTGCGGAAAAGAAAGCACTGTATGCAATGCTCAAGGCTGGCGGACACACCAACCCGTCTGTTGCGTGGGCTCGTGTGGTCAAAGAGGCTAAGGCCCTCGACGCGGACCCTGAGGAGGGCGGAGCGAATCACACCCGCAGCCTGACCCTGCGCCTGATCGAGGAGCTGACCAAGCTCCACAAAGCCGGGGCGAAGGCCGAGGTTAAGGGTGATAGGGAAACGCGAGCCCTTGCGTTCGTGGCATCGGCGCTCGCCGAAATGGGCGTGGATCTTTCCTCGCTGTACAAGTAAGCAACTCGGGAGGGCTTCGGCCCTCCCCTAACAATGTTAGGGGGAGCACATCATGGAAGTAAAGCGCCCGACACCCGTCGAAGCAAGCCTAGACTGGTTGAGCAAGATCGACACCCGCATCACAGATAACTTCGATTCGGAAACCAGAGCGATTGTGGATCACTACGTATTCGCACTGCGTGAAGCACTGCGTGCGCTGGACACCAAAGCCTGACCAACCCCGAACGAATGAAGCCCGCCGAGTGCGGGCTTTTTTGCGTCTAGCAAAGCAGCGGCTTTACCTATGGCTTGGAAGCTAAACCTTTGATGCCCGTTCTCGGGGCGGCGCTAGGGGCTAACTTTGTTAGATTGTCGTCAATCAGGCCACGATTCTATGTCTTCACGCAGCGTTCGTTTTGTTGTGGGTTGTTGCGTTTGTGGAAAAACGTCGACGTTCGTTTTGTTGACAGTTGGTGTAATTTGCTGCGTTTGTAAGCGTTTCAAGTATATGCGAAATGCGGTGGAAATAGACACATCGTACTCATTTACCACCGCTTCGATGTGGCTATAAACGTCGACTGGGATACGTAAAGTGACTGTAACATTTGCGGTTTTCTTAAGATTACTCACTTTGAATTTACCTAAAAGAGTTGATGAAGGTCTAAGTTTACATAGAAATGATGTGGCTTTGTACTAGGGTTTACCCTAGTTTTTGCCCTAACAATGTTACGTGTTATGCGCGTGTTACGTTGTCAATTTGGCAACGTAACATTGTAAGTTGTTGATTTTAAAGGGAAAAACGGCTAATGTTATATGTTATGCGATTTTGGGAAATTGAAATAGGTTGGCGGGTTTTACGCAGCACAGCAACCCCACCAGCACCAGAGAAAAAAACTCCTAGGGGAATTCAATTTCTCTCTTTTTTCATAACAATATAACATTATCCTTTTTTTCCTTTCACATCAACAACTTAGCTTCATAACGCCTATTGTTACGTGTTACGTTTCCACGTAACATTACCCTATTTGTACTCTCAGCCTGCTTCCCACCCCATTTCGTACCCGCCCTGCAAAGTTGCTTGACTTTTACACAATACTGTGGTACAATTAAATAAAACTGTCGGCTATGACTCAACCACAGGGACCTAACAATGTTAGCCCTCACACAACCCACAGGAGCCCTAACAATGCATACACGAAGTGAATGGTTAGCCCGCATCGGCAACCACCCGACCATCAGCCTGCTCAAAACGCTCGACTCCAACGGTCAACGCTTCGCTGACTACTGCACAACCAACGCGCAGGACCGTGCCACCTACAACTGGAGCGACCCCATCACCGGCCAACCCATCCAACACGTGCGCTTCAAAGTCGGCGAGTGGATCTGCACGTGCACTTGGGAGGGTGACGAACTCACCGAGTGGGGCTACAGCCACATTACTGCTGACAACTGACCAACCCAGGAGCACCTAACTATGTTAGCTGGCAAGTACAAAATACCAGGGTTCAAGCCTGTCTACGCTGACCCACCCAAGCCACACGTGCGCAGCACGCCCCGCCCACCATCCCTCAACTCATCACAAACAGGTGCACCACACGCAGCCAAACTACCGACCAAGACCTACACCGGCACCGACTGCATCGGGATCACCACTCTGCACAAAAGCAACGCAGTCCCCGTCTTCAACCAACAAGCAGCCATTGACGCTGCCCACATGAGGAGATAACCATGAACCGACCACCACCCCACCCGCAGGACTTCCTGCTCATCCTCGTGTCCATCATCGCCATCCTGCTCATGCTCTTGGGTGTTATTTGAGGAGTAATAAATGCGGATAAAGAAGCCAAGCCTACCCGAGTGGAAGGAATGGGCCAATGAGGAATTGGCAAGTCTGTACTTTGCCCGTGCCGCCGTGCTGATGGATGAAGCCCTCAGTCCGAAGCGCAAGCGCAACACCTACCAACCACCACGCTCCCTAACATTGTTAGAGGACAACAAAGCAAGCACATCAAAGGAGAACTGAGCCATGTCCACTGCATTCCGCCGACTGCCAACCCTTCGCTCATACGTGGAGGCACTCAAGCACCACAACACCAGCACACCCATCCGTGGGCGTGCACCAGAACTGCGACCACTTGCTCAGTTCACCGCAGGGCGTAGGGATGCCGACAGGTTCAGCATCCGGCTTAGATCCAACCCCTTGCAGCCCGACAGCCCGCCTTCTGTCGAGTGCGTTTTGTACAAGACCCCAGTGATCACCTTCCACCCAGACAACACCGTCACGATAACGACGGGTACACATTACGAGCCATCGAGTTCGACGGCGGCGTTCATCTACAACATCCTGCCGTTCTGCTCAGCATCCAGAACCGGGGGGCGGATCGTCCTGACCGCACGCACTGCCCACACTGAAGACGCCCAAGTACTCAAGCACTCGCTAGCCAAGGGCGAAGAGATGACCTTTTATCTGAACCTAGGCGACCGCTACTACAACTTGACGCCTGTCAACCCCGAACCTCAGACAACCATCGTCATGGACCGTGCTGCTGCTAACAATGTTAGGGCTAGGTACGGTGAGTTCTACCGCTACCTCAAGTCAGCAATCAGCCTGCGCACGGAACAGACAACCAGCAACGCAGGCATTGCACAAACTATCAAGACAACCATCGGGGAACTGAAGGGCGCACTTCCACACAAGCAGGAATCACCAAGCTACTGGCGCTTCAACGTGCCCACTATGGGCCACATGACAAACAAGCCAGCACTGGATGCCGTCAAGCCACACACCAACCTCACCCCAGTAGCTAGGTGGTTCAACACACACGACGAGTGGCGTGCGGCTGTTGAGGATTTCCTGCAACTCATCAAGCCCAACTCGGACCCACAGACTCAGGCTCAGAACTTCTACGCTGCATTCATGCACCTGTTGTATTGGTCAAGCGGCTCTCTGTACTTCGGCACATTCCGCCCCGGCCCAAAGGATGACAGCAACACCCACTACGTTAACCCAGACGCAGTGCGCAAGTTTGCTGACGAGATCATCTTCAAGTACCACAGCAATGAAGTGTTCAAGCGTCGGCCAGTCAAGCCAGGGCAGGCACCAGGGGTCAAGTACAACAAGTGGGTGGATTGGACCCTGGTTTAAATGCACCCTCAAAAGTCACTTGACTTTTACACCAATCTGTAGTACAATTAAATAAAAACGCTTGCGAATCCAGCAACCAACCCGCCTAACAATGTTAGGCACATCAGAGAGAGCAGATCATGAGCAACCAAAACGAAATCACCTTTGGCAAGACCGTCTCCATCGCGGAGGCTGAGGCACTCATTACTAGCGTGCCCACAAATCGGTTCCACCTGCGCGGCGAGCCGGGTATCGGCAAGTCCAGCATGCTTGAGCGCATCGGAAAGAAGCTCGGGCTGCCTGTGGCATACATCGACGTGCCGAACATGGATCTTGGCGATATCGCCATGCCTGTGGTGGATCACAACTCACGCACCACAAAGTACTACCCAAATTCCCGCTTCCAACTGCACACCGGCCAGCCTGTGGTCATCATGCTCGACGAGTTCTCCAAGGGCAGCAAGCCCGTGAAGGACATGCTGCACCCCCTGCTGGAGGTGGTCAACCCACGCTTGGGTGACGTCCCTGTGCCGACTGGCTCGGTCATCTTTAGTACGGGCAACTTGTCTTCCGATGGTGTCGGTGACAACCTCGCTGCACATACCAAAGCACGCCTGACTACTGTCACTGTGCGCAAGCCGGGCTCCGACGAGTGGATCGACTGGGCGTTGCAGAAGGGGACGATTGCCGAGGAGATCATCGCTTGGGTCAAGCGTTACCCGCAGGTGCTGGCCTCTTACCTCGACGGTGGTGCGGGTGACAACCCGTACATCTTCAACCCACGCACACAACAGGATGCGTATGTCTGCCCGCGCACGCTTGAGCTGGCGTCTAACATTGTTAGGGCACGTAGTGGGTTCTCATCCGACGCGCTCATCGCAGCCCTGACCGGTGTCATTGGCGAAGCAGGTGCACGTGACATGCAGGCGTTCATTGCCTACGCCGACCAGCTCCCGACGAAGGAGAGCATCAAGGCCAACCCGAAGACTGCACCCCTGCCCACCATGCCCGGTGCGTGTGCGGTGACTGTGTTCAGCCTCATCTCCGCTGCTGAGAAGTCCAACTTTGAGGAGTTCATGGAATACGTAGAGCGTATGGAGATGGAGTGGCAGGCTGTGTTCGCAGTCAACATCGCCAAGCTGGCAGGCAAGCAGTCCATCGCGTTCGCATCCCCTCGGTTCGCCAAGTGGCTGGCCGTCAACCAAGATGTTCTGTGAGGCAGAAATGAAGAGAAAGACAAACGAACTGACCGGAGCCGCCCTCGATTGGGCGGTTGCAGTGGCCGATAACCTGCTGCCCAAACACATCTCCCTCAACACCGACCTAACGCACCCACTGGTGCTCGACGGTATCCAGTCCTACGGGCCATCGTTCATCTGGTCCCAAGGCGGGCCGATCATCGAGCGGGAGCGACTGTGCACCACGCCACGCCGGGACTACTGGGAAGCCTGCGTGCACGACAACTTGTTTCAGTACGACGGGTCGGAGCACCATGCAACAGGCCCCACACCCCTGATCGCAGCCATGCGCTGCTACGTGTCGTCCAAGCTGGGCGACGAGATTGACGTTCCAGAAGAACTAAGGAGCTAACAATGTTAGAGGCAACCAAGATGTTCTGTGAAGGAGAAGTGAATGCGAGTTGAAGTAGTCAATGGCCGAAAGCTCTTATGCGGCCAAATCCTCAAACACAACGAATTGGCAGTCGGCCAGACTTGGGCACCTGCCAGTGGCGCTGACCGGACAGTGAAGATCACTGATATTGATGGTGATTGGGTGCGCTACGAATGGGTAGAGGGTGGTCAGACTGTGCACCACGAGAAGGAGTTGTTCGCATTTCAGTGCCGTTACTGCCTTGTACTTTAATCAACAGGAGAAGTGAATGAGCACGCTGGGTCTAAATATGAGTACTGACGCAGATGCAGATGTGGTGGTGGCGAGTCCAAAGACCCGCCATGAACTCTACGCTCGGTATTCCGAGTCAGTCGCAAACTTCCGCAACTTCGAGTGCAACATCCTCAGGCTGATGCGCAACCCGGACACAAAGCCTGAGCACTTGGAGGCAGTGCGTGGGAGCTACGTTGATCTGTTCAAGCGGATGACCGACGCACACCAACTGCTGACAAGCAAGGCTATGGGCAGGCATGTGGCACGCCCGTCGCTGACTGCATACCACGACCGTGAAGGAGAGAAGTAAGTGAAGCAACGACACACCGCCTGGGTAACCATAGGCACCAACGAAGGGGCAACCCTGCCCACATGGTTCTACGCCTTCCGTAAATGGGAGAACGCCAAAGCATTCATGGATGCAGCCAACGACACCGTGTCCTGGGAGCTGTACCCGTGCGAGTTCATGTCCGTGGAGGAGACGCTAGATAACTTCAAGCAGTGCATGAACGAGCACGATCCGAGATCCATCCCATCCAGCAACTAAGGAGCTAACAATGTTAGAGGCAACCAAGATGACCGAAGAGCGCAAGCTCCAGAAGGTGAAGATCACGCTGCTGCGCAACCCGCAAGTGGCTCTGCTGTCAGGCATCCTGATGGTGGGCAAGACTTTCATCTGCGACAAGACACCGACCGCTCGGACCAACGGGCGGGACGAGTGGTACGGGCGGGCCTTCACCAAGAAGCTGAAGGAGAAAGAGCTTGCGTTCGTGATCATGCACGAGGCATCGCACAAGATGTACCGCCACTTGACCACGTGGAAGAAGCTGCACGATGAGGACCACCGCCTTGCCAATATGGCGTGCGACTACGTGGTGAACCTTATGCTCAAGAACCTCGATCCGATGGAGTCATTCATGGCTATGCCCATGAAGGATGGCAAGCCGATGGGCCTGATCGATGTGCGGTTCAAGGGCATGAACGCCAAGCAGGTCTTCGACATTCTCAAGAAGGAGCAAGAGGAGGGCGGTGGTGGCGGTGAGGGTAATGAACTCGACGACCACGATTGGGACGGTGACCCCGGCATGACCGACGAGGAGAAGAAGGAGTTCGACCGCGAGATCGACCAAGCCATCCGCCAAGGGATCATCAACAACCGCAAGCATGGCAAGGGTGCGGGTGATCTGGAGCGGGAGCTGGGTGACATGCTCAAGCCCAAGGTGGACTGGCGTGAACAGTTGCGCGAGTTCGTCAAGTCCGTATGCGCTGGCAAGGACAACTCAACATGGCGACGGCCTAACCGTCGCTTCATCGGTGAAGGTATCTATATGCCGACTCTGGTGTCCGAGACGGTGGGCAGGGTGCTGATCGCCGTCGATACCTCTGGCTCTATTGGTGGGGAGCAGTTGGATGCGTTTCTCTCTGAAGTTGCAGCACTCTGTGAGCAAGTGCGGCCCGAATTCGTCGATCTCCTGTACTGGGACAGCCGAGTCGCTGGTCACGAGACTTACGACTCGGCTGCTACGCCTAACATTGTTAGCTCTACAAAACCAAAGGGTGGCGGAGGCACTTCACCTAGCTGTATCACGGACTACCTCAGGGACAAGAAGATCGATCCTGAGTGTGCTGTTGTCCTCACCGATGGGTACGTCGGCGACGATTGGGGTGGTACGTGGCGTTGCCCAGTACTCTGGTGCATCGTCGGTGGCAATACCGTTGTCGCTCCGATTGGCAAGACTGTTCATGTTCAGTAACGATTCAAGGAGAAGCAAGATGACTATGGCAATTCTCAACATTGGCTACGACGGCTACGTTATGCCGTTGAAGGACGCAGTGGTCGTGGCCGAGATGCTCGGTAAGGCGGAGAAGTACGAGCACAAGTACCGCTCGGGTGCCGACAACACCCACCACATCTACTCAGAGACCAAGGAGAACTTTGGCACCATCCGCCTGATCACCGACGCCTTCTATCAGGGGGCGAAGCTGGCAGGTAAGCCTGAGTAACTCCGAGCCAACCCTAACTATGTTAGGCATAGTAAAGAACCCGTATCTCAACACACCCTAACTTCCAAAAAGGATCTCAAATGTCCATCTCATCATCAGCCGTCCTCGTCTCCCTCAACATCTCCTGCTGGCCTGCGACCAAGCTCGACCGGGAGATCACCGACTCCGTCACAACCAACGCTAACGCCAACGCTAGAGCAGGTAAGTTCATGAAGGACTTGTTCGCAGGCACGAGTGTGCGTAAGGACATCGAGAAGAAAGCAGCGCACGTACGTGCACACCACCTGCGCATGACCCTGCCGTGGGCAGACAAGGGCGACCGACTGCTTACCACTGCTCTGTTCATGGAGTACAAGACTTGGCTCAACAAAGAGCAGGCCGAGTTCAACCAACTGTGCGACAACTTCTTCAATGCGTATCCGCAACTGCTGCTGGATGCGCCCACCCAACTCGGCACGATGTACAAGGCCGACGACTACCCAGCCATCGACGAAGTGCGTGGTCGGTTCGCGTTCAGATTCAAGTTCACCCCGCTGCCTGACTCAGGTGACTTCCGCCTTGACATACCCAACGAGGAACGGGCATCACTCGCCGCTGAGTACGAGCGCGACTTCAACGAACGCTTGGCCGACGCCATGCGTGAACCGTGGGACCGACTGCACAAGTTGTTGCAATCCACATCCGAGAAGCTCACCGACCAGGGTGAGGAGAAGAAGCGCTACCACGAGACCCTCATAACCAATGCACAAGAACTGTGTGCATTGCTGACCAAGCTCAACGTGACACAGGACCCCAAGCTGGAGGAGGCCCGCCGTCAGCTTGAACTAACAATGTTAGGGGCAGACATAGAAGCTGTACGCGAGAGCCCCGAGGTGCGCAGCAGCATCAAGTCCAAGGTCGATGCCATCCTTGGCAAGTTCGATTGGTAATCAGCAACACAACAGGAGAAAGCAAATGAGTGACGTCTCAAACATCCGCATCTACCCCAGCACGTTCAAGGGGGGGTTTAACCTGTTCGGCAAGCCAGGGGTGTTCCCGAGCAAGAGTCTGACTCAGACTATGGAGAAAAACCCTGACCGCAAGCTGTACTCACAGGCACACCTGACCGCAGTGCTGAGCAAGTTCCTCAACAAGCCGGGTTGGAAGTTCGTGGCTAGGGATGAAATCTCTCGTAGCGCAGACGGGGAAACGCTTGTATGCCATGCGTTCCAACTCCAGTACGACAACGAGGTGCTTGGCAAAGTCAGCATCGACTACAAGGGTCGGGAGTACAGGATCGCTATCTCTAACCACCGCATCAGTGCGGCCCGTGAGCGTGGGGATACGTATCACACTACGAACGTAGACAAAGCCGTGTTGGCTATACGCAAGTATTTCTATCCTAAGGGCAGAGAAGAGCGCATGGGGAGCGCCCATAGTGCAGCTACGAGAGTTATCAGCAGTGAGGCTTATGAGAAGAGCCGCGCAAAAAGTAGTGCATGGAATGACGTCAACAAACATGCTGAGGAGTTCGTGGAACTGAACATGGACTTGTACATAAGTCAGTTTCCAAAAGTAGAAGGCAAGCTAGAGATAGCCAAGCAGGCCAGTCTCGACATGCAGACCGTTGAAGACATCAGAGTTTCTTTCAATAAGGGTTCGGCCCTACTTGTGGTGCGGGATGGAAACGAGTACATTGTGCGTCAGGGCAGTGAAGTTCAGATCTACGACGACAGCACACTACCTTACGAGGTGAGAGCCAAGTTAGGCATGCTGAAGTTGGTAGCGAATGGACAGATGATTTCTGATGTCGGATGCAAAGTCGATACAGAAGTCTTCGTGATTGCCCCGGCCAAAGAATAAATAAATCATCAGGAGAAAGACATGACCTCAGTGACAAGGTTCACCCTTCTTCGCCGCGCCGTGCGGCTGTGGAACGTGCCCTACGTTCCGAAAGAAATCAATCGTGCAAATGCTGTCAAGTGGGTCCGCTCAGTCGAGCGGCTCGGTGACCGTTGGCTGTTGGCTAAACAGATTGGAAGGATCGAGCAATGAACAAAGTACCCAGAGGCTGCGACCAACAAGGTCGTCACCCCGAGGCGGCGGAAGCCGCCACAGACGTAGGTCAAGAGGAAGAACCCAACTTCTACAGCAGTCAGATGATGTTGGAAGAGACCGCCAAGTTCGCCCTTGGTGTCTTGGTGATCTTCGCTGTGGTCGGACTGATCGCTGCACTCGTGGGGTACTTCGTTTGAAAACACCTTGGTTCGATGGAGAAGTGCACCCTGTACGGATAGGTGTCTACGAACGTGACCACTATGGAAACCTTGAGTACTCCTATTGGAGTGGAGGTGGGTGGAACTTCGCAGCAAAGACTGTCGGCAGTGCACTTCTCAACAAAGTCCCATCACGTTTCCAAGATCTGCCCTGGAGAGGGCTGTTGAAGGAGGATGTATGAAACTCGTTGTGAACCCCGTCAAGATTGAGATCTATGACGAAGAGATGCACGGCCATATTGTTGCTACGGTTGAAGCTGTGGACGGCATCGTGGCCCGCGTGGAAATTGGGCAGGTAGTCGGCTGGAACGACTGGCTCGACCTGACCGACGCTGTGCGTAAAGCTATGCACATGATGGGTATGCAGCACGAAGTCTGAAGGAGGACAAGTATGACTACCGTTGACCTTGGGATTACCAAACCGCAAGTGTCCGCCATGCAACGTCGCATCGACACTTTGGAAATGGAGAACGACGCCATAGGCGACACGCCGATACGGCATGCCATCAATGAGCGTTTGGTGGAAATCCGCCTGCTGTTGCGCGACGGACACCTGAAGAACAAGCATGGGTCGCCCCGCGCCGCCATCGCCAAAGCGGAGGGGCAGACATGAGCAAGCACACACCAGGGCCGTGGGCAGTATTTAGGAGAGATGGCTACTCAACTTATATCCATGCCATAAACGAAGGTGGCGAAATAAATACGTTCCAAGTCGCATCGTGCCATAGCGCGACAAGTAGAAAGTATTTCCCGACAAGGGGCGAAGCAGAAGCAAACGCCCGCCTAATAGCTGCCGCGCCGGAACTGCTGGAGGCGCTGCAAGCAATGCTCAGGATGACGGAACGCCACGCAACTCCCGGACTCATCGCAACCCCCGGAAGCCCAGTAGCACTGGCACGCGCCGCCATCGCCAAAGCGGAGGGGCAAGCATGACCGTCAAACTAAACAACGACCGCTCCGTTGCGGTTGACCAGACTTACTTCTGGCAGCCGTTACATACCTGCCCGCTGTCGGCCAAAGTCCAGTTGCTGACCGCAGGTGGCGTTGCTGTTTACGGCCAATACCAACCCGGTATTGGCGGTTACGTTGGCTGGGCACCGCTGCCCAAGAAACCAAGCTGGATGGAAGGGAGCACACCTCATGGGTATTAAACCTAAGACCCGCGTCATCCTTGAGGATGCCATCGACCGTGGGATTGAACGCGGCTTGCGCCGTGCGTATAAACACACCGATACCCCGAGTCAGCACGAGATCATTGAACAAATCAAAAACGCAGTTTGGGGTGATATCCACGAAGTGTTTGAGTTTGAGGAGAACAGCCATGACTGACCGCGAACTGCTTGAGGCCGCTGCGAAGGCAGCGGGTCTGACCATCGGCGCTTGGAGCGACAACTACGGCGCGTTTATGTACCGAGGTGTGGAGCCGGGTAAAAGTTGGTGGAACGCCCTCACCGACGACGGCGATGCGTTAAGGCTGGCGGTGAGATGCCTACCCTTCTACACCTTGCGCTATACAAGAGAGGACTACGAGGCTTGCAACCAAGATGGGCTTGCCGCCACCCGCCGCGCCATCGTCAGGGCTGCGGCTGAGATATTGGAAGGAGCATGAAATGACTGACCTGAGAGACGCTGCGCGTCAGGCGCTGAAGTCCCTGCGCGGATACCGCCGCGAGATTGGGTGCGAACAGCCTTGCGATGCGGAGCGGGCGTTGGAGGCCGCGCTGGAGCTGCCGGAGCAGGAGCCGGTGGCGACAGTGGCAATGGATGTGTCCGGTGCTCATCTGTCTTGGGACGGGAAATACCTCGGGCAGAGGCCGGATATGAAGATCGCAATGCTGCTAAAGGATTTGCCTGTTGGGACGCTGCTGTTCAGCACCCCACCTCGCCGCGAGTGGCGAGGGCTGACGGAGGAGGATATTTGGACTTTGGCAGCCAACTGTTTGGATAGCGTTCTAGGCAGGCTTCATTTCGCCCGCGCCATCGAGGCCACGCTGAAGGAGCGAAACCATGAGTGACCTGCGAGACGCTGCCCAGCAGGCGCTGGAGGCTTTGGAGCACAGCGTAAAACTGCGTGACGAAGATTACGACGCAATGGATGCCCTCAAGGCCGCGCTGGAGCAGACGGAGCAAGAGCCATGCGTCAAGACCTACTCTGGCGGGAAGCCCAACTACACCCAACGCTTCACGCTGTCATGCGGATGCCCGTCGCAATACGGCGGCGTCCCTGCGTATTGGGACAGAGATGGCAGCACTGCATTCGGCATGATCTGTGAGAAGCATTGGCATGAATACGGTGCAAGGAGCGAAGCATGATCGTCGATGAAGGTTGTTTCGAGCGTGGTTGTGCATGCCACGATAGCCGAGAGAGTCCGGGCGTTGTTGTGGTGAAGCGCGAGTGGCGAGGTCTGACAGATGCCGAACGCGCATCGGTGCAGTTTGAATCGTTTAAGCGTGGATTGTCACCGCTGGAGTTCATGGAACTGCATGAGGCCAAACTGAAGGAGCTAAACCATGAGTGAACAACCAGAAGCCCTGCGGCTGGCCCGTGAGTTAGAAGCCTGTCCGACGATCAATTACAAAGACCACGCCGCAGAACTGCGCCGCCTGTATGCGGTGAATGCTGAACTGCTGCAGGCGTTGAAAGAAGCAACTGATGCGATTGAGCATTGGGGCTCCTACTCTTCTGATTACTTCCAGCAGAAGTGGGACTTGCACAGCGACATCAATGCGGCCCGAGCAGCAATAGCCAGAGCGGAGGGAAAGGTGCTGCCATCCGCGCAAGGAGCAACCCATGAGACTTTTTGAAGTGCAATGGAGCAGCGCTGGCAATGCGGAGAAAGGCACTGTGGTCATCAAAGCCCGGAACATAGTTGAGGCACAGAACAAGTTTTGGGCATGGATACAGAAGCGCCCGGTGTTTCTCCATATGTGGCAGTTGTCATTTCAGTTTACTGAGGTTGAAGAACGTGAGGTGATTGAATGAGATACCTAGCCCAAGACTTCGCCCGCTGCATGACCAACCCGCTGCTTGATCAGTGCAAGCAATGCCAGCGCAATGTAAACATCAACCCCGTATCCCCATACGCGCAGCGTCAGTCGTGGATCGGCCCGTGGGTCGGGCATGGTCCGTGTCCTAACGGAGACTTTGTGGAGGTGGAAGATGAGTGAACCTGTTGTATGGGCATGGAACCATCAGTTGGAGGAACTCAACGACCTTCGCTCGCACATGAGCATACGTGCGTGGGCAAACACAGCCAGCCATCGGTCCGAAGGGCTAACACCTCTTTACACACACCCGCCCATTGAACGCACCCTCACCGACGAGGTCATCGCTGACCTGTGGCACCAGAACGGTGGGTTCCACCACCACTTCGCTCGGGCGGTGGAGCGGTATCTGAAGGGGGAGAAATGAAATGCCCAAAGTGCGGCAGTATCAAACAACTTACACCAGAGTCCCGACGAACAGAGGACATGGTATGGCGCAGGAGGATATGCAAGTCATGCCACAACTCTTGGATAACGGAGGAGAAGGTCAGCAAGACGACGACCATGCCTACGGAGGCGCATCAGTTTCTAGACAAAGTGATGCGCCACACACCGAAGTCAAACTACAAGAAGAAGCCAAAGGAACCGAAGTTCGATACGTCCGCGCTCCAAAAGATGCCGTGGTGAACTGGCCCTTTATGTTCAGCTACAAAGAAGGAAGATGTTTTGTAAACGCTGCGCCGCGTAAGTCAGCTTATGCACAAGCGCAAGAATCTGGAGATGCACTTTTATGAATGATGAACAACCCAAAGTGAAGAAGGGTCGTGGTCCCGGTAAGAAGCCACGGCTGTTTTGCACGAGCCTGCGTATGGAAAAGCACGTACTGGAGTTCTACAAAACCCAGTACCCCGACAGCATGCAGGCGAAGATGAGAGAAGTTCTTACCGATTACGTCAACAACCAACTAGCCCAACAAGGAGCCCAAAATGGGACGCAAGAAAATGACTGACGCCGCACGCATCCGTGCTTACTTCACCAAGCACCCCAACGCCAAGCCAAGGGATGCAGCCGTTACGTTGAATGTAACCCCTGCCAACGTATATGTTGTTCGTAGCAAGATGAAGATGGAAGCCACGGCAAAAGCCGAACCCGCCTGGAAAACACTCGCAATGTCTATCTCCTCCCAACCAACCACCATCACCCTCGGTGCCGTGCAACAACCCCAAGAAGACATGGGTGCGCAGGAACCCATAGACATGGTCAACCACCCGCCGCACTACAAGACTGGTGGCATCGAGACCATCGACTTCATCGAGGCCAAGGGGTTGAACTATCGCCTGGGCAACGTGGTCAAGTATGTAACCCGTGCCGACCACAAAGGTGACCGGATGGAGAACCTTCAGAAGGCGCTGTGGTATCTGCAACGTGAGATTGAGAAGGGCTGATCATGGCAGCAACCCCCGAGTCAAAGGTCAAGGCCAAGATCAAGGATCTCCTGACCAAGTACAACGTGTACTACGCAATGCCTATTGGCACGATGTACGGGAACTCGGGGGTTCCCGACTTCCTGTGCTGTATACGCGGACGCTTCATGGCTATCGAGGCCAAGGCAGGCAAGGGCAAAACCACGGCACTCCAAGACAAGAACCTACACATGATCGACAAAGCAGGGGGGGTCACGCTTGTGATTCGGGAAGACACGCTTGACTTGCTTGAGTTGAAGCTGAAGGAGCTGACTTGAAAATCATCACGGTGGACACGGAGACGTACTACAGCCGCGAGTTCAGCCTAACAAAGTTAACCACGGAAGAGTACGTTCGCAGTCCAGACTTCGAAGTTATAGGTGTTTCAGTACAAGTAGGTAGCGATGAGCCTGTATGGTTTTCTGGCACACGTAAGGAGACGAAGGAGTTCCTTGAGTCGTTCGACTTCGGGAGCAATCTTGCACTCGCTCATAACGCTATGTTTGACGCCGCTATTCTTAGCTGGCATTTTGATATCCATCCTAAAGGTTGGCTGGACACTCTCAGCATGGGCCGTGCACTGCACGGTACAGAAGTTGGTGGCAGCTTGGCAGTACTTGCGAAGCACTACGAACTAGGGGTCAAGGGCGACGAGGTGCTCAACGCCTTGGGCAAACGCCGAGCGGACTTCACGCCGACTGAGTTGGCTCGGTATGGTGAGTACTGCAAGAACGATGTGGCGCTGACATGGAGATTGTTTGCCGCCATGTCCGAGACGTTCCCCAAGCTAGAACTACGGCTAATTGACCTGACCATCCGCATGTTCTCGGAGCCGGTGTTGCAGTTGGATAACAAACTGTTAACCAACCATCTGAGGCAAGTGCAAGAGAGCAAAGAGGCTTTGATGGGTGTCCTCGTAGTCAAGGGTGTTACATCCGACTACCTTATGAGCAACCCAAAGTTCGCTGTGCTGCTGCAGGCATACGGTGTCGAGCCACCGATGAAGATGAGCCCAACGACGGGCAAGGAGACTTACGCATTCTCAAAAACCGACGAAGAGTTCAAGGCACTGCTGGAACACGAGATCCCGGACGTACAGGCGCTGGTGGCTGCTCGGCTCGGTACGAAATCCACGCTGGAGGAGACGCGGACCCAGCGGTTCATCGGTATCTCTGAACGAGGGCCGATGCCCGTTCCCTTACGCTACTACGCTGCGCACACTGGGCGCTGGGGCGGGGACGACAAGCTGAATCTGCAGAACCTGCCGCGTGGTGGTGCGTTGAAGTACGCGATCATCCCCCCTGCGGGCTACGTGATGCTTGACTCTGACTCATCTCAGATCGAAGCACGTACTCTGGCATGGCTAGCTGGACAGAACGACTTGGTGGAGGCGTTTGAAAAAGGTGAGGACGTTTACAAGATCATGGCTGCTGCTATCTACGGCAAGGCTATTGGCGCGATTACGAAAGATGAGCGCTTTGTCGGCAAGCAAACGGTCCTTGGTGCAGGTTACGGGATGGGGGCCAAGAAGTTCCAAGCGCAACTCAAGACCTTCGGCGTCAAATTGGAAGAAGCCGAGTGCCAGCGCATCATCAACGTCTACCGAGAAACATACCCTCGGATTCCTGAACTCTGGAAGCGGGCACAGAAGATCCTCGACTCCATCATCGGCAACAACGCCGACTCCTTCGGACGCGACGACATCCTGAGCGTGGACGGTAAGCGGGGCATCCTCCTGCCCAATGGGCTGTACCTGAAGTATCCGAACCTGCGTAAACGCAAGGACCCTGACTCAGACTCAGACAAAACAGAGTACGTCTACGACACCAAGAAAGGGAAAACGACCGTGCCCAACCGCATCTACGGGGGCAAGGTGGTGGAGAATGTTTGCCAAGCTCTGGCCCGCATCGTCATCGGTGAGCAGATGCTCATGATTGCCAAGAAGTACAAAGTGGTGATGACCGTGCACGATGCTGTGGCTTGCATCGCCCCTGAAGATGAAGCCGAGCGGGCTAAAGAGTACGTCGAGTTGTGTATGCGTTTACGGCCCAGGTGGGCTGCTGAACTTCCTTTGAACTGTGAAGCTGGATATGGAAAAAGCTATGGTGACTGCTGAGATCGTTGACTATGCAATGCCCCTCATCAACATTGAGAGGCTGGCACGTGAGTGCCATGACCTGTGCCTTAACAAAGACTACGAAGCCGCCAACGAATTGGCCTTGAAGATTGGTGTGGAGGCGCGTATCCTGAGCGCTTCGCTTGCAATCATGCAGGGTAAGGAGACATTGCGTTGAACATGCCGACTTGGTCTTACAGCAGTCTGAAGACCTTTCAACAGTGCCCCAAGAAGTACTTCCACCTGAAGGTAGCCAAGGACGTAGTTGATCGTCCGCACGAGTCCGCGCTGTATGGCTCGGCTGTGCACAAGGCTGCTGAGGATCACGTTGCCGAGGGTGTCCCGATCCCGGCTAAGTACGACTACATGATCCCGACGATTGAGGCGTTGAAGAAGATCCCCGGTGAGAAGTACTGTGAGATCAAGATGGGGATAACTGAGAAGCTGGAGGCGTGTGACTATGACGCGCCGAATGCTTGGTGGCATGGCATTGTTGACTTGCTGATCGTTGATGAGGACAACGGTGTTGCCCACATGGTGGACTACAAGACCAGCAAGAACGCCAAGTACGCCGACACCAAACAGTTGGACTACATGGCTGTGGCTGTGTTCGCCAAGTTCCCCAAGATCAAGGTGATCAAGTCAGCATTGCTGTTCGTGGTGAGCAACGAGTTTGTGAAGAAGAAGCACGTTGCCGAGAACGTGCAGTTGTACATGAACAGCGCCACCTTTGACCTCAACCGTCTGAAGAGCGCATTCAAGAGCGGGGTGTGGAACCCTGTCAGTGGCCCACTGTGCAGGTTCTGCCCGGTGAAGAGTTGTGAGCACAACAGGAGCTAGGTATGCCATACACGAAGAGTCCTCGTCCTTATGCGCACGAGTACGAGTTGCAGAAGAAGCGTGGTGAACACGAGAAGCGCATGGAGCGCCAACGTGCCCGCAGGGCACTAGATGCCAAGGGCGTAGACCGCACTGGGAAGGACGTATCCCACAACAAAGCGTTCGCCAACGGTGGTTCCAACAAGGACGGCTACAAGCTGGAAGCACCATCAAAGAACCGTAGCCGCAACCTGCATCACAAGGGGGAGAAGAAGTGAAGACTGCTGCGCAGTAAGTTAGTGGGTTTGAGTGTTAGAAGTGAGGTAAAAATGGACAGAACTGATTACTTGGCAGGGTACAAGTGGCCCTGCCCCGCTGGGCTCTCGCCCTTCGCGCACCAGAAAGAGACTGCATCATTCTTGGTGGCAAACCGCAAAGCCTTCTGCTTCAACGAGCAGGGTACAGGTAAAACAGCCTCAGTTATATGGGCTACCGACTACCTGATGAACCTCGGGCTTGTACGGCGCGTGCTGATTGTGTGCCCTCTGTCGATCATGCACTCGGCATGGCAGCAGGACTTGTTCAAGTTCGCTGTGCACAGGCATGTAGACGTAGCTTACGGTAGCTCAAACAAGCGCAAGAAGATTGTCTCCGGCCCAGCCGAGTTCGTCGTCATCAACTTTGACGGCGTGGAGATAGTCAAGAACGAGATCATCCACGGGGGCTTCGACCTTGTGGTGATCGATGAGGCGTCGGCGTACAAGAATGCGCAGACTGACAGATGGAAGACCATGCGGGACGTAATGAAGCACGTCAAAGGTCTGTGGATGCTCACCGGCACCCCCGCTGCTCAGTCTCCAGTTGACGCATACGGGCTGGCTAAGATGGTCAACCCCAAGGGCGTGCCACTGTTCTTCGGCCAGTTCAGAGACATGGTGATGTACCCGGTGACCCAGTACCGCTGGGCACCGAAGGACTCGGCCAAGTCAATCGTGCACCAAGTGCTGCAGCCTGCCATCAGGTTTGAGAAAGCGCAGTGCTTGGACTTGCCAGAACTCACGTATGTGGATCGAGAAGCACCGTTAACTGCACAGCAGGTTAAGTTCTACAAGGAACTCAAGAACGAGATGCTGATCGAGGCAGCGGACGAAGAGATCTCCGCCATGAACGCAGCGGTCAAGCTCAACAAGCTGCTACAGATAGCGTGCGGCTCCATATATACGGACAGCGGCGGGGTGGTGGACTTCGACGCCAGCAGCCGACTGCAAGCCGTCAGGGAAGTGATCGAGGAGGCAAGCCACAAGGTGCTTGTGTTCGTGCCCTTCACGCACACCATCCTCAAGATCAGAGAGTACCTCACGAAGCACAACATCAGTTGTGATGTCATCAACGGGGATGTGCCTGTCAACAAGCGTAGTGCTCTGGTTACTGAGTTCCAGAACAAGGAGAACCCCAGGGTCCTCATCATCCAGCCGCAAGCTGCATCCCACGGGCTTACCCTAACCGCCGCCGACACCATCGTCTGGTACGCTCCCGTGACCAGTGTGGAGACCTACCTCCAAGCCAACGCCCGCATCAATCGCCCAGGCCAGCGCAACGCGATGACCGTGGTGCACATCAAGGGCAGTCCGGTGGAGAGCAAGCTGTACGCCATGTTGCGCAGCAACATTAGCAACCACGAGAAGGTGGTTGAACTTTACCGACAAGAGCTTCAAGACTCTTGACAAAGTAAAAAAGTAGGCTACAGTAGGTCGCGTGGGTTCCCCACACAGACTAACAATGTTAGGAGTAACGATGGACGTATCAGAAGTTCAGGGCGAAGTGCCCCTCAGTGATCTCACAGCGAAGTACGTAGGCGTGCGTGACAAGCGCAACGAACTCAAAGCTGAGTATGAGAAGTTAGACAGTGAGCTTTCAACAGAGTTGAAAGAGATAGAACAGAAGATGCTGGATGTCTGCAAGAAGCTAGATGTCAACAGCATCAACACGAATGCAGGGACGATCATCCGTTCAATCAAAACACGGTATTGGACGAATGACTGGGAATCTATGTACCGGTTCATCAAAGATCATGGTGCATTTGCCCTGCTGGAGAGGCGGCTTCATCAATCAAACATGAAGCAGTTTCTTGAAGAGAACCCAGACACCTTGCCTGAAGGTCTGAATCAGGACAAGGAATACACCGTGGTCGTTAGAAGAGCAAAGTGAAATGAGCAACATTCAACTCCTCAACCAAGAACTCCCCGACTTCCTGCAGCAAGCTGGGGTTAGCGAACTCACCAAGACCCTCGCGGGTAAGACTGGTGCCAAGCGTCTGGTGCCCAAGAACGGCATCTGGACGAAGATGGTCGGTGGTGAGCCGATGGGCAAGATCAAGGGTGACTTGAATGTCATCATTGTCAACGCCGCACCTCGTGTGGGCCGCATCTTCTACATGAAGGCGTGGAGCCCCGATGCCGAGCCGACTGCGCCGGACTGCTTCTCCAACGACGGGCGTACTCCTGACGCACGTGCTGCCAACCCGCAAGCCTCTAGCTGCGACAACTGCCCCCAGAACATCAAGGGTTCAGGGCAGGGCCAATCCAAGGCATGCCGCTACTCACGGCGACTCGCGGTGATGCTGGAGGATGACTTTGATACTTCCCTGCAAGGGGAGGTCTATCAGATCAACTTGGCATCCAAGTCCCTCTTCGGTGACGGTGACGGTAACAACGCCCACACGTTTGAGAACTACACCAAGTACCTCAGCAACAACGGCAAGAGCGTGGACTACATGGTCACACGCATCAGCTTCAACGAGAACAACGACAACCAGTCAGTTCTGTTCGCTCCGGCACGGTACATCAACCGTGGCGAGTTTGAAGTTGCCCAGAAGGTTGCCAATACCGAGCAGGTCAAGGCACTTGTGGTGATGACTCCGTCCCAGGCTGATGGTGTGGGCAAACAACCGGCGCTAGCGGCTCCTGCAAAGAAGGCTGTGGAAGCCGAGGACGTTCCTGAGCCGACCAAGCGTGCATCCAAAAAGGAAGATGACGCCCCAGCCCCCAAGAAGAAGCTGGCCGACGTTGTCGCTGCTTGGAGTGACGAGGAATAAGCATGAGCTACGGATACAGCCTGCGGCTGGTTGAGGCCAACAAACGGTCAGACAGCCAGTCGTTGGGTGTTGCGCTTGGCAGGCTTTGCATAGCCAAGAATGTGCCCGTGAATGTAGTTGCTGATCAGCTTGGAGTTACCCGCATGACCGTTTACAACTGGTTCTGGGGTGAGTGTGAGCCTAGCGCAAGCATGACCGAGCGCATCGAAAGCTACATGACTTCCTTGTGCAAGTGACATCAATCCGTTAGTGAGTGGTACGGGGCTTCGGCCCCGTACTGCCCTAGCCACCCCAAAAAACAATGACCAGCTTTGATCTGCTTGCAGCGGTGTTGCCCCCGGAGGGGAGGTACTGCGCATTTGGTAGCGGCAGGTACATAAGCCAGAAGTTCTTCGATGACAGGGAGTCTTTTGACAAGCAGATCGAGTGGCTTGTTGAAAACAAGTTCGACGCATATTTTGGCTGCGCCAAGTATGGAGATCAGGACAACCGCACACATCAGAACGCTAGCTTTTTCCGCGCTTTGTGGATGGACATTGACTGTGGAGAGGAGAAAGCACAGCCGAACAAAGACGGCAAGATCACCGGCTACGTAGACCAAGCAACTGGACTGCAAGCGGTAATAGGGTTCGTTAAGCAGCACAAGCTGCCCAGGCCCATCGTGGTGGACTCAGGCTATGGCCTGCACTTCTACTGGATTCTGAGCGCCACCATCCCACGCAATATGTGGGTGGCCTTGTCGCACCGACTGCGTGACTTGGCGGTTGAGTCCGGGCTTGTTGTGGACACTTCGGTGTTTGAGCCGTCCAGAGTTCTACGCATCCCTGGTACGTATAACTTCAAGAATGGACTGAAATGCGATGTTTCAGTCCTTGACAAACAGTACGACACCACTGACTACGATACGTGGAAGGCACTGATCAGTGCCCCTGAGCCAGAAGAAGATCGGGAGTTCATACCCCGACGCCTGAGCCCCTTGATGGAGTCAATGTTTGAGAACCGGGTCAAGCGGTTCAAGACCATCATGATCAAGTCGGCCAGCGGAGAAGGCTGCAACCAACTGCTGTACTGCTATCAGCACCAAGATGAAATCAGCTACAACCTGTGGCGCTCGGCACTGTCCATAGCCACACACTGTGTAGACAGAGAAGCTGCAATCCACAAGATCTCTGAGCGCCACCCCAACTACACGCAGGGTGAGACAGAAGCCAAGGCCGAGGACATCGGTGGCCCACACTTCTGCACCACGTTTGAGCGAGAGAACCCCAATGGCTGCGATGGGTGCCAGCACAAGGGTAAGTTCAAGTCCCCCATCATGCTCGGCACTGAGATTGCCGACGCTGAAGACTTTGACGACGGCGATGGGGCAGAAGAAGATGCACCTGCTCGGCCACTATCTCCGATCCCTGAACCGTACTTCAGGTCCAAGAACGGAGCCATTTACTTCCGTGTCCCAGGCGGGGAAGAAGAGCCGCAGCTCGTATACGAGAACAACATCTACGTAGTCAAGCGCATGCGTGACCCACTTATGGGGGAGGTTGCGCTGATCAAACTGCACCTGCCGCAGGATGGGGTATCGGAGTTCACGGTGCCGCTGTCGGCACTCGTGGTCAAGGAAAAGCTACGGGAAGAGTTGGCAAAGCACGGGGTCGCTGCTGGTAACAAGCAGATGGACATGCTCATCAACTACCTCATCCTGTCCGTCAAGAACTTACAGGTAACACACAAGGCTGAAATTATGAGAACACAATTTGGCTGGACCGACAACGACACGAAGGTCATCATCGGGGACCGAGAAGTAACGATTGAAGGCACGTTCTACAGCCCACCGTCTTCAGCAACCAAGACGATTGTGGACAGCATGACCCCCGTGGGGTCGCTGGAGAAGTGGAAGGAAGTCTTCAATCTGTATAAGGCCAAGGGGCTGGAGCCCCATGCGTTTGCTGCACTCAGTGGGTTTGGCTCACTCTTGCTGAGATTCACCGGTATCAGCGGGGCGATGATCAACTTGATTCACAGTCGGTCAGGCTCGGGCAAGTCCACCATCCTGTATGTGGCGAACAGCATCTTTGGGCACCCACGAGAGTTGGCTTCAATTTGGAAGGACACGTTCAATTCCAAGATGCACCGCCTCGGTGTGATGAACAACGTGCTCAACACGATTGATGAGATCACGAACACCACCCCGCAGGAGTTCTCCGATCTGGTCTACAGCATCTCGCAGGGGCGTGGCAAGAACCGCATGAAAGCCTCCACCAACGAGGAGCGGATAAACCTCACAAGCTGGCAGAGCATGACTCTGTGTTCTGCAAACGCTAGCTTCTACGAAAAACTGGGTGCTCTGAAGGACAGCCCAGACGGTGAGTCAATGCGCTTGCTTGAGTACAGGATTGAACCGACCGACATCATCCCGATGGAGCTTGGCAAGCAGATGTTCGATCACCAACTGCTTGAGAACTACGGACACGCTGGGGAAATTTACGCCGAGTGGCTCGTCAAGAACTTGGACGAGGTGAAGAAGACTCTGCGGGCTGTGCAGGCCAAGATCGACAAGGAGGTCAACTTCAGCAGTCGGGAGCGGTTCTGGTCGGCAGTGGCTGCGTGCAACATCACCGGGGGCCTGATCGCCAAGAGCCTTGGCTTGCACGACTACGATATGAAGGCCATCTATGACTGGCTGATCAACATGCTCAAGGAGATGCGTGGCGAGATCACCCCTCCACTGCCTGCCATCACTTCAACGATTGGTGACTTTTTGAACAGCCACATCCAGAACACTCTGGTGGTCAACGGCATGGCCGATGCACGGACCAATCTGGACGCACTGCCGTCGATGGAACCCAAGGGCGAGTTGCTTGTACGTTACGAGCCAGATACACACAGGATGTACATAGCGGTCAGTGCATTCCGCAAGTATTGCGTCGAGCGGCAGATCAACTACAAGGACCTGATCCAGCAACTGACAGCCAAGAGCATCATGGTCGGCACCATCAACAAGCGCCTGTCAAAGGGCATGAAGGTCATCTCCCCTGCGGTTCGTGTGTTGGAACTCGATGCTGACAAGGGGGAGTTCTACGGATTCGTGGAAGCCGGCAATGGAGATCGAGACAGTCAAGTACAGGGTTAACTGGGCCAAGTTCAAGCCCGGTTACTCCTTCTTCATACCCTGCGTCAACTGCACCGAGGCCAAGGAGCAGCTTGTGGAGTTCACCCGCAAGCATGGCATCAGGGTTATCACTAAGGTAGTGATCGTGGACGGGGTGCGTGGCTTGCGGGTCTGGAGAGACTAGCTTACACTGGATGGGCAAGAGCTTGGTTGCCTTGCGTTCTCCCTGATGAAGGCTAGTTACCTTCTTGGCCCCCCGGCGCAATCCGGGGGGCTTTTTTACTTGGCGGCTTCGCGCTCAAGCAACTCTCGGGACGGGTCAAGCAGTTCCACCAGATACGGGTACAGCTTGTCGTCAACCTTGAAGCCACGGTCGGAGGTCATCCGTGCCTTAGCCCGAGCCAGCAACGCCTTGTTGAGCATGTCGGCTTCAATGCGTACCGCAGGGTTCTTGGAGTTGAACTCAAGGATCTTCTCCATGACGTTGTCGGCTGCGGTCTCATCGCCCTGCGTAAGCTCGGTGTCGAGTCGGTTGATGAGTTTGCCCCGCTCCTGCAGCACTTTCTGCCGCAGTGCCTCAACCTTGAAGTTCATCTCTTGGATCTTGGCAAGCCCTTCGGTTCTGAAACCCAACGCCTGCATGGCAAGCTGGCCCTTGGTGAACTCTTCTGGGTCACGGATGGGCGCACCGGTTGTAGTGGTTGCGCCTTCTTCAGCATACCGTGCAGCGGTTACTGGCTGACGGAACAAGTTAGGCAGCAGCTTTTCAAACCCGCGCATCGTGCGACCAGCTTGGAAGTCGTCAATAGCTGCAGGGAACTGTTTACCTACAAGACTACCGAACGGCCCGATGAAGGCCATAGCTGTTTCTATTGCACCTTGGGCATACGTGGCCGACTCCTTCAAGTCAGGAAACCACATATTGTTCATGTTCAAGCTGCTGGACAGGTCGTAGCCGCTCATAGAGTTGAGCAGGCCAGCTTCAAGGATCTCACCGAGCTTTTTGTCACCGATCTTGAAGTCGCCAAACAGATTGGGCAGAAACACGGTGCGGAACCAAAGCTCCAGATCACGCTTCTCAAGTGGGTCTTCGTCGTCCTCATCCTTCATGGCGTTGATGATTGACTGCGCCACGCCAAAGGCAAATGATGCACCAGGGATACCCACGTACCCAGCAAGTGCAAAGGACATACCCAAGGTTCCGAAAAACTGAATACGTGCTTCTTTACGCGCAGCCGGGTCCATATCCGCAAACATACGGTAAGCATTACGCACCATGTAGGTGGTGACAAATGCCGGGAACGTCTTGAACTGGAGCAGCACTCGACCGGCAGGACTGCGCATCACACGTGGGCGGTTCTGAGCAGTGAAGTTACCCAGTGCAGCGTAGGTATCGCTGACCGCTTGCTCGATTGAATCCTCGAAAGACTTACCCTCATTCCGACTCAGCCGGAACGAAGTCAGGAACATCACCTCTCGGTTGATCCGCTCGGTGTGATGGAAGAGCGCACCCATAGCGTTGGTGGTTGCCTGCCATGCACCCGCATACTTGGTCGTCGGAGTTTGTTTGCGGTCCATGAGGTCGTAAGTCATGGTGACTTCCGCCAGCCCACGCTCCGTCATCTCTTCAACCGCACGCTTCTCTTCCTCAGTGAGCACCCTGGACTCAGCAATCGTAGGTGCAACAAAGCTGATTGACCCATCTTCGTTCTTCTTGGTGACCCCAAACTCGTTGAAGAGGAGCATGAATCTGCTCATCTCCTTGACAACCGCTGCTGGGTTGTGCCGAGAAGCAAGAACGGGGAAACCGAATATAGGTAGCGAAGCAAGCTGAGAGACAGCCGTCTTCACCGAGGTCATGAAGTACAGGAACGCTGACTTGTTCGCAATGTTGGCTGCTTCGTTGAGGAACGGATTCGTGACTTCTGGGTACACGTCCATCTCAACGCGCTTCTGCATCTCGCGCACCAGCATCTCCAACTTGTCCTTGTTGGGCATTTCCTCCAAGGAGCCATCAGCACGTTTGATCGACTGCAGCAACTTCGGCCCATACTGCAGGCGCGACAGTTGGTTTGCCATGTTTACCGACGAGGTGACAAAGTTGCGCAGTGCGTCACCCGAGAAACCGGCAGTGCCCTTACGATGGATGAACTGCTTGCGGAAACTCTGCTCCGGCATCGTGGTCAGATACAACTGGTAGATCTGATCCTTCAGTGCCTCAAGATCCTTGGTGGCTCCGGGCTCATCCAAGGTCTCAAAGATCTGCTTGAGCAGCGTACCGTCGTTGTTTTGGATAGAAGCGTTGCGCAGCCCATCGAGGCTGTTGCCCTTCTCAACATCCGGTGTCTTACCTTCAGCACTCCACTCACGCCGTCTGTGCTTCAGGAACATCTCCCGCTGATACGGGCTCTCAAACATATAGAACTCTGAGCCCTTGCCCTTACCAACGCGCAGCCAGTAATCCCCATAGCGCATCAGAGGGAAGTACGGCTCAATCTTGCTGCCGGATTCGTAGAGCTTCTTGATGTCAGCCATCAAGCGCCCCTTGGCGGTATCAGGGTCACTGATATCACCGGGGATGTTCATCTCTGCAATCCGCTTGTCAAGCAGTGCCCGGTACAGGTCGTACTGCGCCTTGTAGAAATCCCGTACTTGCTCGTAGACCTTTTTTGCCTGTGGACTCAAGTCATTCCACATATTGTTGAGCACGGGGTCCTTGGTGCTCTTGGTCGGGTCAATCTGCCGATCCGTGGAGTAGTGCATCACATCCGCAAGGGCTGTGATCTCGTTTTCTTTACCCTTCAGCTTCCCAACAATACCCGGCTGGAGCTTCAGCCAGTCTTGGCTTATCTCGGACGCAGAGATCATGATGTTGTTGCGCATTGCGCTCATGTCCTGCACGCCACGCCATGTCTCAGCCAAGCCCTTGATACCTAGCTTCTCACCCCACTCTGCAATGATGTTGGTCTGCAGTGCTGGCAATAGTGCCCGCAAGTTGGCAATCTTCAGTGTCTCAGCAGTAGCGCCAAGCGCATCCATCAGCAGCTTGGGGTCACGCAGGGTAGTCAGTACGCCGATGCCATCCACAAACTCCTGAGCAGTCCTGCTGCGCACAATCTTGCGCTCGGTAGCGGACATCTTTTTCTTGCGCTCAGCACTAACCTTCTGTGCCCCAGCCTCGGCCTTCTGTGCATCCTTCTGCTCTGTCTTTTCCAAGAACTTTAGATCACCAGCAACCTTGGCCTTGAGCAGCTTGTCCGTGACGTTGACCAGATTGGTCATTGCTGTGTGCTGGTCTTCGCCAATACCGAAGAAGTCACGGATGGCGTCAACGAACCGGCTGAAGAAAGTCTCAGCCGCAGGAGCATCCTCAATGTTGTTCAGGAAGTTCTGGATGTCTGGATCAGACATACCGTAAGCCAAGAACTCACGGACGTCACCAAACACTTCGCCATCTGTGGCTTCGTAGATAGCAGCAACACCCTCGGGCACAGCACCCCTGCGGTTCAACCGCAAGAATTCATCCTGCGCCACACGCATGATCCGACGCAGTTCTAGGGTTGCTTTGGTGACTTGCGTGTCTTGGGAGAACCCTTGCTTGTCAGCCTTGAGGCCAAGGTACAGCTTCTGCACTGTAGCGGCGTGCAGGATCTCATGCAGGACGGTGACGTTGTTGACCCCTTGGTCGGCACCGAAGCTCTCACCTCGGACATACACAGTACGGGCACCCGTGGCGTCATCACGCACGAACAGACCACGTGCACGATCCCATGCCTTGGCAGCTTCGCCCTTGCTCAGCCCTTCAGGTGTTGGATCACCCTTCTCTACAACTACGAACTTGACGCCCATCGTGGATGTGCGCAGTCGGTTAGCTAGGAACTTTTGGAACGCTGAGCCGGTCTTGGCGATGTGTGAGAGCGCCTGTGTCGCGTTAGTGAATCCACGGAATGCGGAGTCGGCTTTGGCGGGCGCAGCAGATTCACCAATTTGTGAAGACTGAATCTTGCCTTTGTTTTTCTGGCGCAGGCGGTAGCCTGCTTCAATGTCAGCACGTTCCTTGGGCGTGATCGCTGGGTTCTTCAGCAGTTCAGTAGCACGTGCCCCCGGAGTGTTGCGGTTGGCCCTGGAGAAGTCATACAGGTCACGGATGGCCTTGACCTTCTCGCGCTGCTTGTCGGCCCTAGCGTCGGCCAGCGACTGCTCATCACCAAACTGAGTCTCATCCAGTGGCTTGAGAGCTTCATCCAAAGCCCTGCCGAGTTGCTCAACTTCCCGTGCTGCAGCGTTGGCTTGCTTACGTTGCTCAGCCCGACGCTCGTCGCTTGCTGCCTTTTGCTCAGGTGCAAGTGGCTTACGCCCACGCTTGGTGGGTGGGGTGGTGGGTACTGCAGGTGCTGCGGGCGGAGGGGTGCGATTGACAACACTCTGTGCATCCGCTTCAGTGATATTGCGAGTTCTAGCTACCTCAGCAACCTGACTCTTAATCCTATCTGCCTCAGCACCAAATTCCTTGAGTGCACTTTCAACTACAAATGGGTCAGTGACTCCTTGCTCCCGCAGCGTATCCGCAAAGTTCTCGCGGTATGAGTCAAACGCATCATCCAAGCCACTGTAGTCGTTGCGTTGGTCAAGCGCCGTGCGTGCATGATGGCGAGCATCTTTTTTGGCAGCATCAACTTTTTGCTGGAATGCAGCTTCCTTGGCTATATCTTGCGCTTCTGCTTCATCCGCTTCTTTGGTGAGGCGTTGTACTTTTTGCTCCGGTGTTTCAGTTACTGCACTCGGCTGCCCTGCTGCTCCTGCATCAGGCCGTCCAGCATCCGGCTCAGTAGGAACCACTCCACCTGCTGGAGGCTCTCCAACTCCTGGGGCGGGGGCTCCTGCACTGGGCTCGCCAGCCACTTGAACGCCTTCTCCAACTGCTGGTTCGATAGGTGCTGCAACACTTGGCGCTCCTTCTTGATCCTTCTGGGCAATCTCATCTGCTTGTGCCTCAGCTTGTGCCTGCTCCATCGCACGGATGGCAGCGTCCTGCGGGGGCACTCCCGCATCAATGTATTCCTGAGTAAGCTCGACTACACGCTTTTGGAAATCTTCCGGCACACCTTCTTCAGGTGCTGCGGGTTGTTGGGCCTCTGGTGCCGCTGGCGCTTCCGGTTGTTGAGCCTTGGCAGCCTGCTCTGCAAGAGTTTGTCGAGCCAGCATGTCCGCGTTCTCAGCAGACATCCGCATACCACGGTACTTGTTAAACAGTTCTTGGTAGCCAGCGGGCTTTGCTTCCGGCGCAGGTGGAGCGGGGGGTGTAGGTTGCTGAGGTGGCTGAGCACCCAGTGTTGGCTCGACGCGCTCGGCTGGGGCTTGGGGTTGTTGTGTGAGTGGAGCGGCTTCAGCCGTGCCAGGGGTTTGCAGGGCACCAGACAATGCACCCATACCGAGGCCACCCACAGCAGCCATACCAGCGGTTTCACCCAAGCCACGGGTCAGCGGTGTCTCAGGAGCTACTTCACGCAGGGCTAGGTTGGCACCAAACTTACCACCAACTTCTTCAGCGGGCTCACTTACAAAACCTTCGCCAATACCACCCTTGACGGCACCCATGAGGCGTCCGCCCTTGCCGGGAACACCAGCCATAGCACGCTCAATAGCGCTACCACCGGGCAGAGAATTGGCAAGTATGGAGATGACCGCAGCCGACGCGCCAGACGCACGTGCAAGATTGATGGCTTTAGCCTTGGCTTCATCAGGAGACGCCCCCTGTTTGATGAGCGTCTTGTAGATTTCTCCGTAGGACTCAGCACCTACATCAGCACCTTGCTGAACTGCGCCGACACCCTTGGCAGCACCAACAGCAGCCGTTGCTTGCGCAGCAGGACCCAGCCCAGCCAGTCCAGTAGCTGCCTTTACACCACGCGCAGCAGCAAGTCCAGGGATAAGCTGCGGGATGTTTTCTCCCAGGAAGCTAGTGAGCAGAGCCGGATCAGTGATGGTCTCACCAAACGCAGTCTTTGCAGCAGCAAGCTGCCCTTGCTTCTCAGCTTCTTGGATCTTGGCTTTGCGCTCGGCTTCACGCGCAAGCAAGCCTTCGGACTTCTTGGCCTTCCAGTAATCCTCTACCGACTGCCCAAAGCCAAGCGCCCCCGTGGGGCTGAAGTCACCTGTAGCCAGCCCGTACAACTGCCCAGGCAACTTGATGAGAGAACCAATACCACCGGCTGCACTAACCAGTGGATCAGTAACTGCCTCACCCCAAGTGCGCTCTTTGCTTGGGGTTTTGGGGGCTTGTGGGGCCTGAGATTGAGCGCCGATGTACGCAAGGATCTTGGCCTTTGCTGCAGCGGGATCTGTTTCAGATAGATCGTAGTGCTGGCCTCTGAATTCGTAAACCGGCATGTATTACCTCAACCAGGGATTTTGATTGGGTTCCCAGGGGAGCCAAGAGGGGCTGCAGAAGGCGCAGGTCTAGGCGCAGGTGCGCCACCCTGGCGAACATACCTGTTTTGGCCTTCCGCCTCAAGCTCTTCCAATGCTTTCTTATATGCAGCGGGATCGGATCTGCGAAGTGCCCGAAGCTCCCTAGCCCTCGGCCCAGTGAGGAGCTGCATCTGCACCCACGCATCAGCCTTTTCTTGCGCAGTGGTTTCTGCGCGATAAGTGCCAGCCGACTTGCTAATTCGATCCTGCGCGGTGTTCATTGCCCGCTTGCGAGTAGCGGCATCATTAGGCTCCCCACTAGCTAGCAACGCATCAAGTTCAATCTGATACTGTTTATCCAGATCAGTTTGCTTTGCCGCACCCTGACCCTTCGCAGCAGCACGGATACGAGCAGCTTGTTCAGTAGCTGCAGCAGCAACTTTCCTCCCCTCAAGCCCAGCAGCCGCAGCGATTTCTTTGCCAAGCAGTGCGTTTCCTGAGACGTATGCGTCAACAGCGGTCTTGAACAGTTTGGCTCTCTCAGCGTTAACAGTCTTCAGGTCGTTATTGGCTTGGGCAAGCTGCAACCTTTCAATCTCAAACTTGGCCTTGTTGAGCAGCATTTGGCGCTCAGTGCCCTGCCCCTTTATCTTGGCTTCTTCCTCTGCCCTAGCTTCCATAGCAGGGATCATGGATTTGCCAAACCCGCCAAGTAATGCGCCAAGCCCTCCTTGGCCACGAGTGGCTTCACCTGCTGCAATCATTGACTTAAACAAGTCCATGCGCTTGTTGCGTTGCAGTTGCTCTAGTGCAGCAGGATCTTGTGCTGCTTGCGCTTTCACTGCAGCTTCCAAACCAGCCAAATACTCCGCACCGACTGGCTTGTTCAGTACCCCATACATAGCCGGGTTTTCCCTAGCCATGCTTTCACGGGTAGCCATTACTGGCGCTTGTGGTGCAGCCCCACGTCTTTGTGCAGCAAGAGCTTGGAGACCAGCAAGGCCCTGTGGTGCTGGTTGAGCTGCGGGTGGAGTTTGAGGGGCTTGGATAGCTTGAGCAGGCTGAGGCGGAATACTAATCCCTGGGCCTAACTTTTCAAACTCAGGTTGACGACCCAAAGGGGCGGGACCAATCGGTGCAAACTCAGGTTGACGACTCAAAGGAGCGGGACCAATTGGTACAAGCCCCTCAATATCCCTGCCCTGTGGAACAGGACGGTCTTCAACAGGTAAAGACTCAGCCCCCTGCTCTTCTTCATCGTCATCATCCTCGTCATCTTCATATGACGAAGAGTCCACAGCTTCTTCTGTGCCTTTAGCAAAAGCAACGATGCCACCACCAGCCATGCTAAGAACTTCAGGCTGCATCACACCCGGCTGCGCCGCTGCATTTGCGATACCAGTTGCCTCTGGCTGCATTTCAGGTTGAGGGGCACCCTCCGGTACAGGCATGGGCTGGGCTGCTGCACCCTGCATCATCTGTTGTTGGGCCTGCTGCATCCGCATGTTCTGAAGCGCAGCCAACCCAGCTTGCTGCTCCAGTTGGTCTTTAACAGTGCCAGTGGGTAACTGCTCAGGCTGGTTTTGCTCCAAGCGTTTACGGCGCTGCATTTCACCAAGGGCTAGGTACGGGGGCACCTCTGGGTTCATCCCATTGGCATACCCCATGATTGCCTGCAACGGCAGATCTTTCAGCCGCTCTTGAACTTGGATGAGATTCATATTACGTGCCTCAAATCAACCAGGGGTGCCACCAAGCCCAAGCCCTCTAATAGCTTCCATCAACGACCCAAGCCCACCAACAGTGGATGTGAGCTGCCCTAGCCCACTCATTTGCGCTGGGGTGTTCGTGACGGTGGAAATCGGCAATGTCTGCAACATTGACTGCAGGAACTGCACCTGCTTCTGTGGGTAGTCACGCTGGGCCAAGAATTCGTTGTAGTCGGCAGTGATGCCTTCTTGCTCAATCCCACGTTGCTGTGCACCTGCACCAGACATCATGTCAGCAAGAGTCTTGGCTTGGCCCTGTTCGACATTGAATTGACCCATTGCCCGGTCATAGGCATTGGAGTATCCAGTACCGATTGCCTTGTTCTGCTCTTGCAGCAGATTGCGCTGAGTCTCAGCGTCCATGATGGCCTGACGAGAACCACCGTATCCACCGGCTTGAGCCAGCTTAGCAGCGTTACCCATCTGCGTCATCTGAGATTGGCGACGAAGCTCATCCAACTGAGGCGTCAGCACTGCGCTCAGATACGGGTTCATGTAGTTGGCAGCAATCCCACCCGGCCCAGCCTGCTGACCGGTGACCCCCGTAGAAGTCATGGTGGGTAGTTGGTACGCACCCGTGGAAGAGAAGGACTGCCCAAGTTGGCCGGGGAAAGTCAAGTTACCCAAACCCTGGAACACCTTGGACTGCAGACCAGACTCGCCCGCAGTCATGGGGCCACCGTACACCTGATACGGCTGATCTGAGAGGGCCTGGGCCTTGCCCAGCATCCCAGTTACATACGGGCCAGCCCATTCAGACAGAGTTGAAGAGGACGATCCCCCCGCTGCAGGAAGTGCAGAGGCTGCGGTGCCAGTAGTCATGATTTGTCCTTACGCAAGGAGTTTGTTCAGATGCTTGTCGGCCCCGGATTTGGAGCCACGCCCAGCCTTCTTGCGGGCAGCGTGCACAGCCTTCATGAACGCATACAGTTTACGTGCCCCAGCTTTGCTAGAGCCGTTGCCAATCTCAGAAACTGTGCGTGCGTCCAAGACGAATTCGCCATCAGCTAGCCGAGCGGGTTTTCCAGTCTCTGCAAACTTGGCAGGGATGCTGTCACTCACGCCATCGCCTCTACCGCTTAGGAATCGACCACCAGCAGCAAGAGAAGTGAGGCCCCCAGCGGCACCGCCGCTAACACCAGATTTGGTTGGATCGTCAACAACAGTAGTGCCACCAGTAGTAGTGGTGTCCGTAGCTGCAGGGGCTGGGGCAGGTGCATACGTCATTGGGCTGAAGTACGTAATCCCGCCAGAACCCGGTCGGCGCGGCACTGTTTGGCCTTGAGCGTTGGTGACCGTAGTTGGGATCGGCAGCATCTGCCGAGAAGCCACAAGGCTTGGAATACCACCTTTGTAGCCAGCGTAACCGCCGCCACCGCCACCGAGCACTTTATTCAGTAGCGCTCCCGCTCCTGCTAGCCCTGCGATCTGCCCAGCAGTGCCAAACTGGGACGTACCCGCAAACAGTTTTTGTATGTCTTTCCAAGTGATATTGCTTATGTCTGAGGAAATTTGGTCCCAATACGTGGGGGCAGAAAGTCCAGTTTCAGCGGTTTCGCTCGTGTACTCGGGGTCTTCAACCCACTCCCCTGCAGCGTCATCCCATACAAACATATCAACCCCTTCCAATGATGTTCAGCAGGTCCTCAAAGGACGTTGGCTCTTCAAACTGTGCTGTTGCTTGTGAGTCCTTGACATTCTCCCGCTTTTCGGCTTGCGCAGCAATCTCCTGCCCCTCAATCTGCTCACCCAGGGATCCAGCTTTAGTGACGCTGAGTTCCTTGTACTTCTCCTGCACCAGCTTGCCACCTCTAACCTTCTGCTTCTTTGAGCCGAAGTCTTTGCCGTAATAGAACACCGGGGCGAGTTCTGGTCTGCCCACTGCAGCAGCCATCGCCTGTGCTTGGGGCCAGGAGACTTGTTTACGCGGCGGAGTCGGAGCGGTAGGTGCAGGTCTAGCAATTGGAGTTGGGGCAGTCGGAGTTGGGGCAGTCGGAGTTGGGGCAGTCGGAGTTGGGGCAGTCGGAGTTGGGGTCGGAGTAGGCGTAGGGGTCGGAGTGGGCGTAGGAGTCGGAGTAGGCGTGGGTGTGGGTGTGGGTGTAGGGGTCGGAGTAGGCGTAGGGGCGGGAGTGGGTACTTGAGGAGTCGGAGTTGGGGTCGGAGTGGGCGTAGGAGTCGGAGTAGGGGTCGGAGTGGGCGTAGGAGTCGGAGTAGGGGTCGGAGTAGGGGTCGGAGTAGGAGTCGGAGTAGGCGTAGGGGTCGGAGTTGGGGTCGGAGTAGGCGTAGGGGTCGGAGTGGGCGTAGGAGTCGGAGTAGGGGTCGGAGTGGGCGTAGGAGTCGGAGTAGGGGTCGGAGTAGGGGTCGGAGTAGGCGTGGGTGTGGGTGTAGGAGTCGGAGTAGGCGTGGGTGTGGGTGTAGGAGTCGGAGTTGGGGTCGGAGTTGGGGTCGGAGTTGGGGTCGGAGTAGGCGTGGGCGTAGGAGTGGGCGTAGGAGTGGGCGTAGGGGTCGGAGTAGGCGTAGGGGTCGGAGTAGGCGTAGGGGTCGGAGTAGGCGTAGGGGTCGGAGTAGGCGTAGGGGTCGGAGTAGGCGTAGGGGTCGGAGTAGGCGTAGGGGTCGGAGTAGGCGTAGGGGTCGGAGTTGGGGTGGGCGTGGGCGTAGGCGTAGGCGTAGGGGTCGGAGTCGGAGTCGGAGTCGGAGTCGGAGTAGGCGTAGGAGTTGGGGTGGGCGTAGGTGTAGGAGCCTTAGTCGGAGTTGGGGTCGGAGTGGGCGTAGGAGTCGGAGTCGGAGTTGGGGTGGGCGTAGGCGTAGGTGTGGGTGTGGGCGTGGGTGTGGGCGTGGGTGTAGGAGTTGGGGTGGGCGTAGGTGTAGGAGCCTTAGTCGGAGTTGGGGTCGGAGTGGGCGTAGGAGTCGGAGTGGGCGTAGGAGTCGGAGTCGGAGTTGGGGTGGGCGTAGGAGTGGGCGTAGGCGTAGGTGTGGGTGTGGGCGTGGGTGTGGGTGCAGTCGGAGTTGGGGCAGTAGGCGTGGGTGCAGTCGGAGTTGGGGCAGTAGGCGTGGGTGCAGTCGGAGTTGGGGCAGTAGGCGTGGGTGCAGTCGGAGTTGGGGCAGTAGGCGTGGGTG
>Ga0209985_10000716_pt1 | contig 35143 bp, 42 predicted proteins | sample NOAtaG_FD_187305 | JGI IMG/M metagenome (GOLD analysis project Ga0209985, IMG submission 187305) | Freshwater lake microbial communities from Lake Erie, under a cyanobacterial bloom - NOAA_Erie_Diel6S_1000h metaG (SPAdes) (version 2) | ecosystem: Environmental > Aquatic > Freshwater > Lake ...
TCCGTTGTAGTAGATGTCCGTGTAGTAGTCACGGAGTACGATTGGGTACGTTGTCTTGCCTACCTTTTCTAGGTGGGACTTGAAGGTTTCAAAGATGCTCTTGTAGAACTCTTTGTCGGCTTTTTCGATTTCAAAGATGGGTTCGTCTTTGAAATTAAACATGTACGTAGGACGTTCGATGTTGAAGTAGTAGCCGCCACTATCTCCGCCGTTTATGTTGCAGCGAATCCAGGGCATAGCTGTAGTGTCGGCAATACTGATCGACATCTTGTCTGGGTTAAGAAGTACTTCTTGTGCCTGGTAGTCGATCGTAAGGGTTTGCAGCTTAGCTGCTTTTTTCTTGATTCCGCCGTTCTGGCGCAATTCATCCTTTAGACCTTGTCCCAGCTGGAAAGTAATTTCTGGGTTCAAAGCGCCCATCATAGCAGCCAGGTCAAACGACGCGTTTGCACGGTCTACTCGTACAATTCGGTCTTGATCCGAAACAAACGGGTTTTGAGTCGGATCTTCGAACGAAGGTGGCGAGATGAAAATCAGTTTGCTGTTGTCTGCTACTGACACATCAAGCGGGTACTTTAAGGACTGACCGTTTGCACTAAGCGTAAGCTGCGTTTTAAAAAGGTCAGTTGTGTAATTCAAGTTTTGCAGCCAAAGCTTGATTGACTTTGGCGGCATGGGGACAGTCAAAAACATGAAGATGTGAAGCGAAATGCGTTCACCCTTCATGCCAAGACTGGCTGATGCTTGTGCAATGTAGCTGACGTCGTGCAGTTGCGATGGCAAATCAGCAATGATCTGTTCAGCAATTAGCTGTACATCGTTGCCCGTGAGTTTATTCGACCGGACAATGCGCCGTGGTAGTACCAGGGCGTCAAAGTCCAATACAAGCAGTCCGCTTAGTGCTAGCCTGTCGCTCTTCTGGGCACGGCTTTCGTTTACTAAAGGCCGTTTTACTGGGCCTTTAAGCATGCAGTGTCCTTGCGATGAGTGCTGCCGGATCAGGGCTTCAAGTTGCACTATTCCCGGTTGGGAAGCATTGATTGAGTATTCATGTGAAGTTACGTCTTTTACGTACGGGTACGGCTGTGTTTCGCCGTTTGAAAAGTAATGCTTACTGAGCGAGAGGCCGTTCGTGGCCTCAAGAAAGGTAACCTTCATAGCTACTCCGAAAGAAATCAATCCTGGCTTGTAGAAGATTCCAAGCCAGGGTTGTCTTTGTCAAATACTTCTTGTCTGTCGATGTTGACCTGTGGGTCAGCGACAAACGTTAGACGTACGCTGTTACGGTCTAAGCGTGATAGTTTTATGGTAGCAATGATTTCGTTGTCGCGATGGATTACGACTGACTGACCTAACCGTCTTGTCAACACCAAGCGCGACATTTTATTTGCTGTACTTCCTATCGTACCCACCTTCGGCTGCCAGCGGTAGATCTGGTGCCCAAGGCGGGGGTGTGCATAGATCCTCGATGATCAACTTCATTGTAGCATCGGGATCTTGGTCAGATGCAACTATTACGATTTCGTCGTGAACGGTCAGTGCAATACGCCCGTTGTCCAGCTTGTCGTTCAGCCTCAGTAGGCTGTTTGTAATAATAATTCTTGACAAAGCCTGTACTACGTTTTCTGTAATACGCCCTCCGTACGTCATCTCTTGGACGTATCCTCGGGTTTGGTACGTTAAACCTTCGAGAGACGGCTCAAGGTTGTGGTACTTGAGCGACATGTTGTTGGGTAAAACAAGGGCTCTTTCAGCTACGGTCAGTACTCCTTTGTACTGTGCGCCGTAGTTCTCTCTGTAAAGTGTCTGCTTTAGCAGGTTCTCTAGCCGGGTCCAGAGAAGTGGGATCTGTGAGTAGGTAGACCTGTATGTTTGTACAACTGTTAAAGCTTCCTTTTCGGAGATCTGCATAGTAGGACCGGCTGCTCCAGACTCAAGCGTAAGCTTGAATTTGTTGTGCCCCATTCCGTATCCGAGGCCAAGAATTGCGGTTTTGCCTACAAAGCGTTCAGTCGGATAGTTTTTCTTGTCGATCGGTTTGTTGTAGATTTTCGAGGCGAAGTTACTGTATATATCATCACCCCTTCTAAACTGTTCTAGAAGATCTGTTTGTTCTGCAAGCCACGCGAGCATGCGGGCTTCGATGTTTGACAAATCTGCTACGTAGATCAGGTATCCTTCGGGTGCAACTAAACATTGCCGGAGCTCACTGCCACGAGGCAGGTTCTGGAGGTTAATTTTTTCGGTGCCCCCAAAGCGGCCTGTGTGAGCTGCGTAGTACTTGAGCGGTACGCTAATGGTGTCGTCATCGTGCGCAGCGTCAAGAAACCGACGCGAGCGTGTTTCGCTGATTCTTGATTTGGCAGCCGTTCGTGCTTCCCAAAGGTGGTTGTAGTTAGGATAAGCAGCGCAGAGTTGGCGCCATCCGGCGTCATTTTTACCAAATGCCGGGATCATCTTTCCAGTTGCTAAGCTGCGCTTTGTGGGCGCTACGATGCCTAACGAATCCAAATAAGCAGTGAACTTGGAGGAGCTAGCAAGTACTTCTCGTGTGGTGCCACTAGCCTCAATCAGTTCTTGAGCACGCTTGACCTCATGTTCGTGGTACTTGGTCAGTCGTTCACGGTCAATTTTAAGCGTGGGTTGACAGAACATACGTACTGTAAGGTCAATGAGATCCAGTTCTTTAGCTGGATACTGTTCTGCCATTTTCTGATATACGGCGTATGTAAGTTCTACGTCTTGGATACAGTACTTAGAAATGTCTGCTTCGATGTCCGGGGGCAGATCTACGTGGCCTTTAGCTTTTACTAGATCTTCACCTTTACGCATAGACGCGTCGTTTGGAAACAGTCTAATACTGGTTTCTTTCAAAGACGCAGGCATACCAGGGAACATACCTCGCGCCATTGCGGCGGTGTCTAGGTAGTACTTAGGCTTGAGTTTGTAGTACTGGGCTAAGATGTAACCGTCAAATAACGTGTTGTGGCACAGGAGTGTCACGTTGTCCCAGTCGATAGCGTTGAGCGCTTCTTCGGTTTCGTCAGCGCTAAACCACTCGGCGGGTTCGTCGTTTACCTTTAGGCCTACGCCCCACACTTTAAACTGTGGGTGCTTTACGTATTCCATTGTGGTCAGCTTTGTAAGCGTGACATTGGTGTCGTAATACGTTTCGAAGTCCAGGGTGAGAAGCATTGAATTACTCGCAAGGCTAGATGGTCATGTAAGCCGTAGTACCGAACGGAGCAGTGTTGCGCGGTACAATCGAGACCCACAGAACAGGAGCGGTGGCTGCTTTTTCTGCTTGGTCGAAATCTTCCGGGCTACTTTCAAGGTCTGTCAAATACACGATGGCTTGCACGTCGTTGTGCTTTTCACGGATCAGTTCAAATGCTGGAGTAAACGCGGTTCCTCCGCGGCCTTTGAATACCTTTTCCGTGTTTGCTAGTTTAGTGTTGTGGTCGAGCTCTTGTTCTGAACGAACAGCCGCATCGGCCTGGATGAAGACTACCGAAGACGGACGGGTTTGGTCAATGACTGCGTCTACTTCGGCGAAAAACTGTTCGCCTGCTTCGTCGGGTACGGAGCCGCTAGTATCGAAAACGACAGCTATCTTGCCGCAGCCTTCGTCATGCATTGAAGGCAAGTATTCGTCTTCTGAGATATATGCGCGGTTAGGCTTCCGCCAGCTGTAGTCGTCTTTAGTCAGTTCGGTGAACCACGGCCAGAGGATAGACCGCCAGTCTACCTTTGGTGCAAGGATGTTCTCGACGAATTGTTCCATTCCGCCTGGTAGCTTGCCTCGCGCTTTTGCGACAGCGATGGCTTCGCCTACGGCGATCTGCCATTGCGCTTCGCTTTCAGCTGGTGACTGTGCGTTAATGCCCGAGGATTTGGAGTCAAGGACCATGCCCCAAGGGCAGGGCTTTGGCTTTTTGGGCATGCTTTGAAGCTTTGAATAGATCTGCTCTGCTGACATACCGTCGTAGGCAGGATCTACCAAAGCATTTTTAGGCAGGATGAAATCACACTTAATAAGGTAGTTGTTGATTGCATAATCACAGGCAATGTTCCAGAGCTCTGGGTCTCGTTCCTGTCTGCGGGTGTGATGGTTAAATACACAGTGTTGAACTTCGTGAGCAATAAGCCCACGCAACTGCATTGCATCTTGCTTTAGAATAAATTCCGGGTTGTAGATCAAACTGGTACCGTCGGTAGCAGCCGTCTTTATGTCTTCGGAGACAAGCAGCCGAAGGCGCAAAGACAAAGTACCGTAAAACGGTTGATCCATGATTAACTGAGAACGGGCCTTTATCAGTGCGCTTTCGGCTGACATGTTAAGCTCCTACAAGTTTTGCAGTGAGAACGACTTCGTTTACAAACACGTCGTCAAACTGCACGGTTTCTACAATCTGTTTGGCTTTTTCTGCACGAGACACCCGTGTGTACATGCGAGATTTTGCATGATGAGGGACGAATGACTCTCCTCCTGGCCAGGCTAAGAGGAACTGCTTTATTGTTGTGCAGTTAACAAGCAGCCCTTGAATTTTTTCTACATAAGTTTTGTGCTGTGTAGCATACTCTTGGACTTCAGCAGCAAAAGCTAAAAGTGGCTGCATGAGGTCTACTTTAGACTGGGGTGCAAGTTCTGAAAAATACATAACTGGCACGCCCCAGTAACTCTGCGAATAGATAGTCATGTGAGGTACAAACTCAAAGTCTATCTGCTTAACGTCGTTAGGAGAGAGCTCGTTTGAGCGGAAAACAAGTCTGATTTCGGAGACTTGCTTTCGATCTGCGTTTTCTTTTAGCCCACCGAAAGAGTCAAACTGGTTGGTATTTTTAAGCTCAGCAGATCGTTTTAGCGTCAAGTAAGGCGGTGAATTTTCAATTGCGTCTTTGACGCGATCGGTAAGCCAAGCTGTCGGCTTTGGCTTGGGCTTGGCTGCGTTGAACGCTGCCATTGCATTGTTGAAGATGTTGTCTCGCAAGTCTTGAGTCATTCTGACGGAAGCCATGTGATACTCCTTAGACGACTACGTCGATGTTGTTAGTGGTCCATTCCTTGAATGCTTTGTGGCCAGTCAAGGTACGGTCTTTAGCCAGACAGTCACGGATAAGTACAACCTGAAATTCCTTCGGCATGCGCCGTGCGTACTTCATGATGTTCTCAAAGGTGTTTGAGTCTGACCGAGTGGCCAAGGCACCAGTGATGGCATACAAGGTAGACGGATCGTTCGGGACCTTAGTCACCGACGGATTCTTAAGCAGGTCGTCAATGTCGGGCAGGTCTTTACGGATGGCACGATGCGCCAAGTATTCTCCTGCCGGACCATCACCGATCAACGAAGAGACGCCATAGAAAAAGTCATCCATGTGTGGCAGTTTGCGGTTGACCATCTCCCAGGTACGAGGCGTCGGAAACGAGTAATCGTTCGGGTCCATGTTGTGAAGCAAGGCTGGGCGGTAACGCAGGAACGAAATGATGCTGTCGTCGATGTTGTGCGTCAGAGCCCAGGCAGCCCAGTCGTCGATGTTTGCCTCGAGCAGGTAGTGCGCAAAGCGGTTCTTGACCGGGGTTGGCATCTCGTAAACAGCGGCTCGGTCTTGCGACCGGTTGCCTGCGGCTACGATGATGGTGTTTTCTGGCAGTGAATAAGTGCCGATCTTACGGTCAAGCGTCAGCTGCAGAAGAGCGTTCTGCGTTGCTTTCGGTGCGTTGGGCAGTTCGTCAATGAGTAGGACAACTGTGCCGCTGTAGTTAGTATCGGGGTAGTCTTCTGGCACGCCGTAACGAGTGCGGTAAGTACCGTCGGCCTGCTCAACAACTTTCAGACCGCCACGGATGTCGACTGGGTCGAACAAGTTGGCACGGAGTTCGAACACCTTTGCGTTCAAACCCTCAGCAAACTGGTAAACAATTTGGGACTTACCGAGACCAGGCGGTCCCCAGATCATTGTCGGGATACTAGCGAAAGCGTTGGCACGAAGTTCGGTTTTGAGTTGGGTCGGACGAATAGAACGGGCAGTTCCCATTGGATTAGTTCCTTGTGTTAGTGAATAGATAAGCGTGGTCCCTGAGTGCTCCTACGCTTTTGCGATGGAGTGGGGGTACGTAGGCCGCACCCAGAGACCACACGTTCAGTTTTTTGTTTTAATGACTTGTACCCAAGCTAGTTTCCGGTAAGGGAAACGCTTGGTTTTAACCCACCGCAGTTCTTCTTGTGGGATGTTACGTTTAGCCCACCACAAGAAAATGGATATAAGTGCGCCGGCCCAGAGTCCGGCCATCATGCCAGCAAATGTGCCGGCAAAGATCCAAATGAAAAAGAATGTGAGCACAACGTCTAGGAAAATGTCGTATTTTGCGATGCGTTTAAGGTTTAGTTTAAGTAATAAAAAGATCATTGCTAAAGCAGCAAGTAGTCCGGATAAGAAAAACATGTTTTGTTACCAGTAGTGGATACCGTTTCGTTTTGAACGCCAGTTTGGTGCTGGCACATGGCGCCAGTCGTAGTCTCGTACTACAGAGAATGGTTTGAGTATTCGCTGTAACCAGGATCTATTTGTGTTTTTTGTGGTTGAGATCAGTCCCGTCAAGCCAGATCTCGCAAGAGTTTCCGGTGACGGCGTCACTACCTCGTTGGTGTGAAAACGTTTCCAGTTTTGCATATTGATGCCACTCCTTACCGGTCATTCTAAGTTCACGGTTTCGTTTGTAATCCCAACCGTAGTACTTAGTCCTCTTCCCAAGAACCATGCGTCCATTCGTCATCATCGTTCTCGTATACAAAATCTGATTCACATAGCAGTGGTCGCTTTATGGCGTACTGCAGATTTTCAATAAGCTTCTGAGCTTCTTCGGGGTTATTACACTGGGTGTGAAGGCGGCTATGACCAGTCGGCGTGCCGTCGTCGTCATAGAATACTTCACGAAATTCATAATAAGAGTCTTCACCATCAAGGTATGTATCAAGTACATGGACAAGTCGAATGTTCCAGGAGCTCATCGTATTAGCCCACCTTTGTTGTTAAAGCCAATTATTTCCTGCCGGTTGGCAGGCACCATATAGTTGCTTTTATGCAACGGAAGTACAGGGTGCTTTATTTGTTTTGCTAGCGCTTCACCGCAGTCAAGGCACACTGTATATCCAATAGCCACACGTTTTGCAGGCACGTGGTTTGTGTTGCATTCGGTGCAAGTTATGTCGTTCACGGTTAGTGCTTTTTGATTTCTTCTAACCCGCTGACTAATTCAGCTGTGTTCTTACTTGCTTCCTGCATGAGGGTCAACATCGTCTTGAGGACGTTGTCTACTTCCTCCTGCGTGATTGAGTTTTCACTGGCGGCACGTGCTGTTCCAAGTGCGAACGCGATAGCAAGAGCAAATGTGCGCAGGAACATATCCAGGTTCTTGGCGAATCCTGCATCCATCAAGTCATGAATGGCTTTGGTCGCATGTTCTTGAAACGGGTTTACTTCTTCGTTACTCATGTTTAGTACCTTCGGTTCGTTGTTTAGTATTACCAATATTTCTGCCTAACAGTTTCCGTCGTCCGGATCTAGTGAACGTCATTAGTCGTACACGTTCAGTGTCTAGTTCTAAGCTTTCACATATCCAGTTAAATGACCCGGGGGTCAGTTCACTGTCAGACACGTAAGCAATTGCTGGCTGGCGCTCAGTATCTTCTTTACTGTCTAAATCTCGTACCGCTTGCAACAGCACACTGGCCCATAAGCCACGGTAGTTAGCGTTTGCTCTGGCGAGTTTATCCTCGTCTTCGTCAAACGCTGTCTGATAGGTGGTCATTGGGCACCTCGTTTGCAGCCTGTTCCCAAGCTGCTTCACGTTCGGTTTGTTTGGGTGGAGTTTCGGGCTTCTTAAGCACACGCGCTCCACGGATGTATACGTACTCGGGCTTGTTGTCTTTGTTTGTTACAGTCATTAGTGGTTACCTATTAGTGGTCAGATCCCCCTTCGACCGGGTGGCCGAAGGGGGGTGGTTGTTACGCTGCCCGGAGCTGCTTCATGAAGTCCAGGACTTCAGTAGCTTCCTGCTGCTCCTGGAGGCGAGTGACAATCTCTTCCATGAGCGGCAGCGCTTCGTGGAACGAGCTGCAGGTCTTGTCAACGTACCAGTTACCCTCTTCGTCGCGACTACGCTGCTCGAACACCCACAACGGGGCGATGTCGGTCAGGTAGATCATCTTGGTAGCCAGCAAGCTGTGCAGGTGGCTGAGGGCCAAGAAGTCACTGTCGACGATCTCGGGGATCTTGTCGTTGTTCGCATACACACCGACGTAGTCGCCGACATCCTGGGAGAAGTCGAGACCGTTGTTCATGTCGGGCTTGTCATTGGCGGTGTACAGGCGGCGAGCCGCCCAACAGACGCCGTTCATGACCGACTGGACGAAACTGAGCAGACGCTCAGGCTTGAACGCGGGGCCCGGCTGCGGGACACCCTGTTCCAGTTCCGCTCGGACGGCGGCCTGGCGCTGACGCTGCAGAGCAAAGAAGGCGTAAGCGATACGCTCAAGCGGGTCGTCCGAAGGCTGGCTCTCGACGAACTTGGCGATGCCACCAAGGGTGGTGTTCTTCTCGGACATGTAACCGATGACGTTGGGGATGAAAGACTGGTTCTTGATAGTCATGATTTGATACCTGTAAGTAGATGTTTAAGTGTTGCGGTTAGTACAGTTCGCGAATCTGCTTGGCCAACTCGTTGGCTTCGCTGATTGCATCCAGTGTTGACTCGAGGTCAACGTCCTGAGATTCGTGCCCAGAGAGCATCTGCTCCTGGTCCTGGAACAGGTTCCAGTTGAAGTTGTTAAAATTGAGGGAAGCGTTGTACGGATTAGACATGGTTTATTTCTCCAAGTGGTCCAGATCGTCTTCGATATCGAGCAACATAATTGTCATTACAGCCAACATGATCTCGTCGGGGTGCGCTTTGGCATATGCCAATGCACTCCTGGCTTTGTTGATTGCCAACTGTAGGGTTGAGGTTTTAATGGGCAGTTTGAGTTGTTCCATGGTTAGTTACCTTGGTGGTTTGAAATAGCTGCGGTGCAAGTAACCACCGCTCCTGCATGAAAGTTCGTTATCATGCTACGCGCTCGCTTTTTAGGTCGCGAGGAACCTATGCATTTTGAATTCAAAGGTGTGGTTCTGCTTTAGATGCCTACACAAGCCTATGCACAGGCTTTATCGGATACATCTAAGCACCTAAACAGAGGTGGATTTTCCCAACTTAATGATGGACTTTTTCTGTCGGGCGTCAAAACGCCCACTTCGCCCCACGTGTTTTTGCATTACGCTACACCACAAGGTCGCGTTGCTGTTGGTGACTTAACACATTTTAGTCCTTGACCGCGAGTACCGAAGGTACGAGCGCGTTTACGCTTTGGCTCCATCGGTAATACGACAGAGCGTCGCGTGCGTCGTCTTCGCTTTTGTAGTAACCGGATATCCGGTCGTATGGTTCATAGAGCCAGCTGCCGGTGATGTTGTTATAGGTGAACGAACAGCGTCCGATGTACCAGCCGGCACCAGAGAGCAAGACAAGTGGTGGCGAGACTGCGCAGGTGTCATGTGCTGGGTTTGGGATGGACTCGGTTACATGTTTAAGGAACTCGGTTGAGCTGTTGAATGACAGTTCATCGTAATAGGTGTACATGGTCAGTTGTCCTTTGTTAGTGGTACACGGTCACTGATCAGGATCAGTAGTCGGTGCCAACCGCGGGGTTGGTTGGCTGCGAGAGACCACAATGCTTCGTAGGGTTTGTTGAGCACTGGGAGTTCTTCGTGCTCAACGTTAGCTATTTGAGCTAATCGGGCGATGGAGATCCGGAGCGAGATCAGATCGCGACGGGTTTGAGTCTCTTTGGTAGTGAACAGTGATTTCATGTTAGTGGTCCTTTGCCATATGGAATCCATGCGATAACGTCACATGGATATAGGAGATAGGGATTGGTTGTCATGCATAAAATGTTAGGTGTGCGTTTTTGGTGCAAAGTGTTGTTTCTAAGCAACAAAGCTGTATGGACATACAGCATTGTCAACGGTTAGGGGTCGTTGTTAGTTGACAATTACTGGTTGTATATACAGTAGTGTGTGTCGGAAACAGCAAATGTGTGTAGGGTGTGTGTCGACTTTTAGGGGGGTGTGTGTCGAGTTTTTTCCTTATAAATCAATTGTGTGTTATGTGTGTCGTCTTTTTTGGCGTCACGAAAAAAAGAGACCTTGATTTTTAAAAACAAAACAGGTTTTTAGTCATGTTGGAGACCCCCCCTTTTCGTGACACACATTTGTCTTTTCGTTATAAATCAATAACTTGAAAAAACAAAGTTGACACACACGTTTTCGACACACATGACACACACTGTGCATAAAACGGACCGTTTATGCATAAACCCGCACAACGGACCACTGGCAACTGTCCCATGAGCATACTACTGGTCACTGACCACTAGCCAATAGCACATGGCAGATTGCAACGGTCCGTTGATAACAACGGGGAGCAGTTTTGCGTCGTGCTCAGGACGTTGGAGGATGCCTTAGGCAGCTGGCTGTTGATCGATGTCCTCTGGCAGTTGCAACTGCTCGAGGTCAAGGCTCGCTTGCACCGGTACGTAGTCCCTGAAGCGCACCGTTAGGTACGGCTTGTTGAACTTGTTGACGTTGATCCATACCGAAGCACGCACCAACTTGCCGCCGACCCTGGCAAGCCCAGTGAACTCTGGGTCTTGCTTACCGGGTCGCTTGGCGTTTGCAAAGAACGTGCCAGTCATGTCGATTGGAAGATTGATAGTGGTCATTTGTAGTTACCTTTGGTTGGTAGTAATTGTTAGTGGGTATTGCATTTGATAAAGCGGTTGGCGATCAGATAGTCGATTGCCCATTGGGGCAGATCGTTGATGAGCCCTTCGAATAGCGGCTCACCTGCACTACTCGTCGTCAACGTACAACGGTCACCTCGTAGGGTTACGAGGGTTTGGTTGGGCAGCTCAACGGTCGCTGCCATTAGTCCTGATTGAATGGTCATGGTCACTCCCACCGGCACTCGGCCTGTTGTTCGTTGACACGGTTCCAGTAAGCACGCAGCTCGAGCTTTGCTTCCTCGAGGTCGTTCTTGCAGTCGTCCAGGACCTGCACGTAGTCCTCCTCCGACCAACACTCGGCGACCCAATGGCCGCCGAGGTCGTAGTTGTCGTATGCGTACTTCTCGAGCAGTTGTACGTTGGTAGTTGTCATGGGTATCAGTCCTCTGTGAAGGCGCGGAGGTAGAGGGCAAAGCCGCCCATTACGAGTGAGAAGGAGAGGAAGGCCACTTGTACTTGGGCAGGGGTGAAGTCCAGGAGTTGGGGGGCCGGGAATAGGGCAGCGATGAACACTGCGATAGATCCGATGAAGATGATGGATGAAGTGCGAGGATGCATGGTTAGTTACCTGTGGTTAGCATTCGGTGATTTCGAAGTAGTAGCGATTGGATTTGAGGCCTTTCTTAATGCTGGCGGCTACGCAGCAGGAGAATTGGCCCATGATCCAGTTGCGGAACGCAGCGCGTCCTTCTTCGGTGGAGAGGCGAGTATTCCAGTAGGGGTTTAAGATTACGTAAATGCTGGTCTCTGCGTAGGATAAAACCTCAATTCCATCGGTTAGTGGGCGTGTGTGACGAACACGTTTGAAGTTGACGTTATCCATGGTTAGTTACCTGTGGTTAGAGGTGGGGAGGTTGGAGGTCCCTCCCCGTTGGGGGGTTAGCTGAAGAGGTTGAGTACGCCGAGGACGAACAGAGCTGCCATGTCGGGCTTCTCTTTGGCGTAGGCAATGACGTTGTTGGATGCTTCTTTAGCCTTTTGGGCTGCGAGGTATCCAGCGTCGGGGGTCTGATCCTGGGTGGTGGTGTTGGTGGTATTGGCGTTGTTATCGTTCATTGGATGTACTCCTGTAGAAGTGATAGATACATAATGGATACTGACCGCGAATCGCGAAGCGATGAGCGTGATCCGTGGGGGGTTACTGGGGGACAAGGTTCCATAGATGAGGATGAAAACAAGGTTCCAGCGGCTAAATTCCGGGAAAGGGTGTGGGCTTGAGTCCGAGGGGGGAGATAATGTGTAAGTGGTGTAGTAGAAAAAATTCGACCCCCTACCCCTTCTCTTAAAATGCAAACCTGAAAAAATTTTTATAAAATTTTTTACGGGTATACTTCCCAGGTTCTCGACCGGCGCAGGAGGCCGGTACTCGGTCTTCCGGCGAGAACGAACCACTGGTGACGGACATTAAAAACTGTTCACGGTGCAAGAAGGACTTACCACTGGACACGTTCGAGCCGCTTAAAAGCGGATCCCTACGTGCGGTTTGTCGTCCGTGTCGAAGGGCCAATGCCCGTCAACTAAGGTCCCTTAGCTACAAACCGTACTTGGCCACCCTCTTATCCAGTAACAAAACATCCAGTAAACGCAGGGGGTTTGCGGAGTACGAACTAACCCTGGATCAGCTTGTCTCCCTATGGGAGTCACAAAACGGCAGATGCGCTGTATCGGGAGTAGTGCTTACCCACCACAACGACGGTACGGGGGTAAAAGACTTCAATGCCAGTATTGACCGAATAGACTCTACTCTCGGTTACATACCCGGTAATATTCAGCTGGTAGCTTTGCGGGTAAACATCATAAAACAGGCCCTAAGTACCGACATGTTGTACTGGTGGGTTAAGACTATCTATCAGCACTCTTGTGACTGATGCTTTAAGGGGCTATCATCTATGGCGCAAGAAGTCCAGGTCTTTGCTATTAAGGGGTTCGATATGGCCTTGATTGGTACCGCCTACCGCGGGACCAACGAGGTCTTGGTGTATGACGGGTACGTAGCCGAGTCGCTAGTACCGAGCCTAGAACCTAAGGCAACGGATCTGCTGGACTACTTGGACAAGATCAAGATAAACAAGCTCGGAGACCGAGCCCCAGTTTTTGTGTTCTTGAACGAGATGCACATTGGAGACACAGCCGACGCCATCGCAGGTCCAGGAACTCCAATCCACTGATCACTTGGAACTCCAGTCGATGGTCCCCTACATGGGACTCACGCTGGGGGATCTGACTGTTCAGCAGGAGCGACTGGTACTTTACATCACCCGTGGGATGACTATAGCGGCAGCTGGCCGAGCAGCAGGGTACGCCTCTCACCAAGCAGCGTGGGAAGCGGCTAAACGCCCGGCTGTGGCTAAAGCCATTGAGTACCTTCGGGAGCAGTTCCGAGAAGAAGTGAGGTTCACGAAGGCGCACGCGCACGCCATGTATTTGGACGCATACAACGCAGCGGCTACATCTACCGAGATGAAGAACACCGTAGACTCGCTGGTTAAGCTCCATGGCTTGGGCGCGCCGGATAACGCTACGCAGATAAATATCAACGTCAACACCGCACAGCTGGAGCGCATGTCTGATGAAGACCTGCTGAAGCTGGTCGGTAAGGACGATAAGTACTTGGAGCCCGAGGCCACTTGACAGAGGCAGTCCCAACTAGGCGCTGTAAACGGTGCAAGAACACGCACCCAGTTACTCTGTATTCGAGTGACGTGGACGGGTTGTGTGTCTATTGCAAGGCCGACGACGCGGATGCCCTGCCAGCACCTAACCAGCTGGAAAAGGACGCGCTGGCTGAGCAGCTGTCGGTGGAACAGAAAGCCAAGCGGGAGCTGGCCTTCAGACTTCTTGCAAGGAAGCGGTTGTTACCTTTTGTGGAGAAGTTCAATCCAGACTATTTGGCAGGGTGGGTACACAAAGATGTTTGCAAACGACTTGAACAGTTTTCTAGGGACGTTGTGGCGCAAAAGTCGCCTCGGCTTATGCTCTTTATGCCGCCGCGTCACGGAAAGTCGACGCTTGCGTCTGTGGCGTTCCCAGCTTGGCATCTGGGGCGTAACCCTGAGCACGAGTTTATTAGTTGCTCGTATTCTGGTTCGCTTGCGATGGGCTTTAGTCGCAAGGTACGCCAAGTACTGCGTGAACCGACATATAAAGCGGTCTTCAAGACGCGCCTGGACCCGGATAGTCAAAGCGCTGAAGCGTGGTTGACCACGGCTGGCGGTGGCTTCGTGGCTGCTGGTGTAGGCGGTGGTATCACCGGTAAGGGCGCGCACGTCCTCGTTATCGACGACCCGGTTAAGAACCGTGAGGACGCCGAGAGCCAGAACAACCGCGACGCTAACTGGGACTGGTATACGTCAACGGCGTACACCCGGTTAGCTCCCGGTGGCGGGGTGCTGGTGATCCTTACCCGCTGGCATGACGACGATCTTGCGGGGCGGCTGCTTAAGGCTGGTGTCGAAGGCGGTGATGAGTGGGAAGTTGTCAGATATCCGGCTATAGCGGAAGAAGACGAAGAGTTCCGCAAAGCCGGCGAGCCGTTGCATACCGAGCGGTACAGCGTTGACGCCCTACGCCGTATCGAACGCGCTGTCGGCCCCCGGGACTGGTCCGCGCTGTATCAGCAGAACCCCGTCGCCGACGACGGGCAGTACTTCACCAGAAGCATGGTGCAGTACTACGACCCGGAGGCGGTGGATCAGGAGAAGCTCCGATACTACTGCGCGTGGGACTTGGCCATTGGTAAGAACGACCGAAACGACTACAGCGTAGGGCTCGTTGTCGGTATTGATGAACGCGACCAGATGTACGTAATGGACTGTGTTCGCGGCAGATGGGACGGTTTCGAGCTGGTTGAGCGTATACTTGACCTGTACGAGCAGTGGAAACCCTCCATCATTGGTATCGAAAAGGGACACATAGAAATGGCGCTTGGCCCGTTTCTCGAAAAACGTGTGCGTGAGCGCGGGCTCTATGAGGCTTACTTCAAAGACCTCAAGACCGGGCGTCGCGACAAGGAGGCTCGGGCTCGAGCCATCCAAGGTCGTATGCAGCAGGGGATGGTCTACTTCCCCCGGGACGCCGCGTTTTCTGGACCCTTGATTGCCGAATTACTTCGTTTTCCTAACGGTACACATGACGACCAAGTAGACGCTCTGGCGTGGATTGGTCTGATGATGTCTGAGTTCTCTACCTTTAGTACTAAGGTTGAACACGTGCCCTCCTGGCGGGACAGGCTCTTAGCTATTGCTCGCGGACCCCGCCAACGATCCGCGATGAGTGCGTAACATGGCTAAAATGAAACCCCAGTCTATCGAAGAACAGCAGATTGCCCACCAGCAGTGGAACCGGTATGTCCGGGCCCGTGACAACGGGCATCTGCAGTATGTAGAGATGGCTAAGAAATGCGACGCGTACTATCGCGGCGATCAGTGGGATACCGCTGACTTGGCTAAGCTTGAGGCTGAAGGCCGTCCGGCGCTGACCATTAACACTATCCTCCCGACCGTGAACACCGTTCTCGGAGAACAGTCCACGCGCCGTGCTGATATTCAGTTCAAGCCACGCCGTGGCGGGGATCAGGATGTAGCTACCGTCCTAACTAAGTTGTACATGCAGATCGCGGACAACAATAAGCTCGACTGGGTCGAGCAGCAGGTGTTCAGCGACGGCCTCATCATGGACGGGCGCGGATACTTTGACGTTCGCATGGACTTCACCGATCACGTAGAGGGTGAGGTACGAATTGTCGCCAAGGACCCGATCGACATCCTTATCGATCCAGATGCTAAGGAGTATGATCCAGCTACGTGGAACGAGGTGTTTGAGACCAAATGGATGACCCTCGACGAGATCGAGGAACTATACGGTGCCGACAAGGCCGAAGCGCTACGCTTCGTCGCCGAGAACGGGAACGGCTTCGGTCGAGACTCGATCGAATACGAAGAGACGCGTTACGGCAAAACTGACAGCGCACAGGATTACCTTGGCGCCGCGATTCCGGGCAACGACGACTACCGGAACGTAAAAGCCCTACGTGTAATTGAGCGGCAGCACCGCCGGATGGGCCGGGCTGATTTCTTCGTTGACCCTAACACCGGTGATCAGCGAGAGGTTCCTGAGGACTGGGCTGAGCAGAAGGCGAAGAAGTTCGCGAAGCAGTACGGTCTTGGGATTGTAAGTAAGGTAGTGCGTAAAATCCGTTGGACGGTGACGTGCGACAAGGTCGTGCTTCACGACGACTGGTCGCCGTATCAAGGATTCACTATTGTCCCGTATTTCGCCTATTTCCGCCGCGGACGTCCGTTCGGTATGGTGCGCAATCTGCTCTCTCCGCAGGAGCAGCTCAACAAGATTGCGAGCCAGGAGCTGCATATTGTCAACACCACGGCCAACAGCGGCTGGATGGTCGAGAGCGGATCACTCGTCGGTATGACGGCTGATGACCTAGAGGAACACGGCGCCGAAACCGGGTTGGTGCTTGAATATAACCGTGGCTCGCAGCCACCGCTTAAGATTCAGCCTAACCAGATTCCGACTGGGCTCGACCGAATCAGCCAGAAGGCTGCCCTTAACATTAAGACGATCAGCGGTGTGAACGACTCGATGCTTGGGTCCGACAGTGCCGAGGTCTCTGGTATCGCTATTCAGGCGAAGCAGAACCGTGGTGCGATCATGATTCAGGTGCCGCTGGATAACTTGCGTAAGACCCGTCAGTATCTGGCTGAGAAGATCCTTAACTTGGTGCAGCGCTTCTATACGGAGCAGCGGGTCATCCAGATTACTAACGAAGACGACCCGTTGAAGCCGCGAGAGCCGCTGGTTGTAAACGAGATGACTCCAGAGGGGCGGGTTATCAACGATCTTACGCTTGGTGAGTACGATGTGGTGGTCGGCACCGCACCGGCTCGTGACTCGTTCGACGAGATGCAGTTCGCTGAGGCGATTAACCTGCGACAGGTCGGCGTTGCCATACCGGATGACGCTATCATCGAGTATAGTCACCTTGCCCGTAAGCAGGAGCTTGCTAAGCGCATCCGCATGATGACAGGTGTCGAACAGACTCCGGAGCAGATGGAAGCTAATGACATGCAGGCGGAGCTTGCGATGCAGCAGGTTCAGCTCACGCTGGCTAAGATGCAAGCGGAAGTTCAGAAACTGCAGAGTGAAGCGGCCGTCAACGTGGCCAAGGTTCAGGATGTCGCCGACGTCCAGCCGCAGCTTAAGATGGCGGAGCTTCAGACGCAGATCTCCCTCAAAGAGCGTGAGCTTGAGCTTAGACGCGAGCTTGCCTCTCTCACCAATCAGACTCGTCGTTCGCAGCAGGAGACAGCTGCGGCGACGCGTATCGCAGCCACTGTCATGCAGACAGCAGCGAAGACGCAGAACCAGGGTACGCCGCGACCCATCCCGAATATGCGGCCGATGACCCCACAATAGGAGATTGGGTATGACGGAAGAGAAGAAGGAAGTATCGTTTGATGTGATGCCCGGAGCGGACCCCATCGAGCCAGCCCCGGAAAAGGCGTTTGATTTTAACTTTGGGCTGGGTGAGAACACTGAGCCACAGGCTGTCGCTGCAGAACCGGCCACGGAACCGGCCATTGAAGCACCGGAACCTGTTGCAGCGCCGGAGCCGCAGGCTGAGGTTGAACCGGTTGTTGAACCGGTCGCTCAAGAGGCGCCTCCGCCCGAGGTGAAGAAGGCTCCGGAACCGGAGACCAAGCAGAAGATGGTGCCTAAGTCGCGCCTAGACGAGGTGTTGGCTAAACAGAAGGCGCTCCAGAAGCAGCTCGATGACCTAATGGCAGCGAAAACCGCCATTGAAACTGCTCCGGACACCTATGATTTCGCCTCAAAAGAGGTGGAGTATCAGAACATGGTGCTCGACGGGCAGCATGATAAGGCTGCGGCGCTCCGAGCGGAGATCCGTAAGGCAGAACGAGCTCAGCTTGAGTTTGAGCTGACCCAAAAAGTTGAGCAAAAGGTCACTCAGAGCCAGCAGATGTCGGCTTTGCAGCAGGCTGCGGCGGAGTTGGAGACGAACTTTCCGGTTTTCGACCGCAACAGCCCCGACTTTAATGAGAAATATACGCAGGAAGTGATTGATCTGCGTGACGCATTTATAGTCAAGGGCGAAAATCCTGTCGCTGCACTCTCAAAGGCGGCCAAGTTCGTACTCCGTGAGTACGATTTGGTCGACATGGGCACCCCTGAAGCCCCGTCTCTTGCGGCTACACCCGCCGCTAAGCCGGCGGTGGTCGATGAGGTCGCTAAGAAGCGAGCGGACGTCGCTAAAAAGCTTAAAGTGGCTGAATCACAGCCGCCTCAGCTCGTCGGTGAAAGTTCTGCGTCCCGCGGTGAGAAGGCGTTTGACATCTCTACCCTCACTGAGGACGAGTTTAATGCCCTCCCAGCGGCTACGCTGAAGCGGCTGCGTGGAGATGTCGTCTGATGGCTACGCGTGACCCGCGTTTAGCCCGAGCTGGTGTCTCTGGCTACAACAAACCTAAGCGTACACCTAGCCACCCGACAAAAAGCCACGTAGTTGTGGCTAAGTCTGGTGACCAAGTTAAGACGATTCGCTTCGGACAGCAGGGCGTCAGCGGCTCCCCCCGTAAAAAGGGGGAGTCGGAAGCCTATCGCAACCGGCGAGAGTCGTTCAAAGCCAGACACGCGTCGAATATTGCTAGGGGCAAGATGTCTGCTGCGTACTGGGCGGATAAAGTTAAATGGTAAGGGGGAAGTAATGGCTAAGAACTGGATCAAGGACGCGATTAAGAAGCCCGGTGCCCTGCGTAAGAGCATGGGCGTTAAGAAGGACGAAAAGATCCCGGCTAAAGAGCTGCGTGCAGCGGCTAAGAAGCCGGGTAAGACTGGCCAGCGCGCTCGTTTGGCTATGACCCTCCGCAAGATGAACCGAGGTTGAGTATGAAACCCTGTCCTAACTGCCCAACGCCCTCTCGCTGCGCTAAGGCGGGAAAATGCCTGAAGAAAACTGCTAGTGGGCCGCGTAAAAAAAGCAAATACTAGTTGCGAACTTTATAATCTGTTGTTAATCTACAACTGAACTCGTCCGTTGGAACGATATCCAGCCGTGTCGCACACGTAAAAAACGTGTTTGAACCCCGCCTGCGTAGGCGTTAAACCCGCCGAGATCGCGTCTCGTGAACACGCGCTAAGTCGTTACCCCACGATACGGGAGAACGGGTTAGCCGCACCAAAGAAGTCGGCAATAGCCTGGTAATGCAGGTGCATTACTGGATTTTGTAACGCAATTTATACAGGAGAAGCCAAATGGCTCTTACTAATTTTGCGGCGCTGACTAGTGAACAACTCACGGCGTGGAGCCGTGATTTCTGGCGCGTCGCTCGCAATATGTCGTTTGTGAACCAGTTCGCTGGTTCGGGTTCCAACGCGATGATCACGCGTGTCACTGAGCTGACCAAGTCGGACAAGGGCACGAAGGCTGTTATCACGCTGCTCGCCGACATGACCGGTGACGGTGTGACGGGTGACAGCACCCTCGAGGGTAATGAAGAGGCGCTCCGCGCTTACGACATCACCATCGAGCTCGACCAGCTCCGTTTTGCGAACCGCATTGCCGGTCGCCTTGCGGACCAGAAGAGCGTGGTGAACTTCCGTGAGACGAGCCGCGACGCGCTTGCGTATGCGATGGCTGATCGTATTGACCAGCTTTCGTTCCTTACGCTTGCCGGTGTGGCGTACACGCACAAGACGAACGGTGCGCTTCGCAGCGTTTTGGCCTCGGGCCAGAACCTGTCAAACCTCGAGTTCGCCTCTGACGTGTCGGCCCCGACGGCTTCGCGCCACCGCCGAGTTTCGGGCGACAACCTTGTCGCTGGCGACACGACGGCTGTGACGGCGACGGATAAGCTGAAGTATCGGCACATCGTCGACCTCAAGGCTTACGCCAAGGATCAGTATATCCGTGGCGTGCGTAGCGCTGGCAACGACGAGATGTTCCATCTCTTCGTTACTCCGCAGCAGATGGCCTCGCTCAAGCTTGATTCGGACTTCCTTGCCAACGTGCGTAACGCTGGCATCCGCGGTCCGAGCAACCAGCTGTTCGCGGGTTCGAGCTCGCTGATGGTTGACGGCGTGATGGTCCACGAGTTCCGCCATGTGTTTAACACCTCTGGTGCGACGACTGGTACCTCGGCTAACGCCGGTGCGGCTGGCTACAAGTGGGGTGCGAACGCCAACATCGTTGGTGCGCGTGCTCTGTTCTGCGGCGCCCAGGCTCTTGCCATGGCGGACATCGGTCTGCCGGATATCGTCGAAGACACCTTCGACTACCAGAACCAGTCTGGTATCTCGATCGGCAAGATCTTCGGTCTCCGTAAGCCGAAGTACAACAGCGATGTCACTGCCAACGTCCAGGACTTTGGCGTGATCGCTCTCGATACGGCTCAGTAAGCCGCCTAGGGGGCCCCCTCAACACGAGGGGGCCCTCGTTTTTAACGAGGAGTACTCGTGAAGGTATTCTCTGATCACGAGATTCGAGTAGCCACCCTTAGCGGTGCAGTCGTACTGTTGTCTCCCGGTGAAGAACGGGAACTGTCCGATGAAATCGGACTTCAATTGCTTCAGCTTGGAGCTAAGCAAGTAGGCACTGGGAAAGCATCACCGGCTCCTGCGCCGGCCCCTGCGAAAGAAGACCCGCTGATCGATCAGGTCGAAGTAGTCAAAGTTCTTGACGACGTCGTTACCGCAATCGAAAAGCTGGTCGAACAGGCGGACCCAGAAGACTTTAAGGCAGACGGGACACCCAAGGCGGCTGCCGTAAATCGGGTTGCTGGCCGGAATGTCAGCACCGAGGACCGAGAGGCTGCTTGGGGTTTGTTTATCAAATCGTGAGGTAGGCCATGGCCGTTACCGTACAAAGCGTAGTCGACCGCGTTCAGAAGACCCTTCAGGACACCACTGGTGTTCGCTGGCCGGTTGTCGATGAATTGGTCCTTTGGGTTAACGATGCGCAGCGTGAGATTGCGCTCCTTAAGCCTGACTCTTCGGCAAAAAATACGACGGTGACCCTGGCACCGGGCACCAAGCAGGAGATCCCGAACGACGGTAATCGGCTTTTGCGCGTGGTGCGCAATATGTCGGCCGCCACTAACGGACTCGGCAAGCGTGCGGTACGTATTGTGTCGCGAGAAGTGCTTGACGCCCAGACCCCCGATTGGCACGACCCCACTGTTTCTGGGGACGCAGCACATGTGCTGACCGTTAAGCACTACGTCTATGACGAGCAGAACCCCCGTAACTTCTACGTTTACCCCGGGGTTGCCTCGTCTGGTGGGTCTGCCTTTGTAGAGATCATCTACTCGGCGAATCCGTCGACAGTGGCGCAGAACGGGAACCTGGATATCCCGGATATTTTTGCTAACGCTGTCATGAACTACGTTCTGTACATGGCGTACATGAAGGACGCGGAGTATGCGGGTAACAACCAGCGTGCGGCTTCGCACTTCCAGCTGTTTATGTCGTCAATCACTGGCAAGGGCCAGGTTGATGCTCTTACTTCGCCTAACTACAGTAGCAACAGCGTTCCGCGAGTCCCGCAGATTTCTGCGCCGCCCGTAGGCTAATAGACCATGGCAACGCTCTACGAGTCGTTGTTGTCGGAAATAATCCCGATGGTACCGGGGTGCCCGGACACGTTGATTGAAAACAACATCCGGGCGGCTACCATCGAGCTCTGTGAGAAGGCAGCAGTCCTTCAAGCTGAGCTCGATGCTGTTACGACCCGGGTTGGAACCTTTGAGTACGATCTAGAGCCGCCTACGGACACCGTTGTCCACAGAATTATGTGGGCGATCTACGACGGTAAGGACCTCGACCCGATTAGTACGGCTTTGCTCGAACAGCGTAAGCCGAGCTGGCGGGATGCGGCTAACCGTGGAACGCCTGAGTACTACATCAAGGTAAGCCAGTCGTTGTTCTGGATCGTACCCGTACCGAATGTTACGAAGGTCGGCGGGGTGATCCTGCGCGCGCAGTTAAAGCCGACGCAGGCATCGCTTTCCGCTGACGATGAGTTGATGTCGGACTATCGAGACACGATTGTTAACGGAGCACTGTACCGCCTGCTTCGCCTTCCTAGTAAGGAATGGACCGATTTTGCAGGGGCACAGGTGTATGGCGCCCTCTTCAATGAGGGTATCATTGCTGCGGATAAGCGGGCCAGGCAGGCTGATGTTGGTATTGCTAGGAAGGTGTCTTATGGCGGAATCCATTCACCCTACTCGCGCCGAAGAAACCGGTACGGTAACGGCGGCTGAACCAGTAGTTGCTGATATACGTAAAGAGTGGGATTGGGTTAGAGGCGGGGTCGAAGAGATCCTACGCAACGCTAGGACACTTACCTATAGGCCTGAAGATGTATACGCGCTGTGTATACAAAGGTCTGCTGTGTTGTGGGTTACGAATGAAGGTTTTGTTGTTTCGACTACTGAGGTAGACCCGTTTACTGACAAGAAGACCATGTTTCTATGGTTGGCTTGGGCTAAGGAGAAAGGTAATAGTCTAGTGGCTAAGTACCAGTCGTTTTTTGAGCGTGTAGCTCGTGAAGCGGGGTATAGTTACTTAGAGACTAGGTCTCCATTTCTTGGGCTGATGCATCATTTAGAATCTAATGGTTGGGTGGTCGACACTGTTGTGTATACGAGGGAACTATAGTGGCTAGCAAACCGAAAGCTGCTGACTACAAGCCAAGTGAGGCGGAGAAAGCATCCGCTTCGGTAGCTATGGCTGAGTACGAATACTTCAAGCAGAAGTATGATCCGCTGCTCCAACAGATGCGCGATAAGTCGATGACTGAAGACGTGCAGTCCACACTGCGCGGGCGTGCAAACGCTGACGTCATGCAATCGCTATCTACCCCCAGTTACGAACGAGCGGCTGCTGCAGATTCGGCTGGCGACATGACTCAGGCGCTTACAGGTCAGCTTGGGGAAGCGAACGTTGCTGCAAAGCAGGTTCAAAACACCATGCAGTCAGGCGTCTTAGGGACTGCTCGTGGGCAAGCGGCTGATGCGCAGACCGGTATGGCGCAGGCCAGTCGGCTCGCGACGTCTAGTGCGCTTGAGAAGGCTCGCGCTAATCAGCAGGTAGCTCTTGCTAAGCAGTCAGCCGCTGGCCAAGTAGCGGGAGCGGCCATTGCAAAAGCCGCCGAGAACAAAGCAAGCGGCGGTACTTGGTTCACTCCAAAGGATCCAAAGACCGGTCTTTCGGTTAGTAGTATGAAAGATCGCCTTGCCTACAGCACGTATGGAACTGCTGCTGGAAATATCCCTGCCGATCGCGGCTCTTTGAGCATAGCTGCCCCTCTCTTTACTCAGCCGGCTATGCCGGTCATGTCTACCCCGATGGTGCGGCCTGATGGGACTATTGGATACTTCTCCAACACACCTAGTCTCGATCAGTTCCGACGAACCATTGTTCAGGGGAGGTAAATAATGGCTACCTCTTCATTGTCTTCTTTGAGCGTTGAAGAACTCTTGCGGATGCAGCAGCAGGCGCAAGTCGGAGCGTTTAGCTCTGGTTTGCGAGAAGTCTCTGATCCAGAAAAAGCGTACGCTGATCTGACTCGCCAAGAGTACTTGGACTACGTTGGTAACTACCGTAAGTTTGAAGAGCAGCTTATCCAAAAAGCACAGACGGATAAGACGCTTATCGACCAGGCCCGGGCCGACGTTGGCACTGCTTCTGCTTTAACGCAGGGGATCGCGACTCGTAATGCTGAGCGGTACGGTGTTGCTCTAACGCCGGATCAGATACAGCAGCAACGACTGTCTATGCAACGAGCGTCTACACTCGGCGGTATTCAGGCGGTCAACGACGCTAAGATTGCCCAGCGCGAATCAAACACAGCGTTGCTTTCTGACCTGATTAACATCGGCCAGGGCGTAAACCGCGCTTCGCAGCAGCAACTTGGGTCTGCTGCTGGCGACGCAACAGCGCGTCGCAACGCGTACACCCAAGCAAAAGCGCAGTCAAAAGCAAACACTTATTCCACGATTGGATCGCTGGCATCAGCAGCCATTATGTTGATGTCGTTCTAGAGGTAAGTCATGGCACAAGATCTTGGTAGCGCAATCCTCGCTGGTATCCAGGGAGTACAAGCCGGAGCACGTCAGCGTCAGCAGTTGCTTATGCAGCAGCAGGAGCTGGATCTTGCTCGTGAACGGGCTGGCCGTGAACAAGAACAGCTCAAGCTAAACCAAAACGCGGACGTTCGCGCCCAAGCAGAGGCTGATGAAAACCGACGCAAGTTTGCTAGAACCGAACTTGGTGTAGACGCAGACCGTGTATTCGGGCGTGGTCAAACGCTCGGTATTATTAAAAAAGACGGCACTATAGACCGTGACGCCTTAGCAAAAGGCGTTAAGGCTGGAGACGAACAGTACACTCGTTTTCTCGCTGACGTCATGAACGTCAATAAGCGCGAAGAAGCCATCGGCCGTAATAACTATGACCCTACAGATTTTTCTTTTACCGGGGTCGACAAAGAAGCGCTTAAGCAGGGCAGGCTCGTAATAACGGGTTCATACAGAGATGGCCGACCCGGCGTTCTTACCGCACAAGGTGGATCTTCCCCGGACGAAAATGTTGTTACAAGCACTATCGACGAAGGCGTTGATCTTGCTATCACCGGTTTGCAGACGCGGGTTATTCCGAACTCAAACTTTGGCGCGACTAACGCCGAAAGTCGTTTTCGCACTGCCCTCGGCGTGGGCACCGTACTTGCGAAAGCTAATGAGAATAAGCCCCCATATTACGCCGAGTCTGGCGGCTCTGGGGCACGCACCGTTTTAAATGCTATTGATGCTAGTGGTCTTCCTGTGGAAGCCAGCCGTACGTTTATTTCTCAGCTGTCAGCGATTAAAGATCCCCGCCAGAAGGAAGAGTTTATTTGGCAGGTAGCAAAAGATCTCGGCATTGAAGCTGAGGTTAAGACTCGCGGTGGAGCTTCGTCTACGGTACTTGGGGCTGATAGGCCTTTTGATACTGCAACAGATTCTTCTGACAGGCTCGACGGCATTGCGCGGCAACCTACTTCGCCCAGCCTCGGCGTAAAATCATTTGAGAGGCAACTTAAAACTCTGCGAGAAAGAGCTAATGCTCTCCCTGCGGGGTCTCCAGCTAGAGAGAATATAGAGAACAAAATAACCGAGGTAAACACTCGTCGCGGGGACTTTATACGCAACGAGAACCAGGCTACGTGGGATTCTTACACGGCAGACTCCAAGAAGGCCGATGAAGCTCTTGCCAAGCCCAACGTGACCGCTGAGTCGCGCTCGTATTGGAACGCTCGTAAGCAAGACGTTGATAGAAACAAGCAAGCCTTCATTAAGGCCGGCGGCTACACTCCCGTTCAGCGCACAACTGATTATCAGGTCCTTGAACAAAATGTTATCTCTCGTATTAGAGAGCTATCACCTTCTGACGTAGCAGGAGCTATACAGAGTGGGGCTTTGAAGTTTTCTGAGCCGGAAGTCCGTGCTTTGCGAGCCCGTCTCACAGAGGCTGGAGTATCCGGCACAACCGGTAACGCAATCCGTACTGCTTCTAAGGCCCTACCGCGCGAAGAGATAATTGCAACACTCGCAGTAGCCTATGCTCAGTCGAATGACGCTGGGCAACAGCAGCAGCTGATGACGATGATCGCCAACACCGGCGAGACCGGAAGCCCGTTCTTAACCGCCGTTAAGCGCCGAGATCAGGAGCTTAATGAGTGGGAATTGGCATTGCGGGAACGTGAGCTGCAAGCTAACAGAGAAGCCACCGCAGCTAAAAGAGCAGGGGACGCCACCGCAGTTAAGCTTGCTAACATACAAGCGCTACAGAAAACGCTTGATGAAGGCGCGTCCATGCTCAATCCAACTGTAGATGGACGCCCGACTAAGGGAGACATCGACGCGGTTTCCAACTGGACCAGAATGTCGCTTCCGAAAAACGAGGCGTTTATCCGCCAAATGGCTCGAATTGACCCGGTTGCAGCGCGTGAATACTACGGCGTTCATATGGGGCAGGCGTCTCAAGCAGCAGCCGTTATATTTGACGAGTTGCCGAGCGCAGGGTTTTTAGGTGGTCCCAAAGACGCGCTCTACGATTGGTTTGGTACCAAGCCTACAGTGGACACTATGGCTCAGCGACTTCAGAATGTACGGGCCGTAACCGATGCGGATGGAGTAGCAAAATCGTTTTACCTTGTTAACCGGGGAACCGGGAGGCAGCAAGGTAAAGAACTAACTGCTACTCAGATACAGAGCATCGACGGCGGTCCAGAGATGTTTCAGATTTTGTCCGCAGCTTCGTTTATCAATGAGGAAATAGCCTCTGGCCGAGCCGCCAAAAACGCTAGGCAATAATCCGCATGGCCCCTGAGCAGTACGACCCGTTTGCTGAGTTCCTTCGCGCTGGGAATGAGACTAGCCCTGAAGAGGATCTGCAGTTTCAGCAGTTCCTAGGGAACGCTCCTAAACCCGAGTTCAAGGGACGAGCGGCTACGCTAGGTGAAGAGTTTAGCGCGGCCGTTGAATCTGGCGCCCAAGGACTGGCGGCTGACCTCGAGTACTTCAAAGCCCTTGGGAACACCTTAATCGGTGACACTAAAGCTGCCGAAACTAATATTCGAGAAGCGAGGCTTCGCGAAGAGTTTGCTGCTGCTCCGCTTGAGGGGCTTGAGACCTTTGAGCAGTTCTTGGACCAACCTACGTTTAGCGGGTTTATTAGCCAAGCAACACGTGGTTTTGGCCAGGTCCTACCCTCCGCCGCTCTGTCTATTGCTAGCGCCGGTACTGGCGCACTGACCGCCGTTGTTGGTCGCGGCGTACTGAATCAGGTAAACCGCCAGGCGGCTAAGCGCATTATTAAGGACTCGGTCGATCGTACTGTTCAGGGTGTCGCTGACCCCGCCGAGCAGCAGATCGCTGAGCTGGCCTACGGCTCGCTTCGGCAAGCGGCTACGCGTGGCGCAATTGGCGGCGGTTTCGCTGCCGAGTTCGCGCCCCTGTCAGGCAGCAACCTGTCGGAAGCCCTAGAGTCTGGCCAGCCCCTTGATACCGGTACGGCTATTCGTGCCGCTACTGTCGCTGCCCCCCAAGCCGCTATCGGCGTGGGCAGCGAGTACGCCTTGCTCAGACTGATCGGTGAGCAGGCTACAAAGCGTGCCGCCGTAGAAGGCGGGATCTTTGCTAACTTCGCCAAGCGCGTCGGAACTGGTGCCTTGCAGGGCGGCGCTATCGAAGCGACGACTGAACTGGCGCAGGAAGGCATCGCGGTTGCTAACCGTGCTGACCTCGACCCGTTGTTTACTGCAGAAGACGCCAAGTTACGGCTGGCCGAATCAGCTTTTGCTGGCTTCTTTGGCGGTGCTGCCCCCGGCGCAGCTGGCGGTGTCCTTGGCGCTACAGGCGACGCTATGGCGCGTACTCCGCAAGGTGCTCGCGACGCAGCCGGTAACGTTGTAGATAAAGCCGCTAACATCTTCGATCGCGCCCGTCGCATGCTGGACACCGCCCGTGAGCAACGGGTCAATGACCAGGTCAACCGAGAACAGTTCGGTGACATCTTCTCTGGCGGTACAACCCCCGAGCCGGAGCGCGATATCGACGCACAGCTTCGGGCGATGCTTGACCCAACTAGCGGTAAGAACGCTGTGTGGGTTGCTGGCGCACCAACCAAGATTAAAGCCCGTCCGAATGGCATTACTAATTTAATGATCGGTGGCGAGATGGCTTACGCCTCGTTCATTCCTGGACGCGGCACGATAGTCTCTACTGATCTGAATCTGGTCAACGAGGTCGTAGCCGCCGGTGCATCCGACAAGGCGCTACAGGTAGCCCTCGGGTACAGCGCCGTCAAAGATGCCGCTAACCCCGGCGATCTCGTGGTTCAGGTGTTTGACCGAGACGGTCGCGTTGTATCCGAGGAGGCTACAACACAAGACAACTTGCCTGCGGCTTTCCAGGCGGCTGGCAAGCTTATGCCACAGGGCGGCCGCGTCGAGCAGACCACGGTTGAGAAGGCGCTCGAAGATCGCAAGCGCCGTTTTGAGGCCGAGCAGCGCGTTGAAATCCGCGAGATGAATGTCGAAGACGATCAGAACGGGACAGAAGACCAGACTGACGTAGACATTTTTGGGCAAGGTTCTCAGATAATTGAACCAGAGCGTAAGGTACTTGGTACGTACGATAGGAAGAAAAACCTAGCAGCGGTTTTCGATAATACGGAATCCGCCAGAGCCGAGTACGAAAAGGTTTTCGGTGAAACTGATTGGAGCAGTCCTCGCTTTGCTTCAATGACCGAGCAGCTGTTGATTACTGCTGTTAAGCGTCAAAAGGACAGTCCGTATTCGGCCATAATCGTTGAAGACACTCCAGATGGTAAGTTCCGTCTTGTGGAAGAAGATTTTGGTCAAGACGAGAAGTTTCGATTTGAGAAGGTAGTTAAGGATAAAGAGACTGGAGTAGAAACTACTCAGACTCTAATGCTTAACCTACAAGAGTATCTCGTTGAGTCGATCCGACGCGCTTCTAGAGTATCTGGCAACCTTTTATCCGGCGGAAAAGAACGCACCGCTGGTGCAGCTCCAGGTAATCCGACTCTTCGACGTGATGCCAATCGCGTGACCATAGTCTCGCCTAGCGGTAAAACGGCGAAAGTAGCCTTATGGGACTTAGTAAATTCTGGCCGTGGCCTGATATTCGGTCGCGGCGAAAGCATGCTTGGTACTACAGATCGCCAAGGACAGATCACATCCAACCCAAGAGTTGCTGCTAGAAATGGCTTTTTCGCGTTACTGGCTGATCTTGCTCTCAACGGATACGACGTGCAGGTCGATGGGCAATCCATCACTAAGGAGATACCTGCCTCTGTAACGGGGGTTACTGCTTGGCTGGATCGTGGACGCCCCGTGTCTTTGGCCGATCTTATTAGCCAATCACAGTCAGTACCGCCAGCACGAACAGCCATACGAGATGCCTTGCAGGAGCAGGTATTTGAGTTGCTTGACGCCCCCGGAGCGTCTAATGAGCGGGGCGAGCCTGACATTGAGTATCTTTCGGAACAGCTTGGATTGGACTTTCAAACTGTTTCTGACGTGTTTTACCGGTTGGAGCTTAACCAGAAACGCGGCAAGATAATTAAAAGTCTCGGTATCGACGAAGACCTGGTAGACACAATTACTGCGGTTTTTTACGACGTCCGATCGTGGCAGCAACAGCAGGGTCAAACCGACACTCAGGGTGCGGTTGAAAATGACAGAATAAGAGTCTCGAAGTCAGATATTCGCGGCGACGAATTGGCCACGCCAATGAATATCGATACTGGCCGTGCGGCCATTGACCTCCGCCAAGCTCCTGCTCCAACTACTGTTGTACCGTCCAAACCGTCCGGGGACATCGGACGGACACCGGTGTCGAATAGTATTGATAGCATGGTTCGCAGCGTCATTACCGATCTTCTGGACACGCTTAAGCTGAAGATAGCCCCAAAGATCTACACGCTTGCTGATTTGACTGCATTGTCAGCGGAACAGTTAGCAGCAGAGTTTACTGACGCTAAAGTCCTACAGGCCGTAAAAGATTCAATTGAAAAGTTTAGAACTATCCCGTCTAGACTCGGGCAGCACATTACATCTCCAACTGGTGAAAAAGTAATCATATACCGCGCAACTGACAACCAGTTGCAAGACGCTCTTACTGTGGCGCATGAGATTGGCCACAGCCTGTACAAGGAAGAGCGTGACAAAGCGCTAACTAATAAAGCGCTGCGTACCCGTCTTATCAACGCGTATAAGAACTCCTCTTCGTTTAAGCAGCTTAGCGAAAAGTACGGCTTCGATCGTGGCTTTGAAGAATGGTTCTCTGATCAAGTATCGCTGTGGGCGAGTGCCCGGTACAAGAACCGTGCTCGCAAGAATCTCGTAGACAAGTTCTTCGACGAATTCGTCGGTAAGTTAAAGCGCATGTACAACGCGCTTACCAAGTCCGTACGGAACCGACTCAAAGACGGCGTCAGCCAAGACTTTGAGTCCTTTATGGATGCGGTGCTTGAAGCGCGTCGGACGGAGGTTGACCAAAACGGGCTTGGGTTTACCGAGAGAGCGTTTGTGTATGAGATCGACGAACTTGCGGCTGAGCTCGCTGGTGGTCAGGCAGTTCCCGGTGGCGGGCAACCTCCCGGTGGCGGGCAACCCCCCGGTGGTGGACGGGTTACTCCGCCAAGGCCGCTTCAAACGTTTCTATACCAGAATCGCGGTAACTTCATCCTTAAGAAGTTTTTAGGCCTTGTTGTTACAGCTGACAACATCATGCGGCTTTACGCCGGGGATAGGATTGCGGACATGTTTTATGTCCGTGCTCAAGACCCTACGTCGAAGGGCCAAACTGGTTTTGCAGTTAAATCCCCAGATACGTTTAGAGCCTATATAAACCGCGTCCAGAAAGAGATTGGATCACTCGATGACCCGGCAGTCATTAGTGGTTTTAGTGACGCTGCGTCTGACGTCCCCACAGCCCAGCTTAGCGGCAAAGCTCGCCAGATTCGTGAGTTCCTTGAGAATTTCTACAGCGGTTACATTGTTCCGTCTAAGACTAAGGTTGGCTTTAGGAAGAACTTTTTCCCCCGCGTCTTAAACTTAGTAACGATTGCCGACAACCCGCAGCCGTTTATAAATTTGATTCTAAGCAGGGACCCGACGGCGAATGCGGCTAAAGTAAAAAAGGCTGTGGAAGGAATTGTTTCCCTTCAGCAGTCGATCACCAACGCAGCAGACATACAGGTTGACCCACTCAACCCGGCTTCCAACGTGACAGAAACGCTGGAACTGACGAAGAACCTCAGCATGGCTGACTTGGCTCCTTACCTTGTCGAGCCTAAAGTTGCTTTCATGCAGTACCTGCGAAGCGCGGTTAAGCGCGTTGAATTTGATCGCGCAACAAAGGACGATCAGGGCAACGATAAGTTAAAGCCGCTTCTTGATGCTCTCAACCCAGAAGACCGTGAGGTAGCGCTTGGAATTATCAACACGTACATGGGCTACCGCGCCCCGTTGAATCCGGTGTGGAGGAAGCTCAATAGCTGGGCTCAGTTTATACAGGCGGTTGCCCTGCTTCCGTTTGCGGCGCTAGCGTCGCTGACTGACCTTGCTGGTCCTGTTATCGCTTCGAGGGAGTTCGGGGCCATAACCGTTGGGCTTAAAGAAATCATTGCGACCATAAAAAACCGGGATGAGGCGGCTCAGTTCGCTAGAGACATAGGCGTAGCAACGCAAGAAGCTGTCTCTAATGCATGGCTGTCTGAGGCAGACGCTGACTACATGGATCCGCTTGCTCGTAAAGCTACAGATATATGGTTTAACATTACGGGCCTTAACTGGTTCACTAACTTCTCTCGCGAATTCTCCGCCCGAATGGGCGTGCAGTTTATGATCAAGCACGCCCGTAACGAGTTCAATAATCCGAACTCGGACAGATATCTGAGCGAGCTTGGCATTACCCGCGAAGAAGTTCTTGCTTGGGTTGACGGCGGACGTAAGCTTTCCACGCCAGAGGGTAAGAAAGTAACGCAGGCGCTACAGCGGTTTGTTGCGTCCTCCATCCTGCGTCCTAACGCAGCCGAGCGCCCGCCTTGGGCGTCCGATCCTAGCTATGCCTTGATCTGGCAGCTGAAGGGATACTTCTACTCGTACGGTAAGGTCATCCTCGGAGGCATGTTCACCGAAATGGAGACGCGTCTTACCAATGAGCAGCAAGGCACTCCGTGGGGCCGCATTGGTTCTGCTGCTGGTTTGTTGGCGCTTACCGCTGTGGCTACTATGCCGCTCGCCATGATGGGCATGGAACTTCGTGAGTACGCTAAGTTTGGCCTCGCAGCGGTGCTACCGTTCGTTGAAGCTGACCAGCGGTACTTCAAGACTGACCGTATGGATTGGCCGGAGTATCTTGGCACAGCCTTCGAGAAGTCAAACTTTAGTGGCCCATTTGCATTGCTAGGCGCGGCGTCTCAATCATCACTTTACGGGGATAGCCCAACGTTTACGTTGTTAGGGCCCACGGCCGAGACTGTCGATACCGCCTTCCAAAATGGCTGGCGCGTAGACCGGACGTTGAAGGACCGATTGTTGCCGGTCTACAACCAACTTTAACTAGGAGTAACTAATGCCCATACCAGCAATACTAGCGCCACTTTTGGCCGGCGGCCTCAATCTAGTGGCTAACGCGGTTCAAGCCAAGGGTAAACAATGGGTCGAAAAGAAGCTCGGGGTAGAGCTCAAGCCAGAGATGTCAGATGAGGATCTGGCTAAGGTGCAGACGGCTGCCATGGAGCACGAGGAAGAACTGCTTCGTCTGAAACTTGAAGAGAACAAGTTGGACTTGCAGGAGCTGGAGCTGTACTTCAAGGACACGGACTCGGCTCGGGGTCGTGAGATCCAGATTGCCACCTCCGACAAGGCTCCGCTTCTCAACAAGATCATCACCCCGGTACTGGCTCTTGGCGTAATCAGCCTGACCTTTATCCTTTTTGGCGTGGTGATGTTCGACAACAACCCTGTGGACTCGACCCGCAAGGACATCCTGATCTACATCTTGGGCGTTCTCTCGGCCATCAGCACTCAGATCGTGTCGTACTACTTTGGCTCCTCGCAGGGCTCCAAGGACAAGGCTGACCAACTGAAACAGGTGCTAAAATGAGTCTCGTTAGCGAACAGGCGGCGTTTCTTTTAGACGTATGTAAGCTCGTCCAGAAAGCCACAGAGCTAGGTTTTGTGGTCACTGGTGGAGAGCTGGCTAGAACTACTGAGCAGCAGGAGATCTACGTCAAGACTGGCCGGTCTAAGACCATGAATAGCATCCACCTAAAGCGGTGTGCTATTGATCTCAACTTCTTTAAGGGCGGTAAGCTGACATACGACCGGGGCGTGCTTCAGCCCCTAGGTGATTACTGGGAGTCACTGGACCCAAAAAACCAGTGGGGCGGGAACTGGCGGACGTTTAAAGACGTCCCACATTTCCAACGCACAGTTTAACGTGCATTTGCAACCCGTCCCTGTTACTATTTTCAGGGGCACCTCTACCTCTAGAAGGGTTAAGGATGGCTGAAAAAATCAAATTGGTCCAGGGCGACACGTATCCGCAGATACAGGTAACCCTTACAGACGAGAACTCTGGGGCCGCTATTGACCTAACTGGTGGGACGATTACCTTGCACTTTCGTGAGGTAGGCTCCACTACTGTCCTTTTTTCGCGGGTTGGGTTCATTAACCCCGGTACCGCTAATCAGGGTAAAGGCATCTTTGTCTTTCAGCCGACAGACTTAAACCTCCCGGCTGGTGAGTACGAGGGTGAAGTCGAGGTTTATTGGGCTGGGATCGGGGCTAGGCAGACTGTCTACGACATGCTCAAGTTCCGGATTCGCGAAGACATTGCTTAACCAGTACGAGGTTTTCTCTCATGGCTGTAACGTATTCAACCGCTGTAAAAAATGCCCGCCTTCTCGCGGTACGGGACCAGATTGATGCCGGTTCGGGCCCTGGTGTCCTGCAGATCGGCACCGCTGGTATGGCGACTGTGCTTGCTGATATTACCCTTAGCGACCCGTCGGCTACCGCTGCAAGCGGCATCCTGACGTTCTCGGGCTTTCCAAAGAGCGACTCCTCGGCCAATGCAACGGGTGTCGCAGCGGCGGCCCGTATTCGAGATAGCGCTGGGACGGACGTAATTACCGGACTTACAGTCGGTACGTCTGGAACCGACATTATTCTCGACAATACGTCGATTAACGCTGGCCAGACGATCACAATCAACTCGGCCACCATCACTCACGCTTGAGGCACTGATATGTCAAAGGCAAATACTTTCGAGAACGATCTGCTCAAGCTGATCTTCAACGCAACGGCGATCGCCAACCTGGCTGACAACGCCGCTTCGAGCCCGGTCACGAACCTCTACGTCAGCCTGCATAGCGCCGATCCTGGCGAAGCAGCAGACCAGACGACGAACGAAGTTGCGTACACCGGCTATGCGCGTGTGGCTGTTGCACGCACGACCGGTGGCTGGACGGTGACGAACTCCGACGTGACGAACGCTGCAGCGATCACCTTCCCGCAATGCACAGGCGGCACGGCAACGGCAACGCATGTGGCCGTAGGCACGGACGCTTCGGGCGCGGGCAAGGTTCTCTACAAGGGCGCGCTAGCAGCGTCGCTGTCTATTTCCCTCGGTATTCAGCCGCTCTTCTCTGCAGGGGCGCTGGATATTTCGGAGGACTGATGTCGTGCAGCAATGCCAGCACTGCCTTCGTCTGCTTGAGGACGGTGAGCATTGCCCGGACCATCCGGACGCGATTCCAGTCCATTTGATCCAAGAGGACGAAGAAACAGATGGGCTTTAAGAACGTCCGCCAGCTTGCGCAGTCGATCGACGACGACGGCCAGAGCTGGCTCTCATGGGTAACAAAGACAACGGGGCCGACCTCAACGGCGGGCCGTTGGATGGACTTGTCCATGGGTGCTGGTATCCCAAAGTTCAACGCTTACGGCGGCGCTCCGCTTACAGCAACGCCATTTGTGGGCGCGGGCAACGACGGGATCTACTGCGGGCCAACGCCCCCCGCGGGGCAGACAAAGCACCTGACCAATTTCTTCATCCAAAGCGGCAGCACGACGCTGGTTCCAGCGTACTTCTTACTGTGCGACTACTTGCTGCAGTACCCGTTTATCGACGGCGACGAGTCCGCCGAGCAAGTGATGGACAACACGGAGACCGTGCCTCGCAGCGATGGTAAAGGCGTCGAGTGCATGGTTGTGTGTACGGCGCCAATGGCGGCAAACGCCAATGTCACCGTCAAGTACACCAACCAGGACGGCGTGTCGAATCGCACATCGAACTTCTCACTGATTGCCGCAAGCGCGGTAGGGGTCTTGGTCAACGCCGGCAACAACCTGCTTGCAGCAGGCGCCGCTTCCCCATTCATTCCGATGCAGGGTTCCGATTACGGCATCCGCTCGATTGATTCGGTCACGTTTGATGCGGCAACGGGCGGCTTCATGTCGTTTGTGCTGATGAAGCGAGTTGCACAGATCCAGTTGCGCGAACTTGGCGTCGCTTGCGAAATGGATCAGTTCACGCAACGCGGTGGCGTGTTGCCAAAGATTGAGAACGGCGCCTATCTGAACATGATCTACAACACGGGGCAAGGCGGTACGGCGATCCCGCTGCGTGCAGCATTGGAATTCACA